>Ga0115031_1001315_pt1 | contig 18522 bp, 16 predicted proteins | sample Maine_Asex4_meta_FD_87301 | JGI IMG/M metagenome (GOLD analysis project Ga0115031, IMG submission 87301) | Marine algal microbial communities from Maine, USA - Maine_Asex4_metaG | ecosystem: Host-associated > Algae > Red algae > Unclassified | place: Maine, USA | collected 2015-01-05
ATCATCGCTCACACGACGGGGACCGGCGCAGACTGTGGTGGATTTACCCTCACGGGCTCGAATCTGGATAGCGACGGTACCTGCGGTGCCAGCATCACAGCCGACCCACTGTTGAACGAACTCTTTAATAATGGTGGCTCAACTGCAACTCATTGGCCTAGCGACACAAGCCCCGCCTTTGCGGCAGGTAATGTAGATGATTGTGCAGCCGAGCCAGTTGATAGCATAGACCAAATGGGTGTACCCATCCGTGCGACCGCATGTTCATTAGGCGCGGTTAGCGCAACTGCTCCAACAGCGCTTAACGTGGTAGCAGAACCAATTCAAGAAGAGACAATCTCCTTGTTCCTGCCGTTTATGCGCTAATGTATTAGTCTATATGAGAGGGATGCGTTTTGGTTTGGGGACGAAAGTTAGAGTTTGGGTGCGGATTCGACTGTCCCCACAATAAAATGCGCCCACATGACAGAACGCAATTACGGTTAGAGTTATATGAATTTACCAATCTAGAATACCAGTAAATATCAGTATTTTAGATTGGTAAAAGTAAAAGTTCAGTATCTCGCCGATAAGCCCCATTAGGACAAAGAAATAGCATCATCTACTTTTGGTTTGTAAATACCAAAAGTAGATGATGCTATTTTTGTAAAAAATAAGTTAGTGATGCTACAGTAGATTCACATTTTAAGCTATTGTATTTTTTACCTATACATCTATCACAATTTTAACGACTTTATCTTGATAGCCCGAATTCATTGCGAAGGCTTCGGGTGCTTTTTCGAGCGGAAAGCGGTGCGAGATGATGCCGTTTAGATCAACTTTGCCAGATGCAGCCAACTGGATCGAGCGTGGGTAGGTGTGCTTCATCCGTCGCGACATACGGATGATTAACCCTTTGCGCCGAGCAGTTGAATGTTTGAGCGACAGCTCATCAGGACCAGGAATGCCAACCAGCACGAGTTGCGCGCCCAAACATGCCATTTCGGCAGCCTGCTGCACCGAATGATCGGCCCACGCGGCTTCGATTACAATATCGACACCACGGCCCTTGGTCGCTTGCTGCACAAATGCCACGGGATCCTCTTTGTCGCAATTGATGGTAGTGGCCCCATATTCCGCGGCCCGTTTTAGCCGCCAGTCAAACTTGTCGCTAACATAGATCGGATCCGCACCAGAAAGTCGCGCCAATTGTAAAATATACAGGCCAATTGTCCCAGCGCCGAGAATGGCAATGCTATTCGCGACTTTAATCTTGGCAAGGTCAATCGCATGCAAGGCTACGCCCAGCGGTTCGAGCAGCGCCATGCCCGCATTGTCAATTGAATCAGGTACGGGGAAGCAGGTGTGGGCGGGCACGTGCATATAATTGCTTAGGCTACCCTCGTCAGGGAAAAGCCCGCAAAAGTGGAGGCGACGGCAAAGATTGGGGTGCCCATGTTCGCACAGTTCGCAGCGTCCGCATGGTTGCGCAGGATCAACAGCAACGCGCGTGCCGATTTCAATCGGCTCAAAATTGCCATTCCATACAATGCGCGCGCCATCGGGTGAGCCAACTGCCTCGACAACACCGCCAAATTCATGCCCCAATGTGATGGGATGTTCGGCCACGGTATCACCAATGCGACCATCTTGGTATGTGTGCAAATCACTGCCGCAGATTCCAACCGCACCCACGCGCAGCAAGATTTCGCCGGGACTGGGTGGGCCAGGGTGCGGCACTTGGTCGATGCGCAGATCGTTTGGTCCGTATAGACGGGCGGCGGTCATGGTTTGACTAGACACAGGATCATACCTCATTTTTGTCTATTTTTAGGCTAATGTGGGAGATTATTATAAATAGCTACCGTACTCATTATAGTTGATAGTGGTTTTTTCGGATGCATATCAACTGTGCCAATTATATTATGTTAGTGCTATAATAAACGCTATCTTTTAGGGCTACTTAGACATGAAGTAAACAACTGTGATGGATATATGTTTAGTTAAGATTTAAAGTAAAAGTTAAGATGAGGAGATAATGCTATGCCAGGTTGGGTATGGATTGCATTTAACATATTTGTTATCGTAATGCTGTACATTGATTTGCGAGTATTCAATCGCGATGCACACGAAATTTCGGTGAAGGAGGCCTTGATCTGGAGTGGCGTGTGGGTTGGAATTTCGCTTTTGTTTGGTGTAATCATTTATTTTTGGCAGGGGTCAGAAGCCGGTCTGGCCTTTTTCGCTGGCTATTTAATCGAGAAGTCGCTAAGTGTAGACAATATATTTGTCTTCTTAATGATCTTCGCCTACTTTGGTATCGCTGCAAAACATCAACGGCGTATATTGACATGGGGTATCCTTGGTGCGATTGTTTTGCGTGCAATCTTCATTTTTGCTGGCGTAGCCATTTTAGAAGCGTTCCACTGGATGCTCTACGTATTTGGTGCATTCCTAATCTTTACAGCAATTCGTATGGTGGTTCAAGATGACGAGGCTGTCGATCCAACCAATAACCCGATTATTAAATTGGTGAAACGCTTTATTCCAGTTACCGAAGAATTTGATGGTGAAAAGTTTTTTACCGAGAAAGCGGGACAGCGAGTTGCAACCCCTCTCTTTGTGACGCTCATCATGATCGAAATCTCGGACATTATTTTTGCCGTCGACTCGATTCCAGCAATCTTGGCGATTACAACGGATCCATTCTTGGTGTATAGTTCAAACATTCTGGCGATTCTTGGCCTACGGGCGCTTTATTTTGCGCTTGCAGGCGTCATGAACATGTTCCACTATTTAAAATATGGGCTGGCAATCATTCTGGCCTTTGTTGGCGTAAAGATGATTTTAAGCGATATATGGCATATGCCGACAGCCTTAGCACTAGGTGTGATAGCGGTCGTGCTCGTCGGCTCGATTGTAACATCTTTAATTTGGCCCGAACCGATTTATGATGAAGAGGTAGTGAAAGAACTGAAGTCAGAGGCTGAAATCACATAAACCAGACAGATTAGCCTTAGTCTATCTAACACGAACTAACACGAAAAAGCGGCCTACCAAATAATATTGGTAGGCCGCTTTTTAATTAATACTAATAATAATTTCGATCAATGAATAAAGTACTTTGCTGCGAATAAAACAGACTATGTAGGTTCAATACGATGTGCTGCACTATTTGTTTATATCTAAGCTTCTGGCGCAGAATAGATCTTATCTCGGAGAGCCATTATCTCTCGGCGTAGCTGCTCATCGCGCTCGAGATCGGTGTTAATTTTCTCGACGCCGTGACGCACAGTACTATGATCGCGCCCACCCAGATGATCGCCGATGGATGGCAGCGACATTGCATTTTCCTCACGCAATAAGTACATTGCAATCTGTCGGGCATTAGCAATCTCTTTCGTGCGCGAACGCCCTGTCATATCATCTGTTGTAAGATGAAAATGTTCCGCCACAATCCCTATGACAATCCCGGGGCTACGGGGTGTGCGCTGCGGCGCTAGATTTCGCAGAATGCTTTCTGCCAGCTGAAGGTCCAACTTATTGCTGAAAAGTTTTGCTTGAACCACCATGCGATTGAGCGCACCTTCAAGCTCGCGGATATTGCTATCCACCCGTTCGGCAATTAGCATGAGCACGTCAGAATTGACCCGGATGCCGCTCTTATTCGCTTTAGATTGTAGAATGGCAACCCGCGTTTCAAAATCTGGCTGCGAGATGTCAGTCAGCAGCCCACCTTCGAAGCGACTGCGCAAGCGCTCTTCTAACGTGCCAAGCGCCTTGGGTGTCCGGTCGCTGCTGAGCACCACCTGACGCCCCGCCGTATGCAAATGATTGAACGTATGGAAAAATTCTTCCTGCGTACTTTCTTTGCCTGCAATAAATTGAATGTCGTCAATTAACAGCACATCAACCTGTCGATATTTGCCACGAAACGCCTCCGTTCCCCGACCGCGAATCGAAGTAATCAACTCATTTGTAAATTGCTCCGAGGTACAGTACAGGACACGGCTACCTCTTGCCGCTGCCAAATTTCCAACGGCGTGTAAGAGGTGTGTTTTACCCAACCCCACACCCCCATAGATGAATAGTGGATTAAAGCTTTGGCCTGGTCCATCCGCAATGGATGCCGCCGCAGCATGAGCAAGTTGATTGTGGCTGCCTACGATAAAGGTGTCGAACGTATAGCCCGTCCGTAAGCTGCCATCTATGCCGCCGCTGCGCGGCACATTCTGCACAACACTTATGCTGTTGGGCGAATCGCTATTGTTTGTATATTGCTCCGATGGCTCAGCATTAGAATCATTCGTCTCTTGTTCATCCAGATTACTTACAAACTGCTCAGAAAGTAAAGGTGATGAATTCGGCTGCACGACACCATTTCTGGCTGAACCACTGTTTAGGTTATGAGTATCGAGTCGGTCATCTAAGCCATCGGCAGAACGCTCTATCTCGATTGAATTATTATGTAAGTCAGTCGTTGGCGAAGTTGTAGCATTTGTTGCATTGTAAAAATGTGGATCGTAAAGATGCGGATCATAAAGCGGCGTAGGCTTTGCATCCTGATTGTCGATAACCTCAGCAGGCACAACCCGAAACGTTACAGATACCGAACGATTAATCAGCTTTCCTAAGATCCGCTTGATCTTATTCTGGAGCCGATTCATAATCCAGTCACGTGCATATGCGTTTGGCAAGCCGATAATGAACTCACCATCTTCATATGCAAGGACTGATGTGTCGCGCATCCACGTATCGTACGTTGCGATTGGCATTTGAAGCGCTAATTCGCTTAGTGCATTTTGCCAAACGGTGCGTGCATCAATCCGGTTAGAATTATTGTGCTGGTGCTCTTGCATAGAAGTTGGCGCATTGCTAGCTTCTACTATCGTCCGCAGAACTTCAGCCGTTTCCGCCTCTATCGTACTATCATCTATCTTTGCATTTTTGTCTTTTGCTTGTTGATCTACTATACCCGTCTCTGCGGGAACGTCACGCTCATTTTCGGTTGAATTACCAATCAGTGAATCATCTACCAGATTTTCACTTTTGGCTTGACCCCGAGAATTAAATTGATAAGAGCTTAAAGAATGAGCGGAAGAATCTTCAGAATCATAATTGAATAAGAACGATGAATTTTGCATCTGGATTTATGATTGTGTTGCCCCTCCCTTGGCTATATATACAGCACGAATATGTAACTAATCGTACTCAGCATACAATATTGCGTCAACGAATTATTTACGGTTGATGTGTATTACACATGCTCAAGTTATTGCCCCGAATTATAGTAGAGTTTCATCATTATACTTTAATAAAAACGCTAGCTATTCTAGAACTACTCCCTAATGTTTTACCGAATTTTTAGTAATAGAAAAATAGGCCGTTGTGTAAACTATCCATAATTACGACATTAAACACAACAACTAACTTAGACTATTCGGTTTTTATCAGCAGAGTCAGATAAAATCTGAAACCACTATAGAGGTAAAACTAGTATACCGAGCGGCGCCAAAAAGTAATATTTTTCTATCGATAAAAAGAGGTAGAAAATGTTCTTCTGTGCTGCCGCTAAGTGTAAGAAGCGAAGAGCGGTGTGTGGTAAACAACGATGTATATTTTTGGGTAATGATTTCGTTTTGCGCTATTGCTGCTGTATATGGTCTTGGATAATTGCAATGAATGCTGCTTTTCAAACATCTAACAATAAATATACTATTAAGATGTGTGACTTATAAGATGTGTGACTTAAAACCGATACTCGCATCAACCTAACAATTGAATCGCGGTAGGTTGATGCGACAGAAAGGCTCATGCCTAAAGGAATAATTTGACCTCTAAAATGCATGAGCTGACAGTAAAAATAATTTATTCAGTTCTTGACTTAAATGCATACGCACTTGGAAAAACGTCAATCCAAACCTAGCACATTAGCGTTAATTTTTGGAACCGACAATGTGTTTCGGAATGATTTCTAGTCTACCAGAAATCATTATCTCTGCCAATAGCGTGATCTATATATTTAAGCCAATATTAGCGCGTTATTGTTAGTCAACAAAAACAGAATATTTGTTCTACGCTATATATGGGGTTTCCCAATTGGGTTATCTACGAGATAGCAATTTCAACGAACTTAAAATATCGCATAAATTTAAGGTTAGCGATTCCCTCAAAATTTCGCATAAAAATCGACTTTTTTCTTGTCCCCAAAGTTATGACCAATATCCTGTACTTATCCCCAGAGTTATCCTCACTATTAACTTTGATCGTACTTTGTTCACGAATTACAAACCCCTAAATCAATCCGATTTTGCATGGAAACAGACAGATTTTTTATCTATTTTTTCAAAAAAGTTATCCAAAGTTTCCCAATTTTATCATTTTCGCCCCACATCTATTTTTTATCGACGCTATTTTGGGCGCATATTATTCTATAACTATCGCCATTCATTTGGCACACAGGTGCGAAATAAGCGACAATATCAACATTTGTAATATCTCAAAACCGTTAAAAAGGAAAAGCAAAGAAACACTATGTCTACCCGCACACTTTCAAAACCAATGGGCCTTTACTTCGAAGAATTTGAAGAAGGAGACCAGGTCGAAGGCGTTGGCCGAACCATTACCGAAACCGATGTGGTCAACTTCGCCAGCATCTCTGGAGACTGGAACCTGATCCACACCGATGCAGAATATAGTAAAAGTCACCTGTTCGAGCAGCGCGTTGCGCATGGCCTACTCATCTTAAGCGTTGCCAGCGGCATGGCTGTGCGTCTCGGTTTTATGGAGGATACGGTGCTTGCCTTCCGCGCGCTTGAGTGGAAATTCTCAAAGCCCGTCTTCATTGACGATACTATCCATCTGCGCGTGACCATTGCAAGCAAGAAGCTGATGAAGCGTATGGGCGGTGGCTTGGTTGTCTTTAAAATGGAGGTAATCAATCAAAATGACGAGGTGTGTCATCGCGGCACGTGGGACATCTTGTGCAAAAGTAAAGAGGCTAGCGAGTAACCAATGATCTATGGCATCACTGGGTTATTTGTTGGGCTGCTTATTCTGCTGCTTATTGTGGGGCTGCTGCTTTTGCGCGCCAGCCAGCAGACCTACGAAAGCACAGGGATGCCTGAAGGTGAGGTCGTTTATGATGATTCAGGTGCGTGGCAAAAGCAAGAGAAGCCACTAATGAGCCGCAAATATGGCTTAGTGGGCCGACCCGATTATTTGGTGACGGTGACCGAGAAAGTGGATGGCCGTAAGCAGCAGATTGTGATCCCCGTCGAGGTGAAAAGCCGCACGCGCCCCCCCGAACCATACGATAGCCACATTCTACAACTGGCAACCTACTGCCTGCTCATCGAAGATCAGTACAAGCAGCGCCCCCCCTATGGCTACATCCGCTACGCCAACGCCACAATCAAAATTCCGTACACCGAATCATTGCGCAACCAAGTGCTCACCGCAGCAGAGGATATTCGCCGTGCCCGTGATGCACAAAACGTGGCGCGCTCACACAACCAATTTGGTCGCTGTCGCGGTTGCGGCTATCGCGATGCCTGTGGCGATCAAGCATTGTAATCTCGATAAGTATTTTTTGCTATTGAGTACCTTTCCTTCTATTTTCGGTGGTAATTTTCACAGGTTTCTCAAAATATCCAATTGACATTGTATGTGGTGTCTATCCATTACTGGGCTGAGGAGTCTGTAAGTTGTTGGGGTAAATTGTTGTAACAAAAGTTGAGCTAAGATGGAACGGATATCTGAACCAAATGGTCGCTTTCCGACGTAGAATGCAAGGTGCATTTGGGTTGCGCCTTCGTGAAGAGATTCATGCGGCACCAATGATAAACAAGCCGGGGCGGCTAGCTCGAATTAAACGTAATGATCGTCTTTCGATTCTGCGCTTCTTTGCAGATGAGCTGGCACTAATGCCCCACCTTAATATCATAAATGTTGTAGTAGATAAAACCAACAAAAATAGCAATCATGATATAGCCATTATCGCGTGGAAGGCCCTCATTCAGCGGTTTTCAAATACGATAACTAGTAGTAACTTTTCTGGCCCCATGAATTCCGATGAAATCGATCAGCTAATCGAGAAGGATTCATCGCACCAACAGCTCGAATTGGTTCTTGCATGACCAGAAACAATCTGACTCCCAAATTCCTCAAAAATTGCAAAGTGTAACAGGCAAGCGATCTCGGATCGTTATTGAGCATATCCTTGAACATGGTTTCATCACGACCGAAAACCTAGAGAAAATCTACGGTTACAGGCATCCGCCTCGGGCTGTAAAAGATGTAAGAGATCAGGGCATTCCGATTGAAACTTTCAGCGTTAAATCGTCTGATGGTCGGACAATTGCCGCGTACCGCTTCGGGGACACTTCAAAATAGTAGAAGGGCGTCTTGGGGGCAGAAGCACATTTTCGCGACGATTTAAAAATTACTCTACCAACAACGTAGTGGGAAATGCGCGCTCTGTAATGGGGAATTTGCAATCCGTGAACTGCAGGTTGATCACAGGATTCCATATGAAATTGCGAGAGATATTGATTACTCAGAGGAAAATGTTGCACCATACATGTTGCTTTTCGGCTCTTGTAACCGTTCGAAATCATGGTCTTGCGAACAATGCACAAATTGGGATGAAAAGATAGTTGATACTTGCACGAGTTGCTATTAGGCGTACCCTACCAACTACGCGCACGTTGCAACAAAAGATGTGCGCAGAATTGATATTTTGTGGAAAGGAAGCGATGAAGCTGAACTACATGATAGAATTTCAGAATCAGCATCCCAATCTGAGCAATCAATTCAGGCACACATGAAAACGCTGCTAAAGAACCTGTTTACGTCCATTATCAACTTTTGTATTGAGTGAGTTAGGTACTATCGAAATCGATCAAAAAAGCCCTTCCACATGGAAGGGCTTCAGAGCCGTTGATCAGAGTTGAACTGATGACCTACGCATTACGAGTGCGTCGCTCTACCGACTGAGCTACAACGGCAATTGCAAACTCACAAGACAGTTGATCTGTATAATCAATCTGTTTCAAAGCGACTGTCCATTATGAATCCTGTTCTAAATTATAACGCAAATAAATAATAAATCAAGTTCACCGATCTGTTTGGGTGCTTTTGAGTTTGAGGCAAACAGACAGGATGAGGCAGTCGTAAGTGCGATATGAAAATCGTACAAGCAGCGAACGCCCCGCCATAAGGCAAAAAAACAGAATAACGATGTGGAGGAATAGGTTGATCAGATTGATCGCCTAATGTATATCGCATTCAGCGAAGCAGAATCACAACTCAAATTGCGCATTCCCCTCCTGCTTGGACAACCAACAACGCCAAGCCGCTGGCGACAAGCACGGGCCAGAAACGAGGTGCGTTCATTGCGATGCACAAGACTACAGCATCAAGAGAATCTGGGCGTGGTATCTGCTCATACAGCATTCTGATGTTGCGACCAAGCTCTATGCAGAAGTCGATAGCTCAGTAGGGAAACAGAGTGTCACCTTTGAAAATTTGGCCTACATTCTCTTTGGCGCTGCGCTTTTGCATGAGAAACATGTTCGCTGTGATGGAGGCACGAGTGACTCTCACAGCAATGGCGCAGAACATGCAGCTTGACTTAACAGAGGGGCGGACGGTTGAGCGAGACTCGCTCTTTACAATGTCGCCCAAAGAGCCGTTCTGAGTTCGAATGAATCGGTGACAGTTGCTCTCAAAAATTGGCCTTTATTGCGGTTTGGATCTCGCCTTGCTCATCAACCCACCCAAATGCAAGCTTGGGTGTTGTATGAGCGGCCCCAAAATTCCCGTTTGAATCTATAACAATGACGCCAGCCATCGAATCATCAAAGATATTGTCGATGTAGTGCATGGTCGCCTTTGCCGCTTCCACGGCGGTTAACCCTTCTGCCATTTTGTCGCAACTATATTTAGAAAGTAAAAGGCGCATAATATTCTCACCCTGCCCCGTTGCACCAGCCGTTCCTATCCCATTTTCTGCATAGCCACCTGCACCATAAATTGGGGAGTCGCCAACGCGCCCTGCGGGTTTATAGGGCGTGCCGCTGGTTGAAGTTGCTGCGGCAACATTCCCTTGGTCGTCAATCGCGATTGCACCGACTGTATCCGATGGGCCATCTGTCCGCTGCGCAAGATAGAAGTCGCGCATGGTAGCGGTGACCAATTTCTCGTTGGGGATAAGCGAAATCCCTAGTTTCTCAGCCATTTTGTCGGCACCATCTCCAACAAAGAAACATTGAGGCGTCTCTTCCATAATTTTGCGCGCCAGCGTGATGGGATTTTGGACTTGTGTCACCCCGCCTACTGCGCCGAAATCACGCACTGCACCATCAATGATGAGTGCATCTAGCTGTACGAGCCCATCCTGATTAAGATAGCCACCCGTTCCCGCATCAAAAACTGGATTGTTTTCCAAGGATCGAACCGTTTGCTCTACAGCATCAAGTGCCGCTCCGCCTCGTTGCAAGATCTCATTCCCAATGGAGAGCGCTTCTTTTAGACCTGTACATTTTCCAGTATCCAGTGCATCATCCCACTCCCAGGCTCCGCCATGTGCCATAATTTTTGGTATCATAATTAATCCTCCGTTCACTTAATGAACTGTTGTGCTGTTTCATCGCGCAGCTGTTTTAGCCAGTGCATAAATTCTGTGCCGCCTGTACCGCGCGGGTCTTTTACTTTGCTTGCGATATACGCCTGAGCCATATGTAAATGCAAGCTACGAAATGAGACAATCCGTTCCAGGCAGGCGTTATATGCATCGGTTAAGGTGCTACGCTTTTGCACCATCACAAACCCACGAATCGCATTTTGGTCAATTGACATTAACAATTCTCGGTGGGGCTTGGGCATATAATCGCTCATGATTTTCAGATGATCGGTTAAACCACCCGCTTCATGTTGTAATCCCAAAAACCTTTGCAACGCCGGGATCACCGTACTTTGCGCGCCCGTTTCTCCGCGGAAAATTTGAGGTTTGCCCTTGAATTCTTCCACTCCTTCGTAAACAATATTATCAAAGCCAAATAAGTAGGGGCGCAATGTATTATAATAAACATCGGTGCTACACTGTTCTGTAATTCTCTTGAAGGTTGCCTCCATTTTTTGCACGGCATCAGTAACACCGATGAGGTTGGCTTCTACAGAGGCGGTATCTTCTTGATCAATTGCATCTGTCGCATTGATGCAGCGCTGAATCGCCGGGCCAGCATGAGCCTCGATTTCTACATGAATTAAATGAAACCAGGATTCGTCGGGGATATCAACCAGCTTTTGCACGCAGCGTATATTGTCGGCCCGTAATTCGCCGTGTGGATCAATCCGCTGAAAGTTACATAAAGCTGTACTAGCATAGGGAACAATCGGGGGGCGTTCAACCATCTTCGCCAATGCGACAAGCGGAACAGCAACCCCGGCTGGAATATGAGCAGATGGGTCACTTTGATCAGACCAGACATAGGCATTGGCAAAATGGGCATAAATTTGGAACAGGCGTTCATGAACGCGAAAGTCTGCTACTTCGTTTAATAAAGCCATTTCATAAATAGGCAGGGCAGCCAAAACAGGTCGAACTTGTCGGGTACTAATGAGGATGGGCAACGTATCGGCCAATTCTTGCAAATGCTCGGTGGTTTCGCTTAACAGGGGAATTTCAACCTCACTCAATTCCGCAAGCGGGTCTGGACTCATTAAAAACCCATTTTTTTCACGAATTTCCCAACAATTTTGTTTCATAATGATATAAGATTCCGATTAACAGTTGTTATAACAGCGGACAAGCATTAAATTGACCTATTTGAGCTTTGCCAACCCCGGACAATCAAAGCCATAGCGCCGTACTCGAAAGAGATTTCCAGTCCTAGAGAAACAAAAATCAGCCACGACTTCGTCTTCGGATGTCATAAATCGTTTATTATGGCCAAGCGAGATGATGGTGTCGCCGCTAAGCGTACGGTCGCAGCCACTCATAAAGGGAGCAAACATCTCTTGCGGCGGGTCTGCTTTGTAGGAACAAGTCATCTCAACTTCACCATTCCAGTCGTAGGTGCCGTTGGCCTTAGTCGGCAGCGTGAGTTCTAATACTTTGGTGTAAGCGGTACCAAAGCCCATGTGCGTCTCGCCTAGATTAGGTAACCCATCGCGCCACGCAAAGCCCCATAGTTGATCACGAGAATATTCCCCCGTGTGCGGCACTGGTTTGTTTGCTGTGTCATCGAGCCACTGCACATCATGCCAGTAGAGCTTTTTGTCTTTGTGCTGGAATGTGGGATTTGAGTCATCGCTATAGGTTTCGGAGTTGCCGTAGCGGAAGATGAGATCACCTTTTGCGCCACGCGTTTCCTCTGTTGTTCCGCTGTGATCAATCACCCACAACTCGGAAAAGTTGAGAGTTTCGGGAGTCGCGTCAATCTGGCAGGGAACAAAGTACCGTCGCCATCCTGATCGAGGGCGCTGCATCAAAAAAGAAAGAAAGGCGGCATGACCAAGTTTAATTAGTCATGCTGCCCTTCTTCATCCTTATATAGGTCAAAAATCATTTAAAACAAACGCTTGTTACAATTCATCAATCAAGCAGAGTAACGTCTCCGATGTAGTACGTGCCGGGGTAGATAAAGCGAGCCTCGACACCTTCAATACGGGCTGGATCGAATATGACCGGGCTTGTGGCCCACCCAAGATGAAGAATGTACCCTCTTTCGGCAGAGAGTTTGGCGCTCTCTGCATAAATAGGCTCGCCTTCATCAAGTGGCAAGTTTTTGACCTGTTCATACAGTTCTTCGATCTCTTCATCAATATGGCTATATGGATTTAAAAAGCCACTTTCAAGGAGACGATTCTCAACAAAGTGTTTGATATGGCGTTCATTAATTGGACAAACGGCAACAGGGAAATCTCCTTCATTCTGTGTACAAGCAGCAAAAATATTGTTGACTGAAACAAGGTTAAGAGAGATACCCAATGGCTCCCATGAGCTTGCCAAAAATGCGTTACGTTTATCAAATGCACCAAAGGTAGGTACATCAATCGAGAAGGTAGGATTTCCTGCTTCGGTCATCAACTCCATCGCTTTGTCCATATCAAAGTTAAGGTCTATGATATCTTCGCTAAAGGCATAACCACCTGATAGTGAATGCGGACATCTTGATTGGTTACAAACGCATAGTTATTTCCTTTTATGCTAAATGATCCAACTAGCGATTTAACTTAGCAGCGTTAATATTAGCAGCATCAGTAATTGAAAGGGAATACTGTTTGGTTTGATTACGGAAATTGACCTGTGCCATCAAGCGTTCCCTGCTCAATGTGGGGTATGTTGCGGTCGACCAATTCGCAGTCTCGACCATTTTCTCAAGCATTGTCCAAGAGGTAGACCGCGACAATGCCTTAAAGTAATACAGCATACTGGCAATTTGAAACGATTAATACTGGAGACTGACAGCGATGATAAGACCTGCATCTGCTAAAGCGTGGGATACATATGCGAGCATAATGCCTTTGGTCTGCATGGTTATGTACGTCCATAAGAGGGATACGATTGAAAGGAGGGCAAAGCTGAGAATGAGCCACGGCAAACTAAATAGAGAGGAGAGAACCAGCATATGGTATCCCGCAAACATGACGTGCGAAATGGCGGTTTCTTGGCGTAAGGAAAACCAATGTAGCTGTTCTAAAAACGGATGAATAATGCCAAAATAGGGAATCATGCAGAGCAGTGCAAACGAAGACAATTGGTGTTCAGCCAACCATATCGTCAACTCGATGTTTGTAACATGAGGCAGAAGATAGTAGAGCAAAGGCCCTGCACAAACCGTGGGCAGCGCCAACAATATGGCACGTCTATTAAGTGTGCCAATGATGGCTTTTCGCCCATTAATCCGGGGCGAAATAGTTGCCCAAAGAATAATTTGCGCATGGTAGGCTAGAATGGCCAGCCAGCCGTTAGATAAGCCAGTCCAAAAGATCACCACGGCAAGATATGGTGCCAACATTTTGAGAATTTGCTGCCATTTCATCAGCAGCACGTATCCAAATCATAGTTTATCAAGTAGTTTCCTATATACGCTTGCGTTCATGAACGTTTTGCCAAATAGCCTGTGGCAGCACAACTTGTGCATCATGAGGCACTGGTGTAACGCTTGGACCAATGCTGAGATCGATGCCATAGGCTAGATAAGCTTTGTACATGAGTTGACTACAGTAGTAGGCAGAGTTTAATTGAGGATCAAAATAGAGCGGGTTGTATGGTTTTTCGTAAAGTTCTTGTGCAATGCAAAAGTAAGCTACGCCCGCTCGTATCTGTTCGATGGTCTTTGGCTGAAACGGTTGTTTGGCAAGGGGGTAGGCGATACCAATAGGTTTGTCGAGCAGTTGGCGCTGGGGATACATCTTCTCTGCGTCCCATTGATTATCCAAGATCTCGAAGCTTATAACGCCCTTTACAGCAGCTTCGATACAGCGACCGTCAGGGCCAATATAGATCGCCATATGATCAACCTCGCCTGGAATAAACCCACCGACCCACTGCCAAAATTGCCCAAGAAGAGAGTTTTTCGCGCCATTAGTGGTACAGATAATGTCGCCCGTCTGCAAACGGGTATTGTTGAGCATGTATTCATAAATCATAGGAGTTAATTCAAATATAGTTAAGGCTAATAAAATGATTAAAGCTAATAATATTATATAAGCAACGAGTGTATGCAAGAATAACACAGGTGGAGACGAAAAACATTTTTATGCTCTCGGTTTGTAGTTTTCCTGTTCTTTTGGATGATCAATGCATGGATTCATTTTGATTAGCGCTTGTTTTTCTGGGCCGATAAATATCGGTATTGAATTTTATTGGAAAGTAAAGAGGCTCATCGTGAAAGCAGATTATTTTCACAATGAGCCTCTTCAATTTATGCGAATCAATTTTCGTTGCGCAACTGTCAATACACCATTTACTGTTTTAAAATAGCCGTTAAAGTCGCAATCACATGCTCAAGATTTTGCGGAATAATATACTGATTGACATCTTTCCGAATGCATTTTTTCGTTGCGTCAAGGATGCCAAAACGCCATAGATCACCCGTTGTTACAGCACCATAAATTATATCACCACTATTGGACAACCCTTCGTGTGCGGCGAGCATCTCGGCAGCTAACTGCGCAAAGCCGCGTTCCATCTCCGCGCCCTTGGCCTCAATCACAATCAAATTTTTGTTGCCCCGCAGCAGATAGTCGACTGTCCCCTGCAGATTTTCTCCACTAATGGGATATTCAAAATCAAGCTGAAAATCACCCTGATCTAGCACGGTCATCAATATTGGGGGCAATGTAAAACTCGCGACGCGCTGTCTCGTTTACAAGTGATACTTGACGAAAACGACGTGCAAAATCTTTCTGCAATTGCTCGATCGGTGCACTGATTTTAGTGGATGGCAATTCTAATGATTCGATCTCGAGCCGATATCCGAATTCGCCTAAACGTTCTTCGAATTTATGTACGTTGTTAAAGAAGTCATCGAATGTTGTCATCATACATTCCCCTTTCCCTTAGCCATCTCTACCTTTAGCTAATTTTATTTTATCATACTGTGAAAAATCCTCTTTACAGAAGGAGGCGTTTGTGCTATCTTGGCATCTATGTCCAATCCGTTTTTTGAACGACCAATCTTAAATTCTCCATACGAGTATCCGCGTCAACATTGGGAACTTGATGACCAAGGTCAGCCTACGCAAAAAACCATCGACCGGCGACGACCAGCCGACTTCGTTACACCTATCCCAAAACCACGCAAACGCAAAGTCAGTGCCGCGCAGCAAGAACTGCTCTTAGATGCCACCGGACTATCGACCGAGGCGCAAAAGTACGACCTCAACGCAATGATCAATCAGTTGCGCAGTCGGATTGAAATTTGGCGCGCGTTGCCCAATCCCAATCAGTGGGGTGTAACGCCAGAGACCGCGCGACTTTTACAGCACTGGCGACAGCACGAATTCAGCGGTATCCGTCCCTTTTTCTGTCAGATCGAGGCGGTGGAAACCGCAATTTGGCTGATCGAAGTGGCACCCAATGTGCGAGAGGGCAAACTCTTTCTCGACCATCTAAAGAACGTTAACAAAGAGGCCAACCCAGAATTGATGCGGCTGGCGCTCAAACTGGCAACCGGCGCGGGTAAGACCACCGTCATGGCCATGATCATTGCATGGCAGACCATCAACGCAGTGCGCCACCCCCAAAGCAAACGCTTTACGCGCGGCTTTTTGATCGTTGCACCCGGCATAACCATTAAAGATCGACTGCGCGTTTTGCAACCCAACGATCCAGACAGCTACTACGCCAGCCGCGAATTGGTTCCAGCCGATATGGTAGGCGAATTACAGCGTGCCAAGATTGTTATCACCAACTACCACGCCTTCAAATTACGGGAGCGAGTGAAGTTGGCAGCAGGCACTCGCCGATTGGCGCAAGGTCGCGGCGAACCGCTCAAGACGCTGGAGACGGATGGGCAGATGCTCCAGCGCGTGATGCCCGATTTGATGGGCATGAAAAACGTCCTTGTGCTCAACGACGAAGCCCACCACTGCTACCGCGAACGACCTCAATCCGAAGAAGAAAAGCTCAAAGGCGAGGACCTGAAAGAGGCCAAAAAGAATCAGGAAGCAGCCCGTTTGTGGATCTCTGGCTTAGAGACCGTTAAGCGCAAACTCGGCGTCAACCGCGTGATCGACCTCTCGGCTACACCGTTCTTCTTACGCGGTTCTGGCTATGTGGAAGGCACGCTCTTTCCGTGGACCATGAGCGACTTTTCGCTGATGGACGCCATCGAGTGTGGCATCGTCAAGCTGCCGCGCGTCCCTGTGACGGACAACATCCACAGCGGCACAATGCCCATGTTCCGCAACCTGTGGGAGCACATTCGCACCAGTATGCCCAAGAAAGGGCGCGGTAAGGCCAAAAACCTCGACCCGAGCAGCCTGCCCACGCAGCTAAAAACCGCACTCGACGCGCTCTACGGTCACTACGAAAAGACCTTTGATCAATGGCAATCCGCTGGCATAAACGTACCACCCTGCTTCATCATCGTCTGCAACAATACCGCTACCTCGAAATTGGTCTACGACTATGTCTCTGGCTTTCTGCGGGAGAACGAAGATGGATCGAGTCAGCTTGTAAACGGACGGCTGTCACTCTTCCAGAATTTTGATGAGTACGAAAATCCGCTGCCGCGCCCCAACACGCTCTTGATCGACAGCGAGCAGCTTGAATCGGGCGACGCGCTCGACAAGAATTTCCGCGCCATGGCCTCCGACGAGATCGAACGCTTCCGCCGCGAGATTGTCGAACGCAGCGGTGACGCACGCGCCGCCGACTCGCTCACCGATCAAGATCTACTGCGCGAGGTGATGAATACCGTGGGCAAAGAGGGGCGGCTTGGTGCGGACATTCGCTGCGTTGTCTCCGTCTCGATGCTGACCGAAGGCTGGGACGCCAATACGGTGACCCATATTTTGGGCGTGCGCGCCTTTGGCACCCAACTACTCTGCGAACAGGTGATCGGCCGCGCGCTGCGCCGTCAATCGTATGACCTCAACGAAGAGAATCTTTTCAATGTTGAGTACGCCGACGTCTTGGGCATCCCCTTTGACTTCACCGCCGCGCCCGTGATTGCCAAACCTGCGCCACCAAAGCCATCCACCCATGTGAGGGCTGTACGCGAACGTGACGCGCTCGAAATCCGCTTTCCGCGCGTCGAAGGCTATCGCATCGAACTGCCCGAAGCGCGACTTGATGCCGAGTTCAACGAAGATTCGACTTTGATTTTGGATCCAACCTTGATCGGCGCGACCACCACCCGCAACGCAGGAATCATCGGCCAATCGGTCGATCTCAATTTGATCCATACCGGCGATGTGCGCAAATCTACAGTCATTTTCGAGCTGACTATGCACCTGCTCCAACATCAATACCGAGAAGCGGATGAGGACGCCAATCTTAATCTTTTTGGTCAGATGAAGCGCATCACCCGCCGATGGGTGGACAATCATCTGGTCTGCAAAGGGGGCACCTATCCGGCGCAGCTAAAATATAAAGAACTGGCAGACATGGCGGGCGAAAAGATCGTTGCCGCCGTCAACCGCCGCTTTGTGGAAGAGCGCCCCGTCAACGTCGTACTCGATCCATACAACCCCAGCGGATCGACCATGCACGTCAACTTCAACACCAGCCAGAAGAGCTTGTGGCAGTCCGAACCAAGCAAGTGTCACATTAATTGGGTCGTGCTCGACAGCGATTGGGAAGCCGAATTCTGCCGCGTCGTCGAAGAACACCCGCGCGTGCGCGCCTACGTCAAGAATCACAATCTTGGCTTCGACGTGCCTTATCGCATGGGCGCAGAACAACGCAACTATCGACCCGACTTCATCGTGCTGATCGATGACGGCCGCGGCAGTGATGACCTGCTGCACCTGATTGTAGAAATCAAAGGCTATCGTCGCGAGGCCGCCAAATTCAAAAAAGAGGCG
>Ga0115031_1001316_pt1 | contig 18521 bp, 29 predicted proteins | sample Maine_Asex4_meta_FD_87301 | JGI IMG/M metagenome (GOLD analysis project Ga0115031, IMG submission 87301) | Marine algal microbial communities from Maine, USA - Maine_Asex4_metaG | ecosystem: Host-associated > Algae > Red algae > Unclassified | place: Maine, USA | collected 2015-01-05
CCAAGCGGCAACAAACAGTGAGTTCTGCTCGATGCAAGGTCCTGGCACAGAATGCGGGCTTTCTATTGGCTTCGATGCCTTCTTACTGTCGTTTTAAACCAATAGAGTGCTCTTAGTCGTCAGTCTCTGTCTCTGTCCCCCAGGACAAAATTCGGAGATCAGCAATACAGAAGGAAAGAGCCTGCAGCCAGAAACATTATCTCGCTCACACTGTTCTCTGAAGTCTTTTGCAATCAGCGATGCCGCGGATGGGGATCGCTCCCTCATCCATCCGATGCAGTACTGGACACCTGCCCTTTCTTTCGTATTGGCAGTCGCGCATGGCCCCCAGGCCGGTTCAGGGAGATAGCCGAGGTCCCCGAAGAGCCTTTCAGTTCCTGCGAGGGCGCGTTTGCCGAAGTACACAGTTCATCGAGGTTGATTTGCCAGCAGAATGTTAGAGACACGTCTCGACGTCAATTACCAGGGGCCGTCTACTGGTCACGCGGCTCCCGTGTTCGGAGAGCTAAAGAACGTCTCGAACGGACAGAATAGAGTTCGAGAAATCCCCAAGCGTCATGCACTTTCGGAGGGCGATTCAGCTTCTGCGCGAAAACATGAAGGGCCGGTTATCGGGGATGCTCCTGAAGACACCGCCGTGGACGGGAACTTACGAAGTATTGTCCTGATTTGGAAGTCAGCAAGCATGTTCTGGCATTTTTTCACAAAGATTACCGCGGGCGTCAGCAGGGGCTTGCCACCGGGTAACTCAGTGAATGCGAAGAGCGCATCAATGCACGTTGGTCACGCGACTGTGATAAAGCGCAGTGTCCTGTTTCCAGCTCAGCAATAGCCGTTGCAACAATGATCCAGCTGATATTTACAGACCACGCAAATCGAATGGCTACTTCGCGATCGGGGCTTGATTTTGGGAGCCGCATCGAAGGACCTGACACATTCATTGTTCACCTCACATCTTAGGGCCTTTCTTGGGTGGAGGTTCGTGTGAAGTGACGAGCGCTGCGGGGCATCCGATCGGCTAACCTCTGTGCCAGTGTGATTACTGTGACGAACGTACGCGAACGGGCCGCATACGTTCGTTACAGTGATCACAATACAAGTCCACTGCTGCGACAGTGAAGGGCGAAAAGAAATACGTCCTGACATCGACTGCCAGTCGATCACATTTGGTTTCGACCTGGGAGCCTCCCCCCGCCCGACCCCATCCAACGGGCCATGCGCAGTCACCGCACCCGAAGGACCCTTTGCGCCGGCTGCAAGCAGCAAACATCCTCTGTGAGCGAGTTTCTGGGGCATAGGGCGCGATGAAAAGCTACGTGGTCTGTCGGAACAGCCTCAAAATCAGCTCACACAGGTCGCTGTCGCCGTCTCCCCCCACGTCGGCACCTACACTGCAGCCCATGCCGTCTTTTCTCCACCTCCTCCTCACAAGATTCCCCAGCCCCCGAGTCATGATCAGCTCCCGCGTGACTGTCTTGGACCTGCAAATGGCCCTCAAGGCCCGCCGGCTCACCTCCCCCGGCAAATAAGAAGGAACTGATTGCACGCTGCCACGCGAACGTCGTCGCTATACCGCTTCGTGGTGGCTCCACCTCTCGGTACCGCCGACCGAGGCCCGTACGTCATTGGCGCCGCTTTTTCCTGTGCAGCTCACAATTGGGCCGGTGACGGTAGGGCCCCGCACGTGGGCGCAGGGCGTGACGCGCGGGCTTGGCGCGGCCGCTTCTCTTCTGGCGCTCGCGTCCACGGCGGGTCCGACATCAAGGGCGCTTGCTGGCTCTGCTATGGCGGCTACCTTGGCGCCCCCTTACCACATTGGCGGTGTTTCGCTGCTGGTCATGGGGCCTTCCGTCGTAACGCATGTGCCCGCGGCGAGCAGCCATCATGTGGACGGGCTGGCATCGGCACCCGCCGTCAGTGCCGCGGCTGGCACCACCCCGTCGGACGAAGTCCTTGGCGCTGGCCCGGTGGATGGCCGTAGCCCTATAATTACTATACACGAGATCGCCTGACGCACGTGATGTCCAAGCCCGAGGTAGCTGCGGGCGTTGTGCTTCCTTGCGGGCCAACGTCACGCAAGCAGCAAGACGCCCGCAAGAAGCGGGCTGCTGTTGGGACCGGCGCGGTCGACACAGTCTGCAACGGTGACTCAATGTTTGTCATTCCTTAAACGGCGGCTGATCAGTTCTTCGGTCCCTGCTTGCACCCGCACCAGTGATCGGGGCAGAGACTCCAATCCGAGTGGTTAGAGGTACGTGTGGCCGCGTATTATCGTGGTGTTCTTGCTCGTTGGGACGCGTGTAGGTGGGGCTATCTGTGCGAAGGGCCGCGTGAAACACTCCGGTTGGCCCGATCTACAATTTTCAAGATCTGCTGCTAAGACGGCATCTGATTGGTTGCTTCATCATTCTCCCATGACCTGGTCGGATTTGATTTATTTTTGATGTGTGTGTTTCCTCTATTTTCTCTTGGACTTCTGCAGTATTCCGCCAAGTTGGTGACGGTCCTGCGGCGCCTTGAAGCATCGGGGAACAACGACCCGGAGACCTTCTGGCGCTTCATCGGCAAAGAGCTGATCGTCCGCTACATGTTCATCCTCTTCCGCGACAAAGGCATGGATGGATTTCGTCAGCCGCGAGCTCCGCGATGAGGGTGTTGAAGAAGACGCCGCCCAGAGGTGTCCCACGAAAGAGCGCAAGCTCCGGGCGGCCAAGCGTGGAATCGAGGACGACGGGCTGTTGCAGGCCATCGTCGGCACCTCCGCGGCTGTGTACAAGTCGTTCGATGCGCAGGCCGACTCGTTCACCCTCGCCGCCTTCTCGCTGACCCTCAAAATTCTGGAAGATGCGGGGGCCCCTGCGGCCATGATCGAGGAGGTGCAGTCCCAGATGTGGGCTGTCCTGCGCTCGAAGAAGGGCCGCAAAGGGGGTTCGGCGTCGGACAGTGTGCGCTTGGCGCCTGGTACGCCCCAGCTTCGCTCAAGCAAGTCCATCTCCGACTCTAAGGTATGAGACTAATCGCATTTTGTTAGATGCGGACTGACGTAGAGGAAGGGTATCGCCGCGAAACCCCGCGTCCTTTTGATACCCTGGTATATGATTCTTGTCGAAAGCAAATCCGGCGTTTCTGCTTTTAAAGGCCATGCACAACTCGGGACGACCACTGCAAGGACCTAAAAAGGGTGTACCGAAACAGGACGTAGAGTTTGACGAAGTGTGTGTAGAGCCGCGAGCCAGCGCACGAGACCCACGGCGGAGGGAAGGACGTGATGGATGGTGCTCGCGCGTTCTGCGCGCGAGCGCAGCTTCGCGCTTTTCTTTCGTGCGCGGAGCGCGAGCTGGCAGTAAACGAAGTGAACAGAGGTGGTCGGCAGCGTGAAACGTTTGGGCTTGTTAAGAACACTTTTCTTGCACGAGGCACCACAAGTCAGCGCTGGGATAGTACCACACCTCGCCTGCGCTGAGAATGGGACAGGAAAGCGGCATTCAAAGAATGCTTCCAGCGATGGCTACCATGGTTCCCGGTAAAGTGTGTGTAACCAGATCTGTCGCGCGTTTGCGAGATCAATGAAGAGGGTGGATCTTCCCGGGGCATATGACGCCGCATTCCTGACAGTACACAGCGCATTTTTACTCATCGGTGAACATCATGGACAAAGTGCTTCGTATTGTGGAAGAAACACCATGCAAAATGATTTTGCCTGCTCGTCCGGGCACTGGTCATCCTGGCGACATTTGCAACTGGCCTGCGCCAGGACCGTGCGTCAGCTTGCATGCGTTTCCACGAAAAAAAACATGACATATGGAAAAATGAACGCATTTTCAAGACAGCGAAGGGGTGTATGGGCGAAGCCTGCCAAGATCCTCAACGGAATTGTTCATCCGGTAACGCAAACGCGAGCTCTCGCTTGCCCGACGATGCCCCCTCACACCGTGATTGGGTGCGTCATCAAAGTAGATCCGCGCAGCCTCGCCATCTCGGTCGTACGAAGCCAGTGGGACATCCCCGTTGGCGTCCCAGCGCTGGCAACAGTTTTGCAGTTTAATCATGCACGGATCAGGTTGGGCCTTTTTCTATTAGGCACCCGCAGAGGGCGCCAAAAGACACCCCACCGCCACACAAGCATGCCAAAAGCTTGCTCAGTGTGAATCCTGGAGGCAGACTGATGAAAGTTGTCAGAGTCCTTCCACCTGTTTTCTCCACCCCCCCCTGGGCACGGCACCGCCAGGAGCTCCGAAACGCCGTACGCCTCGTCCGCCACGATGCAGCACTCGTCAGCTATGAGCTCGGCGACGGCGCGGTCCTGCACTGATGGGTACATGAGACGTCGGCCCAGCAGGGTGCTCGCAAACGCGGCCAATTGGTGGACAGACCCTGGGCTGGTGCAGCTCATCCACGTATACTCGTACGGTGAGGCGCAAATGGACTGCGTGTCGAGGGAAAAGTACCCTTTGCAGCATCAGTGGTTGGCAAAACACGCGACGTCTGTCGTGGCAGGCTGCTCTTGCTTGACTAAATTTCCATCGAGGGCGCCCAAAATGGTGTCAAAGGGTTCGTCCCCTCTGGACTGGAATCCCGCTGCCGTCCGTAATCGCCAGGAATAATCGTCCAGTGGAAGATGAAAATCCATCGCGGTGGTGGATTTGGTGGCGTCGACGACACACCAAAGGCTGCTGTAGAAGGAAGAGATGGAAGTTCCGAACACAGCGGAAATATCGATGAAGCTGCCCCCCCCGAGGTATCGCAGCGCCATGGCGGTCCTCACCTCTTGGGAGTACCCGCCGCTCGGTAGTAGCGGGCGGAGCGTGCTCACAAGGACGTCAAAGGCATCCTCGGACATACGCATGGCGCGTGGAACGTTTGCACCGTACCGTGCCTGCACGTCTGCGAAAGCCACGACCCGGGGGCTTGAGTCCCACGTACACGGAGATTCAAACAGTCCTTGCCATAGGGTACAAGCAGCCACTATCCAGTCGGTGAGGGTTGTGCCTGCCGCTTCTGCCAGACGGTTACCCATGCTCGACTAAGAACACCCCCTTCCCTCATTCCTTCGCCACGCGATGGACGTTGGCGCGACGGCGTGGAAGAGTTGGACCCGCGCGTGACCATCAGGAAGGAGCAGCGTCGTGACGGCCACAGTCGTCACCGTGATACAGTAAACGAAGGCGGCAGCGAGGAAGGACGTTGACAACTGGAGCGCGGGGGAGCAGTGAAAGACGAACGACAATGTGGAGAATGGCAATAAAAGGAGGAGCAGTGCAGCCATCTCGGTTTACAAGAAGCCAGAGTGGGGAGGAGGAGATGCGGAAGGGAGGCACTACTACATCATAGGATAGCAACGAAGGACAGGAAAGGGGTGCTATGCGCGGCCAATGAGGGTGCAAGGAGGAGTCCGAGGTGCTCAGAGGGAGAGCCAAATTGTAGGGCGTGGCAGACACCGGAAAAAAGACACGATCGCACAGCGAGAGGCGTTGGCAGCCCCCAGAAAAAGTAGAACATCAATCCGGCTACCTGATGCAACCAGAAGATAGGAGGGGGGAATAGCGACACCACAAGGAAGAGGGGGGGGGGGGCGTACGGCACTGACAGTCAGCGTGGCGGGGCACGCGCGACAGAGGGGGTCGTCGGCGGGCGCTTGTCGGCTAGCCGTGGCCGAAGCGAGTACCAGCCGAGCAGAGTGGATCGCTGTCGGTATTACAAGACGGAAGTCGAGTGTGCCAGAAGTACTCGCACCAATTACTCAATACCGCGTCACACCCAGGCACAGACGCGCGTTCATTTCTGAGATATTTGGCCATTACACGAACAGTCACAGCACAGGAAGATGAACTGAGAACGCGCCTCAGCCAGGCCGACAAGGAAACAACGTCCAAATGACGTGCAGGGTGCAATGCTACTCAGACATTTCAGTCCCCTCTCCATCGCTATCCCGCCCCAAATCACTTCCCTCCACTTCATCATCGCGCCGGTCATCAGCGAGCGCGGCCTCTACTTCAGCACACATAGCGTCGACGGCCCGACAGTTAGTCTCGGCCTTGATCACGTGGTCTTCATACCAGGCCCAGACCTCCACGGTGATTTTCACAAACTCAACCTCCGTCACGCTCAGATGCGTCGCTACGGAGATCGTGATGTCGGCCCGCTTCAGCGACGTTTTGACCGTTTCCCACACCATCTCTATGGGGTTGAGCTCTGGATGAGCCACCAGTGAAATCAGGATCGTGACCCCAAACCGGGCGGGCAGGTCCTGGAGGAGGCAGCGCCGGGTGGGTCTGTTCTGGTGCGCTCGGTGTTTCAGCACCGCCGTCGTACAAGTGGTCCGCAAATTCGGCCCCACTCGGGCAATACGAGGTTGTACTTCTCAAGCCAATCCCGATCGATGACGCGATCACGGCCTCCGATCTTTGGTAGTGCCGAATTTTCGAGCCCCTGCAGCTATGTCGTCGAGTTCATTTCGGAGTAGTCAGACGACTGCTTGCTTTCAATGAAGATCCATGAAGCGCCGTCGGACCGTCGAACGTTTCGCGGTCCGACGTGCGCGACGATGATTCGTGCGTTCTTACCAGATAGCACCTTAACGGAAGCGTCGGTACTTCCGTGATTCCAGTTGCGGTAAGTTGACATGTTTCTGTTGAGCCTCGTTTCGTCCGTGGACAAGATAGTCCGCTCCGCCTCTCGATACTTGCGTACCGTGTCGATGAAGTTGCTCCGCTGCTTCCGCACCAATGTCTTTTCGCCAGCCATGACATATTGGTTGGGTCCAGGACTGAAGGGAAAGCCGTTATCTTGCATCGCGCGATGCAGGGTTGCACGCGACCACATATGGAGCTCATCTCTCATTGGCCAATTCACCCGCGCCTTCCCCCCCCTTCCCCCCACCGCCAGTCCCAGGCGAGGCACCCTTGGGGCCACCGGCACAACATTCCGCAGCACAGCCCGGGCCACGAGCCACGTCCTCCGGAGCGTTGAAATGCACCAGGGTGCTATCAAAGGTAGGCAACGTTGGAATTAGATATTGCTCGTAGATCGCGGGCTGCAGTCTCGCCAGCTCCTCGGAAGAGACCCGCCTATTTGAGTGGTGGGTCTCAGGAGCGTCACCAGCAGGCAGCTCATCACACCCGCTGTCGGTAAGGTGCGTAATGACAGACAGACTCAGGACCGTAGCCTCTGCAGTGCGCTCTGCCACCTTGCGACGCTTGATGGCACGGCCAGTGAAATACTCATGCTGAAAAAGAGCACGAACGCACAGTTCAGTGGAGGCGGCACCGGTATGGAGAACGCAGAGCGCACGGGTACGCTTGGCACTCCGGCCCGCAGGCGGAGCCGCACCACGCTCACGGGGAGCACGCTTGCGTGTCATTCTGACACCGCACGGTACGGGCACGCCGCCAGCCCGCAGGCAAAGGGAGGCGGAGGGCCGAAGGGGGTGGGGAGAAGAGGAGAAAAACTGTGGGCACGGCGTGAGCAGGAGACCGCAAGCACTCGACAAACAGGCGTATACCTGCAATGGGAGGGCGAGGCTGCAGACGGGCGCAGAGCTGGCCGCTGCAGCATCGTCGTGCACAATTTTGGCGGATCAAGCTGATCATGAGGGCGGGTCAGTGACCCAGATCAAGCCAGCTGGCGTGCATTAGACAAAAAAAATGGCGGGCGCTTGCAATCTAACGGAAGCTGCCCGCTTCACAATCTTTACGACAGACGAGTGAAATGTCATGATCCAGCCATGTCCATCGGCCGGCGCTTCACTCTTGGTCCGGACCGCAAGCGCCTCCCTAAAGCTCATTTTTGACTTCTTACTGGCTCTTAGGCTCGTCATGAACATGCTTACGGCCTTCCCTGGTCGATGACACTCCACAGGCACAGAGTGGAAGCACGACGTCAACGAGGGCGCTAAATGTGCCAGAATGTCGGCAGCCCATCATTCTTGCTCGTACGACTAAGCTGTAAAATGCAGTCCTTGCACAGGAGCGGCGCGCGTAGCCTTAACGTTTGCGAGTGAGTGGTTCTTTCTATAGTGGGACACTTGACATACGGCGCGTATGCGTCCCGTTCTGGTCGGCCTGAGCATGCGTCGCCGCCAGAGGTTTTGATGCGTGAGTCCCACCTTTTGGGCTGGTCATGCGCACGCTACGGGCAAAGCGGACGCGTCCACTTTGTCTTCTGATCCTGAGCCTGCCTGTTCTCCATCCGACGCATTCCGGACGGTCCGTAGAGCAGAAACCGTAGACCCCCCTGCGGCCGTCACATTGCGCAGTGCTCGTCAGCCTCGTTGGCGGGGGTGGCTGACAAAAGCAGCGCTGTGCCGGATCACAAGCCATTGCACAAGTGTCAGCGAAACGACCGCATTAGGGGAGGGCGGATCAGAGACCGATCAGATGGCAAAGGACCATCGATGAGGTTTTCAGATGTACCCATTGAGACGAAGCGGACGAAGCGGACCGTCTTAGACGATCCGCAACCACGTCCGACTTTTCTGCCCCGTCCGCTTCACGAGCTCTACTAAAAATGCACGTTATAGTATTAAATCTTACGCTCTTATCAAGTGTTTCGCAATCCGGGTGGGAGCACAAACACGATTGTCTCGGTTTTCCATCTCGCGAAGCGCGCCCCACCGTCCAATGGATCCATTATGGCACTGGCGCAGTTGAATAAGTCCCGGTGCAGTTGGCTGATGTCCCGCCACGCCCCTCTCTTAGAAAACCGATCTCGGCATGGGGGGTGGCGCCTGTACGACTTTCTACTACGCCGCCCTCCTAGTGTCGACAATCGGGAAGTGCGGTTTCTCACTGTACCGCTTTCTCCTCCCACGAGTGGCAACGGGAAACGCAGGGGTTAGAGTGAGATGGGTTTGAGTGAAAGGGCTCGTGGAGATAATCGAGTGCTTCTCCACCAACCTGAGGCCGCCTCGGCGGCCTGCAGAGCAGTCACACGCCTCCAAATGCGCAGTGGAAGTCGATGTGTGGCCGCTGACGGACCGTGTGCCCCGGCCACCGCCGCACGACGCCGCAGCATTGAAGCGGAGAGGCCGAGCATCCCCGTCGCCCGGTTCGATTCTAGATGCTCCTTCACGCGCAGTGTGAATCGTTCATTCCCCCCCACATCTCACGTCGTGCAGCCACCTGCTTTGCCCGCATCTTGGCCGACCTGGCTCATTCTACCTGGGCAGCCAACAGGGGACTCCCCTGAGCCTTAGCGTCGTTTGCGCGCTTTGTAAGACTCGCGATGCCACGTGGCGGGTCGTACGTACTTTGGGAAATTGGAGCTGCCAAAGAAAGCGCCGGGGAAGACGATGGTCATGACGGGGGCTGGGTCCGAGGAACGCAGCGGTCGCACCGACGGTCGGAGTGGGTGACAGGGCTCACGAGGGAAGACTTTGTCTTCCGGTACTGAGTTTTTCCCGGTCGATTCCGCCGAAGGAGCTTCTCTCGTCCGACGATATACCCTCCTCGGGGCACGGCAGAAGCCTCAGAACATGCTGGCACTCATATTCCACACAGTGCGGCACCAGAGGGGCCAAAATCGAGGCGAGACGGGCGTGTGTCACCAAGTCGCGCCACGAGACAGGCTGAAAACAAGGGTGAACGAGTGCGCGCTGCCAGATGTCTCAACACCGCAGGTAGGAAAACGCGGAGAACCAACAGGCTTCGGACACGAATGTCGCAGGCTGTGGGCACTTTGCATTCGACAGCGCCGCGCTCGCCAGCCCCTACAGCAGGGCATGACCGATTCAGCCCTGCCAGCACCACGTCGTTGTCACAGATTGTACGGGACGCGGACAGGGATGTCGCGTCCCTATCGGGTTATACCAGTGACACCGACTCCTATCGGATCCGGGGTGCTGACTCCGGGTAAGCCTGAGTCGGATGCCGCATCACATTGAGTCAGCGGGGCGTTGAATGGCCCCACGCAGTACCAAGGTGGTCAGCGTGTCTGCAGCTTCCACAAAAAGGATGGAGGCCGTTGTGGCGGGTGTTTGATGCCCGATTCTTGTTTTTTGCTGGTTCTGTCAGTTTAACGCGGGCCTGTGCCCTCGACGGCGATCCTGCTTTTATCCAAGTTCTCTTCCAATAGGACTATTGCCGTAAAGACTGTGCTGCGCGTGGGGTAGGGCACCAGCCGGCAGGCAGTGACAGCGGTCCGTTCTGTTGGGGCGCTACCCGGGAGCGGTGCCAGCGCCGCCGGTGGTGGCGGCGGGGAAGGGCCGTAGGTCAGAACGGCGCACAAGTCCATCGGCCTTGTATTTGACATTGTCACCCAGGATTGTCGGCCCATGGAGGCCCCCAATACTTGGTGGAAAGCACGCAAGCATCATCTTCTGTAGTGGCGCCGGGACCCACAATGATCAAATGGTCTCCGACAGCCTCCAGGACGGAAAGAAACGGCATGTACAATACTATTTCGGACCCGCCCCCCCCACTTCAAAACTTCCAATGTGTTGCTAACCTCCAAATAAATGGTGATTGCAGAGAGAAGGGAGGCAGAGGCGACGACACGGCATAAAATTGAAGTCGGTTTGGCTGTTTGACAAGCCGCGATCGAACTATTGGCTGAGACGTTCCGCCAGTAGCCTTGCAAGCCAATCAACGTATCTCGCAGGAATCACGCAGAGCCGTTGCAACGCACAATGAGACCTCCTGAGATTTTTGGGCAACTTGCTTGGGCCGGAAGAGGGCAGAAGGAGGGTTCAGGGCCTGACCTGTGATTTCTCATGAGATCAACAAGCTTCTTTAGATTTCTTGAGATTCTGATGTGCGTTTCCAGTGCGCAGAGCTGCATGAGGAGACTGTGTAAGGAACTCACATGATTCCTTGCCTTTCCATTGGTCCACGTACGCTGTTGAATAATTGCAACCACTCTGCAACCGCCGTCTTTTGGAGGTCAGCGATAGGATGAAACTTTATTGTAAATTTACACACGAATCCTAAATGGACAGTGCTACCTGTTGTGATTGGCTGTCAGATGAGTCGGCCTTTTCTTGGACTGTGTGTCAGCTTACACGCGCTTGACTGTCGAAGTCGTGCATATTTTTCTTGTCGACATTCGGGTTAGCGTTTGTCAGAAACGACCCGATCAAGTTCACCTTCAGCGCACCTTCGATTGGGCGAAATCAGTGGGTAGCGTACGCCCTTGAGTGATGCAAAAATCAAGCGTTTGGGTTTATACCCGAAAGATGTACACGCGAATACGCTTGAGGAAAAGCACGCTTGAAGACCCCTGCCGTAGATCATCACTTCAAGTGCCACCAAGTGCGGTGAGCCCCGCACTGGAGCGATCGAGCTGGGCTCAGTAATAATGCAGGGTACCTGAGAAGCGTGACAAATATATATGCGCAATGACTGTACCAGAAGAGCGGCCCCAATAGCAATTGCATTACTAGGTAGGGTCGCTCAGAACGCCCGTGTCTTCGTTGAGGGCGGCGATATGGGCGCCATCAGGGCCTCATTTGGACGTCGTGCGCCCCTAACGCCGCAACTCGAAAGGGCGTCAGCAATTCGTCGCGAAGAGAAGACTTTCAGGTGGGTCTACATGATTCAACAGGTGGCGGCTGTGCCAGGGATGTGGGTCGATAAGTAACACGCGACAATGACACAAATGTCGCAAAATCGTCGAAGTCATGCCAGCACGCGCTGATAATGATCGTCTGTGGGTCACGTGTTCGTATTTGATTTGAATTAAATACATGTCATGCAGCCAGTGAAACACGCGCATCCTGAACTCGCTGTCACTGTCTCAGCCGGTCTTAGCCTGCAGAGCTCACCTGCCTGGCTCTTTTGGCCAATTTTCATCGATGGAGGGTACAGCAGTGACTGGATCTAGCCCACCTGCGTTTTCTCTGGGGCACCAGATGGCACGGGTGCGCAGTCTCTGTCTTGTAGACTCATTTTCCGCATGTTCGGAAATGTAAATGTCCCGGACATGTCCCCACGTGTCATGCGCCCCCCTCGATCCCGTTCCTAACACATAGTCTATAACACACGACCAAGGGAAGGCTTTCTGGGCTTGTTGGCGATCAGCGCCGAAGTGCCCAGCAGGGGATCATCCACTCAGTGTGTGCTCAGTGTTGGGACCTCTGCAGGCAGATGCTGGCACGCGCTGCCCGTCAAGGTCTCGACGGCGGTGGCCTCCACCGCGACTCGTGGTAGCTCTGCTTCCTGTCCCCTCCTCCGTCTTACCATTGTACGCGTGTGCTCCTTGCTCCTCCCGCCTGACTCCATCCCGCCAGCACGAATCCCCTTTCCCCCACCCCCCGTTGGGACTCATCGGGATGGCTCCCTCCCCCAATTTCAAGCCGGACACTGACAAGGCGCCGAAGTACGTGACAACGGACGGCAACAGTATGAGCTGTGGGGCACCAGATGGCCACTTCAGCATGTACAAGAACAATACGCGGCTCGCTGTCTGACTGTACACGTGCCCGAAGGCGCTTACATAGAATCCAGCTATCCTGGCTGATATCGTCGTCGCGAGCGGGACCGGTGCCGCCTTTGTGGGGCCAACAGCCGTACAACAAGCAAGCCCCCAAGATTGCATCAACTTCGCTACATCAATGTTTCGTTCGTGCCCGCCGTTCGACCAGTTTGACACCCCCCATTGGCGAAAGTCACTGGCGGGCATTCCAGGCGGGTGGTTTGCAGGGTCTGGGCATTGTCAGAAAGTTGGCGGGGCGCTTTTGCTGCAATCTGTGGTGGTCTTTGTTGCAGCTGTGGGTGCAATCTTGGGCGGCGCGACCACCGTGAGCTGCTCCATCGACAGTTTTGTGGACTCGACGTGAGGAGTCGTGTACAACGTAGTCTTGTACCTTCCCGAACCCTACTTTGCGGCGTCTTTTCGCCAAGGGGCTGAGACGGTGTCCGCAAGGAGCCTACGCTCTCACCTGCTGGCCACCCCTCTCGCCGCACGCGTGTTTCGGTTCGACTTAATTCCGGGCGCGGCGCGCTTCAGCCGTGAGGTATACGTGGCAAGTCGCCAGCTGCTGGCCTCTTGCTCGGACAACCCGTAGGTGATGCAGTCATTGCGGCGGTTAGTAGTTGACAGCAACATGGCGCTGTTTGTGTACGGTTGCGCGGTGAACGCCATCAACCCTATGGGTAAGGACTTCGCGGCGATTGAGCCGCTTCTCGGCGCCCGCATCACCACAGTAATCATCTTTGTCTTCTTCACGGGGAGCACGCCTGCAATGGCCATGCTGTCGGCCAACGTGCAGCGGCTGCGGAACGCGGGCAAGCGCGTGCCGTACCTGCAGACGTACAGAAGGACGCGCTGCGTCGGAGAGAAGGCATCGATTGCGTCTGTGGTAGGCATCATCGGCGCCTTGCGGAAAACGCTGTCGGATAACATTCACATCCGACCAAGGGTCGCTATCCCTGCAGCCGTGACGGCGGCAGTGAACGAGCCGGACCCGCTCGCGGAAATGGGGAGGGCCCTTCTTTTCTTGAAGATTTCATCCGCGTGCATTGCTACTATTCAGGGGGAAAGTGCCCCTTTGTCTACTGTTGCCGGTTTGTTTTATGCCCTGCGCTTATGTGTTTCCTCCTACTTCTATAACCTGCCAGTGGCAACTCGAAATGCCATCCAGGCGGCGATTGCCGCTCGGTACAGTTTGATTCACGATCCAATGCTGGCGCTGGCGTTATATTCGGAACCTTTTTTGGATGGGGGCGCGCATGCGGGGTGCTGCTTTTGAGTGGAGTGGCAAGATGTTGTCTTTTTTGCAGGAGGCGGGTATGCATCGCTGCACAGGAGACGATGTCGAATATCGGGCCCGGCTGTCGGCTGACCTCGCCTCCTTTCTGGCGCACGTTGAGTCCCTGCCGTTCGGATCTGATGGGGTGGGGGGGCATCCATGCCACTGGTGGCGCCTGCACGGAGAGGCTTTCTCCACTCTGCGACCGCTCGCCATGGGCATCCTGCTCTTGCCTCCGTCGGCGGCGGGCAGGTAGCGGTCTTTTAAGCTCTTTAACCGGGCCTTAACGCGGCTGCGCAACCGCCTGTCGCCCACAAAGGCGGATGTGCAGACCCTCATTGCGTTCAACTCGGCACAGATGGACCGTTTGGAAGTCGTGCGCGCGTACCGGCGCACTCACCTGGAGCTTGACCTGTTGGTAGAGCTGGGGCTGGCGCTTGTTGATGCGGCCACTGGCGCGGCGGCCGCTGCCGGCGGCGTGGCCGCCGCTGCGGGGGCCCTGGCAGGGGAGTCTGAGATGAACGGCGAAGGTGCGGCGGCGGGGGACAGCAGGGCAGTCGTAGAGGTGGGGGGCAAAGCTGAGAATGGGGGGACTGCCTTGGGGATGCAGATGGACGCGGAAAGCTTGGCTGAGGAGGAAAAGCCGCCTGTTGTTGAAGGGGACGGAGCGACCGAGAATCTGGGCGCAGAGGAGTTTGAGTCCGTTGTGCAAATTGTGCTGGAGGGCTCGTAGAACGAGGACGGGGTAGTTGGCGGGCTGGTGGGGGGGGCCTAGTGTCTATTCTACTGCTCCCGAGGCTCAAATGAGGCTCATATGAGGCTCAAAAGAGGCTCTCTCTCATATGGCCTGGAAACGCGGCCTTTTGGGGGTTTCTGGGTCACCCCCTCCGAGTTTTCATCGTACAAAGCCGCCGAGTTGGCCCAAAGGTGCGTGGACTGCGCCGAGTCCAGATTTATTCTCAGAAAGAGCAGCCGAGGCCAGAACATGGTCACAGAGAGGCATCAAAAACAGCCTCAAATGAGGGGAATCGGCTCAAATGAGGCGGCCAGTAGAATAGAAACTAGCGTCGTCGGTGTAGAAAAAGACGACATGGAGTGCCTCTGTTGTCATAAAAGAGGGAAAAAAGAAAGAAGGAACAACAAAGAGTGCAACACATATGTGGGAGAGGAAGAAAGAGGAGATGGCAGCCCATCGAAGACAAAGCGAGTTGACAGGATGACAGTGCACCGAACGAAGATGCAGATAAAAATCTCACTTAGCACAACCAGAGCTGGCGGAGTGAGTAAGGGGCGGGGAAGGGGTGGCGGAAGTCACTAACACACTCGCACGAAGCAGCATAGGCAGACACGCAAGACAAAATAGCAACAAAGACGGCAAGAAGAGGACGCGATAACGGACCCGGCACCTGGAACAGAAAAGCACCGCAAAGAAATACCAGGGCACCCGGTGCGACGACCACATGAGAGAGAAGGGAATAAACGAGACACAACCAAAACGAGAAGTGCTGGGGGATGGCTGCATAAGGGAGGCGGGGGGGGGTAGGACAGGTGCGTAGACGGTGGAACACAGGCATGTGGCAGGCACAAAGAGGGTGCAGAGCGAGACAAAGAGCAGTAGAGAACCAGACCAACAAATTGATAGAGCCTAAACAATGGTCGTGTGGCTGTAGTGCCGGCGCAGAATATAGAAAAGAGTGGACGAGAGACGCTCCACCTCACGGTCCCCTCGTGGCGGCGGTAACGCACGCGGACACAACATCACGGTGGAGGGCCGGGGAGGAGGGAGGGGATGGGCGGTGGAGTCACCAATGGCAGCGGGCACGACAATGGCGACGCTCCAGGCATGTGGCGCGGTGGGTGCGCGACGACAGTTGCCATAGCGTGGGTCGGGTGACCCAACCGAGGTCACGGTCGGGTTACCTTACAGTCAGGTTACCCGACAGTAACCTGACTCCACATCACAGGGCGCGCGCTCTCGTCGAGGCTCGAAGCTCAGAACGCGTCGAAGTGCTGTCGTGTCGTGGACGGAAAGGTAACCTCAGTTTTCCGTGGAGTCCGACATTTGACACAACACGACAGGCTGGACAGTGTCGGTTCGAAACCATGCCTTCTCTAGGCCAGGTTCTTATGCTATGGGCCATTTTTTTCCTGTGATTACCTAGGGCAGGCTTCAGTTTGATTTCCGCGTGATTTTCGTGTACTTGTGAAGTTGACACGAGTTCAAGAAATCCATTACAATGTTTCTGTAGGAATCTCAGAAGGTCACACTTGTTCGTTTGCTTCGAAGCGAACGGACCGGCGGTGTCCGTCGCGCGCCGTACGGACGCGACCACTCGGCGGTAGTCGCGGAACGCATGGTGTGCTGCGGCGGCGATACGTGAGAAAGAACCGCCTCGGAGTACTGAGTGGAGCGGTGCAGGGGGCCCCGTGGAGCACCGCCTATGGTGAAAGAGGGGGAGTAGTAGAGATTTGTTTCTTGATTGCCAGATGCCGAATAGTCACCTCGGGCAGACGAGCAAAAAATGAAATGGGGACGGCGGAGTCACGGCCAGGCAGATGGCCTCCGCGGCCGCCGCCGCACGCTCGGGTCGGCGTGGGGTGACACGCAGACAGGGTGCGCAGGGCGGGGCCTGGCGGCCGGCCACGGCCGCGTCGCGCCGCCATTTTGCTGCACTGACCGTACCTCCGTTCCGAGCGGGAGTGTGGCCACTGGTGGTGGGCGCGCGCTCGGCACGGACGCGCGCACCACAGCGGGTCGTGGCCGCCATTACGATCACTGCGATTTGGGGCGGACGGGGGCGACGCGGCCGCTGTCGGCCACACCCGCCGCTGTGGCTGACGACTGCGACGGGCGCGAGGCACCCGCCCGCCGGCGACGCCGCCGCCAATTCCAGGGCGGCGCGCGGCGCCGTGGCGGGCGGTCAATTGGGGGTACGGGCGGGGGGGGGGGAGGGGCGCGCGCCCGTGTGTATCCGTGGCGACAGCGGCGCTTCTGCCCGTGGCGGCGGCGCGTCGGATGGCACGGGCATGCGGGTAACGACGCGGGAGACCTGCCGTCCGGGGCTGATGCCGCCGCTGCCGCGGCCGCCGGTTGGTCGTCACCAGCCGGCGACCGTGCACCGCCACTGTGGCGGCCGCCGGCACCGCCGCGCGGCGGCGGCTGCGGCGCGGAGCACGGCAAGAGTCGCGGCGGGCGGCGGGCGGTCGGGGGTCGGCAGTCCCGGCGTGTCCGGTGGCTTTTACTTCTTTGTGACGCTTGCCTTGCCTCGGCATTTGGGAGTTGCATGCCCCGAGGTGCTCATTGCGCTGCGTGCCTTCTTTAAAGGGGGGGGGGCGGCGGTGCCCTGGAGTGCAATCGACTTAGTGCAGAGAATTCGCATCAGAGAAAGAAATGTTATTCCATACCTTCCCGTGGAGGCACGCAATAGGCCAGTTACATCGTGCAGTACATTCTCTTTATAAGAGACAGCTGATTCGGCTCAATATGAAGAAAAGGTGGCCCACATGGACTGGAATGGAAGACTCGCGACCCATATTCTTTTGGAAACGATTCTCCTACAACGAGAACGCACTGTACCTGAATGATTCGACAGGGTGGGTCTTCACTGGCCACGTGTGTGACCCAGAACCAACCGATTTTGAATTGGAGCGATGACATTGGCTCAGCCGGCATCGGTAAGTACCGTCTCGGGCGATGTGAGCCAATCATTCGAGCCGATAACGACTCCACTGCATAGGGAGGTGGCCCGTCTCTACAGGTTTGAGCGTTTTCGGAGAAACCATCCATGATTAGCATGAATGCGGTATATCATCAATAATTCGCCTCGATATTTATCAAAACCATCGTACGCCACGTGGCGCCACACCAAGGGGGTCCGCTGGTGCGCTCTGCAGGTCAGGCGACGTTGAGACACTGCCGACGTGCTGACCCCAGCCGGCGGCGATCTCTCCGTGCAACATAGACCATCAAAGGCGAGGCTGTCATTTTGCCCGAGGCGACAGCAAGGTGTGACTCTACCAGGTGCACTCGGGGACAGAACCGAGGGACCCATCCTGTGCCACTTGTGCCCCTTTGTCCTCTGCCTGACTGTGCGATGTTGCCTGCTGGCGGTTCATTTGCGGCCGACTACGGCGGCCGGATTGGTCGCACGCGTAGACTGATCATGCACTGTGCTCTGCAGCTGCTGTCCCTTGCCGCTGTCATCCTCGCGACACCGTTGATCGGCGTGATCGCGACCGTGCCGGATGGGGAGGAGGCCCGTGGGGCAAGGGAGGTGCGCACCAGTCCACCCCCTACAGTAGTGGATCGGCCAACCTCGTGGGCGTGAGGAAGCCACGTGGTGATGATATCATCCCACAGACCGGATGATTGGAAACCTTCGGCAACTGCGACGTGGGTATCGGATGTGGGTAATTTGTGGGTCGCCCGACCAGTTTTTCAAGGAAGCCACATCCACCCTTCGGAGCTTCGGCATGTATCAAATGTGGGTCGGCAGTCTGCCACACTCCTTGCGGTTTCGCTTACAGTGTGACGGGGTAGAGACTCCTGACGGCGCCGGTGACGGCGCCGTGCGCCCACGCCTACGATTTCAGGTGCACTGCCGACGGCGCCGGTGAGGGCGCCCTGTGCGCACGCCTGCGATCGCGGGTGCACTGCCGACAGCGCCGGTGACGGCGGCCTGTGCGTACGCCTGCGATCGTGGGTGGACTGCAGAAGACCATGATCGAAGCAGTGTGGTAAAAAATGGAATAGAAAAGATCGTCGGTGGGTGGGTGGGTGGGTGGTGGGGGAACAGGTATCAATGGCACCGAGGAGACGCGGCGGGGGAAGGGCGCC
>Ga0115031_1001318_pt1 | contig 18499 bp, 11 predicted proteins | sample Maine_Asex4_meta_FD_87301 | JGI IMG/M metagenome (GOLD analysis project Ga0115031, IMG submission 87301) | Marine algal microbial communities from Maine, USA - Maine_Asex4_metaG | ecosystem: Host-associated > Algae > Red algae > Unclassified | place: Maine, USA | collected 2015-01-05
CAGGGTTAAGCTGTTCGGCCACGAAAAGGATTTGAAGAACTCTGCTCTTAACGTCCTCACTTTGCACCTGCGGCTGCGCCCATCGAAGCCCCCACTCCTCTCTTTTCAGAAATTCGTCAAACCACACTTTCCCATTAAGACCTCGCGCCTCCCAACGCATAAAGTGATCTCGCCTCATCATCATCCTGGTATGGAGACGGAAGTGTTGCCCCAATTTCGTCGGTACTGCCAGCGCGGGAACACCATCAAGCACGAAATACTCGCTGGTGAGTAAGAGCTTACCATTCCCTTTAAAAGAAGACGAATTATTTTCTCTCATATCAGGCCGCACGGCTAGCACGCTGTTTTCTGTTCCAGGCTACGACAGCCCCAACGCCCAGTACGGGTAAGGCCAGCCACCACCAGTTGCCCGTTCCCGCATCCTTGTCCCATCGCACCGGCCGCATCCCCCCATACGCCTCAAACGCTACCCACTTATACGGTGCTGCGTCGGGGTGTGCCTCCAGGTAGGCTTTCCGGGCTCCCTGCAGCGCAACGTGCGGGGGCCGGCCCGCCTCGATACCGTCGTAGAAGGTTTTCATCTGCTCGGCCGTGGCGTGGTCGTCTACCGCCCAGTTGGAGGCCACTACGGAGCGGGCTCCGGCGGCCAGGTAGGCTTTGGTCAGGCCTATGCGACCTTCTACGTAGTGGGTTCCTCCGCCGCCGGTTTCGCAGGCGCTGAGTACGACCAACTCACTGTTCAGGGTTTGCTTGCCGATGTCGCCGGCGTACAAACCGATAGGCTTTCCTACGTCGTCCAGGAGGTAAACGCGGCTGCGGAGGCCGTCTATTTCGCTGGATATTGCGTGGGTGGCCAGGTGGATGATGCCGTAGTCGGCGGCGCGGTCTTGGTAACGCGCCAGCGTAGCTTTTTCGTCATAGAGGTAATCGCCGCTGCCACGGGATTGCATATTACGCAGTTCCTCCCCGTTGTAAACCAGGGGCGGAAGCTGAAAGCCGGCCTGCCGAAGTTCACCCGCCTGTAGCAGCTCGTTGGCGAAATTCGGCGCCATAGCCAGCGGCTGGGCGTAGCGAGGGCTTAGTTCCGTTTCCTCCAGCAGCTTCATCGTGCCGAGCGAAAACTGACGACTGATGGCGTGCTCAACACCGAGATAGCGGGGATTTTCACCGGCCTTATCTTTTTGCAAGACGGAGAAGGGAACGTTGAGTAGTGCACCGTTTACGATCAGGTGCAAATTCGGGGGGAGATCGTCTTCGATGCCCGCGAAGAGATGACCATATAGCTCCCGACTGGCCTCCTCCATCATAGCGGCGGATTTGCCGCTTTCTACCATGGTTGAAAGTTGCTCCGTTAGTTTTAGTGATCTGATACGGGCGTCGTCTTCTATGAACAGTACGTCTATGGTGTCGGGGGATACGTAGAGGCGGTAGAGGGCTTCGTCTGCTATGAAAAAGTTTAGGCAGGCGGCGGTATCGCGTTTCATTTTCTGCTGTATATCTTTGAGGTCGACTTGGTAACTGTCCATTACATCGTTGTAGAATTCTCCTTGATTTTGTTGAGTATTTTCTCTAAATTCTTTTAATGCTACCTGTCGGTTATAGATTTCTGATAGAGTAACGTTGTTGGATGTTTCGCGAATCGCAGTTACTAGTTCTTGCTCTTTTTGAATGTTCTTTTCAATGGAGCCGTTCTCTCGCATCAAGCTCCTTATTTCTGCCCAGTATGATATACCGCCACTGGTCATTCCGTTCACAATGGAATAAGTTCTGTTGAGGTAATCTATATTTTTAGTATTCTGATACAAGTAAACTCCTACGATTAGAATATCGTGTGGGCTACCCGTCGTACTTAAGTCACGCTCGGGAGTTATTGTATTAACGTTTTTGATTCTTTCCACAAGTCGCCTTTTGTAAGAAGCTTCATAAATATTGAATGCGTCTATAACCGGAGGCAAGCCTTTTCCTAATCTTGTTTGTAAAAGATTATTGAATGCATAATTAGCGAGAATATAGTGAGGCACTTTTTCTAGCGACTCAGTCTTGTTTAAAAGTTCATTGTTGTCTGTGAAGTCACCAACTATGTCTGATACATTTTCTTTCGCCTTTGACAAGGCTTCATCATATTTTCCTTGAGACATAAGTCTTTTTGTTGTTGCCAAACGCCACTTGAAAATTGAACGCGAGGAATTTGTATCGGAAGATGATTTTTCTAATTCTATCCATATATCTTCTCCTTCAGGGTCAAGATTTTCGGAAAAATGAAATTGCAAGAATAATAGGAAGTTAAACCTAGCTACTTTGTTGTTACTTTGTCTATATAGGCTTTTATATTTTTTAAATAATTTATAAGGTGATCCAGTTTTCAGATATGTACTGGCCTTTATGATTATCGTCATTTTGTCATCAGCAGAGAAAAGGTCTGTTGATAAAAGATTAAGAGATTCTACTAGTCTCAGCACTACATCAGGATTTCCGGTCATGCCAGAAATGCTTAAAGTTGATATTGTTTTTAAAGTAGTGTTTTGGTTGATATTATTCCGAATCAATTTATAATATGCTAATGATTGACTGCCCTTGCCAGTATCTTCAAGATAGGTCGCGTAAACATATATAATCATTAAGTCCAGTTCGTCAAAAACTGAATCATCTTCAATAAGGTCAACGAGCTTTTTGAAGTGCCTATTCACGTCATCCGTTTCGGCTTCAAGCATCGAATTGAGCATCCTTCCTGTCAAGTAGTACCTTGGATCACACGATGAGTTATTACTGCACGTCTCTAAGTCGCTGTCTGAGAATAATTCTTGTGAATTTAAACTGAAACCAATCTTAAATTCGCAACATTGAGCATTGTTGGCATGGCTTAGGAACAACAGCAACAATAATTGTACGTATTTCATACGAGTAAGTTATATCTTTTTCCGGTAGTAGTCAGAAAAAATTCAAGCACGTATGAGTTTATTAATATAAAAAAGCCACCCTCTCCGCAGGGGAAAGGGTGGCTCATGCTTTAACCTTTGAAAAGAAGCTTACTTCTTGTCCTCGTCATTGTTGCTAAGTTGCTCACGCAACTGCTCGAAGGCGGAAAGATCGCCGAGCGTAGAACGCTCGATGCTCGCCGAGGTCTTCTTGAGCGTCTGGCGGGTTTGCTCCCGTTCTTCGTTGCGCTCCTTGTATACCTGGTCTTTCGCTTCCTTGCGGATGTCGTTCACGTAACGGCTGTGGCTGACGGTGAGGCGCTTGCTGTCGCGGTCGAACTCGATCACCTTCACGGTCAGCGTTTCGTCCACTTCGGCAATCACACCGTCTTCCTTGCGCATCAGCTTGATCGGGGCGTAAGCCTCGAGGCCGTAAGGCATCTGTACGATGGCGCCGCGGTCGTCCTTGCGGAGTACGGTTGCCTCGTGGTAGCTGCCTTCGGGGAATACGCTCTCGAAGGTATCCCAGGGGTTCTCTTCGAGTTGCTTGTGGCCGAGTGACATCTTGCGGTTGTCCTGGTCAATCTCAAGCACCATTACCTGGATGTCGGCACCAACCTTGGTGAACTCCGAGGGGTGGCCGAAGCGCTTCGTCCAGCTCAGGTCGCTGATGTGGATCATGCCGCCGATGCCTTCGTTGAGCTCAACGAAAACGCCGTAGGGCGTGAGGTTTTTAACCTTACCCGTATGAACACTTTCAAGGGGAAACAATTCAGTGATCCGATTCCAGGGATCGCTGGCAAGCTGCTTAATGGAAAGCGACATTTTGCGGTCATCGCGGTCGATGGTAACGACCTTAGCCTTCTTGGTTTCCCCAACGGTGAAGTACTCGCGGGCGTTGATCGGCTGATTGGACCAGCTGACTTCGCTGACGTGTACCAGACCTTCGACGCCGGGCTGGATTTCGAGAAATGCGCCGTAGTCTTCGATGTTGACCACTTTGCCTTCGATTTCGCTGCCTTCGGTGATGGTCTCGTCCAGAACCTCCCAGGGGTGCTTCTGGAGTTGCTTGAGACCGAGGCTGATGCGCTTCTTGTTCTCGTCAAAGTCCAGTACGGCCACGTTGACCTTCTGGTTGAGTTCGAGGACGTCGGAGGGGTGGTTGATCCGGCCCCAGCTGATGTCCGTGATGTAGAGCAGTCCGTCTACGCCACCAAGGTCGAGGAAAGCACCGAAGTCGGTGATGTTTTTCACGATACCTTCGAGTACCTGACCGCGTTCGAGGGAAGCGATGATCGCTTCACGCTGCTCGGCCAGATCGCTCTCGATAAGGGCTTTGTGGGATACGACGGCGTTCTTGATGGTCTCGTTGATCTTCACGACCTTGAACTCCATCGTCTTGCCAACGTAGGCATCATAATCCACGATCGGCTTGATGTCGATCTGTGAACCGGGAAGGAAGGTTTCCAGACCACCACAGTCGGCGATAAGGCCACCCTTGGTTTTGCTGATCACCTTACCGTTGATGACGGTGCCGTTGGTGTAAGAATCGCGAATACGGTCCCAGGCGCGGAGGAGCTTGGCCTTGCGGCGGCTCAGTACCAGCTGACCCTTTTCGTCTTCCTGCTGCTCAACGTACACCTCTACGGTGTCGCCAACGGCCAGCTCGGCCTGGTCGCGGAATTCGGAAAGGGGGAGAAGACCGTCGGACTTATAGTTCAGGTCGAGGATCACGTCACCGTCGATGATGCTGCTGACTTTAGCGGACATGATCTCGGACTCGGCGATGTTGGTCATGGAGTTCTCGTACTCCTTCTCCATGGCGGCACGCTCTTCGGGCGTGTAGCGGCTGGCGGCGGAGCGCGCGGTCATGTTCCAGTTGAAGTCGGCGTGGCCTTCGCCGGTAGCACCGCTTTGGTCGGCTTCGTCGATCTCTACACCTTCTTCCTTTACCTCTTCGGTAAGGACGACGGCAACCTTGGTGGATTCCTTGCGAATCACCTTGGCGGTGGATTTGGTGTCTTCGTCGGTGCCGATTACGATGCCGGCGGCTTCGTCTTTTGCTTCCTCGAGTTCAACGGCGGCTTCGTCGGCGATGTCGCTTACGTCGGGTGCGGTTTCAGCTACGGGAGCCGGTTCGGCAACCGGTGTCGCGTCAGCGGTAGGGTTTTCTACCCCGGCGGCGGCGGCCGCGGTTTCCTTCACCTCTTCTACGGCCTTGGCTTCGAGTTCGGTGGCGGGTGCCTCTTTGGTTTCGGGAATGTCCGGGGCCGCATCAGCGGTTGCCGGAGTGGTTTCGATCGTGGCGTCTACGGCCGGATCTTTATCGTCGTCCATCATATGGAGTAGATAGTTTAAAAGGTTATTAACTCACGGACGCTTCGGGGGCGTCCATTCCCCGCTTCAGGCCAAAAGGATTGGCTTAAGCCGCGCAAAGGTACGAAGTTTTTTAGTAGAACAAAACTTTTTTTGCGCGGACGCGGGATGCAGGGAAAGTTCCGGGACATCGCTCCTCCGCCGGAAGAAAACCATACGCTGCGGAAGACCCACAATGCCTCCCGCAGTTCAACACCCTTGCACCCGCGGCCGCGCCCTCAACTGACGCCACCCGGGATGTATTAATGTGTATACATCAATATCCGGTCCACGAAACTCCGCTCCGTCGCCGGTATTCTCCCCGCCCGGGCCATGCGGTTGGGGCCGGTCACCATCCACCAGCCGCTGCCCACGCAGCGGGTAGATCAGATCGATCCTTACGGTCCTTTTGTGATGAACACGCAGGCGTAGATCATGGAAGCCATGCGGGACAATCAAACGGTTATCACGGGGGTGTATACGGAATATTAAGGCGGTAACGATGGTAAGTCGGTAGCCGCCGCCGGGGTGGTGGATCATGGTCGCCATCGGAGAACCCGGGGTACATCGAACGGGTACCGGAAAAGAAGCGGATTTAGCGTGCGATAGCAACGAATCTCCCGGTTCGTGGGGAAGCGTCGCACTCCCCGCTTCGGGTTGCGGCTGCTACCAAGTACAACACTAACCTGCTATCTTTGCCGCCGCTTATGGACATACTTCTACAAATCGGTATTTTCGCCGGTAGCATCGCACTGTTGCTTTTTGCAAGCGACAAATTCGTGGAGGCTGCCGAAAGAATCGGCCTTTCGCTGGGTATCTCTCCCTTCATCATCGGGGTGACCATCGTGGCTTTCGGTACGAGTTTGCCCGAGCTGGCCACCAGCATTGTAGCCGTGCTGGATGGTACTCCGGAGATCGTGATCGGCAACGTTGTGGGGTCCAACATCACCAATATTGCCCTCGTACTGGGCCTGACGGCCGTCGTGGTCAAAAATATCGACCTGGAGTACAACCTGTGGCACATCGATATTCCCTTCCTCTGGGGCAGCGCCTTCCTGCTGTACTTTGCGGTGATGGACGGTAACCTCTCGATGTATGAAGCCTTACTTTTTCTGGGCGGCATTGCCATTTTCCTGGCTTACAGTCTCAAGGGGCAGGAGCGGCCCGACAAAAAAGACCGGCCTACCTCCAATCTGAAGGATTATGTTTTTATGATCCTGGGCGGCCTCTTCGTCAGCCTTTCCGCTACCTGGGTGATCGGAGCCATCACGGAAATCAGCGTGCTGCTTAATATTGCTCCGACCGTAATCGCGCTCTCCGCGGTGGCCATCGGTACCAGTTTGCCGGAAGTGGCCGTCAGCCTGGCCGCGGCTCGTAAGGGGAAGGCCTCCATTGCGGTCGGCAACGCCTTGGGCTCCAACATCTTCAATACCTTCATCGTCATGGCGATCCCCCGCTTCTTCGGCGAACTGGTGATCCCGGACAACATCATCGCAATTTTCCTGCCTCTCATGATCGTCATGACGATCCTGCTTGGCGTCATGAGCAACAACCGCAAGATCACCCGGTGGGAAGGAATGGTGCTGCTCCTTTTCTACCTCTGGTACTTCGGCGTGATTGTGGAGAACGCTGGGGGGTAATGATCGGGCAGCCGGCGGTGTGGCCACCGTCCTTATTCCCTGCTATTTAGACTGATTCCACCAATCTTTATACCTCCCCGTGACAGAACACGACCGACCGGTAAATTACCTTTGCGGCCCGGCCAAGGCCTACGTATATGCTGCAACACGTTCACATTCTCACCCTTACGCACCGCCACGCCAAGCTGAAGGAAATCGGCAACATAGTTGCTGCCTTTGAGGCCGACGGACAACTGCGTGAACGCCTGACGGCCCTGCGCCAAAGCGGAAAGGTGGACGAGCTTTTTTACCTGTCCACCTGCAACCGGGTCAGCCTGCTTTTCACCACGGAGTTTGAGGTCGATCAGGATTTTCGGGACGAGTTGCTGCCGGGTCAGCCCGCGGTACCGGCCATCTACGCCATGGAGTATTTTCGGGGCATGAAAGCCGTGTACCACCTGTTCGAGGTGGGTGCTTCCATCGATTCTTTGGTGGTTGGGGAGCGGCAGATCCTGGGCCAGTTTCGTGAAGCATACGAACGTTGCCGCGACTGGAGCCTGATCGGTGACGACCTGCGCATCGTTTGTGACCGCATCGTACTCGCCTCCAAGGATGTTTACAGCAACACCCGCATCGGGGAGAAATCCGTTTCCGTGGTGTCGCTTTCCATGCAGCAGCTGCGGCTCCGCCAGCCTTCCCCCGACGCACGTATCCTGATGATCGGGGCGGGGCAAACAAACCTGCTGGTGACCAAATTTCTGAAGAAGGCCGGCCACCAGAACCTGACCGTGTTCAACCGCACCCAAAAACGGGCTCAAAGTCTGGCGAAAGGATTTACCAACGGACGGGGTTTTGCCCTCGACGAACTGGAGAACTACGCCGAGGGGTTCGACGTACTCATCGTCTGTACCGCCGCCGCCGAGCCGATCGTCACCAACGGACTGTACCACTGGCTGCTGGCCGGGGAAGACTCCCGCGATAAGGTGGTGATCGATCTGGGCGTTCCTGCCGACGTGGCCGAAAGCACCGTTGCCGGGCACGACTTCGAGTACATCGGCATCGAGCAACTTCGTGCCTTGGCCGAAGAGAATATGGGCTTCCGCCGCGAAGAAATAAAGCGCGCCCACGGCGTACTCCACAAGCACCTCGGCGAACTGGAGACCACCTACCGCCAGCGTTTGCTGGAGCGGGCCATGAGCCACCTGCCCGAAGAGATCAAGGCCATAAAGCACACGGCCGTCAACCAGATCTTCGCCAAGGAACTCGGTAAGCTCGACCCCGAAGCCCAGGACCTTATGCTGCGCATGATGACGTATATGGAGAAGCGCTGCATCGGTATTCCAATGAAGGCGGCGCGAGAAGCGGTGCTGGGATGATGTTCAGGTGCTATTTTATAGCTTGAACTAGTTATGTTACTTTTTTTTAAAAGCAGCAAGCGCGACCTTCGCCTCCTCCGAAAGTACGAGCCGGCCGGACACGCCGGCGCGTTCCTCCAGCAGTGCGGGCCAGTGATTGGTGCCGTGCCAGAGGGTGGTTTTTAGCTCTCCGGAAGCTTTGAGGCTGTAGCCGGCCAGTTTGTTGGCCAGGGCCTCGGCTGCCTCGGTGAGTTCGGCAAAAGTAGGATATACCCGTTGGTAAAGACCTTTAGCCTGCGCCCAGTGGGCGTCGTGCCATTCGGTATCGATGCTGAGCTCGGTGGCGGCGGCCACGCCCATTTTACGCACCAGCGCCGGCAGGATGACGAAGGGGCCGATGGCGATGGCCAGTTCGCTGAGTTTCACGGAGGCCGCTTCGGTCGCCAGGCAGTAGTCCGCGGTCGCGGCGATGCCCACGCCGCCGCCGATGGCTTTGCCCTGCACGGCTACCACGATCGGTTTGGGGCACCGGCGCATGGCCAGCAGGAGGTTCGCGAAGCCCATGAAGAATTCCTTGGCCGCCTTGGCTTTGTCGATGGCGAGCAGCTCGTCCAGGTTGGCGCCGGCGCAAAAGGTGCGCTCCCCCATGCTCCGCAGCAGGATCGCCCGGGTATCGTCGTCGTCACCGGCGGTATCCAGCGCAGCAACCAGGGCCCGCAGCTGCTTGACGGGGAAACTGTTGTGGGCCGGGTGGCCGAAGGTGATGGTGCGCACGCCGGTGGGGGAGAGCTTGCTCTTGATTTCGCCGTTTAGATTCATGGGGGCTATTTTAGGGACGTAAAGGTACGGGAACGGGTTGTTCCGATTTTGTGGAGACCGCTTGCGGGGTCGCATCCGGGACAAAAACGTCCATATCCCGGTGCGGAACGGAAAGGTGCTCGGCGGGGTGTTTACCCTGTACTTCAGGATCCGATATTGCACCTGCGTCCGCGCCGCAAAATATTGTTATATGGTGATATTAAATCATATTGAACGTTATTTGCGTAATTCTGGCTAAATTACGCCCGTCATTCCTAAAGCTTATGAAATCCATTCTCAGTCAGTGCGCCCTACGCATCTCCCCGTGCCTGGTGGCGATTATGTTGCTGTTTCCCTTATTCGCCGTGGCCCAGCAGCTGGAGGGTATGGCCTCCTACTACGCCGACAAATTCGACGGCAGACCACTCAGCGTGGGCGGTACCTTTTACCAGGCCGGCTTTACCGCGGCCAGTAAGGACCTCGATTGGGGTACGGTGGTGGAAGTGACGAACCTGAGCAACGGTAAAACCACCCAGGTGCTGATTAACGACTGCGGACCACACGCCCGCGGTCGCATCATCGACCTGAGCAGGGCCGCCGCACGGGAACTCGACTTTATCCGGCAGGGAGAAACCAAGGTGCGGCTGCGCGTTATTCGGGCCAGCAATTCCGGCCCGACGTGTTCGCGTGGTAAATGGGCGAAGAAATTAAAGAAAGAGGGTAAAAAAATACCCCCGCCCCCGCCCCCATGGAACCCAGCCCGGACCGGGCCCATGGCCCCCGTGAATACCGTTACACCGGGTCCGACCCTGATTAATCCCGCCAGCCCCGTTTCCCCGGGGTACACCCGCGGCATGGCGGGATATTATCCCGACCGTTTCCAGGGGCTTGCTACCAGCACCGGCGAAATTTACGACCACGTGAAATTCACCGCCGCCAGCAAAACGTTCGCCTACGGTGCCCAACTGGAGGTGACCAACATCGTGACCGGCAGTAAAACCAGGGTAGTGGTCAACGACTGCGGCCCGAACAGTGCCGACCGAATCATCGATCTCAGTCGGGCCGCCGCCGCGGAGATCGGGCTGATCAGTGCCGGTTCCGCCGCCGTGGAAATCCGCCTCGTCAAAGCCGGTACCAAGGGGCCTACCTGCAAGCCCGACATTGCGGTACAGGCGCAGGAATCTGCGCCGGATAACCCCGGTCGGACGCCTCCGCCCGCTGCCGGCACCTCCGCCGCCGGTGGGGACCTGGTGGAAGCCTTTCAGTTACAGGTAGGTGCTTTTGGTAACCCCGCCAACGCCGCGGCCGTGGTGAATACCCTTACGCTGGCAGGATTGGCGGGCACCTATTCCGTCACCAGTGGTGACCTTACCAAGGTGTTCACGGGACTTTCCGCTACCGAGCAGGAGATAAAGGCCACGGAGTTGTTGGTCACCGAAGCGGGCTACCCGGACGCAAAGATTGTGAAAACGAGGGCGACCCGCTCCGAACTTTCGGGAGAGCCTCCTGCCTCCGCAACGGATGATAAAGCGGTCACCGCAGCAGAAATTTCCACCCCGGCGAGCGCGCCGCAACGGGCATATGACCCTACCGACATCATGTTCGGCGTTCAGGTTGGTGCGTTTCGATCGAGTCAGAACGCGCAAAAAACGGTCAAAGCCTTAAGGGAAGCCGGCGTGAAGGAAGTGTACAGCGCGCGCGTGTCGAAGAAACACCGCGTCTTTGCCGGCAGGTTTTTTTTTCAGAGCCAGGCGCAAGCGGAACGGGAAAAATTGCGGGAACTCGGTTTTTCGGGAGCTACGGTACGCCGCGTACAATAGGAGAAAGATTGCCGACGGCTATACCAGCGACAGCAATAATGCCGGTGCGACGAGTAGCACTATCATAACGAATAGGCGAAAGTATTTGTCCACGTTGTTCATGCTGTATTGACGAGGGTTTCTCCGGAATGTTACCTTTCGATAATAGCTTTAATCTTTTCATAACGGTCCGGGCCGTACTCCGATCGGGAAAAACCGGAGGAAACCGTACGCAAAAGTGTTTTAGCCGGATTATTTTTGCGCGTATTCAAAATAGAGTGCGCCACGGAGCGCACCCATCCCCGGCTCGATCCGTTTGATGCTTATGGTCAACGGCAGGGTGCGAACGCGGCAGCGCGACCAGTTTGCTCAGTGAGCAAAGCAACTTCCACCCTCGATCCTTTACGTTTTGCGGGCGGCAGTAGCCTCCATGTCGCACCAATAACACTATCTTATTTCTACCATGCACGATATTGAACCCCACTTCGGCTGGCGCGAAAAATATCGCGCCGAAGACGATCAGCTTTCCCCCTTTCATGGCCGGGAGTATTCCGAATTCGGTTTCACCAACCGCGTCTACAACTACCTGCTGCACCCCCAGTGGGACGAATTCGGTGCCGAAACGCTTTACCTCAAACAGCTCTTCACCGATTACGACGAGGGCTACGTCATCATCGAAATGATCGGCGAATGGAACGATGCGGTCCACAATGACGTAATGCACCTCAAACGAGAATTTATCGACCAGCTGATCGGTAACGGCATCTCCCATTTTATCATTATGCTGGAAAGCGTTCTCAACTTTCACGGCGACGACACGGATTATTACGAGGAATGGAGTGAAGAAATCTCCGATGCGGGCGGCTGGATCGCCCTGCTCAATTGCCACGATCACGTAATGGACGAACTTCGCGATACCCGGCTCGATAACTACCTCAGCTTCGGCGAGCAGTTCAACGGCATCAACTGGCGACCGCAGAAACCGGAACGTATCTACGAAGCGGTCGAGGGCCTGATACAAACAGACGTAAGGAGGGTGTACTGATGAGGGGCGGTTATACGAAGGAAGACGGCTATAAAGCAACCGGCCTGGAGCCGGCGCTCTTCCGTACACAAATGGGTTGAAGCACTGCCGCGCCGGGGCGATCCTCGTCTTGGCGCTTATTGATGATTTCCCTGACGCCACGGCAAACTGTTACCGACGGTACCAGTACTTCGTAGGCGGAATTTCATAAGAAAAGGGGCGCGGGCGCGGGTGCAAAAAAAAATTTATGGAGCAAGCTGCTTCTCCCCGCAGACCTTACATTTTGGTCAGTGCTTCTCCTACCTCCTCCATGAATTCCTTGAAGTCGACGGGGTAGCGGATGCTTTCTCCGAGAGTCCAGCCGCGGACGTTGCCATTCTCGACGATGATGAAATAGGGGCAAACACCGTCGTGGGCCGCCTCGGGGCAGCCGAAGGTGGGCGGAATGCCGGTAACGATGTCTTCGTCGAAGTCGTTGGCAAGATCGGTCAGCGCCTGGAGGCCGGAGGCGGACTTGAGGATCTCAAAGGTGTTGTCGTTGACGGTAGCTTCGGAGTTGCCGGGGTTGTGCTTATCGACGGACTCGTAGAGTTTGCCGCCGGCCAGTTTGTAGGCCGGGCCACCGCCCCAGCCACCGGTGTACCCGATGAGGTATTCGGTGCCGGAAGCCGCCGGAGCGGGCACCTTGCCCATAGTGGCGGGCTTCGGGGCGCAGGAACAAAGGGCGAAGGAGAGCAGGGTGAACAGGAGATATCTCATGGCTTGGTTTTCCGGGAGAAACACCGGGGTGGGGGAGGATGTTGGTCGGTCGGCCCTGCTCCTTAAATTCTTTCTCTGCACCTGCGGCCGCGCCTCCTGGTACTTTTCACACATTACCGTCAGCGGCATTTTCGTAAATTGTCGTCATAAATCCCGTTTTACTTTGAAATATTTATTACTCCTGTTCCTGTTGTCACCCCTCGGGCTTTGCGCACAAACGGACAGCCTCGGTTCCGCTGCGGATACTCTGGCCCGAATTCCCTTCATCGCTTACTGGTCAACGGGGGACGTATATAAATTCGACGTGCAGAAGATCGATATACGCACCAAGAACGGAGCGGAAACCAAAAATGATACCAGTTCCTATACCGGTGTTTTTGAAGTGATGGACAGTACGGAAACGGACTACCGGATCAAATGGTCTTTTGAGGGGAGCAGCCCGTTGGCGGGAGCGCTGGATAAAAGTATGATCTCCGCTTTGAACGACGCCGAGATATACGAGGTGATCTACGTAACCGATGAACTGGGCACCTTCAGGCAAATCGAAAATATGGAGGAGTTGCAACGCAGCGCTGGAAAAACGATCGAAGCGCTCCTGGCGGGCCCGCTGAAGGAAATGCCGGACAGTGCCCGGATGATGATGGAGCCGTTGCTGCGGAGTATGACCACCCCCGCTTTTATCGAAAGTAACCTGTTGCCCGAACTGAAATTACTGCATTATCCGTACGGGGTGGAGTTCGTGGAAGGTGATACGATCACTTACGAGGAAGAGATTCCCAACCCCTTCGGGGGAAATTCCATGCAAGCTACGTCGACGCTCTACGTTGACAGCCTGGATGTAGCGGATGACTTCATTCACCTCAAACAGTTCATGAATATGGATGAGTCGGACGTAACTGAGTTGCTTCGGGGAGTGTTCGAAAGCATGGGGATGAAGCAGGAAAAACCGCGGGAAGTCATCAATGAAGCAATCTTTAAGATCCGCAACGACAACGATTACTACTTTTATTACTACCCCGGCATCCCGATTTATATCGATTATTTCCGGGAGATTGAAACGAAGATAGATGGTGACGAGGGTTCCCGCATCATCCGGACACTTATTGAATGGGTGGAGTAGGCCGGCCAAAGCAGGAGGAGGTATAGCGAGAGTAAACCGCTTACCCCGCCAACGAAGCCTCTCCCCGAATCTCCTCCACCATCCCCTCCATTTTAACCGCCAAAGCTTCCAAAACATCCTGCGCCTGCGCCAGCGATTTTACGTTCTCTTTGGTCAGGGTAAGCCGTTGCGGCGTCATTCGCTGTTTTAGCCGCAGCCCACGCAACGCGCCTTCCTTGGCGATCAGGCCGGAAAGCGCTTTAAAACCATCCGACTCATAGTACAGCGACTGCGGGTTTTCCACGAAGAACAGCAACAACTTGTTGTTTTTTAGAATAAGTCGCTCGAAGCCCAGCCGACGGCAGAGCCAGCGCAGTCGTAGCCCGTCAAAGAGTTCCTCCACTTCACCGGGGATCTTGCCGAAGCGATCCACCAGTCCCGCGGCAAACTTCGTCAGCCCTTCCTCGTCCGGAATACTGTCCAGCTCCTGGTAAAGCCGCAGGCGTTCGGCGGTACTTTCCACGTACAGCGTCGGGATCAGCATTTCGGTATCCGTCTCGATGTTGACCTCGCGGACGAAGTCGCTCACCTCCCTCATCTGCTCGGCGAAGACGTCTTTGAACTCGCCCTGCTTCAGCTCCCGCACGGCTTCCTCCAGGATGCGCTGGTAAGTTTCGTAACCTATGTCGGCAATGAATCCGGACTGCTCCCCGCCCAGTAAATTTCCCGCGCCCCGGATATCGAGGTCCTTCATCGCGATGTTGAAGCCGGAGCCCAGGTCGCTGTATTCTTCCAGTGTCCGCAGCCGCTTGCGGGCCTCCGGCGTCAGAACGGAGATCGGCGGCGCGATCAGGTAGCAGAATGCCTTCTTGTTCGACCGCCCAACCCGACCCCGCAGCTGGTGCAGGTCCGACAGTCCGAACTGGTGGGCGTTGTTGATGATGATGGTGTTGGCGTTGGAAATATCCAGCCCCGTTTCAATGATGTTCGTACACACCAGCACGTCGTACTTGCGGTCGATGAAGTCGAGCAGGGTTGCCTCCAGTTTCTTGGGGTCCATTTGCCCGTGGGCGATGGCGAACTGCACGTCCGGACAGAGCTTGCGCAGCAGCACCACCATATCCGTCAGGCTCTTGACGCGATTGTGCACGAAGAAAGCCTGCCCCCCCCGGAACACTTCGTTCTCGATCGATTCCTTGATCACCTCTTCGTTGAACTGCCGCACCTCGGTGTGGATCGGCTGGCGGTTGGGCGGGGCCGTGCGCAAAACGCTCATGTCGCGCGCGTTCATCAGGCTGAACTGCATCGTGCGCGGAATCGGCGTGGCCGTCAGCGTCAGCGTATCGACGTTGACCTGGATGGCGCGGAGTTTCTCCTTGGCCTTCACGCCGAACTTCTGCTCTTCGTCGATCACCAGCAGTCCCAGGTCCTTGAATTTGACTTTGTTACTGAGAATGGCGTGGGTGCCGATCAGCAGGTCGATCTTGCCCGCTTCCAGATCTTTGAATATCCGGGTTTTTTCCCGTGCGGTGCGGAAGCGGTTCACGTAGTCGACCGTCATCCCGAAGGGTTCCAGCCGCTCCTTGAAGACGCGGAAGTGCTGCAGGGCCAGGATGGTGGTGGGCACGAGTACCGCCACCTGCTTACCGTCTTCGGCGGCCTTGAAGGCGGCGCGCAGGGCGATCTCCGTTTTACCGAAACCCACGTCGCCACAGATCAGGCGGTCCATCGGGTTGGGCTTCATCATGTCGAGCTTCACGGCGTTGGTGGCGCTGAGCTGGTCGGGCGTGTCTTCGTAGATGAAGGTGGCTTCGAGTTCGTTCTGCAAATGCCCGTCGGGCGGGAAGGCGTGACCGGGAGTGGCGAGGCGCTTGGCGTAGAGCTTGATCAGCTCGCCGGCCATGTCTTTCATCTTCTTCTTGGTGCGCGTCTTCATCTTCTTCCACGCGTCGCCGCCGATCTTGTTCAGGCGGGGCAGTACACCGTCCTTTCCGCTGTATTTACTCAGTTTATGGAGGCTGTTGATGCCCACGTAGAGGATGTCGTTGTTTTTATACACCAGCCGGACGCTCTCCTGCTCGCGACCGCCGACATTCAGCTTCTCCATGCCGGAGAAGCGGCCGACGCCGTGGTCGAGGTGCACCACCAGATCGCCGGTTTGCAGGTCTTTGAGCATGCGCAAGCTCAGGGCGCGGTCTCTAGTGAAACCGCGTTTGAGGCGGTAGCGGTGGTAGCGCTCGAAGATCTGGTGATCGGTGTAGCAGGCGGCCTGCATGTCGGGGTCGATGAAGCCGGCGTGGATGGCGATCTTGATCGGCTCGAAGCGGACGCCCGCGTTGAGATCATGAAAGATCGAGTAGAAGCGCTCGATCTGTTTGGCGTTGTTGGCGAAGATGAAATTCGTCAGCCCGCCGGAGGTGTTCTCCAGCAGGTTGCGGATCAGCAGGTCGAAGTTTTTATTGAAGCTCGGTTGGGGCTTGGCGCGGCAGTCGATGGTGTGGCCGATCGGTAGTACCTGTTTGTAGTTGGAAAAGAAGACGAGGGGCTTGTCCTTCACGTCTTCCAGTACCTCGCCGGGGCGGATGAAAGCGCGGTCGCGAAAGATAGCGGCGAGGTCTTTGTCCTCGATCAGCGTCAGGTTCTGGCCGAATTCGGTGGCTTTGGTAAAGGCTTCGTTCAGCTTGTCCATCAGCAGCTGATAATCCTTCATCCAGATGTAGGTGTCGGGCGGCAGTACTTCAAAGATGCTCGTCTTTTGGTCGCGCTCGAACTTCGTGTTGATGTTGGGGATGATGCTGACGTATTCCACGGAATCCACCGAGCGCTGCTCCAGTGGGTCGAAGGTGCGGATGGATTCGATCTCCTCGTCGAACAGCTCGATCCGGTAGGGATACTCGTTGCTGTAGCTAAAAATATCGACGATGCCGCCCCGGATGCTGAACTGCCCGGGCTCGTAGACGAACTCCTGCCGCCGGAAACCGTAGTCGACCAGTACGGTGATGATGGTATCCAGATCGAGGTCTTCGCCCTTGCTTAGTTCGATGCGGCTTTTGGTCAGTTCCCGCGGGGCCACCACCTGCTCGAACAGCGCCTCGGGGTAGGTGACCACGATCTCGCCCTTCGATTTGGAGTGCGTCAGGTAGTTGATCGTTTCGGTACGCAGCAGCACGTTGGTGGGGTCGAGCACCTCGAAGTACAGCGGGCGGCGAAAGGAATCGGGCAGCAGGCGGATTTGCTTTTTGGGCAGCAGTTCGGAGATCGTGTTCTGGATGTAAGCGGCCTCTTCCTTATCGGCGGCCACCACCAGGTAATGCCCACCGGCGTGGCGGTAGGTAGCGGCGATGAGGAAGCTTTCGAGAGCGCCGGCAAGGCCTTTAAGTTGCAGTCGCGGGGCTTGTCCTTCCCGGCTCAGGCGGGCAATGTCGGCCACGCGCGGGCTTTCGGCGTAGCGTTGCAGCAGTTGTTCGGCGGGGTTGGGGTCGGGCATCTGTTTAGTAACTCCCGAGTGGGGGCTTGGGTTCCGGATACGGCATTTTTTTGGCGGGACCGCAGGATGCAAGGAAAGTTCTAAAGCGCGGAACCTGAAAAACATTGTCCGCCGCTTTACCTGAAAATCAGGTTGCTAACCCCTGTCGCTAAATGCCTTCTCTGCACCTGCGGCCCCGCAAAATATATTAAGGTATGAAAAATACGCACAACACATTAAGATGATCATTTCGCCCGGTATACCACCGATAAAATGAAACGTAAAATAGGTTGCGCTAATCCAAATTATACCGATAAATCCCATTATAATGTTCAAACACTTATGTTGCTGAAGCGGTCGGTTGAAATTTTATGTTTTGCCAAAAGCAGCGAACGCCAAATTATAAGCGTTATATCTGCGGTTATAGGCGTTCCGTCGCCTTTTCTTTCTTCAAGCGGTGAGGCTGTCGCTTAACGTTATTTGACCTACCTTGACGCGGCAATGGTTTATCCGATCGCTACAAATTATTCTACCGGGCATGCCATTTGCCTTAAGCCCATTTTCCAATTAAATATTTTCAATAAGCTAGTATGAAAAGATCCTTACTTACGGTCCTTTTGCTGTTTTCCGTGGTGTGCATTTATGCACAGCAGACCATCCGCGGAACGGTGAAAGACGAAACCGGAGAGCCGCTTATCGGTGCCACCTTACTCGTGGCGGGCACGACCGTGGGTACGGTCACCGACCTCGACGGTACATTCACGCTCTCCCCTCCCGCGAACAGCGAAAAAATCGTGGTTACCTACACGGGGTTTACCGCAATGGACGTTGCCCTGACCAACGCTACGGTCTACGACATTGTCCTGCTCGAATCATCTTCCGTGCTCGACGAGGTCGTCGTCATCGGTTACGGGCAAACCAGCAAGCGCTTCCTGACGGACAACGTAACGAAGCTTACGGCGGAAGACATCAACCGCGTGCCAGTGTCTAACTTTCAGACCACCTTTGCCGGTAAGGCCGCCGGCGTCCGGGTATCCCAGATCAACGGTAAGGTAGACGCGGGCATCTCCGTTCGCGTACGTGGTGCCGCCAGTATCAGCGCCGGCTCCGACCCGCTGTACGTACTCGACGGCGTACCGCTGGTCAACGACAATGAATCATCCAACGGAGCACCGGTCAACCCGCTGCTCTCCCTGAGCCCTTCCGAGATCGAAAGCATCGACATCCTGAAGGACGCCAGCTCGGCGGCCATCTACGGTGCCCGCGGTGCCAATGGCGTAGTACTGATCACCACCAAGCGGGGTAAAATC
>Ga0115031_1001321_pt1 | contig 18488 bp, 11 predicted proteins | sample Maine_Asex4_meta_FD_87301 | JGI IMG/M metagenome (GOLD analysis project Ga0115031, IMG submission 87301) | Marine algal microbial communities from Maine, USA - Maine_Asex4_metaG | ecosystem: Host-associated > Algae > Red algae > Unclassified | place: Maine, USA | collected 2015-01-05
ACCATTATAAATCATTATTCACGTAAATAGTTTAATTCAACATGACTTATTCATCAAAGTGTATGAATAATGACATCATTGATACGGTCACCTACCTCTAATTTGTGTACAATCTCTATGCCTTCGATGACTTCGGCAAAAATTGTATAGTTCCCATCTAAGTGCATCGTCGGCGAATGTGTGATAAAGAATTGGCAAGATTCTGTGTGATTTCCTGCAGAAGCCATACCCACCTTTCCTGCCGTATTATACGAATCATATGGCACTTCAGTACGAATTGTATAATCAAGACTCCCATAACCATCTCCACGAGGACATCCTCCTTGTGCAATAAAGTTCGGGACAACTCTATGAAACACTTTTTCATCATAAAAATTCTCTTGCGCTAATCGGATAAAATTTGCAACTGTTCCAGGGGCTTTACTTGGTTTAAGAACAAGTAACACATCTCCCCTGTTTGTCCGAATTGTCGCACTTGTAGAATCACTGATGCCTTCTAGTAAAGACCAATTGATATCTAAGATATTTGTTGAACTTACTCTTGACATTGTGGTATCCTGGAGGTAATTGATGGCATCAACTAGAAAATTAAACGACTCTAATTCTTCTGGTAATTTCAATTTATTTATTGCTGAATTTAAAAATTCATAATCAAACCTGAGTGATTTAAAGTTCAATTCTTCTTTTGAAAGTAATTGGCCGATTGCTGCAAGTTGCCCTGCATCTCCATCAGCTGATATTTCCGAAATAAAACTTGCGATCTCTCCTTTGGCGAATCTATTTTTTCCAGCTGTATTATACGCATATCCCCATTTGGGACTTTCCAAAGCTGACTGAAACCCTTCGACTAAACTTGTTTTTACAACAGCAAGATCTGAGTCCTTTGCCAAGTTATAAATGGCTTTGTAATTTAAGACATCTTCAGACATGGATTTTAAATATGCTGCTTTCGCATAGGGACTTTTAGTATTATTATATAGCTCTTTGATTTCTTCAAATACTATATTTCTTGTGTTGACATAACGATTGGGGACATGCCTAAGAATTGCCTTGTAAATATTCGATTGAACTTGCCAAGGGTAATTATTCGCTGTTAAATCTCTATATTCATTGACATCTCTCGCATTGCCATTTAGATATAAATACTCGGATGCTAATTGAGCGACATGAATATTTTGATCTTTAATAGACCTGGATATAGCTTTTGATACATTTTCATAATTGTAATTGCTAAGTGCGCGTATGATATTACACTTTACACGATAGTCAGATTCACTTTTTAATTGATTCATAAGAATGGTCTCAATTTCAGAATCTTTTGTCTTAGCTAAGGAAGCCGCGCAAGCCATGCGAATATCGGCAGACGGATCATTTTGCATTTGTTTTGCAATTTGAAATTTGTAAGGGTCGATGTTAATATCCTTGGCTCTATAAAAATAGTTAGCCGCAATTATTCTAACATCATCACCTAATTCTGAATTTGACAATAACTCCATCATTTTGGCTGTGCCACTTTCATCATAAATATCTCTCAGTGCATATCTATAAATCGCACTAGCTTGTCCATTCAATAACAAATCGTCTTCCTTTGTATAACTTGAAACTTTCGCAATATTTTGCAAATGTTCTATTGTACCAATTTTACCAATTGATTCTAGTATGGTCTTATTGAAAATGTTATTCAAGTTTACCGTAGAGTCCTTTTGTATAAATGATTGGACCAAGGTGTTCTCAATAGAAGGTCCACCAATCTGTCCTAAAGCATAAGCCGCAGATGATTTAACGTCTAGGCTTTGATCTTTTAACAATGATTTTAATTTACGACCACTCCCTTTTATTTTCATAGATCCAAAAGCTTCAGCAGCAGCTTGTCTAATAAATTTGTTCTCATCAGTAAACAATGCCATCAAGCTATCAACTTGTTGCTTATTTTGATATTCATGGATTGATTGCGTGATTGGGTCAGCTAATGAAAGAAGTTGGTCCTTAGCTTTAGAATCAGAAGCTGGCACACATGATTGAAAAATGATTCCCAAAACAATAAGAAATCCAATGAACGTAGCGAATCTTACATACATGCTACAAAATTAACACTTCTCGATTCTTTTTTAGTTATATAAGTCTTTAGCTTATGTAAATTTGATAAAAAAGCACTTAATGTCTTATTTGAAGTATACATTTTTGTTCATAATTGTGTCTTTCACTCATGGAATTTCACAAACATTAGTCACTTCTGATCTTTCAATTTCATTATCGAAGATACTTATCGAGCTGAATTTAGGTGAAACCGTTGAAAATGGTGTTGATGCCTATCGCATTACATACACGACGACAGATCTCGAAGGAAGACTCGATACCGCAAGCGGTTTACTCTTAATCCCTCAGGATATAGACCGCGCATTGCCCCAAGCGATTTATCAACATGGAACAGTAAATTCTCGTTCCGACGTACCTTCAGAATTAAGAGGCGGCTGGGAATTAGGATTAGCCCTTAGTTCTTTTGGTTTTGTAACTGTCGCTCCAGATTTTCAAGGGCTGGGCACTTCTCGAGGGATTCATCCATATGTACATTCAGATTCGCAAGCGCTTGCGGCTATAGATTTATTAATTGCGGTCCAACCTTTCCTTACAGAAAATGGAATTGACATTACAGAGCAATTATTTATTACTGGATATTCTCAGGGTGGCCATGCCGCAATGGCAGCTCACAAGGTCATCCAAGAAAGCTATAGTGATCAATTTGAAGTAACTGCTTCATCTCCAATGTCAGGGCCTTATAATATTTCTGGTGATATGATAGACTTCACTTTAGGGGACAAAGAATTCGATTTCTTGTCGTATCTCGCTTGGACAATATTGTCTTACCAACGAGCCTATGGAGATCTGTATAGTGGAGGGATAGATGAAATTTACAAGGATAAATACGTCGGCCCCATAGAACAATTTGCCAATGAGGAGATTGATCTGGGCGAGCTAAATACATTATTAAGAAGTTTGGTTTTAGAAGAAAGTGAACTAGCGCTGCCAAGGTTAATGTTGAAGGAGAATATTTTAGATATTATACTATCGAAAGCAGACCATCCGATTAATACTGCATTAGCAGATAATGATTTACATAATTGGATCCCTCAAGCTCCTGTGAGAATGATGTATTGTGGAATGGATGAGCAGGTATTTTTTCAAAATGCGATTACTGCCGAAGAAACCATGACTTCATTAGGTGCTCAAGATGTAAAAGCGATCCTCATCGATGAGATGGGAACCCATGGCAGTTGTATCAGACCAGCGTTTGCTGCCACAGTAGAGTTTTTTCAAAGTTTTCTAGATCAAACCTCATCGCTATATGACCACGAATTGAGTCAAGGCATCAATATTTACCCAAATCCGGCTTCTGAATTCCTAAAGATTGAATTCCCAAATGATTACAATCCAGAAGTGATACAACTCGTAAACATCATGGGGAAGACAGTTATTGATTTAAAAAATCAAAAAGAACCAATCTCAGTGTCTGATCTTAGTCCAGGCATATATCTTTTACAAACTTTTGATGAAGATAAAATGACTACGAATAAAGTTGTTATCGAATAATAGTCATGTTAGAAGTTTAAACAACACAGGAAGAGATAAGGAGGTCTATAATCTTTTTCTTGAATGCCGTCTATATAACCGTCTAGCATAATTATCAGTTTAAACAAAAATAGCCAACACAAATGTGTCAGCTATTCTTCTATACAAAAGGGGTTAAACCTTTCTTTATTTTATATTAAATGCCTTTTTCACTTTGGATACATAGTCTAATTTCTCCCAAGTAAATGTTTCGACATTCTTTGTTTTGACTTTTCCGCTGCCATCAATGAAACTTAGCTTTTTCTTTTCAGATTGTCGCCCCATATGACCGTAAGCTGCACTTTCCGAATAAATCGGATTGCGCAATTTTAAACGAGTTTCTATTGCATAAGGACGCATGTCAAAAAGTTTATCAACTATTTTGGCAATCTGTCCGTCTGTCTTCTTAACCTTAGCCGAACCGTTTGTATTAACATAAATATTGGTCGGTTTAGCTACGCCAATCGCATAAGAAACTTGCACTAAGATCTCCTCACATACTCCTGCAGCGACAAGATTTTTCGCTATGTGTCGAGTCGCATATGCAGCGGATCTATCGACTTTAGACGGATCCTTTCCTGAAAATGCTCCACCTCCATGTGCTCCTTTTCCACCATATGTATCAACGATAATCTTTCTACCTGTCAAACCAGTATCACCATGTGGTCCACCGATCACAAATTTTCCAGTCGGATTCACATGATATGTAATCTTATCTGTAAATAGTTTTTTAATTGATCCATTACATTGTTTTTTGACTTGAGGAATCACAATGTTTTTGACATCTTCTTTTATTTTTTTCAGCATTTTATCATCATTCTTATCGAATGGGTCATGCTGTGTAGAGACGACTATACTATCAATTCTGATTGGCTTATTATTGTCAGCATATTCAATCGTCACTTGAGATTTAGAATCTGGACGCAAATAAGTCATCTGCTTTCCTTTCTTACGAATATCTGCTAATACTTGCAGAATCTTATGGGACAAATCCAACGCAAGTGGCATATAGTTGTCGGTTTCGCTTGTAGCGTATCCAAACATCATACCTTGATCACCTGCACCTTGGTCTTCCTTTTTCTTTCTTTCGACTCCCTGATTGATATCTGGAGATTGTTCATGGATAGAAGAGAATACACCACATGAATTTGCTTCAAACATGTACTCAGATTTTGTATATCCTATCTTCTTGATCACATCTCTTGCTATCTGCTGTACATCTAAATATGTTTTTGTTTTTACCTCTCCGGCTAAAACAACTTGTCCTGTAGTGACTAAAGTTTCGCAGGCAACTTTTGAGTTAGGGTCAAATGCTATAAAATGATCTACCAAAGCATCTGAAATTTGATCCGCTACTTTATCCGGATGTCCTTCCGAAACTGATTCTGATGTAACTAAATATGGCATGTTTCGTTAGTTTATTTTATATGACAATTAAATAATTGAGTTTCACTTATATATCCTTTGAGATCATCACCTTGACTGACCGGACCTACTCCCGCAGGAGTACCCGTAAAAATCAAATCACCTTTTTGGATGGTAAAAAATTTAGATACATAGCAAATTAAATGCGCGAAATTAAAAATTAAATTAGATGTATTCCCTTTTTGCACGATTTCTCCATTTTTTTCTAATAAAAAATCGATATCTGCTTCTCTTTCATAGTCTTGCCATGAGCCGACTAAGGCGGAACCATCAAATCCTTTTGCGATTTCCCACGGATGACCCTTTGATTTTAATTGACTCTGTACATCTCTCGCTGTAAAATCTATCCCAACAGTTATCGCCTCTATATAATCAAGTGCAAATGCTTTTTGGATAGACTTTCCATTCTTCGCCATTTTTAACACAACCTCGATCTCATAATGCACGTCTTCACTAAAATCTGGAGTATAAAAAACATTTGGATCTTTTAAAATCGCTGTCGGCGGCTTCATAAAGACCAAAGGCTTTTTAGGAACTGGATTGTTCAATTCTTTTGCGTGATCGATATAATTTCTTCCGATACAGAATATCTTCATAATGGGCTTAGAATTTTACATTCATTAAACCGACAAGGTCTTTTACCTCCTTTAGTGTTTGCTGTGCTACCTTTCTAATCTCAGATGATGATTGCTTAATTTGGTACTTAAGCTCTCTTTTATTATCCAAAATCTCTGCCTTTCGACTGATGAACTCTGCAGTTAAGCGTACAAGAACATCTGCTGCAGCATCCTTTAATTCACTATATTTCAATACTCCAGATTCGTAATCCTTCATCAGAGAGTCATAGCTCTCTCCTCCACTAGCGTTGATTAGCTCGAAGAGATTCTGCACACCTTCACTCATCTCACCATCTTTGGTCTCGCCGGCATCAGTTACTGCTGACTTAATTTGTTTTCGGATTCTTTCTTCACTTGCAAAAATACCGATGTGATGTTTTTCACCAGCACTTTTACTCATTTTTCGGGATGGATCTGCTGTTGATTTGATCCTTGGTGTTTTTGTATGAAGGGTTTCTGGTAAAACAAAGTATTCCTTCCCTACATTAGAATTAAATCTATTAGCGATTTCTCTTGTCAATTCAAGATGCTGATCTTGGTCATCGCCGACTGGGACAAAATCAGCCTTATAGATCAAAATGTCTGCAGCTTGCAAAACTGGGTAATCATATAAGCCTACTGATATAAAAGACTCTTTCGAACTATCAGCCGCCTTTTGACTTTTATCCTTGTACTGGGTCATGTTGCTAACTCTTCCTACAGAAGCGAAGCAATTAAATATCCAACAAAGCTCAGCATGTTCAGGCACAAGTGATTGGACAAACAAATTTTCAGGTTTTACGCCTACGGAGGTCAATTCTACAATCAAGTCCCACGACTGGGTTCTTAATTTATCGGTCTTAAATGGCATCGTCATCGCGTGATAATCGACGACTCCATAAAAACATTGATAGTTTGATTGTAAATCGACCCAGTTTTTAACAGCACCAAAGTAATTGCCCAGATGGAGTTGACCTGTTGGCTGAATACATGACAAGACTCTCTTCTGATCACTCATAGTGAGATTACTTTACTGCGATCAATGAAATTTCTATATTGACAAATTTGGGGAGGTTTGCGACTTCGACGAGTTCACGTGCAGGAGCAGTTGATTCTCTGAAGTATTCTGCATAAACAGCATTAATCGCGCTGTATTGATTCATATCTGCAACAAATACTGAACACTTAACAACATTTTCAAAACTCATCTCAGCTTTATCCAAAATCGCTTTTAGATTTCGAAAAACTTGATGAGTTTCTTCTTCAATTGAGCTAATAATCAATTCCCCAGTTTCTGGAACAAGAGAAATTTGACCTGACACATACAGTGTGTCACTAGCCATAATGGCTTGGTTATACGGCCCGACTGGACTTGGCGCTTGTGGTGTATTGACGATCTCTTTCATTAGAAAAATTAATCCAATTCTTCCTCAGCTTGAACGAGAATTTTACCTCTATAATAGAGATTTCCATCATGATAATACGCTCTGTGATACAAGTGAGACTCACCAGTGTTCTTACAGATAGCTATCTGAGGAATCGCCATTTTCTTGTGCGTTCTTCTCTTACGCTTACGCTGCTTTGAAATCCGACTCTTAGGATGTGCCATAACAACTGTTTTTTATTTAAGTTTTATATTTTTTAAGTCTCCCCAAATATCATTCCCTTCTTTATCATCAGGAGTATCTTCTCTATCTATATAATCTAACATGCCTTCATCACAATCTTTATAATCTTCAGCTTCACAATCCTTCACATTCATTAATGGAAGACGAAGTTGGATCATTTCATACATCATATCAGCAACATTAATTTCAGATGCATCTCTTTGTATAAAGATGACTTCTTCACTTTTAATGTCTTCATCAGCATACTTTACTAAGTATTGCTCATTAGCTTCAATTGGAATGTCAATTGATTTCAAACATCGATCGCATGGCACGTTAATGTGTCCACTAATTTCAAAATCTAAAACCAATAACGATGGTTTCTTTTCTAGATTGAGTATGACTCCGAAGGATCCTTTCCGTATCAAAGACTCTGTGTACATGTCAAAAAATGAATCAGTCAACTGAAAGCTATACTGATGCATACCATCTATAAGTCCTTTGATCGGTAATGAAAACTCACTCTTTAGGTCTTTCATTTAACCAGAATATTAAAATGGGCTGCAAAGATAGATTTTTTCAAGCGATTGTGCATGAAAAAACTATCTTCTTTTAAAGTCTTCTCTTGAATTGGGAGACCATATTCGATTTAAATGCCAAAAGCCTGAGATTCTTAGAGGCATGAGATTACTAAAACTTCAAAAATAGAGGATTCTTGGACTTCAAAACCAGGCATCAATTGTGTTTCATTACCAAATTGATAACTAATGCGGGAGTTATCTTGAATGGATTCTGTTGATTGAATCAAGTTAGATGCTTTTTCACTTTTTAAGACATCGGACTGAATTCCACTTAAATATCTATTTGTATAGCATTTGGGCGCTTTCACTTTGACTTCGCATGACCATTCACCCCATTCAGGTCCTGTATCACAATTTAGCAAGCATTTTATGATGTAATCTGAACCCAATGTTGAATCATCATAATAGATCAAAGTATTGCTTGTCGATATGATAGTCGTGTCATTCGAACAAGAATAATCTGGCTTTATATACCAGGCATAACCGTCTATTCCTGAGGTGATTGTACACGTTAACTCTAATTGATTAGGTTCTGGAGAGCTGACTATTAAATCGGCTTCATGAGGCATTGGACAATACATAATAGTTGTTGGACTTAGACAATTATCGATGTAATCTTTCATCTTAGTGGCAACTTGCGGATCGAACCCTAAGGACAAATCAACACCATTTCCAGAAGATGAAATATGACAATAGCTCATGATTGTTCCTTTGACAGGAATGATAGGATTTGATATATCAAAGCAATCACTTCCAGCAGCTTCTTCTATATTATCAATAACACCATCACAATCTGAGTCATTGTTATTACTCGTTGAATAAACATTTGCACAGTCATCAATCTGAGTGCTATTTCCATTCCAGGCACATGAATGTGTATGTGGCGAACTTAAATTATGTCCAATCTCATGGGCGACGACATTGACTGACCAAGAATAGAGGCTTAAGTCGGTATTGAAGGAGGTGAATATTCGACTAAACCCGTATAGTGGTTCTTCATACGGACAATAGTCGCGTCGATTGGCAATGCCCCCAAAATGATTCGTCGTCGAGAGCAAATGCGCAATTCGTCCATTATATACACCATCCAATTCACATTTGTATGCATTTAACACATCACCCGAACTGTCTGCATTATTTGCATCATAAGGATCGGGAGTAGACCATACATCTATTTGAGTGACATTTAAATGAATGTTTGACATACTATATAATGAATTGACGGTGTTCAGCAAACTTGTCGCATAGTTCAAGGTGTTTGTAACATTAGAACCAAAATCTGTAAACATTTGATAATCACATTCGATATAAAGATCAACTGTTGAGATGGCTGGAGAAGATTTCTGAGTTTTAAAATGATCACTTTGATTTGATGCATGCCAATCGTCTTCATTCGTAGACTCACAAATACTAAAATTATGAATTCGTGTAATTCCATCATCATGGAATAGATCATAATTGTCAGTAGTCCTATTTTTTCTCAGGTTCCAATTTTGATTATCGAAAGAGATGAGGGCTAGTATTTCGTTGTTATAGATGCTTAGTGAAACGATTGAGTTTTTGGCACCAAGTACTTTTCCTGAATAGTGAACAATGTCCAAATTATTGATTTGTCTATTTCCGCTATGGTGTCTTTCGACAAATTTTGTATTGTTTTTAAAAGCGGAAGTCCTTTCCAGTGAAATTGTCTTGTTGCCTTTTTGACCGACTGGCAACTCAAGTATCAAATGCTCAGGTCTAAGCTTAGCGACCTTAGTCATCTCATCCTGTTTTGGAGTTAAGATAAACACAACAGTTTGGTCAACTCTTAAACTTCCATTCGTGTTAAACAATTGTATTTGGGATAACACTGTGGAATAAAAGGATAAACTCAATAAAATAAAAAGGCCTTTTAGGTACACATCCTTAAGACGAAAAATTGGCAACAGTACACATGAAATTTAAAATTTTAACACTAATTGATTCAGATAAGACTTTCTTGCCAGAAGGCGACTTTCTATTGAAAATAGAATACGTCTATTGATCAAAACTGATAACGCACATGAGACTAAAATTACAATCCACCAATCATTTTTTCTGGTCTTACCCAAGCTTTAAATTCTTTATCGGTCAGATAGCCTAAGGCTAGTGCTGCTTCCTTTAGACTCGTCCCTTCTTTATATGCTTTTTTGGCAATCGCTCCTGCTTTATCATAGCCTATTTTTGTATTCAGTGCAGTCACAAGCATTAAAGAGTTATGTAGTAACTGATCTATGCGCTCTTTATCTGGCTCAATACCAACAGCACAATTATCATTAAAACTGACGCATGCGTCTCCAATCAGATTTGCAGAATTTAAAAAATTGTAAATCATCATAGGTTTAAATACGTTGAGTTCGAAATGTCCAGTCATCCCACCAATATTAATAGCCACATCGTTACCCATCACCTGTGCCATTGCCATAGTCAGTGCTTCTGATTGTGTCGGGTTTACTTTTCCTGGCATGATAGATGATCCAGGCTCATTCGCCGGAATTTTGAGTTCTCCAATTCCACATCTTGGACCCGATGCCAGCATTCTGATATCGTTACCGATTTTCATTAAAGAAACGGCAACAGTTTTTAATGCGCCATGAGATTCTACTATGGCGTCATGAGCAGCAAGGCCTTCAAACTTATTTTTGCCTGTGATAAATGGAAGTTTAGTTGCCTTAGCGATATGCTTGGCGACTTTTTTATCATAGCCTCTTGGAGTATTCAATCCAGTACCGACAGCAGTCCCGCCAAGAGCCAGTTCACTTAAATGCGGCAAAGTATGTTTGATCGCTCGAATACCGTGGTCTAACTGTGAGACATATCCAGAAAGTTCTTGCCCAACAGTGACAGGAGTCGCATCCATAAAGTGTGTTCTCCCGATTTTGACGATTTTACTATATTTCTTTGCTTTGGTATTGAGCGTTTTCTTTAGTTTTTCTAAACCAGGAATCGTCTTTTCAATAAGTGCTTTGTATGCAGCAATATGCATTGCTGTTGGAAAGGTATCATTGGAAGATTGCGATTTATTGACATCATCATTTGGATGTAAATATTTCTTTATATCTATCAGTTTTCCTCCTTTTAATACATGGCCTCGATTAGCGATGACCTCATTGACATTCATATTTGTCTGAGTACCCGATCCCGTTTGCCACACGACAAGAGGAAATTGATCATCTAATTTTCCGTCTAAAATTTCTTGACACACTTTAGCAATAAGATTTGCTTTTACCTTTGAGAGTACCCCAAGTTCAGCATTTGTTTTTGACGCAGCTTCTTTCAAGATCGCGTAGGCCTTTATGACCTCAATCGGCATTAGTTGCCGTCCTATTTTGAAATTTTCCTTTGAGCGTTGAGTTTGTGCGGCCCAATACTTATCAGCAGGTACGTTTACAATACCAATACTATCTTTTTCTTTTCTAAATGCCATGTCTATATGTTTTTTATGATACAAAAATATAGAATTCTAAACTTCGTATATTAGCCTTCGTTATATAATTATAATTTTTACTCATTAAAAAACTGACATATGGCTTTTACACTCCCAGAATTAGGATATGCTTATGATGCCTTAGCGCCTCACATTGATGCAAAAACAATGGAAATACACCACACCAAGCATCACAATGGTTACACAAATAAATTGAATGCTGCTATTGATGGCACTGCATTAGACGGACAGTCAATTGAAGAGATTTTAAAGAATCTTGACATGTCAAATGGTGCTGTACGAAATAACGGTGGTGGTTTTTACAATCACAGTTTATTTTGGAAGGTTATTGCTCCTGAAGATAGAGGACGCCTTTCTGGACCATTAAAAGATGCAATAGATGCTGCATTTGGATCAAAAGAAGCATTCGAAGAAGCATTTGCGAAAGCTGCTGGATCAAGATTTGGTTCTGGCTGGGCATGGTTATGCAAACATGATGGTGGTAAAGTAGAAATTTGTTCTACCCCAAATCAAGATAATCCACTCATGCCAGGTGTTGGCTGTGGTGGTCAACCAATATTGGGCATTGATGTGTGGGAACATGCTTACTATTTAAACTATCAAAATAGGAGACCTGACTATGTCAAAGCATTTTTAGACATTGTCAATTGGAATGAAGTCGAAAGGCGCTACCAGGCATCTTAAATTAATATCGACTGGATGTCGATAAGTGTTGAGTTTTGAATGTTAAATGTTAAGTAAAAGTGTAATGCTTTGTCTAATTGTTATCATTCGATGATGTTAATCCTATTTATATTTGGATGCATTTATATTAAAATTTTGACATAGAAAAGGCTCGCAATGTAGTGTTGCGAGCCTTTTATTTTATATTATGTAATGCTTATCGCTGAATAATAATTCTTTCATTTGCTAAGACGTAGTAATTATTTCTAACAGTGGCATAATAAAAGCCTGATGGCAAATGCGAGACATCTATAGCCTTTCTCATACTTCCAATAAGCATATCAATTTTGTCAGTCAGTACGATTTGTCCGTTTATATCTAGTAGTTCGATGAAGGCTTCTCCTTCTACATTACTAGATTCTATTTGTAAAACAAATTCATTTGAGACTGGATTTCCCAAAGTCACAAAACTAACCTCTCCCTCCGACTGGAGGCTCCCATCATCTGGACATTCATCACCAGTGACTCGATTTAATTGTATAAAGTTTTCAGACAATTCGTAACAGTCTGCGATTGATGTAGTTGTCACATCTTGTTGAGTCTGGATCGTAAATACATCTGATGAAATTCCAGGATGAGACACACCATATATTCTACACATGCCCACTCCAATATTTTCAATATCAATAGAGCCGCTAATGTTAGTCGCTAAAAATCTATTATTGACATCAGTGATCAGATATGTATAATTTAAGTTAGACATTGATGTATTCACGAAGCTAATTACATCTCTAATCGTGTCACCAACGCATATCGTGAGCTGCGTGTCAAGTGAATCTGTAGATACCGTCGCGCCGTCTACAAAATTTCTGTTGACGTTGATTGGGTTTGAGAAGTTAAAGCAGCCTTGTATATCAGAGACATTTTGACCTAATACAAGATCTGTAATCGTGCCTTCAAAGCTCAGATGCCATATTTGACAAACTCCAAGTCCAGCTCCATCAAAATCAAAAGCTCCATTATCCTGTGTATCAATGATTACTCCTGTCGTATCGGTCAATACCCATATAGAAGACTCGCCAGCAGCGCCTGTTAATACTGGCTCAACAATTGCTGGATTTCCATCTCCTACACAGACCGTTGTCATGACTGTGGAGTCAGCTAACATAATACTACCTCCTTGTGATGGACAATCTGTACAGTCTTCTTCTATTGTTATCTCTAGCGGATTTGATAGATCAAAACAACCTGTTATTGAATCTATGCTTTGCGTTCCGATTACATTAGCAATGGAGTCAATGAATGCTAGGTGAAACACATTATAGCTTCCTGCGCTAAAGCCATCAAAATTAAAACTAGGTGAATCTACTATGTTTGTGATAATTCTAATACTATCGACAATTATGAATATGTCTCCTGCGCCAACAACTGATTCAATGTTAAATGTGACGTTATCATCAAATCCATCACTTGAACATATTGTTAAGTTTGTTTCTCCATTATTCGTTGACAAAGTACCTCCATCTGCAATGCATGTATTTGTATCACATTCAATTTGTCGGATCACTTGAATTGCATTTGACAGGATCGCGCATCCACCAATATTAGATGCTAAACTATCGACTGCCAATCCTGTAATCGGTCCAGATGCATTTAAATTCCATATTAAACATCTACCAGCTCCAATACCTTCAAAATTAAATGGAGGTCCGACTGGTAAATTTACTATGACACCTGCAGTATCTGTTACTATCCAAATACTAGTGTCTCCAGCACCTGCTGTCAATGTCACATCCACGGCGTCATCTATACCATCATCAACACATACCGTGACTGACGAAGTCCCATCAGCTGTATTTATGCTTCCAACACTTGCGTTACAAGCGCCATTAGAACAATTATTTTCTCTTGTGATTGTTATCGGGTTTGACAATGCAAAACATCCATCGATATTTGATGCGAGAGAATCTACTTCTACTCCAGCTATCGACCCATCAAAGAGAAGATTCCAAATCAAACAAACACCTGGATCAACACCTTCAAAACTAAAAGGTGGACCTGAATTTATTTGAATGATAAGACCTAAGGTATCGGTGATTAGCCAAACACTTGAATCTCCATTTCCTCCTGCTGCTGTTACAGCCAATGCTTCATCTATAGTGTCATCAGTACAAACTGTCGCTGCATCTGTGCCATCAATAAGAGCAATTGAGGAAGCCGTCGCATCACATGTTTGCGTCGTACAATCATTAATTCTTGTGATACTAATCGAGTTTGACAATGCAAAACAACCTTGAATATCAGTTGCATTCATACCTATGGAAACTGAGCCTAATGTGTCTATAAAAGTCGCATTCCATATCAAACAAATACCTGTTGAAACACCTTCAAAATTAAATGGTGGACCTGATGGAATATCTATAATGACTCCGACAGTATCTGTGATTAACCAAAAACTGCTATCTCCATTTCCGGCAAGGACAGTGACATCGATATTTTCATCTACCATATCATCAGTACAAACTGTTGTTGCTGTCCCTCCACCAATTGTTAAGGAAATTGTTGGGGCTAATAATTCGCATAATGCTTGTCCACAACCTTCATTTCGATTGACTGTAATTGGATTTGATAGAGCGATACAACCTTCGATATTATTGACATTCTGGCCAAGGACAGTTCCAGTAATTGAATCTCTCAAACTAGCATGATATATAAAGCATATGCCACCACCGGCACCTTCCAAATCAACAGACGACTCCAGTTGAGCTCCCAATATTTGTCCAGTTGAATCAGCAACAATGTACAAGGACTGATTTCCAAGATTATCAGAAACGACGACATCAAAGGCATCACTTATCCCATCATCTGCACAAATTGTCAATTCAGTCAATCCAGCCACTGTTGCAATTGTTCCGCCATTAACCATACAAGTATCCATGGCACAGTTCATTTCTCGATCAAGAATAATTGAATTTGACAAATCAAAGCAACCAGTTAAGTTATTTGTATTTTGTCCAATAACAATCATAAATGTTGAATCCATTGTTGCGAGGTGCCATATGAGGCATCTTCCTTCATCAGCACCTTCAAAATCTCTCGATCCGTCAAACACATCAATTACATTTCCGACACTATCAGTTATCACCCATCTACCAAAGCCATTTGATCCATTAACTGTAAAGTCAATAACATCTGCAATATTGTCATCAATACAAAGCGTTAATTCTGTTTCACCATTAGACGTAGAAATTGATCCGCCTTCAACTTCACACACTGGTTCAGCACAACTAATCTTTGTGATTGAAATTGAATTTGACAGTTTTGCACAACCTGTGATCCCTGTAATATTTTCACCAGGAATAAGTCCTGCGAATGGTTCGAGAAGACTTACATGTTGTATAATACAGAGACCTTCAGGGATACCCTCAAAATTAAATGTTGAGCTATTTTCGAGATCTAAAATAGTCCCATTTGAATCTGTGATAATAAATATTCCTGCACCAGTATTACCTGTTAATGTGACTGTTAAGCCTTCGGTTAATCCATCATCTATACAGACTGTGTCTGCAGTAGAACCATCTGCTAATGATATCGTACCAACCATAATGTCATCACAGGTCACCATTGCACAATCTCCAGATAATCGTGTCACTGTGATTGGATTTGACAAACTGAAGCATCCTTCAAAACTATTTATATTCTGTCCAACAGCAACATTAAATGTGCTATCTGTTGTGCTTAGATTCCAAACTTGGCACATACCTGCAGATGATGCTTCAAAATCAAAATCTGGATTATCTCCTGCTTGAACGCCAATAATAATTCCTGCCGAATCTGTGACGATCCATTGTCCAAAACCGATAGCATTTGTTAATAGCGCGCTGAACATATCGCTCATATTATCATCAACGCAAAGTGTAACTTCTGTGAATAAATCTGTTGTCGTGATGGCACCTCCACTGACTCCACATGGTTCGGTAGAGCACAATTCTCTATTAATGGTAATCCGATTAGAAATCTGAATACATCCTATGATATCTGATAAGTTATTTCCAGGAATAAGTCCAGTTATCGGATCCAAAACTCCGATGTGCCTGATATAACATGTCCCTGTAGCAACGCCTTCAAAATTAAATATTGCGTCATTTTCTATAGATAATATTACATCATTGTTATCTGTCACTACAAAAATACTTCCACCTACGTTATCAATAATTTCTGGGACTATATTTTCATCTATTCCGTCATCTACACAAACGGTAAATTCAGTTTGTCCGCCCATAATTGTTATGGAACCAGCTCTGATATCATCACATGTCAATGGTGCACAACCAGTTTGTCGGATAACTTCAATTGAATTGGACAAGTCAAAGCAACCAGTGACGTTATTGATACTTTGGCCAATTGTAAAATTAGATAAGCTATCGATTGATGATATATGCCAGATAAAGCAATTACCAGCTGGAGCGTTTGAAAAATCAAATTGTCTTTCTGATTGTATATTTAAAATATTTCCAGCAGCATTTGTGACTACCCATTGCGAATCTCCATTATTTCCTGATAGTAAAACTTCTATGACGTCTGGTACGCTATCTTCGATACAAACCGATACTGACGATTCGTTATTAATCGTGACTATTTGTCCTCCTATTGCATCGCAAGGTATCGGACCACAGCCCACTTCTCTAATTACAAAAATCGGATTTGACAAAGCAAAATTACCAGTGACTTGATTGATATTTGCTCCGGCATTTAAACCTTCTAAAACCCCTGTAGACGAGAGATGCCATATTTGACATACACCTTCGCCTGCGCCTTCAAAATTAAATGTTGGACTTCCTTGAACTGACAGTATCAATCCTGTTGTATCAGTCGCAATCCATGTACTTTCACCAAGTTGATCAGTTAAGGTTATAGTCACCATATCAGCTATGCCATCATCAACACAAAAGCTAAATGATGTTGCATTACCAGCTCCTGTGATGCTGCCACCTGCAACCGTCGGCTCTGTAGAACAATCTTCTAATCGATTGACTGTAATCGGATTTGATAGGTCAAAGCATCCTTGAATATCTGAAATATTCTGTCCGACATCAAAGCCAGTTACTGGATCCTTTATTGTTATATTATAAATGAAACATGTGCCTCCAGCAATGCCTTCGAAATTGAAAAAATCCGTTGCTTGGATTGTTTGTATAAGACCAACATTATTGGTCACAACCCACAGTCTTGCACCTTGGAAATTATCTACTAATACTTGGATATTTTCATCCACTCCATCAGTGACACATACGGTTATAGTCGTTAAACTATCTGAAGTCATGATGATTCCACCGTCAACAGCACAGGTATTCGGACCACAGTCTGAGACTCGTTCAACAGAGATTGCATTTGATAATGAGAAACAACCTTCTATATTAGCTATATTTCCGTTTAACGTAAAGCCAGTCACTGGATCCTGTAAGCTCATATGATATATGAAACATATACCTTCTGGCGCTCCTTCAAAATTAAAAGAAGGTGAACTTTGAATATCAATAATATTTCCACCAGCATCAGTTAGCATCCATGTCGTCGCACCAACATTATCTGTTAATTCTATATCCACAATATCACTAACACCATCATCTACACAGTATATAACTGAAGTTAATCCATCAGTAGTCGTTATCATCCCACCTTGTGCAATACAAGTTTCCGGCCCACAATTTATTTCTCTATTGACTTGAATTCTATTCGAAAGTTCGAAGCATCCTGAAATATTTGATAAAGCTTCTCCTATCACAAAACCATCCACAGTATTATCCAAACTCAAATGGTAGATAAAGCATACTCCAGCTTCGACTCCTTCGAAAGAGAAAAGATTATTATTTTGAATATCGAGAATATTTCCGTTTGAATCTGTGACAACCCAAGTCGATGAACCGGTATTTCCTGTTAAAACGACTTCTAAGCCTTCAGCTACTCCATCATCTACACAAAGAGTAACAGATATTTGACCATCAGTCGTTGTAATATTTCCTCCTACGATTCCATCACATGGTGGCGGACCGCATTCAGTCTCACGGATAACCTGAATAAAGTTAGACAGGTCAAAACATCCTCCTAGATCAGAGATATTAGCACCAGCGACAAATCCTGAAACAGGATCTTCCAAACTCATGTGATAGATATAACACACTCCAGCTTCTACTCCTTCAAAGTTAAAATTTGAATTATTTTCTATGGCTAAAATATTGCCATTTGTATCTGTCAATAACCATATAGAAGAACCTGTATTATTAGATAAGATAACTTCTGGTGAATCCGCAACTCCGTCACTTGTACAATAGGTTACTGACACACCATTGCCTGTCAATGCTATTGATCCAGCGTCAATATTACAAGCTGGTGGGCCACAATCTTCGATTCGATTTACGATAATTGAATTCGATATTGAAAAGCATCCCATGATTTCTGAGACATTTTGTCCAATTGCAAATCCTGTAATTGGATCTTGTAGACTCATGTGCCTGATGTAACAGACTCCTGCGCCTGCTGAGGC
>Ga0115031_1001324_pt1 | contig 18457 bp, 15 predicted proteins | sample Maine_Asex4_meta_FD_87301 | JGI IMG/M metagenome (GOLD analysis project Ga0115031, IMG submission 87301) | Marine algal microbial communities from Maine, USA - Maine_Asex4_metaG | ecosystem: Host-associated > Algae > Red algae > Unclassified | place: Maine, USA | collected 2015-01-05
AGCCCGATGTACATCTCGGCTTCCTTGGCCATGTAGCCCTCAGCGCCCTCGGCGTCGAAGCAGCACCAGGTGCCGACGGGCTCGATGTCGGACATGTCGGGCTCGGCGCGCAGGTCGTGACCGGCCGAGAAGTGCTTGCCGTCGGCGGCGAGGATGATCGCACGGACCTCGTCGTCGCGGGCGGCCTCGTCGAATGCTTCGTTCAGCTCGCTGAGCATCTGATAATTCTGCGCATTGGCTGCTTCGGGCCGAGCCAGTGTGATCCGTGCGACGCGATCGGCCGGACGTTCGATGCGGACGTGTTCCCAGGTGCTGTCGGACATCATTCGATTGTCACACGACGCTCCCGGCCCGCTCGACCCGTGACTGATCGCTTCACGCTCGTGCCTGTCCCCGATGTGTCCCTGGTCATCACAACTAGTTGCGGGGGAGCTCGGACCAGGGGCGCTGGCGCTGTTCGGCTTCGCCCGGCTCGCGGGGGAGCCCGAGGACTCGCTCGCCGATGATGTTGCGGTTGATCTCGTCGCTGCCTCCGGCGATCGACATCGCCGGGGTGAACATGCAGTAGGCGTGGAATTGGCCGTCGGTCGGGGTGTCGTCGCCCCACAGCATTCCGTCCGGACCCATTGCGGCGAGGCCGATGTCGCGCGTGCGACGCGATACTTCGGCACCGATCACCTTGAGCGTGGAGACCTCGGGGCCCGGCTGGCCACCGGCCTTCACGGCAGCGACCGACCGAGCCGTCGACCAATTCGCGGTACGACGGAGTTCGAGGTGTTTGACGATGCGCTGGCGCATCAGGGAGTCCTCGCCGGCGCTGAAGTCGTCGATGATCTGTTCGAGGAGGCGATTGGCGCCGCCACTCATCGCCATCGCGAAGCCGTCGACCGGGCCCGTGTCGGCCTCCAGGTGTGCTCCGGCGGGCCGGTCGAGGTCGGCCCCACCGAAGTCGAAGCCAGTGCCGGACCCTGAGTTGTCGGGGTCACGTTCGTGGGACAGCGTCGTCATCCCAACGCGCCAACCGTCGCCCTCGTCACCCAGCAGATCGGCGTGGGCGACGCGGGCGTCGGAGAAGAACACCTCGTTGAAGGCGATGTCGCCGGTCATCTCGCGCAGCGGTCGAACATCGACGCCGGGTTGGTTCATGTCGATCAGGAAGTAGGAGATGCCCTTGTGTTTCGGTTGATCCGGATCGGTGCGGGCCATCAGGATTCCGTATCGCGCGTGTTGCGCCCCCGAATTCCACACCTTCTGTCCGTTGATGATCCACTCGTCGCCGTCGCGCTCGGCGCGCGTTGCGAGCCCGGCGAGATCGGAGCCAGCACCCGGCTCGGAGAACAGCTGACACCAGACGTCTCGGCCGCGCACGATGCCGGGCAGGTACCGGTCGAGTTGGTCCGGCGTGCCGTACGCCTTCAGGGTCGGAGCGACGAGGAACGTGGACAACCCGCGAGGTGGGCCGAGGGCACCGACGTCGGTTCGAGCCTGGTCGGCCTCCTTGGCGTCTCGCGACGACAAGCCTTGCCCGCCGTATCCCTCGGGCCAGGTCGGAAACGCCCAACCATCACTGGCGAGCAGGTCCCACCACTCCCCGGACGAACGAGCAGGATCCCAATGCGATGTGTACCAGTCGAGGGCGGCGGAAAAGACTGAGGACGGCACAATCAGACGGTACGTGTAGCAAGCGATCCGGAGCGATCCGGAGCGATACGTGCGTGCCCTTCTCGACGCGCCCTTCTGGAGCGGGCAGTCCTGGCACAGCTTGCCGGGAGTGATTCCGCACCATCAGGCCTGGGTCGCTAAACTGTGCCAGGAGGGTGGTTGCAATGGGTGGAGCGAGCGAATCGCGTCGAAATGAGTGAATTGCACCAGTCGGAGCACGGTGTTGCCTTTTCGGGCCCTCTGGACCGACAGGTCGAGCTCCCGGTGTCGCCGACTGATCGCCAGGTCATCTCTCGGACGGTCTCGATCCTCGCTCTCGCTGCGCTGACGTGCACCTTCGACAGTGGCGCCGCCGATGATCGGCTCACCCTTGCCGTCACCGGTTTTGCTCTCATCCAGCCGATCCTGCCGATGTTCTGGAAGTACCAGGGGCAGTACCGCCAGGCACAGATGTTTGCGGACATCGGCGCCTTCGCGCTCTTCGTGGTGGTAGCTCCCGAATACTTCTGGCTCTACTCGATCGCGGTCGCTGCAATCGTCGGCAACCACGCAGCCCTGGCGACTGCGCGGATGTACATTCTGGCGGCGCTGCTGGGGGTGGTGGTGATGGCTGCTGTCGGAGCCTTGGCCAACGTCGCGGACTACGGACGCGGCGTGGCTGTGCTAGCCATCGTCTCCGTCGGGCTCGGCTTTCTCGGCGCGGAGACTCGAGCATCGATGCGGTCGGCGCGCAGCGACCTACTGCACGCCCTCGAAGCGGCTCAAGGCCTCGCCCACCTGACTGCCATCGGCGGTGGTGTCATCGATGTCGTCGGCGATACCGAGGCAGTCGTCGGATGGTCGCGCGAGGAATGGCTGACGCTAAATCACCGACTGATCCTCCATCCTGACGACTTCGACAACTTCTGGATCGACGTCGACAAGGCCGAGGAGGGGATGCTGTTCGATCGGATCGGTCGGCTCCAGACCCGCGACGGTCACTGGATGTGGCTGCGCGATGTCTCGCGAGTCGTGATGGACCGCGGCCGTCCGCACCTCCGTGGATTCAGCCTTGACGTCACGGCGCAGCAAGACGGCTTGCACCGAGTCACGACAGAAGCATCGACCGACGTGTTGACCGGCTTGCAGAATCGTCGAGCGTTGCTCGTCGAACTCGGCAAACGTCGCAACGGCACTCGCCATCAACTGATCCTGATCGACCTCAATCGCTTCAAGGAAGTGAACGACACGCTCGGCCACGACGCCGGTGACGTCCTCCTCAGAAAGGTCGCAGGCCGCCTCGCCACATGCTTGAGAACCAGCGACGTGTTGGCGCGGCTCGGCGGCGATGAGTTTGCAATCATCGTCGACGACATGCATGACAGTGATGCAGTCGTCGCTCTCGTCGACCGCATTGCCTTCGAAGTGGCGCTCCCAGTAGAGATCGGTGGCGTGACGATCACGACATCGATCTCGGCGGGAATCGTCGCCGCACTCCCCGGGCTCGCCGACGACTTGACCATGCTCAGGCGGGCCGACATCGCGATGTACGCCGCGAAGCGGGCGCACCGAACTTCTGTCATCTTCGACGACGAGCTCGAACGGACCTCGCAGCGTCGAGCGGCGCTGTCGCGAGCGTTGCCTGCCGCTCTCGACGCGACGGAGTTGACGCTGCACTACCAGCCGATCGTGGACACTTCGACGGGTGAGATCGTCAGCGTCGAAGGTCTTGCCCGCTGGGACCACCCCGACTACGGCTTGCTCAGTCCTGACGCGTTCCTCGAGGTCGTGCTCTTGTCGGATTGCTCCGCTGGTTTCACCCGCCAGATGGTCAGCGACGGTATCGAGACGGCCCGGCAGCTGACCGCTCGTGGGTCGAACGTGACCGTGGCGGTCAACTTGCCGATCCGAACGCTCGAAGACACCGAGTTCGGTCACTGGTTCACGATGGCGTGCGCTTCCGCCCGCGTGTCGCCGGGTCGGCTCGTCTTCGAGATCACCGAGCGCGACATTCATGACACGGTGTCGATCACCGCGGCGATCGACCGCCTGGCAGCGCTCGGCGTCGTCATCTCGGTCGACGACTTCGGCACCAGCCACGCAACGTTCGAGCGGCTCCGGTGGCGCAACGTCGCTCAGTTGAAACTCGATGCCGATGTCATTCGCGACGCAGCGACGAACGACCGCGAACGCGAGGTGTTGCGGTCGATTCTCGAACTCACCAGTCGACTCGACTACGACGTGGTCGCCGAGGGTGTCGAGACAGAAGCACAACGTGCGCTGCTCGAAGAGCTCCGGTGCCCTCGGGCGCAAGGCCACCTCTTCGCCGCCGCGATGTGCCGCACTGAGTTCCTCGAATTGCTGACTGTTGCCGACGCGACGCGTTGACCCGCGCCGGAAATCCGTCGTCTGGCGCTGGTTGCATGGCTTCGTGTTGGCTTCGAGATGAATCGAGATGAATCGAGATGAATCGAGATCAGTCGCCGGCGAGGTCAGGCGGAATCTGCTGGTCTGCAAGTCGCGCTGCGGCTGAACAGCACGCCAAGTACAACTGTCGCTCGTCATCGTCGGAGAGTGCCGCCACATGGCGTCGCACAGTTTCCCAGTCGCCGCGTGATGCTGGGCCGGTCAGGGCAGCCGCCGCGCCACGATCAGCGACGTTGTCCACCGCTTCGCGCATCATGGTCCAGTAGGCGTCGACCGGAATGCTGATCTGGCCGGCGAGTCGTTCGATCTGGCCGCAGAGGGCAACGACGTGGTTCGCAGCCACTGCAGCGGCGGCGTGATAGGCAGCGCGTTTGTCGGCGGGCACCTGGATGCTCGTTCCGCCGAGGGAATCGACGACCTGAGCAATGAATGCGTCGCCGTCGATCGCGAAGGTGCCGTTGTCGAGCAGTCGCTGGACACCGACGTCGATGTCAGGCAGCGACATCAGCGGGTGGATCGAGGCGACGCGCCGATGGGGAGCGAGCGGATCGAGTGTGGTGCCGCCAGAGACATGCGCGATCACGCCGTCGATCGGAGGAACGATCGCAGCAACAGACTCGAGAGCGGTATCGGTGACGGTGAGCAGCACGAGGTCCGCAGTCTCGACGAGCAGCCGAAGTCGCTCGACCGCTGCGCCGGCCTGCGCACCGAGGAGCGGGCGCGCCCTGATGAGATCGACGTGCCAGCCGACGGACTGCAGTGCCTGTGCTAGTGCGCTTCCGACGCGACCTGCGCCGATCAGAACGCACCGGAGTGGTTCGGAGCCGTTCACGGGTTGAGGAAGGTCCGCAAGCCGGCTTCGGGGACCGCTGCGACGTGCGCGAACAGTGTGTCGAGATGCTCACTGGACATCGGTGGGTCGTCGCCGAGCAGTTCGAGGCGAGCGTCGTAGATCAGCTCGCAACCTTCGTCGGTTGCGCTGAATGTCAGCACGTCGTCGGCCCGGATCTCGTTGTTGGTCCCCACCATCACGAATCGATGCGGCGCGTCGACCTCGGTGAGTTCGTAGACGGTCGTGGTGGGTTGGCCGTCGAAGCCTTTCACGGTGACCTCGAATTGAGATCCGACCGAATCGCCGGACTCGGTGACCAGGCGCGAATTGCTCACGCCGCGGTCCCACTCATTGACGCGGGTGAGGTCGATGCATCGAGCGAATGCTTCGTCGATCGGGAGGGTCGATGACACGGTGAAGACCTGCTGAGCCATGTCGTGAGCCTTGCATACGGCGCCCTGTCCCGGTTTGCTCGCACGAATCGGGTCGGGCGTGTGGTCGGGTGACGTCTCTACTCGACGTGCTGCCTGACCCACTCGTACATCGCGATGCCCGACGCCACTCCGGCATTGAGTGACCGTGTCGATCCGTACTGGGTGATCGCACAGATGGTCGAGGCGCAGCCGAGTGCGCTGGCGGTGAGGCCAGGCCCTTCTTGCCCGAACAGCAGGACGCACTGCTCGGGCAGTGAGGTGGCTTCGATCGCCACTGACGACTCCACGTTGTCGATGGCAACGATTGGCAACGAATGCTCTGCCGCCCATGCCGCAAAACTCTCGACGTCGGGGTGGTGGTGCAGACGGAGGTAGCGATGCGTCGACATGGCTCCGCGGCGATCCCACCGGTGGGGGCCGATCACATGAACTGCTGCGGCGAGCATGGCGTTCGCATTGCGCACGACCGTTCCGATGTTGAAGTCGTGCTCCCAGTTCTCGATTGCGACGTGGAAGCCGTGGCGCCTGCTGTCGAGGTCGGCGACGATTGCTTCGACGGTCCAGTAGCGATACTCGTCGACGACGTTGCGGCGGTCGCCCGAGGCGAGCAGGTCGGGGTCGAACCGGGCGTCGGTCGGCCATGGCTCGGGGTACGGGCCGACCCCGACAGTCGGTTCAGCGCTCGACGCTGGTGGTTCGGTCATCTCGAGTTGTCCGGCCACGTGTCGGAGAGGCGGTAACCGAGCGGCCACGGGTCGGTCGGGTCGACGTCGTAGCTGAAGCGCCCGTACCTCCATGCTCGGCCGGAAACGAGTGGAACGATGGCGTGGAGGTCGCCGACGGTCGTGTCACTCTCGATCTCGCCAACGAACTCGGATCCGATCACCGAGCGCATCCGCAGCCGGTCGCCGACGCCCATCACACGCTTGGCCCTGAGCAGCGCCATCCGTGCCGACACGCCCGTGCCGGTGGGAGATCGGTCGAGCTTGCCGGGCTCGACGACGACGGTGTTGGTCATCTGGAACTCGCCGTTGGTCGCACGATCAAGTGGTCCGGCGATCTGGCAGAACGAGAAGTGCGTCCAGTCGGTTGTCGGGTGGTCGAACTGCAGCTGGGCATTGGCTGCACGGGTGATTCGCGCTCCCAGTTCAGCGAGTTCGCGAGCAGACTCGGTGGAGATCGTGAGGCCGATGTCGGAAGCGTCGACCATCACGAAGCTGTCGCCACCGAATGCGGTGTCGACCCGGATGATGCCGATGCCGTCGACGTCGAGCGGCAGGTCGCGCCCATCTGCAAAGGACGCCACGTTACGAATCGTCACGCTGGTGACCTTGCCGTCCTCACACGTGGCAACCACGGGAACGAGTCCGCCAGGGGCCTGCAACGTGATGGTCGTCGTCGGTTCCGTCATCGCGACGATGCCGGTTTCGAGAACGACCGTGGCAACACACATCGAGTTCGACCCCGACATCGGTGGCGTGTCTTCCGGCTCCATGATGATGAAGCCGATGTCCGCGTTCGGGTCGGTTGCAGGGACCAGCAGGTTGACGTGCTTGAACACCCCGCCGCGCGGCTCGTTGCCAACCAGACGGCGCAGCCTGCCGTCACTGGCGACCCAGCGCGATTGGTCCCAGACCGTTGCGCCCGGCGGCGGAGCGACACCCCCGATGATCACATCGCCGACCTCACCCTCGGCGTGGCAGCCGACGACCTCGATCGGCCCCGTGATCAGACCGTCGATCGTCAAGTCGGTCGCGTCATGATCTGGCATCGACCGAGTGTGTCATTCCCAGTCACGTTGCGGACAGGCACGAACGTGACGCGGACGATTGACCGGGGTGGTTCAGGACCGGATGAGCCGACCGGGGCGCTCGCCGGTGAACTCGTCGTGCTCGCGCGTGACCACACCGCCGACCACGGTGGCGACGTAGCCCTCGGCAGCCTGGAGGAGGCGTGTGCCGCCAGCAGGCAGGTCGGCGGCAAGGCGAGGTTCGCGCAGACGCAGCCGATCGTGGTCGATCACGTTGACGTCGGCACGCTTGCCCACAGCGAGCACGCCCCGATCGTCGAGACCGAACAGTGCTGCGGTGTCCGCAGTCATCTTTTTGACGACGGCCTCGATCGCCAGCTTCGGGCCCCGGGTGCGGTCACGCGCCCAGTGCGTGAGCATCCAGGTGGGAGTCGACGCGTCGCAGATGAAGTTGGAGTGCGCCCCGCCGTCGGCGAGGCCGAGAACTGCAGCAGGGTGCGTCAGCATCTCGTGTAGGGCGTCGCCGTTGCCGTGGGCATAGCCGAGGAACGGCATCATCAGCAATGCTTCACCGTCGCGTTCGCGAAGCTGCTCGTAGAACTCCTCGATGGGCTCGACGCCCCGTGCGGCAGCCAGCGCGGCGATCGCCCGGTCCGGTGTGGGTTCGTAGTCGACCGGGTCGCCGAGGAGATACTGGCGATCGAATCCGTCGACGACCTGCGCCGCCAACGGTTGCGTTGCGCGCAGTTCGTGCATCGACGCTTCGGACTCCTCGATCAACCGCGCTTTCAGTTCGGGGTCGGCCATGGCAGCGGCTTGCTCGGCGAATGTCATCGACAGCAGCGGTGCAAAGCTCGCCATTTCCTTGAAGCGGTGCTTGGTGGACAGTCCGATCAAGATCCCGAACGGCCGCCCTCCGACCTGGGGGATCACCTGATGGCCAGCGTCTTGCGCCTCCTGCGAACGCTGCATCAGCTCCTTCCACTCGTCAGGCTCGACGAGGTTCTGGAGCATCAACCACGTGACCGGGCGCCCGATGTCGTCGGCGAGGCGACAGATCCAGTCGATCTCCTTCTTCGGCGCCACGAGGTCCTCGCCGGCGAGACCTGCCGGAGCGACTTCGAACACGCCCTTGCCGGAGCGGGCCATCGCGCGACCAATCGTGAACAGCTCGTCTTCGGCAGCGAACGTGCCCGGTACCGGCTCGCCGTTCATTGCCCGGTGGCCGATTGTTCGGCTCGTCGAGAAGCCGAATGCGCCGGCCTCGACAGCCTCGCCGACGATGCTCGCCATCTCCGCGATGTCGTCGGACGTGGCGGACTTGTTGTCCGCTCCCCGTTGACCCATTACGTAGGTGCGGACGGGGCCGTGGGCGATCATCGCCCCGATGTCGGCGACATACTCGCGCCGGTCGAGGGCATCGAGGTACTCGGGGAACGTCTCCCAGTCCCACGAGATGCCCTCGCTGAGCGCAGCGCCTGGGATGTCTTCGACGCCCTCCATCAGGTCGATGAGGAAGTCGTGCTCATCGGGCTTGGCAGGAGCGAAACCGACACCACAGTTGCCCATCATCAACGTGGTCACGCCATGCGGCGTGGAGGGTTCCAACTCGGCGTCCCACGTCGCCTGGCCGTCGTAGTGCGTGTGGATGTCGACGAAACCGGGTGTGACGAGGAGGCCGGTGGCATCGATCTCCCGACGTCCGGTGCCCACATCGGTGCCGATGTCGGTGATGACGTTGCCGTCGATCGCAATGCTCAGGCCGGGCTGTGGCGCACTGCCGGTTCCGTCGACGACCAATCCGTTGCGAATGACGAGATCATGCTCCATCAGCTCAGTCTTGCCCCTCTGCGCCTTGCTGCTCTGACTGGATGCTGGTCGGCCGCGCCGTCGAGCCTCGGGCGCGGCGGAGCGCTCGGCGACGTGAGCCCGGCGATCGTCACGTCGGCATTCGGCTACTTCAAGCCCGACACCATTGCTGCGGCGCGTGCGTTTTTTGCGCTCACATCGGAGCAAGCAGCTGCGCTCGTCGAGGGGACCGAGGCAATGCACTCAGCCCTCAGATCTTGAAGGTCGCAGCCAGTCGTCGACTCGACCCCTTGCCCGCGCAGGCAGGACGTGTCATCCGTTCGGCACCCGTGTCAGACTCGACACCATGGCGACTGAACGTTCTCTGTCCGGCCTCTCCGTGCTCGTCGTGGGTGCCTCCGGAGGCCTCGGACGGGCGCTGGCTGCAGACCTGGCCGGTCGTGGAGCGACGCTCACCCTCGTTGCCCGAGACGCCGAACGGCTCGACGCTGTGCCTGCCGAAGGCCATCGCGTCGCACTCGATCTTCGGATGCCGAGTGCGTGCGAGGCGGCCGTCGATGCAGCGATCGCTCATGGCGGGCGACTCGACATCGTGATCAATGCGGTCGGCGTCGTCGCGTTCGGAACGGTCGCTGAGTTGTCGTCTGACGACATGGAGGAGCTGTTCCTCACCAACACCTTCATCCCGATCATGCTCGCCACCGCTGCACTCCCGAAGCTCGAGAAGCAGGGCGCGATCGTCAACATCTCCGGCGTGATCGCCGAGCAGAACCTTCCGGGCATGGCTGCCTACGGCGCTTCGAAGGCAGCAGTCAAGTCCTTCGACGAGGCGCTGGCTCGCGAGGCGCGCCGATCCAAGGTCAGTGTGATCGACGCCCGCCCGCCACACACCGAGACCGGCCTCGCCGAACGCCCGATCGCCGGTACGTCGCCGAAGATGCCCGAGGGCCTCACGCCGGAACACGTCGCTGCAGTGATCTGTGACGCAATCGAGTCGGGCGCCGACGACCTCCCGAGCACAGCATTCTGAACATGGCAGCTGAGCCAGTCACATCGAGGCCAGTCACAGCAGGGCCAGTCACATCGGGGAGAGGCACGAGCGTGACGCGATTGCCGACGGTGTGGGTGTTCGGTGATCAACTCAATCGGAACATCGGCGCGCTGCGTGGCCGTGAACCAGGCGACTGTCGGGTGTTGCTCATCGAGAGCGAGTTGAAGATCGCGTCGAAGCGTTGGCATCGGCAGCGGTTGCACCTCGTGCTGTCGGCGATGCGTCACTTCGCGGCCGAGCTCGAAGCGGAGGGCTTCGACGTCGACCATCGCCGGGCGCCGAGCTTCGTGCAGGGCTACACCGAACACTGCGCGGCGTTCGATGTCGAGCGCCTGATCGTGATGGAACCTATGAGCTGGGACGTCGCGGCGCTGCTGGGGCGCCTGCCGGGAGACGTCGACGTCGAGACGCTGCGCAATGATCAATTCTTCTGCCACTACGACGAGTTCGCGACGTGGGCGAGCGACCGGAAAAGCTTCAAGATGGAGGACTTCTATCGCTGGCAGCGCACGCGCCACGGCGTCCTCATGGACGGTCCCGAACCAGCCGGCGGGAAGTGGAACTACGACCACGACAACCGTGAGCGCCCACCGAAGGACGGGCGTGCGTGGCCGCCGATCACCAGCTTCGAACTCGACGACATCGACACCGAAGTGATTGCAATGATCGATGCGCTCGATGGTGGAGTGTGGGGGAGCGGCCCCGACGGAACGTGGCCCGTGACCCGCGATCAGGCGCTCACTCGGCTCGATGAATTCGTGGCCACGGGACTCGAACCGTTCGGTCCGCACGAGGACGCAATGCTCGGCGAGGAATGGAAGCTGGCCCACTCGGTGCTTTCGTCGTGCATGAACCTCGGGTTGCTGCATGCAACCGAAGTCGTCGAGGCGGCCGAAGTTGCGTATCGCGAGCGCGATCTGCCGCTCAACTCGGTCGAGGGCTTCATCCGTCAGGTGCTTGGATGGCGCGAGTACGTGTGGTGCGTCTTCTGGCGTTGGATGCCGGACTACCGGTCACGCAACCACCTCGGGGCGACCCGCCAGGTGCCGCCGGCGTTCACGGGCGAGGCGAGCACCGAGATGAACTGCGTGTCGAATGCTGTCCAGCACCTCGACGACCACGGCTACACCCACCACATCGAACGGCTCATGGTGTTCGGCAACCTGGCGCTCACATCGGGCGTTGATCCATGGGCCATGACGGAGTGGATGTGGGCCAGCTTCGTCGACGGCGCCGAATGGGTCATGCTGCCGAACGTGATCGGCATGGCGCTGCACGCCGATGGCGGGATGATGGCCACCAAGCCCTATGCGTCCGGTGGCGCATACATCAACAAGATGAGCGACTCGTGCAAGGGATGCCGTTTCGACCCGAAGAAGCGGACAGGTGACGATGCCTGCCCGTTCACCACGCTCTACTGGGACTTCCTGGCCCGCAACGCCGACCAGTTCTCCAACAACCACCGGATGGGCCAGCAGCTCGCTGGCATGCGCCGCCTGAGCGACCTCGACGCCGTGCGCGATCGGGCAGCCGAAGTGCTCGACGCGCTCGACGCCGGCACCCTCTGACCGCGCCTCGGGTCGGATCGAGCGTGAGCACTGACGTTTGCGTCGGGATTTTTGAGGAACGGTCCGCAGAAATCCCGACGCAAACGCTCAAGTTGAGTTGAGTTGAGTTGAGTTCAGCTGAGTTGCGGGCGAGACGGAAGAAAGGATCAGCCAGCGGCGACGATCGCGTCGCGCAGGTCGCGCTTGAGGATCTTGCCGCTGGCGTTGCGGGGAAGTTGTTCCTGCACGATCGTCACACGCGTCGGCACCTTGAACTTGGCGAGGTGCTGGCCGACGAACTGCTGCAGCTCACCAGCATCGAGCGACTCGCCGGGCTTCACCATGACGTGGCAGGCGAGTTCCTCACCGAGGCGCTCGTCGGGGATGCCGTACACAGCGGCTTCGTACACCGCCGGGTGGGTGTAGATGGTTGCCTCGACCTCGGCGCAGTAGATGTTCTCGCCTCCGCGCAGGATCATGTCCTTGGCACGGTCGCTGATGTAGACGAAGCCCTCGGAGTCCAGATGGCCGATGTCGCCGGAGCGGAGCCAGCCGTCGACGATCGTCTCAGCAGTGGCCTCGGGACGGTTCCAATAGCCACGGATGAGTGACGGGCTACGGAACCAAATCTCGCCGGTCTCACCGATTGGTAGAACGTTGCCCTCAGGGTCGGTGCACTTCAAGTCCATGATCGGCACGGGTCGGCCGGTCGAGGTCGGGTTGTCGACGAAGTCGGTGCCAGCGTTCTGCGGGCCGTAGGCGTTGGTCTCGGTCATGCCGTAGCCGAGGCCAGGCCTGCCGCGCTCGAATTCGTCGTCGATGCGCTTGACGAGTTCGGGTGGCATCGGTGCGCCACCGCCACCGACGGAGCGCAGCGACGAGGTGTCGCGCTCGGCAAACGTGTCGGCTTCGAGCAGATCCCAGCTCATCGTGGGCACTCCGACGAAGTTCGTGACGCGTTCCTGCTCGATCAACTCGAGTGCCCGATTCGGCTCCCACTTGTAGGTCATCACGAGTTTGGCGCCACTGACGAACGAGCCGAGCATCACGGGCACGAGGCCGGTCACGTGGAAAAGCGGGACGCACAGCATGAACGCCGTCTGGGGGGCGCCACCTTCTTCGATGGTCGACGGATCCTCGGGCTCGCGGATCCCGGCGACCGCCGCTCGTGCAGCGAAAGCGAGGAGCGCACTGAGCACTGCCCGATGAGTGGACACAGCACCCTTCGGTCGACCGGTCGTGCCCGACGTGTACAGGATGGTCATGTCGTCATCCGGGCCGATGTCGGCGTCGGGCATGGTGACGCCGTCGAGGTCGGCAAGCGCTTTGTCCAGGTCAATGATGCCTTCGGGCAGCTCGACTCCGTCGCCAGTTGCGCGCACGACGGCGACGGTGGCAGCGATCGCTCCGGGCGCGGACCCCTGCATCCGCTGGAGCCGCTCGACGTCGGCCAGAACGACCTTCGAGCCGGAGTCGGCAATGGCGAATTCCAGCTCCTCGGTCACCCACCACGCATTCATCGGAACGGCAACAGCACCGACCGAAGTGATCGCCACGAACGACGCAATCCACTCGGGATAGTTGCGCATGGCGATGGCGACCCGGTCACCGTGCTGGACGCCGAGTTCGTTGACGAGCAAATGGCCGATCTTGCCAGCCGTTTCGAGAACCTGGGGCATGGTCCAGCGCTCATCTTCGAAGATGATGAACTCGTCGGTGCGCGCCGCGGCGAGTGCGAACAACGCCCGCACGTTGGGCGGGGTCCCCGCGAACACTTTGGTCGGGATCCCGAGCACCTCGGTCTCTTGGATCTCGAACATGGTGCTGGGGGCACACACTGCGGCGCAGGCTTCTTGGAACGTCATCGTCATGGGACGACATGGTGCCAGGCGTCAGCGCGTCTGAACGAACGCCAGCGCTCGATCGTTGTGTGCTGGTGCTGTCGTAGGCTCGCCGGTCGTGACCTGGCTCGATGCGCTGATCCTCTTCGGAGGCGGACTGCTCGCCGGAGTGATCAACTCGATGGCCGGTGGCGGCTCGTTGCTCACGGTGCCGCTGCTGTCGCTGGCCGGCGTCGAAGGGCTGGCCGCCAACGGCACGAACCGCGTGGCCGTGCTCTTCCAGTCGATGACGGCTGGCCTCGGTTACCACCAGGGCGGCGTGCGCCCGCACGCAATCACCAAGCGGCTACTGCCCCCGGCGCTCGTCGGGGGCCTCATCGGCGCGCTGCTGGTCTCGCAATTGGCCGACGACGCATTCGAGCAGATCTTCGGCATCTTGATGATCCCGTTGCTGATCCTTTCGCTGTGGAAACCGAAGCCCGAAGCGACGGCCGAGCCGTGGTCGCGTTGGTTCGAGGCCGTCGTGTTCTTCGGGATCGGGTTCTACGCCGGTGCAATCCAGGCTGGTGCGGGGTTGATCCTGTTGCTCGTCTTGCGCCGGGCCGGAATCGACCTGCTGCGCGGCAACTCGGTGAAGACCTGGCTGATCGTCGGGATATCGGGACTGGTGGCCCTGCCGGTCTTCCTACTGAACGGCCAGGTCGAATGGTTACCGGCGCTGGTTCTCTCGCTCGGCAGCGCTGCGGGGGCCTACGTCGGCGCCCGAGTTGCGACCAAGGGCGGCGACACGATCATCAAACCGGTGCTCGTCGTGGCGGTGCTCGCCTTGTCGGGCCGGATGATCGGGCTGTACTGAAAGCGACCGCATGCACTGATCTGCATTGGGAGGACGACCTTGTCGCCACGAACGTCCGCAGGTGGAGCGGTCGATCAGATCGAGTGGTCGGCCTCCACCGGAGTCGGGTGTTCCAAACCACCGTGATTCTGGAACGGATCACCACGGAAGTTGCGGCCGGCATAGAAGATTCCAAGGATGACGGCCACGAAGCAGACGATGGTGATTGCCCATTGAGCTGTGGCTGAGAGACCCCGTCGACCTTGGACGGCCGAACGCTTCGCCGTCGGACGGCCCTTGGGTGCTGTGTGCCCCTTCTGAACGGTGGTCTTGTCACTCTCGGTCTGCATTACTACACAGTGTCAGACATCGAGCGGATTGGGAAGGCAAACGACCGTTGATCCAGAAAGTTCACAATTCGGAGAGGTCGAAGCCGTGCGTTCGGATCGGTGACTCCAAACGCCACCGCCGCCGGTCGTCGGGCTGTGTCGGGCTGCGTTGTTCGCTAGTCTCGCAGGCGATCGACGATGACGAAACGACCCGACGGCTCCCTCGAGGCAGATGTGCTGCACGCGCTCTGGGAACTCGGCGCGCCTTCCACGCCGGCCGACGTCATCGAACAGATGGACACCGATCTCGCCTACACCAGCATCGCCACGATCCTCGGCCGGCTGTGCGACAAGGGCCTTGCCGGTCGCCAACGACAGGGCCGGGCGTACGTGTACGAAGCGACCGGGACCGAAGCAGATGTCACCGCGCAGCGCATCTCGACGATCCTCGAGGCTGCGGGTAATCGACAGTCAGCGCTCGCAGGTTTCGCCGCATCGCTCGAACCCGGAGAAGCGGCACAACTCGCCGAGTTGTTGAAGGAGATGCAATGAACGGTGTCGTCGCACTGCCCTTGCTCGCTGCGATCTTGGCTGTGTTGGTGGGTGCTCCGCGCTTCGAACGGCTGCAGCCAGCTGCGGCAACGCGCTCGATTTCCGTCGCGCTCGTGGCGGTCACTGCTGCAGCAATTCCCACGCTGTGGCTCGTCGGTTTCGGCGGCCTGGCCCGCATCGGAGTGCGACTTCCTCTGCTCGATTGGTGTGAGCGGCTCCTGCCCGAGGACCAGGGCGTCGGCCTCGTCGTCGGCGTCGTGGCGTTGGGCGCTGCGGTGTTCGGCACGATGCGAGCCGTCGGGGTGCTCCGGCTGCACCGACGGGTCCGATCCTGCGAGGACTGTCCGCTCCAGATCATCGACACCGACGCAGTGTTCGCGTACACGCTGCCCGGCCCGGCGGGGACCATTGCGGTGTCGCGTGGTCTGCGCGAGTCGTTGGTCGACGAAGAGTTCGCCGTTGTGGTGGCCCACGAAGAGTCCCATGCCCGCCATCGTCACGATCGCTTTCTGCTGATCGGGCTCCTTGCTGCAGCGGTGGTTCCGCCGTTGGCGTCGCTGGCGCGTCGACTCGAGTTCCACATCGAGCGTTGGGCTGATGAGGACGCGCTCGATCGCACCGGCATCGACCGGACACTGGCTGCACGAACGATCGCCAGGGTCGGACTCGCCGGCCAGGCGCCCGCGGTGGCGTTGGGAATAGCACGCTGTGGCGTGGCAGAGCGGGCCACGGCGCTGTTGCAGCCGGTCGAGCAGACCTCGATGTCGGCACGGGCGCAGGCGTCGCTCGTGCTCGGTGTGAGCTTGGCTGTCGCGATGCTCCAGCTGCATCACACCGCGGCCATCGTGGTTGATCTGCTCGGCTGACCGGACACCGTCGGCGAGGTGCCGTAACCTCCGACACCGTGTCGTACAAGCGCTCGTCGGTGAGGACCTCGATAGTTGCCGCATCGTGTGTGCTTCTGCTCGGCGCCTGTGCGGTGACGACGTCGAGCCCGAGCGGTTCAGAGCGCGCTGGCGATGACTTGGTGGCAGAGGCAGTAGGTACGACGGTGTCGTCATCGACAGCCCCCGCTGGACCTGATGAGACGGCTGCGCCACCGACGACTGTGCCCCCGACGACCGTGCCGCCGACGACTGTGCCGCCGACGACCGTGCCGCCGACGACCGTGCCGCCGACGACTGTGCTTCCCGCCGACGTGTTCGACCCGGCATGCGTGGTTCGGTCGACGGGGACGTCGTTCGAGGAGGTCACCGCCGACACCGATTCGACGTCGGATGATGCGTCGGTTGGCGATGCGCTCGGAGGATTGGCGCTGTGGATCGAGAGCGGCTTTTCCTCCGGTATCGCAGCAGGCGACCTCGTCGACATCTGCGTCGGTAACGGGCTGAACGATCTCGACGGATCGCCCAACCCGCAACCAGATGACGCCGCGATCGCAGCGGCGCGCCAGACCAACGTCGAGCGGCAGCAGGGCAAACTCAACGAGCTCTTCGCTGACTTCGGCGCCAGCGATCTTGCTGTGGACGGCGACTCCGGTGCTCGGACGGGACAACGTCTGTGTGCTGCTCGTCTGGCGCTCGGGCTCGAGATCAGTGTCGATGACATGGAGCCCGGCAGCGCCGAGGAGTCATTGCTCTTCGCGGCGACGCAGTTGCCGGTGCCGACGCCCGATACGGGTGAGTCAGGGCGCTGGATCCTCGTCGATCGCACATGCCAGATGCTCTTCGCAGGGACTGGCTCGACCCTCACCTTCGCATTCACCACATCGACGGGATCGACCGATTTCGAGACGCGACTCCAAAGTGGAGCCGAGGCGTTCCGCTTCAATCCGGCAGTCCAGAACAACGGGTGGCACGACAGCAGCGAGTTCCCTGTGGGTGTGGACAATCCGCGTAACGGCAACATGTACAAACCGCTCTATTTCGATGTCGGGCAGGCGATCCATGGGGCGAACTACGTGCCTGCGTTCCCGGACTCGAAAGGGTGCGCCAGGCTGCGCGTCGGAGATCAGGATGCACTGGTCGGTTGGCTCGGCCTGTCCGATGCGCCCGGAGAAACGTGGCGCAAGGCCGAGATGGACGTCGAAGTCACGGTCCAGGGCGAATTCATCGGGCGTTGACGGCGACGGGCGCGTCAGTCCTGAACAGTTCCATAACGCAGGCGGACCGCCGACGCCACGTTACGACACCTTGTAGTATTCGAAGATGGTGACACGACGGGCCCGGCCAAGCCCCCCAGAATCGAGCCCGGCACCGGCCGGCACGCTCACGCGTCGTCACGCGATCGGCGCTGGAGCGGCAGCGATCGGGACGCTGCTCTGGTGGGGGCGTGATCGCTCGGCCGGCACAGCCGCGTCCCCGGCGGCGTCCTCGACGCAACCCTCCATTGCGAGTCCGTCGGCGGTCGAGCCCATCGGGGCGGAGGTACCGATCACGAGCGGGGTCGCGCCGACGTCGACGCTGGCGACGCTCGGCCGAGAGCTCTCCGAGGGACTGGTCGGCGATGACGTCTCACAGCTCCAGCAACAGCTTGCGAGCCTTCCCTTCGACCCCGGCCCTGTCGATGGCATCTTCGGTGGAATGACGGTTCGAGCGGTGTGGGCCTACGAGAAGTTGGTGCTCGGTACACCGCGTGACGAGATGCGCGGGGTGGTGACTGCGCCGGTGTGGGAGCGAATGAACGAACCCCTGGGCGTGCAGCCGCGCCGCACACCCGGAGGGACCCACCTCGAGGTGTACCTGCCCGAGCAGGTGGCCGTGTTGTTCGACGACGGTGCAGCAACGGTGATCAGCCACGTGTCATCGGGGGAGGGCATCACCTGGTGTGATGAAGTGCTCGTCGACAACGAAGAAGGCGAGCCCGAACCGAAGGGAATCTGCGGCGTTGCGGTCACTCCGGGCGGGGTGTACTCGTTCAACCGGAAGGTCGAGGGATGGCGGAACGCGAAGCTCGGCCGGCTGTTCAAGCCGGTGTACTTCAACTACGGCATCGCGATCCACGGTGCCGGCAACGTGCCCGACTATCCGGCTTCGCGAGGGTGCATCCGTTTCCCGATGCACATCGCCGACTACATCCAGGACCTCGTCTCGATCGGTGACGCGGTGTACGTCTTCGACGGTGTGGAGGAACCCGAAACCTACGGCGCACAACCAATGACGTTCGACTACCCGGACCCAGACTGGGTGCCCCCGACGACCACGACCACGACGACCACGACTCCGCCGACGACCACGACGACCACGACTCCGCCGGTGACAACCACGCCCGAAACGACTGCGCTTCCGACAGCAACGCCCGCGACCACCGCTCCGGCGACGACCGGGCCAGCGACGACCGGGCCGACCGCTACCACGACCACCACGACGGCGCCAGCCACGACCGTTCCGGCTGCGACCGTCGCGACGAT
>Ga0115031_1001325_pt1 | contig 18454 bp, 18 predicted proteins | sample Maine_Asex4_meta_FD_87301 | JGI IMG/M metagenome (GOLD analysis project Ga0115031, IMG submission 87301) | Marine algal microbial communities from Maine, USA - Maine_Asex4_metaG | ecosystem: Host-associated > Algae > Red algae > Unclassified | place: Maine, USA | collected 2015-01-05
ATCTATTCTGAGGTCCGCTTAGAGGATGTTTCTACAAAAATCTGAGCGTCCTAAAACCGCTTATCGTCGTGGCAATCTTTAAACTTCATAGATGGAAGAGCATATTCATGCGCTAGAGCATCAAAAACCGCTTGATTTATTGGGTCTGCCGGAAATTCCGATTTCATGTCTTGGAATTTGTAGGTCTCTGTATTCACCATACGGACTCTGCTCATTGGCACTAGGAACCCCTGATTTCTTTTAGGTGCTAACTATTTTGTAAATTTCGGTGTGTAAATTTTCATCTAACTTATTGTTTTTATTGAGAAAAATGGTGCCCCCACACGGCACGACGCAGTGCAGAAAATACATATAAACAATTTCTTATGGCTGTCAAATTCGGTTTAGTGGCACGTCCATCTTGAAAATTGTAGCACAAAGAAATCTGTTCATTGCTGTGGTTAAGAAAGACACCAAAACATTAAAAGTCGGATGAAAGGCTTGGCCAATGCGTTGCAGTGACTAGTGAAGCTCGCTGTCTGACGTCAGCGCCCATGGCACAGATTCCGGCCTAGGCTAAGAGAGCCCTATATGCGGACGTGCGCTCAAACAACTTAGTTAATTAAAAAAAACGGGTGAGTTATTTTAAGTATTACCCAAGCCAAGGTATCTGAGGTGCTCTAGGTAACTTTGGATTTTCCGCCGCTTTGGCAATGATGTCTGCCATACCTTCTAGGCTATAATTGCGGCGCTTTGTGTGCTCTCTGGCTTTGTCGAAGCTTTGCTGAGCATCCTCAAGGCGGCCAAGCCGGTATTCGGCCCAACCTTTTGCAGCGTGGACATAATTGTTTTCCGGAAATTCACGCGCAGCTGCAAATAACAATTCTAAGGCCTCATCTGCTTTGCCTGTATCGGCGAGCACGAAACCCAATGCCCACGACTGGTATCCTTTTGGATCTTCCTGATGAGCCTTGCGCGCATACATCTCTGCGTTATCCAAGTCCCCGAGTTCATGATAGAACAGGGCGACGTTCGCATAGGTATAGCTTATATTATTGCGTCCCTCTGTGTTTGAGACATCAATGTAATCTTTCACAATTCTTTCATGATCAGTCACTTGGCCGGAACGCAATTTTGCAAGGGACTGCCGAAAATACGTGGAACGCCAGGTGGTCTGATTGTTTTTACCCTTCTGAGCAGATGCAACACCTGCCTCGTATTGGCCTGATCGGTAGTAAGCTTTTGAAAGCAAATAATAAATCCATGAGGCTTCCCATTTTGATGAATCAGGCTCAACCTCTAAGGCTTTTTCAGCTGAAATTGCTGCATCCGCATATAGCTCTGCCGTTGATTGTACCGAGGATAACTCATACCACGCCCATCTGTCAGAGGCGTCGTTTTCGAGAACGCTTTGCCACGCTTTAATTTCTGCAGTGGTTTGATCCTCAACCTTTGCTCTCATGGCCTGCGACCATAATTTTTGACTATTTGTTAGTGTGGCATCATTGTTTTCAAGACTTTCTAAAAGCGCTTTAGTTTCGGCATATTTGCTCCGTTTCAAATAAGCGTAAGCGAGGTGAAATTTAATTTCTGCGCTTTCAGGGTTTGATTTTGAAGCCGTTTGTAGATGCTCTATTGCCTTGGGATACTCAAAGCGTGTTTCCGCATTGTACAATAACCTCAAGCCTTTTGTGAAGTTTACGCCATTAATCGTAGACACTGCTGATGGAGGAGAAGAGGCTATGTCTTCTTTCTGAGGCGCGCACGACGTTAAAGAAAGAGTGCCTGCCAGTATTAAAACTGGAATAAGGGTGGCGGTGTTTTTGAATTCGCGGCGCATGATGTTCTCCTTCTCAGAATCTGCCATTTTTTTTAACTAGGCCAAGATGGTTGTATTTGACATCAATCATATGCAGGCTAAATATATGCATTTACATAACTATAATACATATAAGTGTGTTTGTGGTAGTTTCGATTGTCCATGTTGCTTTGAGAGGTCCTATTGTGAGTAGTGAAAAAACAAATGTCACTCGCCGTAATATTTTAACAGCCGGCGCGGTTGGTACGGCTGCCATTTTGAACGCGTGTGGCAAGTCAACGTCAAGCGCGAGTGAAGGCGGAACTCCGCAAAACGTACGCCAAACAGCGGCCCCTGAATTTAAGATAGCGCCAAAAATTGGAGCGGCTTACCAAGACTCAGATGTCATCGTCATCGGCGCGGGATTGTCGGGGCTTAACGCAACGCTGCTTCTCGAGGAAATGGGTTATAAGGTGACCTTATTAGAAGGCCGTGACCGTGTTGGTGGACGTCTCTATACCATGGACGATGTTCCCGGGCAGCCAGAAGCTGGCGGCAGCGGTATTGGGGCGAGTTACGGCCGCCTCTTAGGGGCAATGGAAAAATACGGAGTTGGGTTTGGCAAAGAGAGGCCTCGCACGGTTCCGCAACGGGACATTTCCATGCTCAATATACGCGGTGAGCATATCCAGTTTGATGAGTGGGAAAAACACCGACTGAATCCTATGCCAGACGCTCATAAAAAAACTCTGCCATGGCTTGTGCAATACGGTCTTTATTCAAAAGATAATCCACTGACCTCTACGGAGCAGTTCGTCGATAGCGCTTATGCAAAATATGATATTTCAGCTTATGAATACATGCGTAAAAAAGGCTTTAGTCCAAGAGCTATTGAACTCGCTGTAGGCACAAATATGAGCTACGGCGATTCAAATGGTCCTCACGGACTGTCTGCTTTGATGATGTACAATATCATGACATTTGGACAGATGAGCTCCAAAATAAAGCGGGAGGGTTCACCCTTTGCGGGCGTTGGAGGAAATCAACGTATTCCGGAGGGCATGGCCACAGGATTAAAAACGGATGTCCACTTTAACACTAAGGTGGTGGGTATCAGACACGAGAAAGATCATGGTGAAGTCCATTTGGAAAACGGACAGATACTCAAAGCCAAGCGTGTAATTGTAACGATACCTTTTTCTGCCCTTCGGCTTATTGATATTGATGCACCGATGCCAGCCGACCAGCACCGCGCTATACGGACGCTTGGATATACAAATGTCACGCATCTTAGTTTTGTACCTAAGCGAAAGTTCTGGGAAGAGGACGGCCTGCCGCCGTCTATTTGGTCTGATGGACCAACGGCAAGGTTTAATGCTTTGCGTAACGATCCTGATGACCCGATGAAAATCACAAGTTTCATGGCCTTTGCAAATGACCGCGTTGCAGATCATCTGGACCGGATTGGCCCGCAAGCCTCAAGCCGATACATTCTGAATTATCTTGCGCGTATTCGGCCGAGCACAAAAGGCGCTCTCGAGTTTGTAAAATTCTGGTCATGGCAATTAGACCCCTTTGCAGGCGGCGCTTATGCAGCATGGAAACCCGGTCAGTTATCTAGTTTTGGGAATGATATGAGCTTGCCGGCTGGACGTATACATTTTGCAGGCGAGCACACTGCAGTTGCGGCCCGCGGTATGGAGGGCGCTATGGAGTCTGGGGAGCGTGCGGCATTCGAAGTGGCCGACTCCCTGTGATTTTGAAAGAGATATAGACCTATGAAAATCAATATTTTAACGCTACTAATCTTTACGTTATTTGTCATGAGCTCGGCTTTGACGGGGTGCACAAGCGAGCCCGTAAGCGTAACTGAAATTGCATGTGCGGAGAATGATGTTTCTACCAGCTGCATACTGGATAACGCCGAAAAGACGATTGCTGCGATAGAAGGTCATTATGATTGGGTAACGAGCGCGGCCGAGCTTGCTCTGGCTCTCGATAGTCAGGGGGAGGGAAATCAGGCTTGGTCTTATCTTGAGCAGGCCGTTAAACGATTGCCCAATATTGCGGACGTAAAAAAACGCGACGGCGCGGCCGCAGACCTCGCTTTGACCCTTAAAAGTATGGCCAGCAGTTCAGCTGCAGATCCTATAATAAGCAACCTTCAGTCTTACGGCGGAGCCGTTGAGGCTGCCGGTAAGAGAGCTGATATATTGTGCAAAATTGTGACAGCGCGTGCTGTACACGAAAGTCCTGAAAAGGCGCGCAAACTAGCCCTCTCTCTGGCCCAGGACAGTGAAATTGAAAATTCATATCGCGGTCGAACACAGCGGGAAATCGCCGCTATTTTTGCAAAACAAGGCGACGTTGATTCTGCTATTTCAATTTTGGAAGAAATCACGGCAGATTTCACTTATTATAAGGCGGTGGCACAAACAGACATCATGTCTCAGGCGGCTAAGGCCGGGAATAAGGATGTGCTGGACACGCTGAGGACGGGGGCTGAAGCCATCGCCGAAGGGCAAGATAATAAGTATTTTTCAGCGGGCATTCTACGCGACATTGGGCACAGTTACATTGTTCTGGGCGAAGACGAAGTGGGAGCGAACTACATTCGCAAAGCTCGCCTCGCAGCAGCTCAAGCGCCTAAATTTCAAGAACAATCCCGGTCAACCAGCCGGATTGCAACCAGGCTTGCGGATGCGGGACCGTTGGGCGATACATTGGACATACTCAACGATGCCCTGAAGTTCCTAGAGCAAGAAGAGTCGCAAATGATGACATCATTTTCGTTATATGAAATTGCCGGTTCTGCTGCATTTAGTAATAACATTGAAATGTCGAAAAAATTGGTAGACGAATTGCCGGACGCGACTTTCTTGTCGGCTACATCTTTGCGAGCGGCAGGGCAACGGGATTTGGCTTGGGGGCTTGTCCGACATGGAAATCTAAATGCGGGTTTGAGCATGGCAAACAGTATAACCGCGCCGCGTGAGAGAGTTCATGCCCTGAGCCGCATTGTTAGATTAATCAATAATCCATCCATGGATGCATTACCCCGTTATCTGTAAGGTTTTTTATGATGAGTTTAAATAAATCATGTTCTGTAATTCTGCTGTCGTGTTTCCTTGTGGCATGTGGGGGAGGTAGCCCTGATTCATCGGAAGAAGCTACGAATAAGCCTGTTGAGACTGTTCAAAAGAGCGAACCTAAAGTGGAGTCAGCTGCAGAGGCGCCGAAGGAACAGGAAGTTGCTGCGGTGGTTGATCCGGTTCTTGCGCGGGGCAAGCGAATGTTCTTGCGCTGTAAGTCATGTCACACGGTTGATGCAGGCGGAAAAAACGGCACGGGGCCTAATATACATGGATTTTTTGGAACTGCCGCCGCTACGAAGGAGGGGTTCAAATACTCAAAAGCGATGGAGACATCAGGGATCGTTTGGACAGATGAAGCCTTAGATGCGTGGATAGAAAAGCCACGAGCTCTCGTTCCAGGGACAAGTATGGCGTTCGTTGGTATAAAAAACGCAGAAGACCGTGAAGCGCTAGCTGCTTATCTAAAAAAAGTAACGAATTAACAGAGTAGCTGTCTTCGACGAGGGGGCATTTTCTGTGGACTTCTGCAGAAAGAAAACATACGCATATGTATATAGTTTTCAGTAAGGATATGGGTCGTGAGCATAAAAATTGTGAAGTCAGCGAGCCGAATTTTTGAGATCCTTGAGCTTTTCGATCAAACTAAAAAAGCTATGCCGCCCGTGGAGATTGCTACAAAATTAGGTTACCCCTTAGCGAGTACCCACGAGCTCTTGAAAACGATGGCGGAGTTAGGGTACTTCACTTACGGAGACCCTAAGTGGGCCTATAAGCCTTCTCCAAAGTTACCAATGGTCGTTGATTGGGTTCGAGACTTAGCGATTGAAAACCGTCGACTTAATCAATTTATGTCTGATTTAAATGAAGTCACTAAAGAAACGATAAACTTATCGCGGCAGCTACCGCACGCAATTGAAATCGTAAAGGGCCTCGAATGTATTCACGAGATAGGCGTTAGCTCCAGACCCGGTACTGAAATGGTCGTAACAAAATCGCTGACCGGTCTAGTGTCTTTGGCGGCATTGTCAGATGAGGAATTGGAAAACTACTTATTGGAATTAAAGATGATTGAGCCGGTCCAGTTTACGGAATTAGACATCAGGCTTTTACAGAACATCCGGAATGAAGTTCAACAGACAGGCGTTGCAATGCGGAGTGACCTGGCGGTGAGGGGAATCGGGGCCATTTGCTTCCCCGTGAAAATTCCGGGTTCAAATCAAGTCTATGTTCTCGGGGTTGTAGGCCCCAGTGAGCGTATAAGTCAGAACTCAACCTCGCATCATAAAGCTGTTAAAGCGTTAGTGAAAGAGCACAAGATATTGGTCCATTATAAGATTAATCTGCCTAGGGCTTAAATTCAAAATTACGAGTATTATCTAACGATGGTTTGATGTAGAACCTTAAGTGAATGCTGGTTCAGTAATGTGATTTCTTTCGAGTTCGAGAATGCAATGATACCCATTTTTTTCAATTCAGAAAACGCGCGGCTTACGGTCTCAAAAGTGAGACCTAAATAATCGGCAATTTCGTGTCTGTTCAAAATCAATAAAATTATATCTGTATCTGTATCTGCTGATACCTCTGTAAGCATGCTTTGCTTTTTGCGCATGAAGGAGATGAAAGCGGCCACTGCTGCTAGTGAGTCTAGGCGTCCTACCATAAAGCTGTGATCATGAGATTCGCTCAATTCATCCGATAGGCCGTTTATTAGTTTATTAGAGAAGTCGGGATGACTTGTCTTCAAGGAGAGGTAACTTGATAATGGGAAGGCTCTAATTGTTGTAGGCGTGAGAGCTACATAGTCTTGCTTGTGAGGAGGCTTAACCAAGCCAATTACTGAATTACGAAATGCTAAATGAGTTATTTGACAATTTGTGACTGTTCGGTTTTTGTAGAGCGCTATAGCGCCATTCAATATCACAAATACTTGGTCTGGTTCTGAGAAAGTCTCCGAAAGTATATCGCCTTTTTTAAATTTATAGTCAGTGCTGGGGCCCCTTGTCATTGAAATTATTGCTGGCGCGCAGGCTGCTTCAGAGCCAGCAAAGAGCTGTTCTGAAGCGCTTAATGAAGGATAATCCGGAAAGGCCACTAATGCAGGCTGAGTTGCCACGTGTTTAGTTTGGCGTCATTTTAGAGAGTTGATGGTAGGTAAAGCCACCCGCCGTGCTTTCAACTACGCCCGTTTCAGAATTTGCTATACGGTCTCTGAACCAATATGAGTTCGGTCCCAGAACGACCTGATAATCAAACAATTTTGAGCCGAACACGCAGGCCCCTTTGGGCATCTTCATGTGATATCTAAGATCTTCTAATCGGGTGATCTCTAAGTCGCAATTGTCCGGTAGTGGCGACATATCTTCGGGTGTAACTTTGGCAACAAGGTTTAGGTTTTTCCAAGCCCCCAAATACTTTTTCTTATCCTTAAAACTCCACATCTTTACAGAAATTGCGTCAGAAGCTTCATCATGGGTCAGTGTATATAAGCGTTGTCGATAGGGATTGCCTTCCGGTCCGAAAGTTTTCTCCTCGACGTAAATGACAGTTTCGCCAAACTCAGGTAAATCAATACGACGATAATACGCTGTGACGGGCAGGTGGCCGCCAAGTTTCTGTCCTTCGATATCCTTCTGCCAAACAGGCGCCCCATCGAATTTTAAGTTGTCAATTTGTTTGTTGTTATCAAAATCGCCTTCCCACCATTCCACAATATTGCTGATGTCACTCAAACTTGAGACGTCGGATTTTGGCGTGGATGTGCAGGCACTGAATGCAATTGAGGAGATCAGTGCTAGTAGGGTGAAAATTTCCATCTTATTTTTGTACTGCATGTTTAAAGCTCGTTATCTGCCTGATTGGTTATTGTGCATAAACTAACGGCAATAAAAAAATATTCAATAGCATAAATAAAATATGTAAATGCATATTAATAAGTTAAAGGTGTGTTGTATATTTAACACGTGCGAAATAAATGCGTCTATTATATGCATATGAATATTATCTATATGGAATTTCTCTAGCTGTTTGACACAGCGCAATCGTAGGGTCTCGTGTAAGTCTAGATTTTATGCAGATAACAAACTATTATTTTAAGGGGTATTCCAATCATGAAACAATCATCTTTATTAATGTATTCGGCATCTATTTCAGTGATCGTGGCGCTTATGCTGCCAGCGAATGCATTTGCGCAAGACAATGACGAGGTCATTGTGACGGCAAGAAAAAAGGAAGAAACAGTCCTCACTGTCCCTATCGCAATTACAGCGTTTGATGCAGCAAAAATTGAGGATTTAGGTCTCACAGACATTACGAGTCTACCAGAATTTACACCGGGCTTTTCATATCCAGCATTTGTGGGCTTGCCTGGCCGCTTCGATAATGGTCCAAGATTTCGGGGTCTAGGCATCAATTCCATTGCCCCTACGCGTCAGGCGGCTTCGGTTTTTGTTGATGGCATTTTTGTCTCGGGCGGCGTTCAGGGTATACAGCTTGATAATGTTGAGCGTGTTGAAATCATTAAAGGGCCTCAATCTGCTTATTTTGGGCGTAATACTTTTGGGGGTGCTGTAAATTATATTACTAAGACACCGGGCGATGAGTTCGGCGGAACGGTTTCAGCTGAGGCTCAAACGCGCGGTGAATATGCTCTCTCGGGGTTGGTAAGCGGGCCTATAGTTAGAGATAGTGTTAAGGCGACCCTGAGTGGTTCTTTCCGTGATAAAAGCGGCCATTTTAAAAATCCAGACATTGGTGATCGCCTCGGGGACGAACAAACCTGGTCGGTAGGTGCTGGTTTATATTTCACACCAACAGATAATTTTGATGCCAATATACGTGTAAATTACTTTGAAAACGATGATGGCGCAGCGCCTGTTTCGCTATCAGGTTTGGCAGATCATAATTGCGGTCCATTTGCACCTGCGACAGACACGACAATCTGCGGCGCAGCACCAGTCAATGCGCCTGGTTTGAATACAGACATACCAACGGGGCTACAGGGTTTCCTTGGGGAAAATGACTTATTTCTGTTAAATGGCCCGCTGCGTTCGGAACTGGGGTTAGATCGTGAAAACCTTCGCGTAAGTGGCGGCTTTAGTCTCGAATTTGATAATGGGGTGGTTCTGTCATCACTTTCGGGCTACAATTACGAGGAAGTTAACCTTTTGCGGGATGCGGATGATACTCGTGACCCTCAGTTTTGGTCGTTTGCTTCGCGTCAATTTGAAGATATTTCTCAAGAAGTTAGACTTAGCGGATCTCTTATGGGAGAGCGTTTGGATTGGTCTGGCGGTGTGAATTACTTCTATGAGGAATACACGAGTAATGGTGACTTCCTGCTGGGCTCAGGTCGCGCTTTTGGTGACGGTGGTTTTAGTCAAGAAATAGTGTCCACTGTTGGTTTTTTCGGAAGCCTAGATTTCGCCGTAACCGATCAATTCAGTGCGGCATTTGAAGGACGATATCAAATTGATGAAATTTCGAATGATGGTGATCTACAAGATCAGTCGTCTTTATTACAGAAGACGACATTTAAGAAATTTCTTCCACGGGTAACCTTGGATTATCAACTGACCAATGACACATTGTTGTATGCTCAGTTTGCGAGAGGGAATTTACCTGGGGGGCATAACCCGGCTGTTGCTGCTCTATCAGCGGCGTCATTGGCTGAATTAAGAGTGATTGAGCCGAGTGCGGGGCTTACTTTCGAAGAAGAAGAGTTGGATAACTTTGAAATTGGCGTGAAATCTCGCCTGCCGGATGGCAGAGGCTCGGTACAACTGGCGGCTTTCTTCATGAACCGCACAAACCAAGGTTTCCGGCGCTCTGATGCTATAACACGCCCTGGCGGCGGACGTCCATTGCAAGTTAATCATAACGTAAATGCTGGTAAGTCTGAAATTCTAGGTTTTGAGTTTGAAGGTGATTTTAATTTGAACGACATGTTTTCTATTGAAGGAACGTTAGGCTATCTGGATGGTGAATATAAAGTCTTTGAGTCCGGAAACTTTTTAGAAGTTTTTGGAACTACAGATGCATCTGGATCTACCTTGGACCGGTTTCCTAAGTGGAGTGGTTCATTATCCGGTGTCGCCGAGGGTGATTTAGATAATGGCATGGGCTGGTTTGCGCGCGTTGACGGTCTCTACACAGGGAAGCGTTTTGCGGATGAAACTAATCTAACATTTGCTGATGATGGTATTCAGGTTAACCTGAGAGCCGGCGTTAGTGTCGAGTCTTACCGTTTAGAGTTATTTGCGACGAACGTCACAAATGCTGATCATGCAACGGCTATTAACCGCTACCGAGATTTGAGTGCGGCAACGCCATTCTTTGATTTTAGCACGCTTGGGTTTGAGCAAGGTTTACGTGATAAACGTCAATTGGGTGTTCGCGCACGTTATAACTTCTAAATCATAATTTATCTCTAGTAGATAGACTTTAAGAAAGGCGGCATGGAAATGTCGCCTTTCTTTTCAAATGAGAGTGATTTTTCAAGTGGAATTGAAGTGATATGACTGAGCCAAAGACAGCAACTAAAACATTAGAAAACCCTTACCCCCAATCCGGATACGGATGGTTCTTGGTTGCTATGCTTACGATTGCATACGTATTGAGCTACATTGACAGGTCAATTCTTGGTCTTTTGATCGAGCCTATCAAGGCGGATTTAAGTTTAACCGACGAGCAAATTGGTCTTATTTTTGGTCCTGCATTTGCCATATTATATGCCACTATGGGGATACCAATTGGCTGGATGGTCGACCGGTCGCGACGTACTTGGATTGTATCTGCTGGCCTGATTGTATGGTCTACGGCAACGGCTCTTTCAGGTTTGGCAGCAAGTTTTTGGCAATTGTTTTTTGCCCGCATGACGGTTGGAATTGGCGAGGCGTCTTTAAGCCCTTCGGCAATGTCAATTATCGGCGACAGCTTTCCGCCGGAGAAGCGCGGTAAACCCATTGCGGTTTATACAGCCGCATTGTCTTTGGGAGGCGGAATAGCTTATCTCATTGGCGGTGCCGTACTACACTGGGCAAAAACAACAAGCTCTATTGATGTTCCCTTGGTTGGGCCTCTTGCTCCGTGGCAAGCGACGTTCTTTGCTGTAGGCTTACCAGGTGTTTTAGTAGGCTTATTTTTTGTTTTTTTGCGCGACCCAGAGCGCCGTATTGTGAGCGCAGAAGACGTCGGCGTGAGCGGGAACGGTCTAAAAGATGCCGCGAAGTATGTTGGGAATAATTTTGCCGTCGTTGGTGGTGTATTATCTTTTGTCTGTGTCATGACGATTATTGCCTATAGCCAAGCTTTTCTACCAGCGACCTTCACGCGAACATGGGGCTGGCCTGCTGAGAAATATGCGTATGTTAATGGCGTGGGTTTGTTAGTTTTCGGACCTGCAACCGTAATTATAACAGGCATTCTTTCTGATAGACTGAGTCAGAAGGGCATGACTGATGCGTCTTTCCGTTTGTTGGTCTTAGGCTTTTTAATGATGGTGACGACGTCAATCGTCTCAATGTTCATGCCGAGTCCTGAGTTGGCGTATGCCGTCATTTGCGTGAACACAATGGGCGTCGGGATGATGTCAGCGATGGGTATAACTTCGCTGCTCCGGATTACCCCGCCTCAAATAAGAGGCCAAATCGTTGCTTTGTATTATATGGTGATCAGTCTTGCGGGTCTGTTCCTTGGACCGACACTTGTCGGAGTGTTGTCGACTCGCGTTTTTGGAGAAGAGAATATCAGGTTTGCAATGGCTACATTACCGGTTGTCTTCGGCTTGATTCCATTTTTACTGATCCCGTTCATTCACAAGCGTTACTTGTTACAGGTACAAAAATTTAGTTAGTAAATACCTATGCCTAAACCTCGCCGAATATTTTTAGATACTGAATATGGCCAGATGCATGTTCGGATATCGCGCCCTGATAATGCTTCCAAACCGCCCCTCATTTGCCTTCACATGAGTCCGCAATCAGGGGCGGCTTTTACAAGTTTTATGACTTGTGCCAGTACGGATAGAATAATTATTGCACCAGATTATCATGGGTTTGGAGAGTCGGACCGGCCTCCGGAAAACCCGCATGTGAGAGTTCAGGACTATGCTAGAACGATATGGCAAGCTCTTGAGAGCTTAGATCTTAAAGTTGTGGATTTGCTCGGTCACCATACAGGCTCCAAGGTTGCAGCAGAAATGGCGTTTCAGCATCCAGAGCGCGTGGGAAAAATCATCATGATTTCAGCGTCTGTTATGGATATAGATGAATTTAAATTACTCAAAGAAACCTCAATATTTGAACCTATTACCATTGACGAAAAAGGCACACGTATCACGAGCCTGTGGAAGAGTATGCGAGGGTTTTTCAACCCCAAACTTCCTTCGGAAATCGTCTTTAAATTCTTGCTCGATGCCTTACGTGCGGGAGATGGATATCAATGGGGAAATAGGGCCGCGTTTTTCTATAATGAGAGTTTTCCTGAAGTTTTAAAGTCACTGAACCATCAGATAACGGTGATTAACCCTAAGGATGACTTATATGCAGTTACGCCTAATATTCTACCGTTACTGAAAAACGGAAGATTTACAGACAAGCCAGAATGGGAACACGGTTTGTTTGACGTCAACACCCGAGATGTATGTAATTCGATCAAAGAAATTTTAAATGAAACTGAAGAAGACCACCTCGCTGAAAAAATTGCGTCGTAGGTGATGATTTCAAAGCGATATTATTTTGATCTACCTTACGGCCAGCTTCATTATACGGCTTGGGGTGACCTGGAAGAAAATAAACGTGTTCTCTTGTGCCTGTCTCCTTCCCCTTTTAGCCATATTTCTTACAATACTATTGCGCCTATGCTGGCCGCTGAATATTATGTTGTGGCTGTTGATTACCCAGGTTTAGGAAATTCAGACGGGCCATCCGGGACACTTACCATCGGTCTTATCGCTGAAGCTGTTATCGAACTCGTTCGTGCGTTCAGGTCTAAAAATCGTATAGATGTGCTTGGATTTCATTCGGGTGCTCTCGTCGCAATTGAAGCGGCTGTGTGCAGTGTAGACTTATTTCAAAATCTTATACTTGTCGATGTTCCATTCTTTGACGAAGATGAACGAAGCTTACATCTGTCTAAAAATTATGGGCAGATAAAATTGAGCCCAAATCTATCATGTCTTCAAACAATTTGGGATTCCTGCGTGACTAATCGCTTAGATACTTTGGGCCTGAAGCGAGGATTTGAATTGTTTTTAGATCAAGCGAGTCTTGGTGAACGAGGCGGTATAATTTTTGAGGCGGCCTTTAAGTATGATTGTTTCCGCCAAGCCCGAAAGGTCAAAACGCCCACTACTGTTATTGCAACGCGGGCGGGGCTATATGAAGAAAGCTTGAAAGCGCATAGCGCTATTTCCAATGCAAAACTGGTGACTGTCGAGGATGTTTCAGTCTCTGTTCTGGAAAATGCTGCTAGTCAAATATCTGACTGTATCCTAGTACTAATTTAAGGCGCTTCGATAACAAAAACTTGGCATTCAGCGAGGCCCTCTCGAAGTTTCTTTACGTCCTTATAATCATCTGAGTTCCAGAATTTTAAAACGTCTGCTTTTGATGGCCATTTAGAGACGGCCATGGAGGTATATCCCTCAAGTGTGCCCTCTAGAAGTTCGGCGCCAGGCGCTACAAGCACATACGTGCCTCCGTATTTTTTAACCAAGGCGGGCACGGCGGCTCCGTAACCACTTACGAACTTGTCTCGTGCGCCTTCGTTCATTCTGACGGCGATAATCATATATGCAGACATTTAAATTCCTTTGTATTAAAATCATATGCAGAATAAATATAGATAGCTGCATAGAATTTCAAGTGAGTTGATTTAGGTCAGTGTGCGCAAAGCCAGGTGTAATCAAATAGTATTGACTTGTAGCATGTGGAGAATGAAATTTGACTGATATTTTTGTAGCTCAAAGTAAACCTTCAGAGGCTCTCGTCGGGCCACTCCACACGATTGCTTATGTGACGTCGGACGAGGCTAACGCGGTGACAATTTTGAGTAAGGGTATGGGGCTTAAGGCTTCAGAGTGGTTTAGTCCATCAGATGCTGAAAAGCCTAACCTTGATGCATATTTTGGGTTTGAAAGCTCCGAAAATTGGAAAGTCTGCAAGGTCTACCGCGCAGATAACGGGGCTAATATTCAATTGCGATTGTTTGTTGTTAGCCGTGAAAATCCACAAGTGCGTCCTAAAGTCGACGGAACATATTTGGGCGGACTGTCCATTGGGTTTCCGCTCATCAATACCGATAAGTGGGAAGCTCATATGCGATCGCTCGGCTTTCCGTCCGTCGTCGGCGTAAAGCGTATGGAATTTAGTAGCCCTGCGGGCGAGACATATGTTTCCGAGGAGGTTCATTTTACCGGCCTGGAGAATGTTTACGTCTTAGCTGTGAGACGGCCCGATGTCTTCGTTCCTGTGGGTCCCTTAAATGAAGACGCAGAAATTGGAGCGCCAGCTTATTCTGCGCAGTGCGTCGAGGACTGCGACGCTGCAATCGCGTTTTACAGGGACGTCCTTGGATATGAAATTCGTAGAGATATGACTATGGAAGTGGGCGATAATTCTGGGTTGAAACTTCGCAAGGGTTCAAGCGAGAGGTTTGTTCAGGCTTTCGCCCCGGGTGCAAATTCAGGATATATTGTTTTGCTTGATCATGGTAATGACAGGAAACGTGCTGATGATATTGAGGGCTTCGGCCCGCCGAGTCGTGGATTGACGATGTGGTCTATGCCAACTTCAAATATAATTGAAGTCCGTAACCGTGCCGAGAAAGCGGGAATTAAATGCCGACACCCTCTATCGGCAACGGCCAGTCCATTCCTGCCAAATACCGACACGATTATTCTGGATGATCCAAATGGTTTCCCTGTTGAGATTTTTGCAGTTTGAGAGTTGACGCCATGATTGAGGATATTTTTGTCCCAAAAGAAAACTCTACAATTGCTTTGGTCGAGCAGTTGCACACAGTCACATATATCACATCAGATAAAGTGACGTTGGAGCTAGCGCTTGTGCACGGATATGGGTTGAAATCATCCGGCTGGAAAACGCCCTCAAAGTCTGATCGTGAAGCCTGCAATGATTACTTTGGACTTAAAGGTGATGCTTGGGAATTTTGCAGTTTTTACCAAACAGGCGGCGGCGCGAATATTCAGGTGAGGGCCTTCTACACGCCTGAGGAGTCAACTTTGGTCAGGGAAACATATGACGGATTAATCGTGGGAGGGGCGACTATTAGTTTCCCCAAAGCTGACCTTTACGCTCATGAGAAAACCATGACGGCCCTTGGATTCAAATCAACTATTGGTGTGAAAGAAATGGAGTTTACGGACCCATCGGGTGTTTCTTATATATCTGCTGAAATTATCTATTATGCCCCTGATAATGCATATCTGTTGGCCGTTAAACGCCCAGATATTTTTATTCCAGTTGGCCCAACGGATCCGGACACCGGGATTGGCGGTCCGGCTTATTCAGCTAGATGTATCGCAAATTCCGATGGTGTAATTGAGTTTCTAAAAAATGTTCTGGGTTATGAAATACGGCGTGATGTGATTTTCCCAATAGGCGAGCGTTCGGCAATGCTTTTGCCTGAGGGAAGTCGAGAGAGGTTCATTCAAGCTTTCGCACCGGGCTCTTCAACAGGATACCTCGTCCTCATGGATCATATGGAAGATAATAAGCCGAGCAGTGCACCGACACTTGGACCGCCTAGCCGCGGAATTACTATGTGGTCTTTTGAGACTAAAGATATTGATGAGGTGTCGCGCCGCGCGAAGTCTTACAACGTTGAACATGTTGAAGTAAGCGCAGAGTTTCAAAGCCCGTTTCTAAATTCAAACCGAACACTTGTACTTAAAGACCCCGACGGATTTCACATCGAAATATTTGAAAGGTTAAACCGTTGATGTGGATATTTATTTTGGATTGAGCGCTCATGTAAGCCGAGCGGCTAAGAGTTTCTTGTGTTCAGCTTTAAAAATTGAATAATTATTATGGCTATGCAATGCATTGTGTTTTGTGACGAAATATAAAATTAAATCACTGAGGAAACACCTCCATAATGCCCTGGCACGGCGCGGTCTTCAACATAGGCTGGCCGCTCACTGATAGATACAGCATCAGGGATTCGTCCGCGCCTATCCGTACTCTCCATCACATGGCGAGTACCACGCACTTGTGGTCGCGTGCGCAGATACTGCTGCAGCTCTTTCTTTAAGGCCTCGCGAGCCTGAACATATATACTTTTATATATCCTGTAATTTGAGAAGTGCATGGGCTCTTGGTCTGGGTGTGTATGCTTAATGCCAACCTGCTATTTGCTGCAGTTCCCAATGACGCTGAAGCTTTAAGATAACAGCTTGCCTCAAATGATAGTTCAGTACCAGCTTGCAAGGTTTTGGTCGTAAGGCCCGTTTCCAAGCCCGCTTGTCAGCCGCCGCAGCGCGGTAACACGACACGCCGCCATTGCAGGCTATCTCCCGCCTGACCGTGGAGGCAGCACGTTTCAGAGCGCGTACAATTCGCGGATTGACTGGCCGCTCAAAAGTCCGCGCGATATATCTTCTCGCTCAGCGAGGCTAAAGGCTAACGTTGCCCGCTGCCTGACGATAGGGGTGAACCCACCCGTCGAGCGGATATGATTGAAAATACCAGAGGAAGGCTTGCAAAGCTCACGCCCAATCGACTTCATCTGTTCATCGTGCCGCCATAGCTCCCACAGCTCGTCCTTTTGAGCTTGAGTAAAGCCAGCCCGTATATATTTCTTTTTCATACTCTTCACTTTGAAGCAGCTCGCAGCAACTTCTGGAATCTTGAAAATGGGTGTCAGTGACGTTGATTGTTGTCATAGCTGTTTGCAAATTGAATGATAGGATTGAGTCAAAGGGTCTAGAAAAGGAAGGGGACGAAGATGCTCAAGCTACCCAAATCGGTCATAAGTAAAGCTGCCTTATTGTTAACTCTGACTGGTGGGGCATTGCTAGTAGCCTGCTCCGACCCTGGCGGTGCGCAACTTTCTGAGAACTCTCTGCTCATTCAAAATATCACGGCTATAGATGCAGTTCATGGCATGCGTGAAAACGTTGATGTTCTTGTCATTGAGGGCAAAATAAAAACCGTCGGGGAACATGAGAGCATAGACGTTATAACTGCGGATATTCTCGAAGGAACCGGGAAATACATTATCCCAGGTTTATGGGACGCACATGTGCATCTAGCCTATTCGCCCGAGATAACTTACGAAACATTTTTTCCGCTCTCCTTGGCGTATGGCATTACGTCCCTACGCGATACAGGCGGACATCTTGACCTGCTAGCGCCCGCCATCGCTGCTGCGGCCTCTGACGCGATTACGCCAGATCTTTATATTTCCGGCCCTTTGATTGATGGACCGCTCAGAGTCTATGCGGGACAATCGGCGTCTAACCCCGACCTTTCGGTTGGCGTCACAACGGCCGAGGAGGCTAAAATGATGGTGGATGACCTTGCTGCAGCTGGCGTGAATTTTGTCAAAGCTTACGAAATGCTCTCCCCAGAGGCCTTCAAAGCTGCCGCCGCTCAAGCGCGTAAACATAATCTTCCGGTTGCGGCGCACATACCTTTGTCAATGTCAGTCATGGAGGCCATTGAGGCAGGCGCCAATGATATGCAGCATTTGCGCAATATTGAATTTGACTGTGCGGCCAATGCAAAGGCTCTGAAAGAAGAGCGGCAAAAAATGTTGGCTGTAAATGACGCTGAATCGCCTGCCGCTCTAAGGGGGCAGATTCATAGTACCATGCGGGCCTTGGCAATACCCCAGCAGGATGATTTACGCTGCCAAGCCGTCATAAAAGCCTTGTCAGATGCCAATGTTTATCAAACCCCCACACTTGTTGTGAGCCGCTTCTTTAGCCGAAAATTATTTGCAGATGAGCGCTACAGGCAATCATTCGATTTAATGCCCCAAGCCACAGCACAATCTTGGAAAGACAGGTCTGCAAAGCTTGACGATTATTCTGTGAGCGCAGAAAATGCCGCTTTTGATGATTGGGTTTTGAGCATGATTCCGCGCTTGCGCGATGGCGGCGTTCCCATAATGGTGGGGACTGATGCCCCAATAGGCTTTTTAACCCCTGGCGCGAGTTTGCACGAAGAGCTTGCCGAACTTGTTAGCGCGGGTTTATCACCTCTTGAAGCAATTGGCTCGGCGACACTCGTGCCGGCTAAGTTTTTAAAACTTGATAATGAAGTCGGCGCAATTTCGCCCAATATGAGAGCTGACCTTGTGGTGCTAGATGAAAACCCATTAGAGAATATTCGAAATATAAATTCTATTTACGCCGTAATCAAAGGTGGGCATCTGCTCGATAGGGGACGCTTAGTAATTTACGATCACGCCCCGCAAGAAACGTTCGGAAGCCCTGAGTATTTAAACTGTCTACAAAATGGCTCTATTTTTGTCAGACAGAATTTACTTAAGTCATTGATTCTATTGAGAAAAATGGTGCCCCCACACGGACTCGAACCGCGGACCCCCTGATTACAAA
>Ga0115031_1001326_pt1 | contig 18447 bp, 18 predicted proteins | sample Maine_Asex4_meta_FD_87301 | JGI IMG/M metagenome (GOLD analysis project Ga0115031, IMG submission 87301) | Marine algal microbial communities from Maine, USA - Maine_Asex4_metaG | ecosystem: Host-associated > Algae > Red algae > Unclassified | place: Maine, USA | collected 2015-01-05
GTGACCCCTAGAGCTGTGACCCCTAGAGCTGTGACCCCTAGAGCTGTGACCCCTAGAGCTGTGACCTGAGGGTGAGCGGCGCGCTCAGCAGTCGATCTCGGAGCCAATGAGGATCTCGGTCGACACGCTGATCGGGCCAGAGCGTTTGCCGTCAGCGATCTCGACGGCGCGATCGCACGTGTGCACCCACATGGCGGTCTGCGCCTCACGAGCAAGCCGAAGAGTCATGTGGAGATGTTCGAAGAACTCGTCGCCGGCTCGAGCCCACGAGCGAACCTCGAATCGCAAGCGGTGCTCCCCGATGTCGGTTGCTTGGAAACGAATGTGGCCCGCTTCCATGTGCCCGTCCAGAGTCACCAACGAGACCGACGTGTCGTCGAGATCCGCAACCCTGACGGGTCCGTTCCACGGTCCGGGGATCTCGATGGTGAACTCGTCAGCAACTGCGAGATGCGTCGCTGACCGGCACCCCCGGGCGAAGGCCGCTACGTGTTGTGGTGCGAAGTCGTCGGGGCGGGTCACGAATCGGTCGAGCAATGCGTTGGCGCTCAGCTGAGCGTCGTCGATGTCGACAGAGTAGGTCCGGCAGACGAGGGGTCCGCAGCCATCGATGGATAGCTGAACGTCAGCTCCGCTGTCGGTTCCGACGGTCGGGGCCGGCTCGGCGAAACGCTCGACTTCCTCGGTCGTCCGATCCATATAGGACACCCTCATGCCGTGCTGGACCACAAAAAGCGGACCACCGAAAATTGCGCGACTGGTGTTCCGTACGAATCGACCGATGTCGTTCGGGCTCATGACCTCGCATACCCACAGCCGGCGATTTCATGCAACACCATCCGTCGTGAAGCGGTCGTACCCGCCAGCTTCGGCAGGATTGCTCGCCGACCGAACATGTAGAACGCCACAGTCACTGCCCCTGCGATTGCACCGAGCGCAGCGATTTACTGAAGGTCTGTGAGCGAGCCATTCTCATCGACGAACCCTCCGCTGACAAGATGAGACGAGGAAGACTCCCTCAAACTGCTCGCCCGTCCACACAGAACTCACTGGGAGCCACCGTCCGAGGTGTTGCGCTGATCCCTCGAGACGGACCAGCGAATCATGCGGGAGTGGCTCGGGTACATCTCCACGTGCTTGCCGATCCGACTCCATCGACGACCCCGAGAACCAGCCGCTCCGGACATGCCCCGCTCCGTATCGCCCTCATTGGTTCGGCGCGCTTTCGGGTGGCCGAACCGTTCGCCGGCGGTCTCGAATCGCACACGGTCTGGACCGCACGGGCCTTGATGCGCCAGGGGCACGATGTCACGGTCTTCGCCGGGCCGGCCAGCGAGCCGGTGCCGTCCGACATCGACGTCGTGTCGATCATCGACGAGTCTCCCGACTTCTCTGGCGTGAAGCGCCGTGACACCCAGATGAGTCGGCAGTCCGAAGCCGCAGTGACGAGCGGATACGAGCGTGTACTCGGTGCCATTGCCGAGAGCAGGTTCGACGTCGTCCACAACAACTCGCTGCACTTCATTCCCGTGCTTCACGACGGGGGGTTTCCCGTCCCCATGGTCCACGTGGTGCACTGCCCGCCGTTCGATGAACTGGAGACCGCCCACCGGAGTCGCCGAGCTCGGTTCACCGCCGATGCGCTCGGCGATGTCATCGCCGTGTCCGAGTCGCTCGCATCGCAGTGGAGAGACCTGACCACCGCGGTCGTCCCCAACGGCATTCCCGTCGCCGACTTCTCGCCCGAATCACTCGTGCGCGCTGGCGAACACTGCGTGTGGGCTGGACGAATGGTCGAAGAGAAGGCACCGCATCTGGCCATCGACGCCGCCCGGCTCGCCGGACGCCACATCGTGCTCGCCGGTCCTGTGCAGCACCAGGACTACTTCGACCGGATGGTGGCGCCGCGACTCGGACCGGACGCGCAGTACCTCGGTCATCTCGACCACCGAGCGCTGAGATCGATCTATTCGACCGCCGCCGTCGGTCTGATCACACCACAGTGGGACGAACCGTTCGGCCTCGTGGTCGCTGAGATGCTGGCAGCAGGCACCCCGGTCGCCGCCTTCGATCGTGGTGCCCTGCGTTCAGTGGCACCGGAATCGGTGGCTGCATATGCGACCTCGAACGATGCATCGGCCTTGGCGGTCGCCGTCGACGACGCGGCGACACGAGATCGTTCGGCGTGCCGTTCGCACGCTCGACGTCATCTGTCGGACGAAGCAATGGCCCAGCGGTACGTCGGCCTGTACCTCCGAGCAATCGAACGCCAAAACCTCCAGCCGACCGACCAGCACCGCCGACCGGCGTAAGCGACATGACCTGCACCTGGCCGCCCGCTGAGCAGCCCACTGACCAGACCACCGCAGTCATCACCCTGGCGAAGGGTCGTCGCGATCACCTGGCTCGCCAGACAGCGGCGCTCGCCCGGTCCGGTTTTGACGGGCACCACGTGATCGTCGACATGGGTGGGGCGCCGATCGATCCGCTGGCATCGCTGGCGAGCGGCACGACGGTGGTCGATCTGCCCGTCGCCGACGGCACTCCCCTGCCGCTCGCTCTGGCGCGCAACACGGGAGCAACCGTGGCCGGAGCCGACCGGCTGATCTTTCTCGACGTCGACTGCATCCCGTCGGCAACGCTTGTCTCGGGATACGAATCTGCGTTGTCCGCAGTCGACGGCATCGTGGCAGGGCCGGTTGCATACCTGCCTGAGTCCTGTTCCATTACCGACTGGACGGACACAACACTGCAACAGATCGGTCGTGTGCAGCACGGCCGACCCATGTTCGATCAACCACGTGCCCGTACCGACCGATACGACCTGTTCTGGTCGCTGTCGTTCGCACTGTCTGCGGCCGATTTCAACCGGATCGGCGGCTTCGACGAGCGGTACGTCGGGTATGGCGGCGAAGACACCGACTTCGCCAGGACCGCCGAGCAGCGCAGCATTCCGTTCTGGTTCGACGGAGCACCCGGTGCCTATCATCAGCACCACCCGGTGTCGTCCCCGCCAGTCGAACACCTCGCCGACATCGTCGACAACGCGCAGACCTTCTTCGACAAATGGGGCAGCTGGCCGATGCGCGGATGGCTCGAAGCCTTCGTCGACCTCGACCTCGTCACGTGGAACGAGCGCGAGGACGAACTTCGAATCAAGGCCACGGCGGTCTCAGGGGAGCAACGCAGACGGGGGTGACACATGGCCCGATCGAACATGGACCGCTCACACGTTGCGGCACACTGGAGTGATGCCCGAGGGTGACACCGTCCGCCGCCTTGCCGACCGGATCTCGCGTCGCTTTCTCGGCCAGGTTTGTGAGCGGAGCACAGCGCGCGACCCGCGCATCGCACACCTCGACCTCGCCGGTCGGCGTCTCGTCGACGTCGATGCGCACGGCAAGTGGCTGCTGCTCCGATTCGACGACGACCGCACCGTGTACGGGCACCTGCGGATGGACGGCAAGTGGGAGGTCGGTCGACGAGCGACACAGCCCGAGTGGCAGCGTCGCCTCGAACTCCGCATGGAGAACGGATGGCTGACGGCGATCGACATGCCGATCATCGGCAGCGTGGCCACGGCGAAGGAACACTCTGTGATCGGTCATCTCGGACCCGATCTGTGCCGGCCCGAGACTCCCGACATTGATCTCATCTGCGAACGCCTGCACAGTAACGGTGACCGCCCTCTCGCCGGGGCGCTGCTCGATCAACGCAACGTCGCTGGCTTCGGCAACCTCTACGCCGTCGAGGTGCCGTTCATCGCCGGAGTGTCGCCGTTCCAACACGTCGACGCCATCGGCGACCTGAAGGCTCTGGTTGCGTGCGGCGCTGCGCTCATCCGCACCAACGCCGAACGGGGCCCGCAGAACACGACCGGACGACGACTGCACACCTCACATCACTGGATCTACGGCCGCAAGGGCCGGCTGTGCCCGTGGTGCTCGACCACGCCTCTCGACGGCGCCGGCGAACTCGACACCGCGTGGCAGCGGGTGACCACCTGGTGTCCGAGCTGTCAGCCGGTCGGCGAGAGGGTGAACGTCGACCCGACGAGAATCGTCGCTGCGATGTGCCTCCATCCGGCTCGTCGCTCCATGTTCGCCCCAGGCGGATGATGTGTCTGTGCCGACCGATGACTGAGACGATCGACTCGTGAGTTGTTGGATTATCCTGCTCGCTGCAGCGACGCTGGCACTCGGGTCCTGCGTCGACCCGCTCTGACTCGCCGATCAACGAGGAGGAACGAGGAAGGTGCACGTTGCGAGCGGGCTTGACCGGACGTCCATGTGGGTTTTGATGTGCCGCCAGACGGTTGCCGCTCCCACAGCGTGTCCACAGCAGAGACTGTTCGCCTGATTTCCCCGCCACCGCACCACCCCATCAACGTGAAAGCCCCCGGCAGCTCAGCTACCGGGGGCTTCCAAATGTGGAGACGATGGGAATCGAACCCACGACATCCTGCTTGCAAAGCAGGTGCTCTGCCAACTGAGCTACGTCCCCAGAGGCGACCGCCACGATAGCGGCCGCGCGGCCGCTCCCACCTCGCGATTTCCCTGATGTCGTTTGGTTGTTGTCGGTGATGGGGATCAGGCAGCGTGCGTGAATGCCGAGCGGTAGTTGCTCGGTGTCGATCCAACCAGCTTCGTGAAGTGCTGGCGCAGCGCCGCTGCACTGCCGAAGCCACAGGTCGCGGCGATGTCGTCGATCGTGGCGGTGGTGGTCTCGAGCGCCGACTGCGCTGCGACGACGCGCTGATGCAGGATCCACTGCAGAGGCGTCGTTCCCGTGGCAGCTTTGAACCGCCGGGCGAACGTGCGCGGCGTCATTGCAGCACGACGGGCGAGTTCGTCGACGGTCAAGGTGCGTTGCAGGTTCCCTTCGACCCATTCGAGCACCGCACGCAGGTCGCCTTCCACATCGGCCGAGTGCGGAACCGGCTGCTCGACGTACTGCGCTTGGCCACCGTCGCGATGTGGGGGGACGACCATTCGCCGGGCGATCGTATTGGCCACCTCCGCGCCCCAGTCCTCACGCACGAGGTGCAGGCACAGGTCGATCGCCGCTGCCGTTCCCGCCGAGGTGTACAGGCCATCGCCGCCGGTGTAGAGCACGTCCGGCTCGATCTCCACCAACGGGTTCCGCGCCGTGAACTGGGTCATGTACAGCCAGTGCGTCGTGGCGCTCCGGCCGTCGAGCAGACCGGTCGCTGCGAGGGGGAACGCTCCCGAGCAGAACGAGATGACTCGAGCACCACGAGCATGCGCTGCACGCAATGCATCCATCACATCAAGCTCATAGTCGATCAACGGGCTGGGGCGGCCGCCGTTGGGCAGCACGATGGTGTCGGCCCATTCGAGGGTGGACAGGTCGTGTTCGAGGACGAGGTCGAAGCCGGTCTCGACACGCAGGGTCGGACCCTCGTTGGTGCAGAGCCGGACTTCGGAGAACGGCACGCCCATCTCGGTCCGATCGTGCCCCCACACCTCGATGGCCACCGAAGTCTCGAACATCGCCGGCCGATCGAACAGCAGAACCGCCACCCGATGCTCGCGTTCCTGCCGCAGCGGGCTGTCGTTTTTCGTACCCATACCGGTCATTCTGCCATTGGCAGGATGACACGCGCCAGCGCATTGTTGCCACATGATGTTTTCCGTGTTCTGCCCGATCCACGACACGCGAGTCCTGATGACCCGCCGCAACGTCGTCAGTTTCTGGAACGGTCCCCATGGACCAGTCATCCGCTGGAAGTGCACCTGCGGCCACGAAGGCTTCCTCGACCACAACGGCCAGACAGCCGATTGCACCGATTGCACCGATTGCACCGACCGCACCGCTGAGGGCGTCCAGGCCGCTGCGGTCGCACCCGTGGCCTCGTCGGCGTCGTAGAACTTGTCGATACCGCCTCGTCTGCTGCGACACTGCGGAGATGGTCGATCTCCACTCACCGTCCGACTGGCTCCGCACGATCGCTCGTAACGCAAAGCGGCTGCTCGTGTTCATCCTCGGGGTTGCCGTGCTCGCGGCCGGCGTGGCGATGCTTGCACTCCCCGGCCCAGGCGTCGTGGTCATCATCGTCGGCCTTGTGATCCTGGCGACTGAGTTCACGTGGGCCGAGCGAATGCTCGACAAGACCACCGAAAGGGCTGCTGGGGCCGCCACCAAGGTCACCGGCAACAAGAGCGGCCAGCTGGCGCTCGCTGCCTCTGGTGTCGGCATGATCGTGGCCGGCATCGTCATCGCCGTCGTGTTCAGCGACTACCTCGTTGTGGGCATCTCTGTCGCGATTGCCGGAGTGATCGGGCTGTGCACGCTGCTTCCACAGGTGCAGGCCTGGATCGACGAAAAAGCCACACATCCATCGCGTCAGTCGACCGACTGAACCTGTCGCCTCCGGTCGCGCCGGCCAACGAGGCTCAGTCGTCTTTGAGCGCCACGGCGTTCGGCGTGACGTTCATCTTCGGTTCGTACTCGGCGACATCGACGTTGCGAGCGTCGGCCCTGATCGTGGCTCGAAGTACGCTACAGCAGTCGTCGCACGGGCCGTAGAACTCGGCGTCGACCGTCGATTGGCAGCGGGGGCACGTGAACTCCACGCCACGGACACTAACTCAGACATCGCAACACCGGCCGTTCCCGTCAGGCGCACGAGCCACAACCAGATCCACTGGCCGGAAAGCCTCTCCGATGGCCATCGACCGCGTACGATCCAGTGCGATGCCCGACTCGCGACCGCCGATCTTCGACGATGGCGGTGGGCTGCCCGACGTCGACCGCAGCCGCCGCCGACAAGGCGCCGACAACTCAGATCGCGCGCGCGGTGACGGTCTGACGAACGATCCCAGCGATGCGCGTCCGGGGCGCGAGCGCGACGTGTGGGACGACGCCGACGACGAGCAGTGGCGGTCGCCGAATTTCCTCTTCCGGCGCGCCATCGTCGTCGGTGCCGTGCTGTTGCTGATCGCCGGAATCGTGATCGGCGCCAGTCGCTTTCTCGGTGGCGGCGGCGACGGCTCGGGGTCCGGCCTCGGTAACGCTGACTGGAACAGCATCGTGACGATCGACGACAACGTCGGCACAGTCGTGATCACCGACACCGACGGCGAAGAGACCAACCGCTTCCGTCTGGGGCTGAGCCCGTTGATCGGCACCGCGATCATCGACCGCACACTGGTCGTCACCGATGCCGACGCCCTCGGCGTCGTTCGGCTCGACGCCGATGCCGACATCGCGCCCGCCGACGTCGTCACCGTCGACATCGAGTCGACCGGTTCACTGCTCCGACCCTCCGGTACGACCCAGACAGCCGTCACCGCCGATGCATCGTCGGAGCGCCTGGTGATGGTCCATGGACCGAGCGGCGAGATCTTCGACACCGCTGACACCAACACGGTTCCCGGCGCTCGATACGACCTCGCGCTCGCCATTGCCGAACCTGCCGGCCGGAACGTCCTCGTCACCGACTCGGGGAACTTCCAGAGCGTGCTGTTCTCCTTCGAACGCGAGGAGCCGTCATTCTTCCCCGGCCTCGCCCTCGCCGTGAACGACGACATCGTGGTCACCGCAGCCAATGTGGGCACCAACGCCAATGTCGCCGTGTTCGACCACACCGGTGCGCCAGGCGTCGCTGCACAGACGACGTCGGTCCGCGCTGCCATCGTCGGTCAAGGCTCGGTGGTCCTCGTCGGTGTCGACGGCGAGGTCCTGCAGCTCTCACTCGCCAACGGCGACATCGCCGAGGTCGGCAATCTGTCGATTGGCACCGTCGAGTCCGGGCACGTCTCGATCAGTGGCGAACGACTCATCGTCACCGGGGCCGACGGCACCGCCATCGTGAGCGACGACGGCACCATTGTTGCCGAGCTCCCCGGGGCGCGGCCCACCACATCGGGCCTCGATGCAGTGGCACCCCGCGGTAGCACCTGTCTGGTGGTCGAACGCCCGGTCGCCGGCGAAGTCGCCGTGATCGATCTCGAGACCGGGACGGTGGGATCCGAAGCACTGGCGAACGCCGATGTGCTCTCCCCCGTCGACGGATGTCGGCCGGTTTCGCCGACGTCGGCCGGCTACATCTCCATCGACATCGAGGCGGTCACGCCGGTGACGGTCGTGGGCGATGTCGTGGCAATCTCGCCCGACGGAGGCACCCTCGCAATCGAGCGGACCAACCGCCTCGAGTTGGCCGTCCGAGCAACCAGCGACGCCAGCGATGAAGACGACAACGAAGACGAGGCCGAGGAACCCGTCGACGTCGGTCGCGCTGGCCGAGCGACCTTCTTCGCCGACCTGTGACGCTGCGACCCGTGGATCCCGCGAACGTCAGCTCCGAGTTCATCGAGATCGATCAGGGCGACACGGTCTGGCGGTTCGAGCGTGAGTTCCTCGACTCGAACTGGACGTGCTTGTTCGGCAACGGCTGTAAGGGCATTCTCGCCGAGGAAGCCGAGGAGCTGAACCAGGGTTGCTGTTCACTCGGCGCGCACTTCGGTGACGGACCCGCTGGTCAGCACGAGGCTCGCCAAGTGCAGGCGTACGCAGCGATGCTGACGCCCGAGCAGTTCCAGTTCCACGACGCTGCCCACGATGCCGTCGCCACGCCCGGCGCGCTGAGCATCTATGGCGACGAAGCCCGCACGCACACCCGCGTGGTCGATGGGGCGTGCATCTTCCTCAACCGACCTGGCTACGCCGGAGGCGAGGGCTGTGCGCTGCACATCGCTGCACTCGCGGACGACGAGTCGCCGACCGAGTGGAAGCCATCGGTCTGTTGGCAGTTGCCGCTGCGCATCGACTGGGAGACCACTCCGACCGCCGACGATCCCCAGGCCGAGACCGCCACGGTCCGCCGGTGGGGACGCACCGACTGGGGCGAACACGGCACCAAGATGGCCTGGTGCTGCACAGAACGCTCCGAAGGCGCCGAGGCCTACTCCGGTGATCGGGCCGTCATCGATTCGATGCAGGACGAGCTGACTGCACTCGCCGGCACCGAGGTCTACGTCGAACTCAAACGCCGGCTCGACTGACCGCCTCGATCAGTAGTCCAGCGTTGCACTTCGCAGGTCAGGCAAAGCCGAGGACTCGGTCGGTGTAGGCATTACGGAACGTGCCGGTCGGGTCGAGCTTGGCTCGCCACGACTGGAACACATCCCACTCCGGATAGCGGTGCGCAAGGGTGGCTGCGGATTGGTAGTGCATCTTGCCCCAGTGCGGGCGACCGTCGTAGTCGTTCATGATGTTCTCGACACCCTGGAAATACGACTCGTACGGCACGCCGATGTACTGATGCACAGCAATCCAACCGGACGCCCTGCCGTTTGCCGTCGACATCGGGATGTCGTCGGCGGCTGAGCAGCGAACCTCGATCGGGAACATCGGCTTGATCGGCAGCGTCTTCACGAGCGACTGGACTCGGCCGAGTGCGTCGGGGACCGCGTCGAGCGGGATGCCGTACTCCATCTCGAGGAATCGCACCTTGCGCGGGCTGGTGAAGACTCGGTCGCTGCGATCGGTCAACTCACGTTCGGACGCGGACGACATCACCAGCTTCGCGACCTTGGGTGCCAACTTCGGGAAGCGCCGACCGACGCGGCAGACCGTGCCGAAAGCCAGGTTCTCACCGATCCACTTATCGCGGATGTAGGCCGCTTTCGACTGGGGCTCGGCAGGTGCATCCGTGACGGTGTTGCGCTTCACCTGGCATCGACGTGCTCCGGGCATCATGTAGAACTCGACGTGATCCGTGGCGTGCATGATGTTGTCGAAGTCGGCAATGACGTCGGCCAACGGTTCGATGGTCTCGGACGCGTGCAGGTTGAAGGCCGGTACGCAGCGCAGAGTCACTTCTGTCACGACGCCGAGCGCGCCGATACCGACACGCGCAACGCGCAACAACTCGGCGTCGTTGGTCTCGTCAGCACGCACGATCGAGCCGTCGCCGGTGACCAGTTCGATGCCGACGAGACGCGTCGAGATGTTGCCGAGCGCAGCGCCCGTTCCGTGTGTTGCCGTCGAAGTCGCACCCGCGATCGACTGGTAGGCAATATCGCCCATGTTCGGCAGCGCAAGACCGAGCGCGGCCAGCTCATCGTTGAGTTGATGGATGCGGATGCCAGCTTGGACTGTGACGTCGTGGCCATTGCATCCCACGACCTGGCGCATCTTGTCGAGGCAGAGCAGGTGGCCGTCGGTCATTGCTGCGTCGGTGAAGGAGTGCCCACTGGCAATCACTTTGACCCGTTCGCCTGCAGCGTGTGCGCCAGCAACGATGCGCGCCACGTCGGCGGTCGTGGCCGGCTGGTGGACGTCAGTGGGGTGACATCGTTGGTTGCCTGCCCAGTTGCGAGTGGGGACGCTCATGTTTCCAAGCGTAGGCCTCGCGCCGATCGACTGCCTGATCGTCAGGCGAGTGCGACGAGTTTGCGGACCGTGGTGAGGTTGCGAGTCGTCATACCGACACCGAGCACACGTTCGAGGTAATCACCGGTGAGTCTGGTCGAGCTCTGTCCACTGGCGTATCGAATGTGGGTGTGGGCGCCTTCGACGATCACCGAGTCTCCGGCTGACCGGTCAGGGTCGATCGCTGCAACCACATCGCTGGTCGGCGCTGCGGTGAGGAAGCCGATCATCACCCGTTTGTCGTGCGATTGTGCGTCGGATGTCGGCGGGTGGATCTCAGCTGATCGCTCGAGCAGGTCCGTCAGTTCAGCGATGTTGCGTACGACGACTGGGACTTCGAAGCCGAAGTGATCGGCGATGGTCGCGCTGATCGCCGCATCGATCGACTCGACACTGTCGATGCGCTTCGCACTCGGCTCAGAAAACACGACGTTGCCACTGTGGATGTAGCTGGCGACGTCGGTCAGACCGAGCTGGTCGGTCAGCACTGTGCGGAGCTCGGCCATCGGCACTCTGCGATGTCCTCCGACGTTGATCCCGCGCAGCAGCGCGACCTGTCGCCCGGATCGTTCACTCTTCGGCGTCATGGGGGTCATGGGGGTCATGGGGGTCATCGCGGTCAGCTTGGCATTTTCGCTCTCGCGACTGCGTTGATCCTGTCGTTTGCATCACGCTGGCCACGTTGCGATGATTCGGTTGGTAGAAACGAGAGATGGACGCGCCGTTCTGCAACGAGCCGATTCCGACCGACGCAATCCCGACGTTGGCCGAAGACGCATTCGTCTCCGTCGACCCGCGCTACCTCCGCGCGTCACTGGCGGGTACTGCGGTCGTTGCCGTGGTCGTTGTCGTCGTGGCACTCGGAGTCGCGTCGCAGGCCGACCGGCCGATCGTTCCACTACTCGTCGGCGCAGGGCTCCTGGTGTTGCTCGCACTGATTGCGATCCTCAAGGTCCTCGAAGTTCGCCGACTCGCCTACCAGCTTCGCGAGCACGACCTGACGTTGCGCAGCGGTGTGATCAATCACCACGTCGAATCGTTGCCCTTCACCCGGGTCCAACACGTCAACGTCAACCGCGGACCGCTCGAGCGGGCCTTCGGCCTCGCCACACTCGAGGTCAGCTCCGCTGGTCCGAACATCACGATTCCAGGCCTCACCGACGCCGACGCCTCGCGCATCAAGCTGTTGGTGACCGAACGCGCCGGTGTCGAAGCCGGTGAGCACGATGAGCCCGATGACCGCGAGGCGGATCGGGCCGGCGCGACACCATCGTCACCACCGCCGCCGTCACCACCACCACCACCACCACCACCACCAACGTCGCCGTGATGCTCGACCTGTCGGTTCCCCAACGTCAGTCGCCGCTGGCGATCGTGTTCCTCGGGTTGCGCATCCTGCGTTCACTCGGCATCACCCAGCTCGTGATCCTCGTGTTGTTCATCATCCGCGGACCCTTCGGTGGGCCACTCATCATCCTCCCGTCACTGGCGATCCTCCTGCTCGGAGCGATGTCTGCGCTGGCTTGGTGGCGGTACACGTTCCACGTGATCGGCGGTGAGCTCGTCGTGCACAAGGGCGTGTTCCGGATGGATCGGCTCACCGTGCCGATCGAACGCATCCAGAGCATCGCAATCGACCAGGCCCTACTCCACCGGGTGACCGGCCTCGTCAAGGTCGTCATCGACACCGCAGGCTCCGCTGGCGCGGAGTTCACCATCGATGCTGTGTCGCGTCCGACGGCCGAGGAACTGCAGCGGGTCACGGTCACCGCCGTGACGGCGCAAGCGGCGTCGGTCCGAGCACCACTGGCGGCCGGCGACGCCATGCCGCCACCCGTACCGAGCGAGGATCGCGTCGTCTTCACCCACGACGCGAGACGGCTGTTCCTCACCGCAATCACGACGTGGCCACTCGCCGGACTGGTCGTGATCGGTCCGCTGCTCGCGCTGGGCGACGAGGCAGGCGAACAGGTGCTCGATCGGATCCCCCTGCTCGACTCGTTACGCATCGACGATGCATCGTTGCGGTGGTGGATGATCCCGGCCGGCATCGTGGTCTTCATGCTTTTCAGCGTGGTACTCAACATCGTGCGGGTCTTTCTCCAGGACTGGCAGTTGACGCTGCGCTCTTCACCGAAAAGCCTGCGGCGGACATCGGGCCTGCTGTCGCGCACGAGTAGAGCAGCAAGCGTGACCCGGGTCCAGGTGATCTCGAGCGGGCGGAATCCGCTGCAGCGATGGGCCGGGATCGGTCACGTCGAACTCTCGAACGTCGGCGAAGGAAACCTCTCCCTCCCCGGTTGCGACCAGGACCAGTTCGCAGCGGTCAGCGTGCTCGGTAGGTCGACACCCATCGATCGACTCGACCCGACCCGCCGTATCCATCCCGCACAGATCTGGCTGGCAACGCGCAACGCCGCAGTGCTTGCGCTGGTCGTTGCGGTTGCTGGCTTCTTCTCAGTCGGCTGGTGGTCGATGTGCGTGTTTGCAATCGTGCCGATCGTGTGGGTGATGCAGCGCCGACATGTCCGGAACTTCCGGTGGGCGCTTGGCCCTGAACTCGCGACCTTCAGTCAGGTCATCGACACGGCAACGCGCCAAGCGCTCCTCCACAAGGCCAACTCGGTCCGGGTCACCCAGTCGATCTTCGAACGACGTCGCGGTCTCGGACGCGTGCACCTCGTCACCGCAGCCGGTGCCGTCACGGTCGGCATGCTGCCGATCACCGAAGCGTGCGCCGTGCGCGACACCGTGCTCTTCGCCGCCGAGACCGATCCCCGCCCCTTCATGTAGCAATCGCACCTCCCTCATGCGTCCGACTCACCGATCGGCGCCATGCGGCCGGCTTTGCTGCGCGACACGATGACGAAGGCGAGCAGGAACATGCCTGCCGAGCCGGTGAGCGCAATCGGCACCGCAGTCCACTGGGCGATTGCTCCGAGCAGCACACCTCCGGTGATCTCGCCCACTGATTCGGCTTGCCCGAGGAATGACTGGACGGTGGCGCGCACGTTGCTGGGCGTACGCCGGTTGGCCCAGATCATCGCGACAGCGGGAATGATCGACCAACCAATGCCGCGCACCACGAAGGTGCCAGCGACGCCGACCCAGACGTTCGGCGCCCACGCCAGCACGACGGTTCCGACGATCGCAAGTCCGACTCCCCACAGGTAGTAGCGCCGCGGTGCTCCCTCGGCGCTGACTCGCGCTTCGATGTAGCGCAGCGCCAGCACACCGGCGAGCAGGCCGACGATGCCGAGCAGCGTGAACCACACGACTGGATTGGCGGTCTCTGGGAAGCCGACGTCGATCAGCTGACGGGTGAACAGTCGATCGACTGCTTCGGCACCGCTGTTGAGGGTCAGGGTCGCTCCGAGCACGAGGAAGATCTGCGTGTCGTGGCGCGCCAGGCTCACTCCCTCGGAGAAGATCGCCCCCGACAGCTGCGAAGGCAAGGCCCATGATGACGTGGGAGATGACAATAGATCGCTTGCGACTGAGCGTGTCGGCGACCACGCCGGTCGGGATCTCGGCAACGAGGACAGCGACCTCGAGCGCTGTGCCGAGCAGCACGAGCTGCAACGGTTCGAGGTCAGCGTCGGTGACGAAGTAGATCAGTGCAGCAAGGCCATATCCCCGGAAGCTGCCACTCGACAGGGCGGTCCACCACAGAAAGATGCGGACCGGATCGCGGGCAGGCACGTCGGCGACGGTAGGTCATTGCTCGTCCGCGTCAGCGCACGGGTTTCGACCGTTCTCCTGTGAGCCAGGTCTGGTCCGGTCAGGGTCAGGAAGCGATCGCTGCGCGCAGCACGGCAACGGAACGTTCGAGCTCGTCGACGGTCGTGGTGCAGTGGACCGACAGCCGCAGCAGCGGCGGAAGGTCGCGGCGCTCGACGTCGTAGCGCGACGACCCAATGAAGGTGACCGAGGCGTTGACGCCGTCGGTGGCGAGCGCTGCTTGCAGGTCAGCAGATGAGATCGTCGGCGTCGCGGTGGTGACGATGCCGGACTGTTCGAGGCCCTCGTCGTAGACGGTCATCCCGATGTCGGTGAGCATCGATCGGAGTTGAGCGGCGCGTTCGGCGACCGTGGCCTCGATCCGGTCGAAGCCGATCTCGTGCGCGACGTCGACCGCTGCACCGAGGCCGAGCCAGCCCGCATGGCTGTACTCCCAGTACTGGAAGCGTTGCGCACCGTCGGCGAAGGTGTAGTCGTTCGTGCTCGACCAGTCAGCGGCATGGTGGTCGGGTTGCGATGGCGTGACGCGATCGAGGATCGATGTGCGGGCGTACAAGAAGCCGGTGCCGCGCGGTCCGCGCAGGAACTTCCGACCGGTGGCCGACAGGAAGTCGCAGCCGATCTCGTCGACATCGACGACGCGCTGCCCCACGCTCTGGCAGGCGTCGACGAGATACGGCACACCTGCAGCGCGAGTGAGGCGCCCCACTGCGGCGGCGGGGTTGACCAGGCCGCCGTTGGTCGGGATGTGGGTGAGCGACACGAGCGCGACGTCGTCGGCACGTTCGAGCCGTTGCGCAAGCACGTCAACGCAGACCTGGCCGTGCTCGTCGCTCGGCACCCGATCGATCTCGATGCCGCGAGTCTTGGCAGCGTGAATGAACGCGATGGCATTGGCGCCGTACTCGTGGTCGTTGACGATGATCCGCTGGCCGTGCTCCATCGGGATCGACCAGAAGGCAGCGTTCCAGGCCTGGGCGGCGCTCCCGAACCGAGCGATCTCTGCAGCCTCAGCGCCGATCATCGCAGCAATGGATTCACCGACTTGCTCGTCGGCATCGGCCATCGCATTCGCCGCTTCGTAGCCGCCGATCGTCGCTTCGAGCTGCAGGTGACCCACCTGTGCGTCGAGCACTCGCTGGTCAGGGAGTGACGAGCCGCAATGATTGAGGTGGACGAGGTCATCGGTGCACCCGGGCGTGGTGGCGCGGACGGCGGTGATCTCTGCCTCGGTCAGCACACCGGCCGACAGCTGATCGCGTGTGTCACTCGGTGGTGCGGTCATGTGGGGAAGCTACATCGCTCGCTGCGGCTGCGCCCTGGGGCAACCGACGTCGAGCACCGGGGCAGCCCCGGCGTGTTCAGCGCAGCCAGTTGTTCGGGATGGCCTTTTCGCACCATCGGCCGAAGCGTTTCCAGAACAGGCCCATCAGCTTCTGCCAGGCGCCGACGGCCTTGGCGCGCACGAAGGTGTCGAGTTGCAGGCGCAGGACGCACGACTGGTCCGTTGGGCCGTCCTCGAGCCAGAACTGCAGGCGCGTCGGGCGGAACAGCGCGTGGCTCAACGCGTAGCTGCCGTAGAAGTACTGGAGATCGCGGTACCGCTCGTCGACGATGGTGCCGAGCACACCCGAGAACGACATCAGTGGCCCGACGTGAGCGTTGTAGACCCCTTCCTCGAATCCCGTCTGGCCCGCCGCGTTGCTGAGGAACTCCACTCGGAATGGTGGGATCTGGCCGTCGGTGAACGTCTTCGGGTCACACAGCCACTCCCAGACCGATGCTCGAGGGCGACCGATCGTCCACTGGTGATCGTAGGAGTGGGCGACGAAACCGGACGGCGGCTCGGTCGGTGCCGGGGCGACCGACAGGATCGGACCCGAGAGCGGCGCGGTGTGTTCGGTGGTCGAGCTCATGGTCACATCGTTGACCCCGCACCGGAACCGTGCAACTCGTGCGGACGAACTCGTCGTCGAGGTCGGACGAACAGATCGGGGATGTTGAAAGGGTTCCGAAGATGGCGTCGTCGCGAATGCCTCGTTTGCCAGCGGAGGTCACTCATCCGGCGTAGTCCGACACTGCGCCCTGTGTTGGGAGCGATCTGCATCGCCCTGAGCGGCGTGCTCAGGGGAGTGCGTCGAGCAGGGCGTTCTCCACCACTTCGGTCAACGCCGGGTGGATGTAGAACACGGCTCGGGCGACATCTTCGGCCTTCTGGTCGAACTCCATGGCCTGGATCAGCGGCTGGATCAACGTGGCGGCTTGCGGTCCGAGGATGTGGGCGCCAATGATCAGGCCGGTCTCTGAACTGACGAGCACCTTCGCGAAGCTCGTCTCGTCGACGATCGCCCAGCCGTATGCCGTGCCGGCGTAGTCACGCGTGCCCACGGAGAACGCGATGCCCTGCGCCTCGGCGTCCTGCTCGGTCAGGCCGACACTGGCGACCTGCGGGTTGGAGAACACGGCGCCCGGAATTGCTTTGTAGCTCTGGGACTTGATGTCGTCAGGATGCGCGATGTTCCAGAATGCGACCGAGGCCTCAGCATTCGCCAAGTGCTTGAGCTGCCAGCTGTTCGCGATGTCGCCAATCGCCCACACGCCTTCGACGTTGGTCGCCATCGTGTCGTCGACCTTGATCGTGCGGTTGGTGTTGCATTCGACAGCCGCTGCTTCGATCATCAGCAGATCGCTGTTCGGCTCGCGACCAGTGGCGACGAGCAGCTCGTCGACCACGATCTCTTCGCCGCCGACGGTGATGACGATGCCCGCGTCGGTCCGCTCGACGTTGGTCGGCACGTGACCAGCTCGCAGGTCGACGCGGTCGGAGAACAGTTCGGTGAACCGCTCGGCGATGTCTTTGTCGAAGCCGCGTAGCAGTCCGTTGGATCGGTTGATCATCGTCACTTCGCTGCCGAAGGCGGAGAACACGTGCCCCATCTCGACGGCGATGAAGCCACCGCCGATGATGCCGAGCCGCTTCGGCAGGTCGTCGAGTCGCATGATCGTGTCGGACGTGTGGAAGCCGGTCTCGACAAGACCCGGGATCGGCGGCACGACCGGACGCGCTCCGGCAGCGAGCAACACCTGCGGGGCGGTGATACGGCGGGCCCCGCCGTTGTTCATGTCGATGTCGAACACCTTGTCCGCAACGAAGCTGGCAGTGCCTTCGAAGAGTGTGACGTTCTCCGAGCCGTTGGCCCGGTAGTCGCGACCGCTGTCGGAGATCGAGTCGATGCGACCGAACACCCGATCACGCAGCGCCGGGAAGTCGACGCCGTTGTACTGAGTGTCGATGTTCATCTTGCCAGCGCGCTGGGCACCGAGTGCTGCGTCGGCGGGCAGGACGAACATCTTCGACGGGATGCAGCCGACGTTCAAGCAGGTGCCCCCGTAGGTGCTGCGCTCGACAATCGCAATCTTCCAATCGCTCATGTACTCCGGGATCGAGTTGCCCGACCCGGACCCCACGATGATCAGGTCGAACTCCTCGGTCTCGAGGTTGCTCTGCGTGTCGTTCTGCGCGTCGGTCACGCAGAGATCCAACCACACCCACCACCATTTGTTCCCCACCACGGTTCGCAAGACCGTTTGCCTGCATCTGGATGCGTGCGCCGGGTCCATCATGATGCACGCAAACGACGCAGACCGAGCGCCGGCGTGGCAGGGTGGTGCGATGTTCGAACAGGAGCGGAACCAGCAGGCAGGGCAGCAGGCAGGACGGCTGTCGGGCGACGGGTTCGTGCGGTGCAGTGATGGCCATGTGCGCTGGGGTGTGTTCGGTGCGGCGGGCGTCGTCTTCGTTCTCCGCGAAGCCGACGGCCCACTCGTGATGATGCAGAAGCGCTCGGCGATGGCCCACGAGGGAGGGACCTGGAGCTGTGCCGGCGGCGCGCTCGATCAGGGCGAGATGCCCCTCGAAGGTGCTCTGCGCGAAGCGTCCGAGGAGGTCGGAACCGTGCCCGCCACGCGATTGCTCGGCGAATACCTGTTCAAGCCGGCCGTCGACTGGGCGTACACCACCGTGGTGGTCGAGGTCGACGAGCGCTTCGGCAGTTCGATCAACTTCGAAACCGACGCAGTCGAGTGGTTCACCCCCGACGAAGTCGATGCCCTCGCCCTCCACGCCGGATTCGCTGCTGCCTGGCCACACCTCCGCGAATTCATCGACCAGTGAGTGTTACAGATGGTGCCTGGCACCATCTGTAACACTCAGCCGGTGATGTTCGCTGCGCCGGCGCTCACACCAACGAGGTGGGTGTCATCGGCGAAGCGCGACATCCGCCAATTGTCAGCGGCATCGACGTGCCA
>Ga0115031_1001329_pt1 | contig 18437 bp, 18 predicted proteins | sample Maine_Asex4_meta_FD_87301 | JGI IMG/M metagenome (GOLD analysis project Ga0115031, IMG submission 87301) | Marine algal microbial communities from Maine, USA - Maine_Asex4_metaG | ecosystem: Host-associated > Algae > Red algae > Unclassified | place: Maine, USA | collected 2015-01-05
ACTTTCCGCTCAGCGGAACCTTAAATTTGGATATTCTTAAAATCTTATTGTTAAACTTATAATCTGGCTTAATTGTCAGAATTCTTAAAATCTTTTAAAATGAAAAAAATATTATTACTTTTTTGTTTCGCGATTTGCGCGAGTTTGTCTTATGGGCAAGTTAAGGTTGTGTCATCTGGTGACACTAAGGTGGGAGATACTGGAATCGCTCCTGCAGCCAAACTTCATGTACAAGACAATAACAATGGAGGCGCAAGATTGTTTGTTCAAAACACTAACACAGGATCAGCTGCATTTGCAGATGTTGCAATCTTAGGGTCATCTGGACCCAGGGCTTATGCTCTTCAACTTTTTAGCCCATCTTTTAGCTCTTTTACTTGGAATGGATTAGGTTTAGGGGATTATGCAAGATTTAGATCTGCTTCTGGTGTTAATGGTTTAATATTTACTACAGGAGCGAATAAACCTTTGATATTTGGTACAAATGATAATGAAAGAATGAGAGTTGAAGGTGGTGGAGATGTTGGTATAGGTTATACCAATCCTGCTTATAAATTGCACGTAAATGGCCAAGTCGTGGCTTCCAACGTTGCAGCATCTTCTGATAAGCGACTAAAGAAAAATATTAAAAATCTTGATTACGGACTAAAAGATATATTGAAATTAGAGCCTGTAACTTTTCAATATAATGGTTTAGGTCAAATTGAAGATACTGATAAATTGCATTTTGGACTTATAGCTCAAGAATTGCAAAAAATAATGCCTGAATTGGTGGAAGAATATACTATGACAGAATATTCTACAGATATTAATCAGTACGGTGAAGATGAAGGTGGTTTCAAAAGAGAGTCTGTCGCAAGAGAAGAAAATTATTTATTAATTAGAGATAGTCATATTAAGTATGCTCTTATCAATGCAGTAAAAGAGCAGCAAAGTTTGATTGATGCACAAAATGATAGAATTGAGAAATTAGAAGAAATTGTTTCTGCAATAGGATCAAATGAATCAATTAATAGCACAAATATTACCTTAACTGTTTATGATTTAGCAGAACTTGGACAAAATATACCTAATCCATTTAGAAATTCTACTAATATAGATTATGTTATACCGACTGACGCATCAAGCGCTACTATTAATATTTATGGACAAAATGGTCAAATAATTAAATCTTTGAATATCGATCATATAGGTGAAGGTTCTTTAACAGTTGATGCTGATACTATGCCTTCTGGTACTTATACATATCAATTAGTTGTTGACGGTAGAACTATCAAAACAAACTCTATGATTATAACTCAGTAAATTATATAATTATATTATAAGTATATTGCGATATCAACAAAAGTTGATATCGCTTTTTTATTAACTAAAATTTAATAAGTTGCTAAACGACTCTTCTGTTCTTATTACTGGCGGTACTGGTTCCTTAGGGCAAGCATTGACCAATAGGATTCTTCTAAACTATCCTAAAATCAAAAGACTCGTGATATTCTCGAGAGATGAACAGAAACAATTTCAAATGGCTCAAAAATTTCCTAATCATAGGTTTCCCTCAATTAGATATTTTATTGGCGATGTTAGGGACCGAGATAGATTAGTCCGTGCCATGCAAGGCATAGATTTCGTCATACATGCTGCTGCTATGAAGCATGTCCATTTAGCAGAATACAATCCTTCGGAATGTATTAAAACTAACATTGGAGGAGCTGAAAATGTTATTCATGCCTGTTTAGAGACGAAAATAAAAAGAGTAGTGGCTCTATCTACTGACAAAGCATGTGCTCCGATTAACCTTTATGGTTCAACTAAGCTTACATCTGATAAGTTATTTATTGCAGCTAATAATATAAAGGGAAATAATCCAATTAGATTTTCGGTTGTCAGATACGGGAATGTGATGGGTTCTAATGGTTCAGTTATACCTTTTTTTATTAATAAAAGAAAGGATGGTTTTTTACCAATTACGGATCCTGAAATGACAAGATTTAATATTACTTTAGATGGTGGAGTGGATATGGTATTTCATGCATTGTTCACAGCCTGGGGTGGAGAACTTTTTATTCCTAAAATACCTTCATATAGAATTACTGATGTTGCAAAAGCAATAGCTCCTAATTGTAAACAAAAAATTATTGGTATGCGACCAGGAGAAAAGCTTCATGAGGAAATGATCAGTGAATCTGACTCATATTATACTTATGATTTAGGAAAATATTATACGATAATACCATCATATACGAATTGGGATGTTGATAGTTTCATAAGAGAATTTAAAGCGAAAAAGGTTGAGAAAGGATTTTGTTATAATTCTGGCCGCAATGTTGAATGGGTAAATATTTTGCAATTAAGACAATTAATCAAAGATAATGTTGATTCAAATTTTTCGATTCAAAACTATTAGCAATGGTTAAAAGCATTCCATATGGAAAACAACATATCACACAAGACGACATTAATGCGGTAGTTGAAGTACTAAATTCACAGTATTTAACTACCGGTCCAAAAGTCAAAGAGTTCGAAAAATCATTCTCAAATTATGTAGGTTCTGAATACGCTGTTGCAGTTTCTAATGGTACTGCTGCTTTACATTTATGTGCCTTAGCGTTGAATGTGAATGATAAATCAAAAGTAATTACGACTCCAATTACGTTTGCAGCTACTGCTAATTGTGTAAGATATTGTGGTGGACAAATTGAGTTTTGTGATATTGATCCTGATACTTTAGTGATGGATATTGTTAAATTGAAAGAAATGCTTGAAAGTGCTCCTAAAGGCACTTATGAAGGAATAATTCCTGTGGATTTTGCTGGCTATCCAGTAAATATGGAATCTTTTCGCTCCATTGCTAATGAATATGGATTATGGGTTTTAGAAGACGCTTGCCATGCACCTGGCGGATACTTTATCGATTCTTTTGGTAAAAAACAGTTTTGCGGTAATTGCAATTACGCTGATCTTGCTATATTCTCTTTTCATCCTGTAAAACACATTGCATGTGGAGAAGGTGGTATGATTACCACTAATAATAGGAATCTTTATAATAAGTTGCTTCAGTTACGTTCTCATGGAATGGTTTATCAAGGAAATCCTGCTCTTTTGGAAAATCATGGTGGATGGTATATGGAAATGCAAAGTTTGGGTTATAATTATCGCATTTCAGACATATTATGTGCTTTAGGTATTTCACAACTCAAAAGAGCAAATACTGGACTATTGCGAAGGAAAGAAATAGCTCTAAGATATGATGAAGCATTTCATAACACAGAAATAAAAATTCATGTCCCTAAGAATGATATTGGCCATGCATATCATTTATATGTAATCGAATTAGATGAAAGGAAAAGAATTTATGATATGCTACGGCAACATAATATTTATTCTCAAATTCATTATGTACCTCTTCACACTATGCCTTATTACAGGATGGATAGTAGTCCGTCTGTAAGCTTAATAAATTCGGAAACTTATTATGAAAAATGCTTAAGTTTACCTATTTATCCTAGCCTATCTAAAGAAAATCAAGAATTTGTAATAAAAACTTTATTGAAAATTAAGTGAAATCAATTGCTATAATAACAGCCAGGGGGGGGAGTAAGAGAATACATAGAAAAAACATTAAGTTATTTTACGGAGAACCCATTATTTCTTACTCAATCAAAGCTGCAATTAATTCAAAGCTTTTTACAGAAATTATTGTTTCAACAGATGACAATGAAATAGCAAAAATTGCAGTTTCGTATGGAGCTAAAGTACCAGTATTAAGAAGTTATAAGAATTCGAATGATGATGCTAGCACAGTCGACGCCTTACTTGAGGTAATTGCATATTACAAATCAATTGATTTATACTTTGATAATGCATGCTGTATTTATCCAACAGCTCCTTTTATTTCTTCTGATGTTTTGTTAAAGGCCTTTAGAGTTTTTCAAACTAATAAATTCGATTCTTTATTTCCAGTTTTAAAATATAGATATCCTATTCACAGAGCACTTGTCATAGATAGTTCGAAGAGAGTATCAATGTTGCGTAGTGAGTACATTTCTACTAAATCTCAAGATTTGATCGAGACTTATCATGATGCTGGGCAATTTTACTGGTTTGACGTAGCAAAATTTTTATATAACAAGCAACTTTTCTCAAAAAATTCAGGAGCTATAGTACTAAGTGAAATGCAAGCCCATGATATAGATGAGCTGGAAGATTGGGAAATTGCATTATTTAAATTTAGGTATTTGCATGAGACGTAAAGTTTTTTTTAGAGCAGATGGAAACAAAAATATTGGAATTGGACATGTAGTCAGATCCTTAGCTTTAGTAGAAATTCTCAAAGATAAATTTGATTGTCATTTTATTTCTATCAACCCAAGTAACGATGTTAAAGATTTAATCTTAAATTCATGCACAAATCTTCATATTTTAAATTATAATTTCATAGAAAAACTCGAAGCACACTATCTGATAGATATTTATATATCTCAGAATGATATAGTAGTGTTAGATGGATATCATTTTAAAACTAATTATCAAGAAATACTAAAAAATCATGGATGTAAAATTATTTGTATTGATGATATCTACAATTATCATTTTGTCTCAGATATTGTAATTAATCATGCTCCAGATACAAATAGGGATAGATATAGTGTAAGTAAAAATACTGAACTACTACTTGGATTAAATTATGCATTGCTGAGAAAGCCATTCCTAAAAAATTTAAAAGCGAAGAATGAAAATCAAAGAAATGAGCATGAAGTGTTTGTGAATTTTGGTGGCGTTGATAAGCATAATTTAACTTTAAAAATTATGAATTGGCTATTAATAGACGATCATTTTCAAACACTTAATATAGTACTTGGAGTTGAAAATGCTTTTGAAAAGGAGTTTGAAATGCTAAAAACTCAGAAAGCAAAGCATAGGGTTATTAATATTTTTAAATCAATAAACGCTTCAAAATTAGTTTCTTTGTTTAAAAGGTCATCATTGGCTATTGTACCAGCAAGTACGATAGCTATTGAATGTATAGCTACAAGGACACCTATGTTAACAGGATATTATGTTGAAAATCAAATTGATGTTTATCATGAATTATTAAACTTAGATTCAAGTATTAATGGATTAGGAAATTTTGTGACTCTTAATAAAAGTAAGTTCTCAAAAAAGATAGTTGAGATCGTTAGTGGTGATAAAAGAAACATGGATATAATAATTGACAATGATATCGAAAATTTTTATTTAGAAAAATTATCTAAACTATGATAACATTAGTAGAAATTGCTCAAGATGATTTGGATTACATATATAATATAAGAAATAAATCAGAAATTAGGAAAATGATGTTTAATAGCAAGGAATTAAATTATTCAGACCACTGTATTTACTGGAATATTTTAATAAATAAGGTGAATGGCTTAAATTTTGTTATTAAAAGTAATGATGTAAATTGCGGTGTTATAAAGGCAGTAGAGGATAATGATGATATGGCATATTATATAGATATTTTTTTAGATCCTCACTATCAAGGAACTGGTATTGGTCAAAATGCAGTCAAACTATATATGAATTCTGCTAACTTGAATCACGGTTATAAGGTTATAGCTCAGGTTAAACCTGAAAATATTGGATCAATTCGGATGTTTTCCAAAGTTGGATTTAAACAAAAATTTGTACAATTAGAATTCGAAAACAATTAAATGAAAAAATTCAAAGAAATTGACTCGAAATATTTGAAAAATAGAGCTGACTTAAGCAATAAATTGGGAAAGCAAGATTTATGGGAAGTAGTAGATCAATTTAGTTTATTTTGTGGAACTCAAACTTTAGCAAAAGCTCTATCTGTGTTTATAATATTAGACAAAACGATTGGAGTACCTGGAGATATAATTGAATTTGGATGTTGGAAAGGGGCTAACTTGATGCTTTTAGCTAAGATTTTGAAATTATTAGAGCCTTTCTCGCTTAAAGAAGTATACGGTTTCGATAGCTTCGAAGGACTTACGACATTTTCTGAAGTGGACGAGGTAAATGAAAATGATCACATTAATTCCTACAAAGGCAACGAGAAAATATTAAGGCAAGTAATTGAATTATATGAAATGAAACCCTGGGTTAATTTGGTAAAAGGTAATGCGTTAGAGACTATAGATGTATTTCGGAAGAAAAATCCTCATGTAATGATTAGTCTGAGTTATATTGATTTTGATTTATATGAACCATGTGTTAAAGCATTAGAATTTACTCATGAGCGTTTGTCTATTGGTGGTCTAATTGCCTTTGATGAGGCATTAACTCATGAATGGAAAGGTGAAAGTGTTGCAATGAGAGAATTTCTTTCGATACACAAGAATTGCTATAAGCCATTCAATATTGGATTTACGCGTCAACCTACTATAATACTAGAAAAAATAAAGGATTATTAATGGTAATTGATACTAAATTTTCTAAAATAGGAAAGGATCAACCGTGTTTTATAATTGCAGAAATAGGAAGCAACCATAACGGTGATTTTAATATAGCTTGTGAGTTAATCCAAAAAGCGAAAGAGGCTGGTGTTAATGCAGTTAAATTTCAGACATTCAAAGCGAAAAATCATTATTCCAAATATACACCTAAAGTTGATTTATATGATCAGGATATTTATACTTTAATTAAAAGCTTAGAGATAGATAGATCTTGGCACACAAAATTGTCGGATTATTGTGAAAATATTAACATTGATTTTCTTGATTCTCCTTGCGACAATGATGCAGTCGATTTAGCATTATCAGTAAATATGCCTTTACTAAAGGTTGCATCATTTGATATGATTGATTTGAAATTAGTAGAGAAAATTGCTAGTACTGGGAAAGGTATTATTTTATCAACAGGAATGTCTAACCTCTCTGAAATACAGGATGCTATTAATATTTGTCGCCTAAAAAGAAACGAAAAAATAATTGTTCTTCAATGTACATCTCTTTATCCAGCTCCTTCTAATTTAGCGAATCTTAAAGTTATGAATACCCTTAGTCAAGCGTTTAATGTTATTATTGGTTATTCTGATCATACAATGGGCGATCATATAGCATGTGCAGCTGTTGCACGGGGTGCTAAAGTAATTGAAAAGCATTATACATTAAATAGAGGAATGACGGGTCCGGATCATGCTTTTGCGATTGAGCCTATTGAATTAACTAATATGGTTTATAAGATTCGAGAGATAGAAAGCGCTATAGGTGATGGGGAAAAGAATGGCCCAAGAGATGAAGAGTTGGAAATGTTCAAATTATGTAGAAGAAGCATTGTTGCAAATAGGAATTTAGTTAAAGGCTCGATAATTACAAGTCACGATATTTGCATTAAAAGACCTTCTTTGGGTATTCATCCTAGATTTCATAATATTATTTTAGGTAGGAAAGTAGTGAAGGACATCTATATTGACGAACCAATTACTTGGGAAGACATCTAATTTAATTAATGATTAAAGCAAAACTGTTAATTTCAGGTTTAGGGGGATCAATGTTTCCTTATTTACATGAAAAACTGTTTCAAGATTTTGAACTAGTTTATGTAGATAATGATCCATCACTTAAATTTATTTATCCAAACCTAAATTTCGTCTGTGCTCCTTTAGTTACATCAAATGAATATCCACCGTTTATAAAGGGATTAATCCGTAAAGAAGGTATTAATGTATATATCCCATTAATTGATGAAGAAATATTAGTAGCTCATAAGATTTCACTAGATCTTAAAGATTTAATTTTGATATCCCCTGAATCAGATTTTTGCAGGCTCTGTTTAAATAAGCTAGAGTTGATGCATAAATTAGAAGAACTAGATATTTCAGTGATTGAGTCATATAAGGGTTCTGAATTAAAATTGAAAACAAGTTATCCGGTATTTGTAAAACCTATAGTTGGAAGAGGAAGTAGAGGTATTAGAAAAATTAATTCTTATGAAGAATTCAATGCATATATACTCTTGGAAAAATACAATCCTGATGATATCTTAGTTCAAAATTATATTTCTGGACAAGAGTATACTGTAGGTGTTTTGGCAAATAATTTGAATCAAATTATCTGTATTGGTGTAAGAGAAGTTGAGAGTAAAAAGGGAATAACTATCAAAGCAAAGACTGTAATAAACAATGAAATTATGGAAAAGGTAAAACTTGTAAACAAATTATTACGCCCAGCAGGACCTTATAACATTCAGTTATTTATTGATGTTCTGGGAAAAATCAAAATTTTTGAAATTAATCCTAGATTTTCGACGACAACTGTTATGAACTACTATTCTGAAATTGATGTAGTGTCTTTGTATCTTGAATATTATAATGAAGAATACAAGAATGATATATTAATTCCATTTCAAAATTTGGCCTTGAGAAGAACATGGAAAAATAATTTTTATGGATAGAATATTATTGGTAGGAGGGGAAGGTTATTTTGGAAGACATTTAAAAAAAAAAACAAGTCATCTGTTGTATATACTACTTCAAGAAAAGAAAGTAACTCTATATTCCATTTTAAATTAGACATTAATAAACAAAGTACTTTTAATAAGCTTAAAGATTACAAATTTGATTTAATAATTTTGTTAGCAGCTGAGGTATCTGGATTATCAAATACCTTCATTTATCATAAAGTATTTGACACAAACGTCCTTGGCTTGCTTAAGTTCGTAGATTTTATTAATATTCATAAAATATGTTCTAAAATAGTATTTGTATCTTCAATGACAATTTACTCACCTCTTAATGAGATTCCAATAAAAGAAAATTCTATAAAAACACCTCAACCCCATATATATGGTTTGAGTAAATATATTGGCGAAGAAATAATTAATTTTGTTTGTTATCATACTGATATTAAGTCGTTAATAATCAGAATACCAGGTCTGTTTGGAGGGGACAGAAAATCTGGTTATATCTATAATGCTATAAAAGCAATAAATAAAAATCAAGATTTTACAATATATTTTGATAACTTGGAGTATTGGGAGTGCGCAGATGTTAATGATATTGCTGAAATGCTAATAGAGCTCATTAATGAATATAACTGGCAAAGAGATTCTGAAACGTTTAATCTGTCATATGGAAAAGAAATTAAATTTTCAGAAATTCCTTATTTTATAAAAGATTATTTAGGCTCTGAATCAAAAATTTATCGTCATGGAATAAGTTCTTTGAGATCATTTTATCTTGATAATGAGAAGATTAAAGCAATTATAGATTTCAATTACGATTTTAACTCGGCTCTGATCAGATATATAAATAGACTTATTTAATGAAATATATTGTAGGTGATATTCATGGTGAGATAATAAAATTGAAGACTTTAATTGATTTTATTCTAAAGAATGACAGTAACCCTAAATTTGTTTTTATTGGTGATTATATAGATAAATCTGGAAATCCAAAAGATGTCCTAACTTTCTTAAATAGATTAAAGAACATTTATGATTGTATATTCTTAAAAGGAAATCATGAATACTACTGGGAATTACTTTCAAAACATGACAAAAAAATAGAAAATTATCTACTTAAATATGGAGGAATTTTTACAATTAAATCTTTTAATTCTGAATGTATTTATGAAACTAGAGATATTATGTTTAGTGAATATGAAGGTTTTTTTAAACTATTAAAATATTATTGGCAATCTGATTTATTTTTTGTTTCTCATAGTGGAGTAAACCCAAAGTACTTTAATTACTTGCCTAATAGTATTCCTTTTTCAGAGTTTCTTTTCAATCGTTATTCTTTTATTAAGACTAAACAATTTTTTCAGAATAAAAGAATGATTTTCGGACATACTGGCTTTTATAGTGTTTATTATGATACTTTTAAGATTGGAATAGATACATCAGGTTGGCTACTGGACGATCAACCTATTTCATGTTTTTGTATCGAAAATAGTGTAATTCTTAATAGTAATAAGAATACATATAGTCTGAATAATATTTTATTAGATAGATGTTCGAATATTCCTAGAGTTGAAAAAAAATATTTATGATTTTTTATAATCACGATAAAATGTTAGTAGTGGTTGCACATCCAGATGATGAAGTGCTTGGTATAGGGGGGACATTAAATAAGTTAAGTATTGAATCTGAAATAGAGATAAAAGTAGTTATTTTAGGAGAGGGTTTAACATCTAGAGCGGAGAAGAGAAATGTTGATGCATTCAAAACGGAATTAGAAAAGCACAAAGAGAATATTACTGACGCCCAAAATATCTTGGGTTATCATGATATTTCTATTTATAATCTACCTGATAATAGATTTGATTCTATTCCCTTATTGGACATCATTAAGATTGTAGAATATGAGAAGATGACATTTAAACCTACCATTATTCTAACTCATCACGGTGGGGATTTAAATATTGATCATCAAAGAACATTTGAAGCTGTTATGACTGCTTCCAGACCACTTTCAGAAGAGACAGTATCGACTATTATTACATTTGAGACACCATCCGGGACTGAATGGAGAGCGGCTTCAGATCCTAAGCATTTTATACCAAATTATTATTTTATTATAAATGAGGAAAATATTATAGCTAAAATTAAAGCGATGGAGAGCTATGAGTTTGAAAGACGTATATATCCGCATCCCCGCTCCCCAAAAGCACTTAAAATACATGCTAAGAGAAATGGAATCATTGTGGGATGTGAATATGCTGAATGCTTTGTAATTATAAGGCATATAGAAAATAAAATAGCTAAGCCTTATTTGGATGTATTTTTATAATACTCAGTCAAATGTGTTTAGATTATTTCGGAAAATGTCAGGGGGCTACTTTTTAAACTCCTTAATAAATAATGCGATACCTTTTTTGCTATTACCTATACTTACAAAATATCTTGCGCCCGGTGACTACGCAAATATTACGTTGTTTACAGCATATGTAGCTATATTTAATGCTATAATAGGTGCTGGATTAAATTCGTTAATAGCTAAATATTTTTTTATTTCAGAGCTAAAAATAGTAGCTTGTTTGATCGGAAATATAATTATAATTTTAGCAATATTTTCAATCTCCACTGTTTTGCTTATGTCTATCAATTATAAATATATAGCAAATACTACTGCATTACCTCTTACTTGGTTTTTATTAATTCCAATTAATTCTTTTACTTATCTGGTATTTCAATTAGTATTAGGTGTAATTAGAAATGAGAAAAAGGTATTTTCGTTTAGCTTGCATCAAATAGGAAATTCCTTTTTAAATTTTTTCATTTCACTTATGTTTATAGTCTTGTTAGCTTACAATTGGCAAGGTAGAGTACTTGGCATAATTTTATCAAATATTATTTCAGCTTCGCTCGCGATTAACTATTTATATAAAAACAACTATATATATATGTCATTTAATATTTCTATTGCTAAAGAAGTACTTAGATTTGTAGTTGCACTTATTCCGAATTCACTACAATTAGTATTAGTACCTCGAATTGGTATATTTTTCATTCAATTTTACTTTAGTAAAACACTTTTAGGCATCTATTCAATTGGTTATCAAATTGCTTATGTAGTTATGATTATCATTATAACTCTAAAATTATCCTGGGAACCTTTTTTTTTTGAAGAATTAAATAAGAATGAAGAGCCAAAGAATATTCTTGTTGTAAGAATGTTTTATTTACATTTATTTGTGATTATTGTGAGTGTTGTTTTTGTAAATATTTTTGATAATTTAATTATTAAGTTTATGACGAATCCAGAGTATTATTCTGCTCATGATGTTGTTTTTTGGCTAACTGTTGGAATGTTTTTTAATGGTTTTAATTTATTAATTCAACCATTTTTTATTCATAGAAATGAAGAAGTTTTTCTTGGTAAAATGTCTTTTCTTAACCTAATTATGATGGTAATAATAAATTATTTTAGCATCAAGTACTGGAAGTATGAAGGTGTTCCAATTGCCTATTTTTTAACTCATTTTACTCTTTCTTTGGGCTTTATATGTAAGATTTCAATGAGTTCTAATTTACCTTGGTTAAGCGCTTTCTTAGTTAAGAAGTAAATTAATTTTAATGGTTAACGCGTTATATAATACTTGTTGGATTGATCCTTGGTTAAATGTAGCTTTTCATCTTGAAAAAGAACGCAACATTAGATTAACTTATTGGATTGGATACTATAATGACAATTCTGAATTTATCATACCTATAAAAAGTCCCGCTACCATCTATCATAGTAGATGGGATGTCTGGAAAGGGATTTTTAGTCCAGAGATTGAGGATATATATACCGAGTATCAATTGCCATTGGATTTTATAGCTTCTTATGGACTTGAAGAGCTAATCGCAATTAAAGCTATGGATAGAATGGATCCTGATAGATATTCGTTTGCATTTACTGAAAGACAAAGACTGTTTCGAAATTTATGTAGAAAGTGGTTTGCATGTATCGATAAATACAATATTAATTTAGTTATTGCTGATCGTATCCCTCATAGATCATATGATTATGCTCTTTATGTTGTTTGTGATTATCTAAAGATTGAATATAAATGCTTCACACATACTTATTATAAAGCACGAAATATTTGTATAAACAATATAGATAAGTTAGACGACGTATTACGTGTTCATTATAATAGTTTAATCACAAAATTTAATCACCTTTCGATTAAAGAATTAAAGGGTTTGTTAGATTCCGATATTTTAGATTCTTATCTTACCATAAAAGGAGTTAATAAAGATGCTACACCTTATTATATGCTTAGACAGAATTCAACACATCAAAAGAATTCGAATATATTAAAGTTGGGGTATAATTTTTTTAAAGAATTTTTAAATTTAACGGATAAAAAGGAGATTCATCTAAGAAGAAACAAGGGATTTTTTTTAGATATAATTGATATTCATCCATATTCGAAAAGACGCCATATCAGTATTGAAGATAGCAAATACAATGTCTTGCAATATGGAATTATAGCTTATAAATCAATCAAGTATAAGAAAAAATTATTAAAGTATTACCAGAATCTGTCTGAGTATGTTAATTTGACAGTACCTTATGTATATTTTGGTTTACACTATCAACCAGAAGCTACTTCAAATCCAGGGGCAAATATTTTTGTAGATCAGTATCTTGCCATAGAGCAGTTAGCAAATAGTTTGCCTGATAGTATGCATATATATGTAAAGGAGCATAAAACTCAATTTTCGAATATATATGAAGGACACAAAGCCAGGTTTCAACAATTATATGATGATTTATTAAAATTAAAAAATGTCAAACTTGTAAATTTAAATATGAGTTCTTTCGATCTAATTGATAATGCTGAGGCAGTTTCTACACTTACAGGCACTTTAGCCTGGGAAGGAGTCATTAGAGGTAAACCCGCAATCATATTTGGATTGAGTTACTTTGAAATATGTTATGGTGTAATCAAAATAGATACGGAAGAAAAAGTAAATTCAATTTGCGAATTTATTGAAACTTTTAGATATGATGAGAGGAAGGTATTATTATATCAATTATTGATCCAAAAGCATGCTCCATTAGCATATACTTATTTAGACATTGGTAAGGATAAAATTGATGAAGATACCTGCGTTAATAACATAGTTAGTCAGTTATTCCCTGAAGATCACGCTAAAATAATTTAAAGATATGGAGAATTGTTACGTGCATAATATCAAATTAGGTAAGGAACTGATTTCCATAGTCGTTCCTGTCTATAAATCAGTGAATAGCTTGAAGGAACTTGTGGAACAAGTAAAAAGCATTTCGTTTAAGAACCAGTTGGAATTTGAATTAATTTTTGTTAATGATTCTCCATCCTTTATAGCTACTTCTAATTGTTTAGAAAAATTGTGTAGGAAGTTTTCTTTTGTGAAACATATAAAACTTAGGAAAAATCAAGGACAACATATCGCTGTCGTAGTAGGACTTTTAAAAGCAACAGGAAAGTACATCATAACGATGGATGATGATTTGCAACACCCTGTAAGTGAATTGAATAGGCTCATAACTATTATGGATAATAATAATAAAGTTGATGCAATTTTTGCGGTATCTAAAAACAGAAATCATAATTGGTGGAGGAACTTGGGTAGTAGGTTACTAGTGAAGGTAGATAAACTCATTGATGATGTCCCTGATCATTTAGTGAAATCTAGCTTTAGAATCATGAAAAAAGAAATTGCTGATGCTGTATGTCATAACTTTGGAGCTATGCCTTCAGTATCAAGTCTAATAATTCAATATACGCACAACATTATAAATGTTGAGGTAGCACACAACATTAGAAAATATGGGTCAAGTAATTATAACTTGCGAACTTTAATTAAATTATCCTTCAATAAAATAATTAATTATTCTTCATTACCATTAAAAGTAGTCGGATTTATAGGTTTTATGTTTTCTATAATAATCATTGTGTTCGTGGGATATACGATTGCTAAAAAATTGGTTTTTGGAGTTTCTTTTCCTGGTTACACTAGTTTAGTAACAATAATTGGATTATTAGGCAGTATAAATTTATTAGCGATGGGCTTAGTTGGGGAATATTTGATTAGAATACTTAAGGAGATACAAAAGCCACATCTTTCAGAATTGATTGCTGAAGAGTATAATTTTAAAGTATGATGAAAATTCTTATTCCTGGAGTAGGTAATGCACAAGTGGATTTTATCAAAGTGTGCAAATCGTTTGGATACGAAGTATTTACTTGTAGCTATAAAGATGAAGGCAAAGGCCGCTATTTTAGTGATCAATTTAATGTTATAAACATTGTTGATGCAGATACTATTGAAGCGTTCATGAGAGATAATGAAATCTCTCAAGTATATACAGTTGGTTCAGATTTAGCAATGCCTACAGTTTCTAAAGTAGCTAAAGCGTTAGAAATTCCTCATTTCATATCAGAAGATACTGCAAGAATCTGTAATACTAAGAATTTGCTTCGAGCTGAATTAGAAAATCTTAATGATGGACATTATTCTATTGCCTATAAGACACTATTGAATTTTGAGGATTTTAGAGGCTGGAATCATTTTCCCGCAATCGTAAAACCTGTTGATGGTCAGGGACAAAGAGGAATTACGATAGTGAATAGTGCTAAGGATTTGAAAGATGCTTTTGAATGGGCAATTAAACACTCTATTAAGAAACAAGTAATTGTAGAAGAATATATAGAAGGCTTCGAAATTTCTGTTAATGGCTATATAGTCAATAGTGATTTAAAGTTTAATTTTGTATCTGAACGAATAAGTTTTTCTGAGTATCCTGGTGGTATAATAAAAAGTCACTTATTTCCTGTTTCAAAATCATATAATAATAAAGCTTTACATCAATTATTGAATGATGTGTGTACCCATCTTGTCATACAAAATGGGCCTGTATATTTTCAAATAAAAATTGACCATTTAGGTTTCCCTAAATTGATAGAAGTAACTCCTCGTTTAGATGGCTGTCATCTTTGGAATTTAATCTTTAGAATTGGAGGTCCAAACCTATTGGAAATTACATTAAAGCATTTAGAGGGATGCATTCCTTCTACGAAGGACTTAGAATTTAATTTAAACAGTGTTAGAAATGCTTCTTTAGATTTTTTCACTCAAAATCCAAATTCTAATATGGACAAGTCTAATTTTATAACGAACCGTTATGCGACTTATGTAGAATGGTACTATGATAATGATGAAAAAATTAAACCAATCAACAATTTTCAGGAAAAAGTAGGGTATCAAATTATAATACAATGAGACGCGTAATGATACTTGGTGGTAGAGGTTTTATTGGTAAATATCTGACAGAGCTTTTGGTAGATGACCATGAAGTATTAGTGGTTGGCAGGGCAAACATCAAAGAATGTTATTCCATACACGGTAAATTAGTGGCTTATCAAAGAGTGAGTTATAATTATGATGAGATAGAAGGAATCATAAGAGGATTTAATCCTAATGCAGTAATAAACTTAGCATCTAAAAGACTAAGCAAACAGCAAGCATTATTGTCTGACTATCTTATCAATTTAGAAATAGCAACAAATTTATATGAGGCCTGTTTAAAAAATGAGATATTAAATGTTGTAGATATTTCTACTATTGGAGTATATGGGAATTCTAAAAGTATACCGTGGGAAGAGAACCAAGTTACTTTACCAGAAAATAATTATTCTCTTTCAAAAGTGTGGATTGAGAATACTTCAAAATTATACAATTCTAAAGGAATGAGAATAAAAACTCTTAGGTTGGCTCAAGTACTAGGTCTTGGAGAAAGAAAAGGATATATACTCCAGTTATATCTTGAACAAGCTCTTAAAAAGAAACAACTTAAAGTTTATGGTCCAGAAATTGGCAAACGCCATTATGTATATGCTAAAGATGTTTCTTCAGTAATTTTGCGTGTTATTAGTGATGATGTTAATCCAGAAATATTTAATATCGGGATGTCTGAAAATTATTCATTTCATCAACTTGCAAAAATCATTAATGAAGCATTTGATAATAATTCGAAAATCTGTTACAGTATTGAAAAATCTGCAGATTTAAATCAATATAGTATGTCAATCAATAAGGCTAAGAAATTGTTAAATTGGAATCCTATGTTTAACTTGTTAGAAACTTATAGAGATATAAAAGAGGAAATTATAAAATTTGGATATACAAAAATAATACAATGACTATTCCATTTAATAAACCATTTCTCACAGGCAAAGAGACAAAATATATTACTGATGCGGTAAATTCAGGCAAAATCTCAGGCAATGGTAAGTACACTAAGTTGTGTCATCTTTATTTTCAAAAAAAATTTGGATTCAAAAAATGTCTATTAACTACTTCTTGTACTGATGCATTGGAAATGTCTGCAATATTACTTGATATAAAACCTGGAGATGACGTTATTATTCCTTCATATACATTTGTTAGTACTGCAAATGCTTTTGTCTTAAGAGGTGCAAATATTCTTTTTGCAGATTCGATGAAGAATGGAAATCCTAATATAGATGCTAATAAAATTTCTGATCTAATCACTCCAAAAACAAAAGCAATTGTAATAGTGCACTATGCTGGTATGGCATGTGATATGGATAAGATAATGGAAATTGCTGAAGATAATAATATATATGTTATTGAGGATTCTGCTCAAGCAGTAGACAGTTATCATTTGTCTAATTCTGGAAAAAGAAGACCTTTAGGTAGTATTGGACATTTAGCGGCATTTAGTTTTCACGAGACAAAAAATATTATTTCAGGAGAAGGAGGCATGTTAGTGATCAATGATGAAAAATTTATAGAAAGAGCAGAAATAATATGGGAAAAAGGTACGAATAGGTCTGCTTTTTTTAGAGGTGAAGTTGCAAAATATGGATGGATGGATATAGGTTCATCATTTTTACCATCTGAAATAGTTTCTGCTTTTCTGTACGCTCAATTAGAAGAATTAGATTCTATACAGAAAAAACGAAAAGAGATATGGAATAAATATCATTATGAAATCAATGATTTAAATGATCATGGAATTCAGAAACCTAACATTCCTGACTATGCAACCAATAATGCCCATATGTATTATTTGGTATTCCGTGATTTGGATCAACGTAGTATCTTGATTAAATACTTACAGAAGAAAAGTATTAAGTCAGTATTCCACTATATAAGCCTTCATTCTAGTCAATATTATATCGATAAATATGTCGGCAATGGCTGTCCCAATTCTGATAAGTACACTAATTGTTTATTAAGACTCCCACTTTATTATGGATTAGATAAAGATTCTCAAAATTTGATCATTTCAGCCATAAATTCATTTTATGAATATTCGTGATATTGAAAGCTTACCGATCTCCAGAGTGTTTACTTTTAGGAATTGTGGGTAGTAGTGCGTTGTAGGGAAACCTTCAATATGAATGGTAATATTTTAAAAATTTAGTCAATCGAATGATGAATCATCATCAAGTATATGAGCCAATTATTAGTTGCTATTTAGGGATATTCAGAAGTAATTGAAGTCTTCATCATAGGGAAGCCTTTAACTTTGCGTCGTGAATTTTTTAAGCCTACAGGGCCCATCCATCATAATGACCTGAATGGATGGCCAATGTTATATTGCGTATTTCGTTAAAACTGAACCCCTGATTCCGGCAGTTTGATCCCCTGGGTCTCGGATCAGGTATTTGTAGGTGTCAAGATATTATATTTCTTTGGTTCTCATACTTTTTCCTTTTAAATTAAATCGATGGACTTTATGAAGGAACCTGTCCAAGATTGCATCTGCCAGTGTTGGTTCATCCAGATATTCGTACCATTTATTTACTGGTAATTGCGAACATATAATCGTGCCGTGTTTAGCATATCTGTCTTTCATAATTTGCAGTAATATCAGTTTGATTTGCTGAGATAATTGTTGTAATCCAAAATCATCAAGAATGAGTAAGTGTGTTTTGGCAATTCGATTCATCCATTTGATGATTGTGCCATCAACTTTGGCT
>Ga0115031_1001330_pt1 | contig 18436 bp, 18 predicted proteins | sample Maine_Asex4_meta_FD_87301 | JGI IMG/M metagenome (GOLD analysis project Ga0115031, IMG submission 87301) | Marine algal microbial communities from Maine, USA - Maine_Asex4_metaG | ecosystem: Host-associated > Algae > Red algae > Unclassified | place: Maine, USA | collected 2015-01-05
ACGGCCCCCCCCCCCCCCCGAGCGGGGCACAGGGGGGGGGGGGGCCCGCGCCCCGGGCGCCCCCGCCCCGGCGGCGGCGGGGCCCCGACCCCCGGGGGCCCCGAAGGGCGCGTGCCCCCCCCCCCCCCAACGACCACTGACTCCGTCGGCTCGTATCTGTAATTGTTTTGCACGGCGGCCCGTCTTGTCCGCCTTCAACCGCTCCTTCCCCCCCTCCCCCGCCCCCCTGCTCCCCACCTCTTCCACTCATCCCCTCCCCCCCGCCGAAGTATCCGCTTTTCACGGGTGCCCCGCGCCCCCGAGTGTCCGGTAGCTCCAGTGTCGGTGTCGTCGCGTCGTTGCCGTCCCCCCGTCCCCCCCCCCCAATGCCGCTCGCTCAGCCGCCGCCGCGATGTCCTGCCGGCTTACAAGGGATTTCCAGTATGTTCTGACCCCCTTGTGTCTGTCACTCTCCCCCGCCCGCGTGCCATCCAGCCGTAGACAGGACGGCCGCCGCCGGCCAGGTGCCCCGCCGTGGGCGTCCCTGCGAGCGTGTTGCTTAAGCTCAACCAAACTAAAGAGGTCCATTCGAAAAGGGGCCCCGTACTTGTGCCACGAGTTGAGGTCGGCGTCAGAAGAACTGATGTTGCCGTGAAGTACTGCGCGCTGGACGACTACGTATCAGAAACGGCCCCGTGGAGATCCTCTCTGGCCCGCCCTCCACAGAGCGTGATTTGGGGCACCAAGTCGCCCCAGTTTCCAGCAGTGTACTCGTCGACTTCGGCGAAGTTAAGTTGGTTTGATAAATATTTAAGCTATATATATATTAAACAGTTACCGTTCTGTCGTTTTTTAATATGTTTAACTTAATGCCAGGACTGTCACCTCAGGTCTCGGCCGCTGCCTTCGGTGCGACGCTCGTGTTGGCGGCTGACTTTGTGGAGGCGGGGTAGTCTCTGCGGAGGACAGTGGCTGCGGCGGGCGGCCTCGGGTACAGTGGCGGCTCCTCACTCACCCTCACCTCGCACTGGACGGACAGCGGCGACAACCTCGGCCTCCTCGCACTTCCCCCCCCCTCCCCACGATGACCGACGCGCCGCTCTGCCACGCTGAGACCAGATGAAGGATATATTGCGGTTTCTTCGCGTGTACAGCGACCCACCCCCCTTTGTGGTCACCACTTCGCCGTCTTTCTCGATAATTCTATTCGACCTTCCCGCCACCGCCCCCCCCCACCCTCGCCGTACACCCGTGTCACCTCTCCACGCGTCTCGAACGCCGCGGAGAGGACCCTCTCCCGCACCCCTCCCTACCACTGGCCTCTTCCTTTTCTCCTTGTCTTAGGACGGCCATAGATGGAAGACGGCGCCCAACGCGGCGGTCGTCGGCGCAAGCTGGACGGCACGCCGGTGTGCCACGCCGCGGCGGCCGCCGCCACTCCCACAGACGTTGACGCGGTGACAGGCCGGGAGGCGACAGGACCTTGTTGGCGGTGGCGGCAGCGGTTGGCGACGCGGCGGCGACGGTGACGGTCAGCCACAGCCCCCAGCCATGTCCTCTGCCATAGGGTTGCACACGACGCCCCTATTTGGGGGGCGCCAGGGGCTTGTGCCTTGCCGCCCGCCAGCGTTGATACTGGTTGAGCTCCTTGCGCAACGGAGTCAGGCAGCCCGTTGAAAAAGGTCTCGTGCCGCATGCTGCACCCTTCTTTGAAAGCGCCGGGCCGTCTAAGGGGCACGACGTGGAAGGTGCCTCTCACGTCTAGGGAGCTGCCCCACCGCCCACTGTGGACGGCTTCCACAGGTGCCCCATGGACCTGAATCCGTGACTGGTCTGCCGCATGCTGGCGGCAGCGGCGGTGACAGGTTTACATATCGCCCGTCAGCAATGACCGAGGCGGTCGCCGGACGAGACGCCCCAGGCTGGCTCTCCAAGTCGCGACGACATGGCCAAGGAGGGGTGCTTGCGAAGGACCTCCTGCCCGGTGTGCCGCATGCGTGGACCACCGCAACGGGACGCCACAGACCGACGGCGGGATGCGGAACAGAGAGAGCGCGGACCTGGAGGTCCTTGAAGAGCAACACAGCGACCAAAAAGACTGCTCATGCATTGCCGTGCAGACGCCCGCAACGCATCGTGTTCACCACATCTTTCGATTATTCTGAGTGGACCACCTCCACCGAGCTCCGCCACCGCGCCACCGTGCGCCCATCCACAGCGTCTACTGCGTCACTGCGCTAGACGCGCGGTCAACGCGGTCTCCACATCAAGATCACCCCCTGCCGGCAAACACCATGCAGGGCACGCACCAGACGACGAGCGGCAGCGACACGACAACCGGGGGCACTACCCGTTGCCGCAGCCACATGATCGTGGCCGTCGCGATGCGGTTTGTCAACCAGATCATTGTGAGCGTCGTCGCCTCGTGCCTGTTTGGCCATGGCGCGGACAGTGCGGAGGAGTGAGGCCAGTGTCGGGGTTACAACTGGGGCGGCCGTTTACATGGGGTGGCTACGGGAGATATGCCCCTGCTTTGGAGCCGGGCCTCTCAAGAGCTTGCAGCACCAGAAGCAGTGTCCTTCACTGTGCGTCTGTTGCCTTGCTTCTCGTCATCTCGGTTTGATAATAGCGTGCGCCCGATAAAAAAAAAAAGACTCATTCCTTGTCGTCGACATCTAGCACACTAAAAAATTCGTTTCGAAAAGAGAGAACAAAATCGATGACAGCACGCAAGCAGAAAGTAGATATGGCGTGGAATAATAGGAGAGTGTGCTGCGAAGAGCACGAAGATCACCAGGAGAGCAAGCAAGCAATCATAAAAAAAGGAGGCAGCAATGTGAGGACGACGGCAGTCGCCGGGGTCATGACCGCGGTCGGCGGGTCGACGTTCTCACCAACTCGGTACGACAAAGCAGCGGTGGTTGGCAGCAAAGTTGTACCAGGACAGTAGGTCGGGCGTGGGGGTGTCGATGGCCGCGCGTCTCCGCAGGAGCGCCTGCGCCACGACCGGCCAAAGCAGACGCACAGCGGCAGTACCAGCACAAGGAGCAGCAGCACGAGCAGAAGAAACACCATACCAACGGCAGAGCCCGTGCAGCACCGTGCACGAGTCCATCACATGAAGTGAACGCGTTTGCAGCAAAGAGGCGCCACGGGACCGAAGGCAACTTACAAGCCCCCTCGTCCCGCCGCCATACAAGTGATCCGTGCCGCCGTGTCATCGGGCGTAATAACCACTGACCGGCCGCACACGACCACCGGCGCCTCCCCGTCGCCTGAGTCATCCACCCGCCCCCCCCGGTCGGTAATGTAGGCGCGCGCCATGGCCACCAGCTGGTCGTCTTTCCCCGAGTGGGTGTATCGCCACCCGAGGCGAGCGACGACCTCGGGTAGGGGTAGGCCTGGACGATAGGCGGCCACCCACGAGCGTAGCACGTCTGCACGCAGGGCGCCCGCAAACAGGTCCATCAGGCTCGCATTCATGCCCGGCGCGTCTTCGTACAGGCGGAAAAAGGCGTAGGCGTTGCGGTTGGTCAGCGCCCGCCACACTCGCCGCGCGTGCCACACGGGCGGGGAGCAGCGCAAGGTTGGCGACATGTCGGCGAGAAGCGACGCCACCGCTAGCGCCGACCCCGAGTATGCCGCGTACAGGAGGCGGTAGCCTGACAGTTCGGGGGAAAGCGGCCGCCGCCGGGCAGATGCTAACTCGACAAGCCGCGTAAGGCACTGGTTGAACTCACCGACGTCCGAGTTCTCCAACGCAACGCGCGCGTGCGTCAGGCATGCCGCCTCGGTCAGGTCGTTTTCAATCGCCTGCACCAGCAGGTCTTGGCGGATGGATTTGAGCTGGCGACACACCCAAGCGTAATCCGTGTCGCCGTCGCGGTAGCGCTGCTGCACCAGCGTCAACGCCTGCCGCAGCACCGACTCGGGGCGCACGAGAGCAGCGTCGGCTTCGGCGGTCAGGCGCAAGAAGTCCTTCTCGACCGTCATGTTGCGGCCGACGAGCACCGGTCCCCGGGTGGCCGTTGACCGCACGTCGTCACCGTCTGCATTGGAAAAGACGGCCGTCTGGTTGGCGGGCACGAGCGCATAGTCGCGAGTGAACAAAACACCCGTGGCGACGCCCACATGCTTGTCTGCCACGTCGAGCAACCGCCGAACGCGAGTCGACGTGGCCGCAATCATCGACGGCTGCGACGCGGTGCTCGTGCGGGCCTTGACCAGCATCGCGGCGACAGCAGGGGTTCGGCCGCCAAACCGCGTCTTGTCCCCATATCGCTTGGCATTGAGCATCGCGCGGGCGTCAGTCACGGACCCAGTGTAGGCCCCGCCATGGTGGGACTGCGCCGCACCAGTCGTCGAGGGTACCGTGACAGATCCAGTTGCATTCTTGTTCTCCCAGTAGCGACCAGCCGTGCGCTTGGCGGCCGGCAGCTGGGGATTGGCCAGCTTGCGTTTGTTTTGACTGTACTGCGCCCCGAGGCCGGCTTGTAGCGCGGCGGCCGTCCCATACGCCCCGTACCCGTACGCTCCTTGGCTTGCAGAAGCGCCGCCAGCCGTGACGCCTTGTGGGAGCGTACCGTTCAAAGCGGACCAACCGCTCGCTGGCACTGCCTTGGCACCATACGCGCAATAGGGCGTGGCAGAAGGCGCCGCACTGGCCTCATACGGCGCGCCGTTCCCGTCCCCACCCGACAACACGTCTGCAATGGCGGTGGCGTTGGCGTGCTGGGACAAGACAGCTGAACCAAAATCTGCGCCCGTCGCCGGCGGCAGCTGCGCCCATGCGGTCGACCGCAGGGTGCCGTCCTGGTGGGCCTGCGACGCCAAGTGCAGCACTTCCCGCCATACGGCACGCTCGGTTGCGGCCCGGGTAGGCGCCGCCCCGCCGCGGTTCAGGCGGGGGCCCTTGGCGGCCCGCGAGGCCGCCAACGACCGGCGGGCGTAATCCACGAGCGCGCTGGGGAAGATAGATGGCACCGCCGACGAAGGAAAGACCGCGTGAAAAGAGATAGACCCTTTGGCTGCTTCAATCGCTGACGAGGCCGTCTGCAAGCTGGCAGCCACCGCGTCTTGATCTCCACCGGCATTGACCTGCTGAGACGCTGCGTCGGCAAACCGAGAGCGGAAGCGGGCGCCGCCTTTTTTACCTTCAGCGGGGATGCCGGCAGCGCCACCAGCAGCTAAAGACGCCACCGTACCATTCTGCTGGGCGTGCGTAATCCATGCGCCAGCGCCCGTGTTGACGGTCTGTTGCGGCTGGTGAGACGAGTCAAGCAGGTGCGTCGGCGGCGGAGACGGGGTCACCTTAGCAGTCACCACGCCTGCGTCCCGGGCGTCGGCGGCCGACAACTGTTGCGGCCACTTGACCTCGTTAGTGATGACATTGTGAAGGTAGGATCCCCCGGAGCTGCTGCCGCCACCGGCCGCAGTGCTGGGTACCCTGCGCCACAACCACACCCGGTCCGTGTCGTGATACAGGTACACTCGACCGCTCGCATCTTGTGCGCGGGGCCACCGCGAATAGTCCACCGCAGCGCCTTGGGTGTGCGCCATCGCGACCGTTACGGTGGCGTGCCGCGACCGAGGTCCACCAAGCGCACCGCAAAAAAAGACAAGCAAATTCGTAGGAGCAACACACGACGGAAAGCGAGGCGTACGTACGTGGTACCAGCCACGCGTCACTGAAGAGCACGCGTACCCGTACGGTCAGTGGAGCAGGCAAAAGGCCTCCGGAATGACAAACAAGAGGCCAGCACACAGAAACAACGGACTGTCAAACAGGCAAACAAACCGGGAGGTCTCTCGAGAGCACGGCGGAAGGGTGCACGCCGCGACAAGTGGCGCGAGCAGTCCTTGCGTCAATCCACCGGCAGCACGTTGTACGCGCGCTCCTGCAGCGGAGCAGGGCGGAATCAACGATCGAGGTACAGTCGGCCACGGTCAAAGCGGCAAGCGGCGACAAAGCAACGATACCACCAACGTCTGACACCGCAACGACACGGCCGATGTCCAGAGCAGACACAAGCCGTGCCGCCGCCCTGGTGGAGGCAAACAGCCGAGAGCGCAGACTCAGGCCGCTAGCGGCTACAGCACGAAGGCGATGGCGCACGACACAGCACACTTGTCGGTGATGCGGGCGGATGAGCACCGGTGGTGAGGCCCCGTCGTCGGGCCGAACGCTGTGACGCTGGTGGGCAGCTGTACAGTAGCCCAGCCAGGAAGTAGGATGCCGGGCGCTTATCAAGGGCAAATAGCAAAGGTTCGGGCAAGAGCAAGACGAGCAGCAACAGAAGCAGACCAGCACCCGAGGACACAGTACACACGAAGTCGAATCCGGAGGCCGCACTCGAGTCCACCTCCTTGCCCGACAGACGACCCACGTGAGGAAAGGGCGGCGGAACACCACACGCTTGCCGTATTCGGAAGGTACAGTCGGCGAGGCGGTTGCGTCACGGTGCTTCGCGGATGTCAACGTTACGCCAGCGTGGTCCGACCAAACCGGCGACCGCACCGCGAGCAAGACGCGTGTTCTCCAACAGCACCGCGCTAGAAGGCTCCTAGAGACCCACAACTCGAATACGGATAGCAGCGATACACAATCAGACAGTAGACTCTCAAACGACTTCTTGGGGTAAGCGGGCATGGACGGAGCTGCACTCGCGTCCAGTGTCTTGAGGAGTGGGGTGGTGACAGCCAGCGGGCGACGAGCGTCGGCGGGGAAGTGAGTTGACGCCGCTGACGGGCGCCGAGGCGCCGTCCTCCACAGCACCCAGAGCCGTCACCGGCACAGCTACAATGGGGTCCGCAAGTTGATCGATCGGTGCGGCCCGCCCGACGGCGAGCACCCAGGGAAGCGTTTACTGGTACCCTGTTCAGCCCGCCACTCCACGCTCGGCCCTTGACGCAGTGGCAGCACCACCGTGGACGCCGTCCTGTCCGTTTCAAACGGCACCGGCGGGTCCACCGGTGACCGAACACGGCAGCCACGAGGACGCAGACGGCAACAGGTAGGCAATCAGTTTCGGGGCAAGGGCCAGGCCAGCAGGGGCATGCCAGGAAAACAAGGGAGCGGTAGAAGGAAGACCAGGAAGCACAACAAGAGCCAATGGGCCGACAATGGGGCCCGTCGTAGGGACAGCCAACGAGCGACACGCCAGACAGGTCGTGCCCATCCGCCGCCCACGCCCGTCCGTCGCATGCGTCGTGCGACAAGGGGAGTGGACCACACGGGCCGCACCACGTGTCATCCCAAGATGCCAGCGGCAAAGCTCCTCGTTTAGGAAGTGTATTATTTCCATGCTATCTTAAGTATCCCCAGAAGTCCACAGGCTGTGATCCGTTAGTTCGCATGCTGGACGGTCCTCTTCATCCCGAGCTCCCTACCGACGCCGCATCGCCCACGCGATACGCCGGCAATCCTCCTTCGCACACTCTGAATGCATTGACACCTCTCTTGCTTCCATCATGGCCCCTCCAAGGAAGTGTGCGTTTGTACCGGCTGCGCTTTTGTCGCTGTGTAGAGGTCGCAGGAATGCCACCGCTGTCTGCACGGGTCAGTTCGCCTACCAGTTTCTTGTCGGCGACGCGCGGCGGCGGCAGTTGCTGCCGCTCCCGGTTGCGGCCGAACATGCGAGGCATCGGCTACGCTCCGCTGAAGCCACCCATTCTGGTGCGTCTGGGGTTTGTATGGCGCTATCGCTGCAGTCTACCAAGCTCCCCGCCTCGCAGGTGCAGGTGGACATCTCCGTGTCGGCCGACGAAGTGACGGCGGCCTACGAGGCGGTACGTACAGTGCTCTACAAAGCTGCGTGATGATTTTTTTTTTTTTATGACCGTCGCGATGCAGCCTGCACCGTTGTTTGCACACTAGGCGAGCTGCTGGCGTGACGTTGCTTGGGTTGATGCTAACTTTGCATCTGCTATGACAGCTCCGTGTGTGTCTGTCTCCCCCCCGAACCCCCACCTTCCCACAGGCGATCCAGGAGCTGGCGCTCGAAGGCGACCTCCCCACCCCCTCCACTGTCGACGCGGTCACGTCGGCGTTTGGCGCAGCCGCCCTCGCGTCCGCCTCCGTTGGCCGCGTCATCTCTTCCGCCGTCCCCGCCGCTCTCGCCGAGCTGTCGCTCACCCCCATCGGGCAGGTGCGGTTAGGCGACGACGACGACGCAGCGGCAATCGTGGCCGCCTTCACTCCGACCGCCCCGCTGGCTTTTACCGTGACCATGGACGTGTGGCCGGTGGCGACACTGACGGGCCCTCACCGGGGGCTCACCGTGAGCGTTCCCCGTGGGTCTGCCTCGGGCCACTCTGCGTCCGACGCGGCAGTGGAGCAAGCGCTGGCCATGCTCCGCGCCCAAGAAGCCACGTACGTGCCCGCCGATGGGGATGTAGCTGTCGCCGGCGGCGGGGCGGTCGTCGAACTCGCCGGCTACGTACGCGCGCCCGATGGCAGCCGCGGGCCGCCCCTACCCGACGGTATTGGCGACGGGGAGCCGATGGAATTGGTGTTGACACCCGGCGGCGGCATGGCCGCCTTTGTCGACGCCGTCCTCGGCCTGCGCATTGGCGAGACGGGGGTGGCCGAAGTCGTTTTCCCACCGACGGCCGGGCGGGTGGAGCTCCGCGGCGTCGCCGCCGTCTTTGACGTCAAGCTCCTGGCGGTCACCAAGGCGGTGCTGCCACCGCTCGACGACTCGTTTGCGGCGGCGGTCGCGCCGCCGGCCAAGACGCTCGACGAGTTGCGAACGTCCATCCGCGGCTCGCTCGCCGCCGAAGCCACCGTCACCGAGGCGGAAGCCGTCGCGTCGGCGGTCGAAGACGCTCTGGTCGGCGTGGCCGCCGTGGACGTGCCTGAAACGCTCGTGGAGGAGGGCGTCCGCCGCCGCTTTGGCCGCATGCTCACCGCCCTCAAGGAGCAAGGCACGGTGCCGCCCGATGAGTGGGCCGCGATGGTAACCCCGGAGCGCTACGAGCTGTATAAGACTGGCGCGCGGGCGGGGGTCGAGCAGACCTTGGCGCTCAACTTCGCGCTCGCGGCCGTGGCGGCGGCGGAGGGGCTGGCCGCCGACCCAGCAGACGTGGAGGATCAGGTGGAACTCGCGCGGCTGGCACTCAAGGGCGCCCCGATGGAAGATGAGGAGGCCGTGCGGGACCGCATCCGGGCGCACCTGGAGCGCAAGGTGGTGATGGACGTGCTGATGGAGCACGCGGTGGTCACGTGGGTAGAGCCAGAGGTGGCGGCGTAGATGGGGAATGAGGGGGTCTTGTGGGGCGGGGCGGACTTTTTTGTGGGACGTTCACGAGGAGGGACTAGCAAAGCCGTCGTAGCGCTCTCGGCGGTCGGTGATACAATACCGTGTCCATGGTCTACTGCGCGATGGAGGGCCGCCGACGCCGGAGTCTGGATTGGACGCCCACGCTGCCTTACATCTCGATGTATCATCACGATCTGTGGCGCCTTACGATAGAATCCTCATTGCAATTGAGGTCGGTCGAGCCGAGATACAGGGCTTTGAAGATTGTGCATCCAAAAGTCGTTTGAGGCGACGTTCCCCCAGCGACCAACAGGGGGGGGTGCATTGCGCCTGTCAACAGACTGGCCTGATCCAGGCCCCACGCCAGTGAGCGCGTGCCGCTCCACCTCGCCATCGAGCGCATGGGGCAGCCACGTCTCGTCGGACACGCCGCCGTGTCAGGCGACGGCTGCCTGTCTGGTGGTTGGTGATACCTCCTCTCTCCTCCACCGACTGTTCACGTTCCACCATCGAGCGACACGCCACGAGCCGTCCGGGTCAGGTACGACGGGAGAATGGCCTCGGGGCCGGCACTGGTGCCTGGCTGCTGTCCCCTGTCTCACTGCTCGGCGAGCCGTAGGCAAGCTCTTCGGTCGAGACTTCGCTTTAGGTGCCTCGTGTTGTAGAGTTGGGTCAGTGATGGCCTCGTGGCGCCCACCGCCGGGCTCTGTGATCGCAGTGGTACTGTACTCTGAGACCCGGGGACTGCGTGCTGTGCTGACGCCTGTCAGCGTCCCGTTGTATGCCTCAGGGCTCCTGCCGGCCGTTTCGTGTTGGTGGTCTGGCGCTCTGACCTATGCGTTTCGCTTCGTGCTGGCTGTGCTTGCGTGGATGGCAGCTCTAGCTGCACCTGCCGACACGGGGGACGTCTCTGCACCTTTCCCGCCGGCCGTTATGTGTCGGTGCGGCACGCCTGTCGGCCAGTTTCGCTCTTTGCACTGGCAGCAGCCCAGCCCGCTGCACGCACGATGCGCGCCGCGTGACTCTCAGATGGTCGGCGCCCACCAGCCCTCTCTCAGCTGGTTTCCGTCGATGAGACGCTTTCCGGGTACGTGTGGATGCGTGCTTCATGCGGGGTGCCCCCGCGTAGTCAATATGGGGCACGACGCGCTACCCTACTGCCAACCTCTCCGTAGGACCATTCCAACTCACCCTTGCTCACTCTGTCCCCATCGTCAGCGGCATTGGTGTTCCTGCTTTTTGGTGCCCACCCATGGCGTCCCTTCGGGACTGGATGACGACCAACAGGTTTGAGAAGTACCTGGTCGCCTTCGAAGAGGAGCTGGGGGTGCAGACGGTGTCGGACTTAGCATTCGTCACGCCCGGCGACCTCGAACAACTCGGCGTTATGCCTGTGCAGCGCAGGCGGTTCGAGCTGCTGCTCTCCACTCCTGTTCCTCCGGCTCTTCTCCCCGCACCGGTGACGGCCCCGGCAACGGCCCCGGGGACGCTACCCGCTCTCCCTGCCGCACTCGCTACCGCCCATCCAAGCGTCGCATTAAATGAGATGACCATCATCCGCGCTGGCGCAGCCGGGTCGAGCGGGCAGACCTCCGCCGACGTGTTGCTGGACAACGAAGGTGGCTGCGCGAATCGGTCCGTCCGCGACGCAGGGTCACCTTCAAGGACCCGTCGTCGGACGAGTGCCCAAGAGGACCTCGACCTCACGGACGGCAGCGACACTGACTCCGATTACCAGCTCGAGTACGAGAGCAGCGGCAGCGACTCAGCCGGCATCAACTCTACCAAGCGGGTGACGAAGCGGCGCAAGTATGTGCAGGGGCCGGCTCGCCGCCTCCTCGACGAAAAGGTGTTGGCGGAGGGGAGAGCGCGGCCGCATCTTCCCGACAGGTACGGCAACGGCACGGCGCGCTGTCCTTCCGAGGCGGCTTCATCGGTGGGTACCAGCCGCATGTCCATCGACGCGAACGGCCGCTGCAACTGCCAATCCGTTTTGTTGTCTCTTTCAGACCGGCTGGCGCCGGCTCGGCGGACTGCACGAGAGCGCCGAAGAGCTGAGATCTCTGGGGATTGCAAGGGCGCCCAGATGGTGTACAACTACGCGCGCTTGGGGACGCTCATCCTGGACCTGCTGTACGACGGGCGAGGGAATCTGGTCGTGCACGAGAAATGTGCGCGCCAGTTCATCGGTGTCTCAAACTCCTGGCTCGCCCAGCGCCACAAGCAGGCCGTCCAGGCGGCCAAGACGCCGGTCATCTTCATGTCCAAGTCTGAGATTGCCTCCAGCCCTAACTCAGAGGGCCTGATCAAGCGCATCATCCGACCCGATACCTGCCTGCTCTCCGTGTCGCAGTTCTACTGTAGCAGCTCCGACGACGCACGCTTCAAAGTTGTGGCCATCTACTCCGATCACGCCCTCTCGGGGCGACCGTCAAACCGGATGAAATCGACGGAGCGGGAGCTGTTTGTGAGCTTTGTGCGGTCCCACAGAACGCCGACGGGCAGGACACCCGACAAGAACGGACGCTACCATGGGGCAGCCTACTACTTAGACGCCAAGTGGAAGGTGATGCGGATGGCATCCGACAAGGAGAAAGGCGACTCTACCCGGCACTCTTTCTCGGCGGGCTTTATCGAGGCGCTCACGGTGTCCGGGCAGGCCAAGGTCAACGGGGAGGTGCCGGTACGCTGGCTCAAGGAGTACTTTGGGTCCACCCTCCGCGTCGACGGCCGGCCAGTGCCGTCGGAGGAGCACACGACCCTGTACCCCCACAAGACCGACGCGTGCTCAACCTGCGAGTGTCTGCGCGCCGACCTGCGCTCCGCACGGCAGGTATTGAAGCGGCATGAGCAGCAGAGCGACCAGGGCTCCCTGAACAGGCAGCAGGTCATCGCCGAAGTGAAGCAGACGATTGCTGACCTGGAGGCGGCGCACGAAGCGCACGAGGAGGAGGCCGCTTGTGCGGTCCAGCACCACCGCAGATGCGTGGCGGACGCGGCGCAGCGGTACGGACACCTGTCGGTGCTGTTCTACGAGCTGTATACTATCAACGAGACGGTCACAGAGCGTCCTGTGAATGTGGACGACGACAAGCAGGAGGCGCTCGTGCGCGCCGCCAGTCACGATTGGTTTGACGTCTCGTCAGACTACCAGCAAGACAAGTCCGTGCCTGTGTGGAACGAGTCACCGCAACCTGGACCAACCTACTTCATGTCGGGCCACACCCACTACGTCCACATCTTTTGTGCGGAGAGCTGCGGGTCCGCCAACGGACGCCCGCGATTCTCCCGCAACAACGTGTACACGCGTAGCGAGATGGTGGGCGGGGCCAAGTCATCGGATGACACGATGTCGACGCTTTGCGACTTGCTGCTGGGCTCGACGACCATCGGCGTGGATGATCCCCCGGTGTACCGGACGGGATGCGGTCCCGAGGAGTAGCTTTTCTCATTGTTTGGCGCGGTCGCCTCCTCCCCCTGTGCATTTTGTGGTGTTTTATCTGTTTGGCGACGGCTTCGATCAAATGTTGTGTTCTCGAATTTTGTCGTCCCGGCAACTCAGTCGGCGCTACAGAAAGGACGAGTTTACTCATGCAGATCATCCCTCGACTTGACCAAGAGCCTGGCGTGCCGCTTCAGCGTGGCAGGCTCCCACTGCAGGCCATCCTCTCGTGGCATCCGTGCCGCAATGCTCGCCCAGTCCTTGAGCGGGCGCGGCAACTGTCCGTTGTACGGGGCACGAAGAAGCAGGTCGGCGAGCGCCTTTGCATGATGGATCTTTACCCATCGTATCTTCTTTGAGCGCACCGCAGCGGTGCGGATGTCTGCACCACCGCAGCCGTCGTCGCCGTTGGCCCCCGTCACTGCAATCGCCACACCCGCCTTGGTGGACTGCTCCGTAGCGGCGGGTGATAAGGAAGTTTGCTTCCACACGGCGCGCGCCATGCCGCTCGCGCCGGTGTTGGGGACGGCGTAGTCGTCGGGTACGAATCGACGGGGCACGTACTTCTCGTACATCTTGGCAATAGACTCGGCCTTTGCCCCATAGGGCATCTTTCTCTGCTCAGACCCGTACGGCGAGATGTGGTTGATAGCCGCGTTGACTTGCTCAACCGACGTGGCCGACATCCAGCCCCGCTGCTCACGCCATAGCGGGTCCGCAGTGGAACGACGGGTGAAAAGCCGCACGCACCGATAGGACGTCACCGCCGACGGCAGCAGCATCGTCTTCTTGGGGACGTCGCTGAGCCCCCCCACCGCGTCGCGCCCAATCCCCCGATAGGCACCCCGACGCAGCGCGGGGAAGACGCTCGACCGGAGCCCGCGTGCGGCCGCCTTGGTGCATTCCCTCATCAGGACGTCATCCAGAAAGAGGGGCCCAGGGTCAGGGAATGGCTCAAAGGTGGGGGGGGGGGTGGCAACGGGGCCCCCGAGGTCCACTTGTCCGTCGTCGGCCAGCAGCAAGATGCACCGATACGACATGATGTGCTGGATGGGGGTGAAGATTGTTGAGGTGCTCTGCTTCCACGTGTGCAGGATCTTCTCGTCATATGCGCCCGCAGTCGCGTACGCTCGGAACAGTCGCACGAGCTGCCCGTGGTTGTAGACGTCCGACCGGTTGAAAATGCCCGCCAGAGACCTCGCCACGAGGTCGGGGCCAAACTTTGTATGGCCCACGACCATGTAGAGGACCTGCGCACAGTCGACGATACCGCACGCGAGCAGCATACCCAGGCCCCCGAAGAAGAACTGAGACTTGTTGGTGCTTGGACACGAGTCCATGTGAAGCCGCATCTTGCGTACAAACGGTAGCGGCACCGTTGAGCGCAGACTGGGGCCGCGATCACCGGGAGACGTACGGTTTGACGGGGTCCCCTGTACACCAGAGCCTCGTACCGCCGCCGTGTCGTTGACGACGTCACCGTCGCGCTGCACATGGGCCGCGCCGTCGGAAGCCCCATGTGGGTGGGCGCCGGCGCCGCCAGCCGCTCCACCGTTGGCCTCCTGATCGAGGGCGCCTCCATTGTCAAGCAGGCGAGCAGACGTGGCCGTTCCGTCTCCGCCTTGGCTGTGCGCATGAGGTGCCCCGTCAGACGCCCCACGGTGCGTGGCGCCGGTGCCACCAGCCGCCCCACCATAGCCCGTCCGATGGAGGGCGCCGCCGTCCGACGAGGGCGAGTCGACTAGCGGGCGAGCGGCCGCCGTTGCGCTGTCACCGCCATGTTGGTGCACATCGGGCGCCCCCTCGGACGCCCCACGGGGGGGGGCGCCGGCACCGCCAACCATCCCATTGTTGCCCACCCTGTCGAGGGCGACGCCGTCCGACAGCGGCGAGTCGACCAGCGGATTAGCGGCTGCCGCTGCACGGTCGCCGCCTCGTCGGTGCGCATCGGCCGCTCCATTGGGAGCCCCACGGGGCGGGGAGCCGGCGCCGGCAGCGGCTCCTCCGTCGGCTGCCCTGCCGGGGGCGCCGCCGTCCGACGTCGGTGCGTCCACGAGCAAGCGAGCGGTCGCCGCGGCACCGGCACCGCCACGGCGGTGCACATCAGCCGACCCGCCGTGCACGCCAGAGGGGAGAGGGGGTTCACCCTCAGCTGCCTTGACGACTGCAGCCGCGTGCACGGCGGTGCTGCAATCAAGCCGAAAGGACTCCGATGACGAGGGAGCGGGAAGGCCGGGGCCGGGGACCAACACGGGGAGGCCAACTCCAGCAGCGTACAGCATAAGAAGGCCGTCGCTGCCTCGCGTGCCGTGACCACAAGTTTGGAAGTCAGAGGGGGTGGCGCCTCCAGCACCGGCAGCTGCACCCTCCATGTCGTCTGTGAAGGAAACCAAACCACCAAGAAGAGAAGAAGGTCAACCAGGAAAACACGCACGACAATGATACTGCCGTCAGACACAATTGCCCAGCAGTGCACTGCGAGTCAAAGAACAAAGAACAGGGAGGCGGCGAGCAGTGATCCCAGTGGGCGTTTCCCCAGTCAAGATACCCGCAGAGTGATGGCAACGTACAGAGCACCGTCGTGTTGCGAATGGTTGCAGCGCTACTCGTGCGCGGTCCAAGCGGCAGTGCACGTTGGAGCGCGGCGTGGACGATGGGGCGCACGCTGCACGGGAGAGCAGCGGGGCGAATGGCGAAGCGACGAACCGCCGACCCGCGTGCGCGTTCGGCCATCGCTCGTGTGTGCCCGCCAAACACCGATCCCGCCAAACAGCAGCGGTGGCGCGAGCGGAGCTGTCGCATCACCGTGTGTCGTCTGGGATGTAGCCTGCCAACTACTCTAAAATCGTTGCACTTTTCCAGGCATCGCCTAAAGTCAGCAAAATGTGCAAAATCCACTTATCTTTAAGTATATGGCAGCACGATTCACCCTCGCCTTCAGAAGGGGCGCCAACGGAGAGATCACGACTCAGCGCGTGTGGTGGCGGTCCTAACTCGAAAAAGACGTTTGCTCAAACAATGAGGATTCTATCGTCATGCGCCACAATCTTGTGTGACTGAAATGGCCACTGATTGGCAGGCGGGCATGTTCCCTCGGACCTCCTCGAGGAAGAGGCGTCCGCATCACATGACTTCGTGGCTTCGCTGCCACCTCTTGCGCCCCGCCTGTGAACCCGCACCACCAGAAGACTGACCACGGCGAGCTGCCTGACGACTGGCCCCTTCAACCTCCTTGGCAGTCGGTTTTTTCTAGGGGCGAGTCTCACTCGGCCACACACGTCGTCCACCCAAGTCACTCGTTTTCGCTTTGCCCGGAGCTGGGTACCCCCACCACTGCTCTTCTTGCTAACTTTCCCCTACCCCCCCCACCCCCCCCCCCTGTGTATCTGCCGCCATGGTCAAGGTCATTGGTGCTGGCTACGGGCGCACCGGAACGCTCTCCCTCAAGACCGCCCTCGAGATTCTCTACAACAAGCCAATCTATCATATGGAGTCCATTCTCCTTCCCCGCCGCCCCACATCCTCCGCTGCAGACCTCGACGCCTGGGACGCGGCGTCCAAAGACCCGACCCGCCCCGACCACCCCGACTGGCAGACGCTCCTCGTCGACCGGGACTACGCGGGCGCCGTCGACTTTCCCATCTGCATCTACTATGCGGAACTGGCGGCGGCCTTCCCCGACGCCAAAGTCGTCCTCACCGTCCGTCCCTCGGCCGCCTGGTTTCGCTCCTGGTCGGGCCTCATCGGGCGCCTGTACGGCGAGATTCGGAGGTGGGGGTGGGCGGCGCCGCGCCTCCGCAAGGCGGGGGAGTGGCAGACGCGGATTATGTTTGGGCCGCTGTTTGGCGCGTGGGACCTGGCGTCTGGCGGCGCCTTGCAAGAAGCGCCCTGTGTAGCTGCCTATGAAGCACACAACGCGGCGGTCATCAAGTCCATCCCCGCCGAACGGCTGCTGGTGTACGAGCTCGGCTCGGGGTGGGAGCCGCTGTGTGCCTTTCTCGGCCTCCCGGTACCGGACGTGCCGTATCCTCAAGTCAACGCAGCGGGGGGGATGGCCATATTTTTCGGCCGCATCCGAAACGCGGCGGTCGCTCACCACGCACGGCAGGTGGCTCCGTGGGTGGCTGTGGCGGCGGCGGGGGTGGCAGTGGCGTTTCGCCGCAGTGGTTAGCGGGCGAGGCGTGTGCTCTGGGTGGCCCGAGGTGGAGGGGATGGAGCAGGTGTCAGCGACGCATGGCTTATGTATGGCAGAGTGATGCCAGTGGATCGGGTGTGGTGGTCTATCTCATTTTGCGAGACGCGCATGAGAAACGCTTGTTTTATGAGACAGGCTGTATCTCGGGTACAAGGACAGCTGTCGACACACCGGTCTTCATGCGCTGGATGGAAATCCTACATGTTTTGGACAAAACGAAGCACTGCGGTTGGCGGGAAGCGCAGGAAACGAGGCGCGACACTCTCGGCGAGCAGTGAAGAAGCGCAGAAGAATCTCTCAGGAGAAAGTAGCCTGGCACATACGCAGTGCCCCGCCCGATTGATTGCCGCGACTGATTCAATTGACATCCCTCGCACTGCCTTGATCGAGCCTCTGCCACCTGTACAGCGGCCGCCGAAGGTCGCGACCTTGCAGCGCCGTTCGGCGGCCAAGCAGCCACCCCCACCGGCCGACGACCGCACCGAACCGGCGCGAGCCCGCCGCGCAGGCGCGCCCCGCACGGCCCGCTCGGCCCCGTCACGTGAAGCGCGCCCCGACCCCCGCCAAACGTGACTGCAGCGCACGTGCGCGCAATCCCGGCGGCTCTGCTGCGAGCCCGTTGCATCGTGCCCACCGGCCCGCATTGATGAGCCGCAAACGCGGCGCAGATCACGTAGGCCGGGGGGGGGAAGGGGGGGGGGGGGCGAGCGTTCCGCCGCCGCCCCGCCCTGCGTTTACCGGCGGACCCCCGTTTGCGTGGCGCGCCGCGGCGGCGCCCGCGGCCCTGCTGCGGATGCCGCTGGCGCCACTGGGAGGCCGGGGGGGTGTGCCCTTCACCCCTCCTCCCCCCCCACTTTCCCCCCCCCGTGGGGGAGGAGGTCGGCCACTGCCGCAGGGCGGCCTACCGCCCAGCCGGCTGGCCCCCGCTGTCGGCGGCGCCAGAGGCGAGCGGCGGGAAATCGGGGCGGCGCCCGCGCCGTCGCGACGCGGTCGACGGCACGCGGAACGCCTGCCCGACACGGCTCGCGGCCATGAGTGCCGTCGCGCGCCCTTGACCGCAGGGGCGGTGGGCGGGGCCTCCAACCAGTGCCCCACCCCGGCCCATTAATTCCCGCCCGGCGGTAGCGGCGCCGCTGCGGGATGCCGCCGCCGCGCAGACGCCGCCCACTCGCGTCGTCGCCAGCCGTTGGGCGCGTCCGCTACCACGCCGCGACGCGGTCATCGACGGCGTACGCGCGAGACGAGGACGCGGGCGCAGTGCGAAACACAGGGGCAAAGCAGCGGGCCGGGGGGCCGGCGGCTACGCCGTGCCCGGGTGGAGGCCCGGACCAGCACCGCCGTTAGACGACGTGCAGACAACGCCCGGCGGCAGCGGCGGCGCGTCAGGCGGCGAGCGCATAGGGGCCAGGGCGGCACGCTTGGGGAGTTATATATCCGACGCCCGCTCCGTACCCGCGGCGGTGGGTTTGGCGGCACGGGGCGCGTGGGCGCGTGTGGATGCTCCCCCCTCCTACACATCCCCCTCCCTCACGCGGTGTCACCCAAACCCCCCGCGGTGCG
>Ga0115031_1001331_pt1 | contig 18427 bp, 27 predicted proteins | sample Maine_Asex4_meta_FD_87301 | JGI IMG/M metagenome (GOLD analysis project Ga0115031, IMG submission 87301) | Marine algal microbial communities from Maine, USA - Maine_Asex4_metaG | ecosystem: Host-associated > Algae > Red algae > Unclassified | place: Maine, USA | collected 2015-01-05
CACGACGTTGCGGGTGATGAACCTGATGTCGATCGGTCCACGGACCCGGAGATGTTGCACCAGTTTCGGCCCAGCGTCTTGTTCTACGCGCACGTTGGCCGGACCGAGGTGGTTGATGGGATCCCGGTCATTGCTGACCAGAGTCTTTACGACGTTTGCGTCCGCAACCGCGCTCGCGCGTACACTCGGTGTATCCACTTCGCAGTTTCCTGTCAGTCATCACAGAGATGAAGAAAGTGGCAGGCCAGCATGGCCCATGGTGTAAGATTCGTATCCCTCGCATCTGGTGATAAAAGTACTTCGTACTCGAAACATGCGCGTGTGGCGGTTGCATGCCAACTGGTGTTGGTCCATTGTGGGATGACAACGGCTGCTTTCTCTGTGAAGGTCACCAGTTGACGAAGGATTGAATCCAAGTGCTGTACCGGTGGTACGAGGAACCCGTTGGGAAGTACTGGTACCGAGGGATCGGCTTCGATCAGTGTTGTTTGCGCGGATTTTGGCCACACGTAGGTGTACGGACCGTACGCACGGTTCAGCCGAGGGAAATGCCGCAAGGCAAGTTGAGGGTCATACGCGAAGTTGCGCGTCATGGACGGCAGAGTCGAATTGAGCCACGCGACAGGAATTACTTCCATAATTGCGGCGGCGGTAGTTAAATCTGTCCTGGAGACATTGGCATGAATAACTTCGTCACCGGTAACATATGGACATGCTGGATAGTGGGTATCCAGGTGGAGTCCATGACGATGTTGGCCACGGTTGTGAGCCTGGCTTGTCGGCGAATTTGCCGTGTTGGCGTTTGCCACTCGCACCCCGGTACATGCTTCTTCTTTTGTCGAAGAGCGCGCACCACCAGGTTGCTTGGGAGGTTCAACAGATGACCCCAGCTATCGTCTTCCGACCCTTAGTCGAACCAGCGCACCTTAGCGCTGTAGCTGTCACCCGTCTGGCGTAAGCCTAAGAGTTTGTCAATCACGTACTCGTCGGCGATTTCCGGGGGTGACTTGCGTTGGTCTAGAGCATCAAGCAGGGGGTACAGCACCGTGTCCGCCGTCGTTGGACGATGAGCCGGGGTGACATGGTCACTGCTGACGCGTTCTTCTTCCCCGTCAATTTCACTGACAAACGTGGAGGCATCCGCAACCGCGTGAACGACCACGAAGGGTCCAATGGCCTTGCTTTGCAGATTGTTTTGCCGATCGTGGTTGGTCGTGTATACTTAGTCGCCGATTTTGACGTCCGCATTGCGGGTTGCGACCCGTTAGTCGAACTTACGTTTGTAACGTTGTTGCGTCTTACGCAAGGCCTCGACTACGACAGGGATCTGCCTGCGAAGGCCGGCCATAAACTCGCGTTAGCGAGCTGGGGGTGACTAATTATTGAGCGTTCCCTTATTGGCCAGCGGCGTGCCCGGAGGCAAGTTGTGAACCGTGAGGTCGGGGATCCGTCTTGGAATAACAAGCTCAAATGAAGCGATACCCGTCGACCGGTGCGGGTGGCTTTTATACGCCATGGTGATTACCGGGAGTAGCTCCTCTCATCGTGATGGGTCCTCAGCGACGTAGTGTCGCAGCAGAGTAGCCATGGTACGGTTGTACCACTCAACTTGCCCATTAGTTTGGGGGTGATACGCCGTGGTGCGAACCGTTTCAATGCCAAGCATTTTCATCACAGCGATGTAAAAGTTCGACATGAAATGGGGTCATTGGTCCTATAGGATCCGGTCTGGGGGCCTGTGGGCGCACACCCACGCGTCGATGATGGCTGACGCCACGGACATGGCCGTAATGCGTCGTAAGGCGACACACTTGGTGAGCTTGGCGAAGCGGGAGGTGATAACCAAGATGAAGCGATTGCCCTTCTTGGAGGCCGGAATGGGCCCAAAGATGTCAACGGAACGCTCCGTGAGAGGCTCGGTAGCCTGGAACAGGGTCAAGGGCGTGGTGTGTCGCCGCAAGGCGAGGCGTTTTGAGAACAAGTTGTGCACTTGGTGATGGTGGTGTGGATGTCCGTTACCATCGAAGGCCAGTAATATGCCCTTCCCATGGTTTAATACATCCGGTTCATACCAGGATGTGCTGTCACTGTGGCGTGGTGCTCGAGCGTCAAGACGCATTCGCGTGATGATTTTGGTATGACCAATTGGTCGCCGTAAGGCGTCCGGCGATGCAGAGCGTGATGCTCGTTGCGGAAGAAGGCATTGGCCGTCCCGCGTTCCACGCGAGTGGACATCTCGACACAGTCGTCGTCTGTTTGTTGTGCTTTAACAACCTCGTCGATCTCCACAGTTCGGGTGTGTCGGTACCCGTGTATCTCCCCGTCCTTAAGCCGTTGGCCGTCTCGAACAATGCCAGTCAAGGTAGATCATCATGAATATCTTCTGGCGGCGCCACCGTACAGGCGCGCGACAGGAATTCGGGCAAGTTGTGCGATGCACCTGGTTTTAAACCATATCGAATGTGCATTTGGAGAGGCGAAGCCGCCATTGCATCAAGTTTCCGCTTGAGTCGGTTGTGCTGTAGATCTAGCTAAGTGGTTGGTGATCCGTTCGGATGAGGAACCGTTGCCCGTCAAGGAAGTGCTCCAGCTTCAGGACAGCCCACAAGACGCCGAGGCATTCGCGCTGCGTGGTGGAGTAGTTTTGCTCTGCAGCAGTGAGTCCTCGGCTTCAATATCCGACAGGATGGAGCAGTGCGCCCGGTTCCTCTTGAAGGAAAGTACAACCGACTTGGTCACCACATGTGTCAACGTCGACAACGAGCTTCCGGTTGGCCTTTCGCAAGGCAAGTACCGGTGGGCACAGCAGTGCGTTGTGAAGGTCTTCAAACGCGGCGATGGCCACGTCCGTTTGCGGTGGCAGATCCTGTGGGATCTCGGCCCTAGTCAGGGTCTTCAGGGGCTTCGCTCGTTTGGCAAAGTCGTTAAAATAACGTCGATAGATGTTACACATGCCCAAGAGGCTTTTCAGCTGGGTCTTTGTCGTTGAAAACTTGGCGTGCTTCAGAGCATCAACGTTATTGCTATGCATGTGCAGTTGCCCGGGGCGGACAATGTGTCCGAGGTACTCGACTTCGTCGAAGATCCATGTGCAATTTTCCAAGTTCAGGGTAACCCCGGCTTCGCGGCGACGCTGTCTTCTCTTGGTCGTCCTTGCGTAAGGGCACTTGCGAGTACCCCGCGGTGCACTCGAGAGACGTAACTCCTGTGCATCTCCGAAGGAGTCAAGGCAGTCCTCCATTCGAGGCAAGGGATAAGCATCCTTCTTGATGATGTTGTTCAGCCGACGATAGTCGACACAGAATCGGGCTTTGCCGATCTTCTTTGATACAATTACCACGGGGCTTGCCCAAGCACTATGGCTAGGGGCAATGACGTTGAGCTTCAACATCTTGTTGATCTGATCAGAGATGGTCTACCGTTTGAACGGCCCGGTCAGGTAGGGCTGAGCCCGTATGGGCAAGGCGTCTGGGGGAGTGACGATGGCGTGCTCTTCAGCACGGATGACACCAAGGGCTCCATTCAACATAGACGAACGCGTCTTGATCATATCACGAATCTGCTTGTGCAGATACTCGGGAGCCTCACTGAGGGCGAGGTCCGTGAGTGGGTCACGACTCGCGTCGTCTGATGAAGTATCGGTTACATCCTTTGGATTGTTGTCATCCAAGACGGCGGACAACATCGGCCTTTCGTAGGGCTCTGCAAACCCCAAGGTTGGGTTCTTGCGAACGATGACTTGCTCCTTGCAAATGTTGCATAAATTGACTGAGAATTGTTCTTCGGGCTTAACGATGGCAAAGCCGCGGGCGACCGCCATTGACTTATGTCGGCATAACCGAGCGTTCGGTGTGGTGACAACCATACCGGGGGTGTCACATGTGGCCATGATCCACTCCTGTTGGTGTCCGTTGACACGTACCTGTTCACAGGCTCGCACCCTCGCGGGTTTATCTCGCAAATGGCGGGCCCAGGCATTGCCATTAAGAAAAGCCAAGATTGGAGTTGGCCGAGGCAGTTTGTCCGTGCAGCGCACGTGTTCCTGCCAGACAATCTTACGCAAACGCGGCAAGATCGCCTGGATGTTTTGTTAAATGAACTCGGTGCCAAGGATGCACGGGTCTGACAAGCTGTCGGAAACAAGGAATCGGTCAAACAGACGTACAACTCCGGTGCCTACATACAGATGTATGGCATACTTGTTCACGAGACGGTTGTTGTTTGCTTCTCGGATGTGCGGAAGCGTGGACAAATTCTCGGCGTAAGCAATCCAGTTTGCAGGCAGAACACTATTTCGCACTATGTTCACCCCGGCGCCCGTGTCCAGTACAGGGCGGCAGCTCCGCATCACACGCATGCATGGGCCAAGTGTGGCGGCGATCTCGTCGTGCCATAAGGCACGGCGTAGCAATCTCGTTACCGTGCGCCTTCGCGTCCCGCCGGGCAAACCTCAGTCGCGCACCGGCCTAGGCGTTTTTCGAGTTCTCGACGGCGTTGGCCGGATGCTCTTTCTCGACTTCCTCGACTTCACCGTCTGAAATGGCATCAACGCTGATGGGCGAATGGCGAAGTTTGCGTGGGCGATACGGCTCGGCACACTGTGCGACGAAGTGCCCCGGCTTGTTACTATTGTAACAGATTTCAGCCGGATTGGCTTGGGGGACGGCGGCCCTAGGGGGCTGCGGGGTGCGAGCCGGTGTGAACGGTCATTCTGTCGTCGTCCGCTGGTCCTTAGTCGCGTAAGAGACTTTGATCGCCGTTGCGCGGGTCATCTTGAGCTGCAAGCGCAGCTCGATGGTGCCGTCCCAGTACAACTGGGCGGCAGCAACCGTCTCGGATAGAGTCCAATCCGGGAATTGGTCATTCAAGACCCGAACGTGCGCTTGCAAAAGGTCCGAAAGACCCGTTATGAAGACGTCCTTGACGCCTTGGATGTTGAACAACCCGTTCAGAAGATCGCGTGCGTTTTCACGCGGTAACCAAAGGCCGTGGGCGCCTCGTTGTCTTGTGGCTCCATCGTAATGACGTCTTGGTAGGCGTTAGCCATAGTTGCGTGTGTCGCGTACTTCGAAAGAAGCCAGTTGACGGCATCTCCGTGTGTACGGATGGCATAATTCTTATGTCCAAGGGTACTGTTTACCGCGCCGGAGAAGGCCATTTTGGCGTTGCCGGCTAGTCGAAAGACCATGAGCGAAAGGGCTTGACCGTGCGTCAGCCCAGCCGCGTTGCACGTGCGGCGGAAGGTCGTTAAGAACGTGAAGATGCCCAAGGGCAGGGCTCTCGTGAATGGCTGATGCCCATAGAACGTTCCGTCTAAGCGTTCGTTGAGAAGATGAGACCGATGTGCCTCCTTAGGCGTGTACGCCAGTTGACGGCGGATCAAGAAGCACGTTCTGTAGTCCAGGAGTGTCTTGAAGCGGCTATTAGCCGGGCGGATCACCTCGATCCTATCGGCTTTCTCAAGTGGCTTCTTTCGTATGTTGGGGGTCGGGAGGCGCTTGCGCGCTGTTGCGTTCGACTCGCTCGTGCTTTCGCCAGACGAGGACCCACTTGGGGGCGAAGGCAAGCCTGGCGGCCCGTGGCAATCGTCTGAAGAGGACGTGTCCGTCGCGTTGTAGTTGTCGTCGTCCGACGACGTCGTGTTTGAGTCAGAGGCAGAATCATCGGAAGATGAGGAAGGCACGGCGTGAGCCGGATCGTGCTTACTTACGGACTTGCCTTTAGCCACCTTGCTTGTCTTCTTGACATTCTTGGTCTTGTCGCCCGACTGAGGGCGAGACTTCGCCACACGGCGTTCCTCCTAGGTGGAGTCGACCTTGCGCAGGGCCTCGACGTCGTCTACCGACTTGTCATTGGTTCGCGCCAGAGACTTGTTAGTCTGTTCTTGGGCCGTCAGGCGTCGTTGAAGTGCTTCAACGGCCGCCATCAGGCTCTTCACCACCTGCATCTGCCCGGAGGCGACTTGATCCGCAGCGATGGGAGGAGTAGGAGCACCGTCCGTTGGGGCGTCGGAGTCGGCAGGAGTGCCCTGTCCCCCGCCCGGCGGCCGGTAGGCAGCTGGCAGCTTGCCGTCTCTGGCTCGCCGAGTGCCGCCGGTACCTCCAGTAGACATACTGGGACCTGAACAAAGTGGTCCGACTTTGCAAACGCCCTGCGCGCCAACGTCTTAGATCTCAACCGTGATGCCCCCAACACTACGCCCACAAGTCGTTGGCTTACGCCCCGCGCGCCAAGCGACCGTATTGTCACTGTCAAAATGCCACGAGGCAGCGAGAGAAATCTCTTGAACACCGTGCCGCGAAGCACGATGAAGGCGAGGGTATCCCCTGCTGCTCCACCGAATGTGGTATTAATAACGTTGATTCAAATACCAGTGTATTGGGACCGACAGTAGCTAATCAATAAAGCGAGTTTTATCGCCGTCGCGGCGAGGAAGAAAGACCTTCTGTTGAAGGGCATCCGATGAGGAGCCGGGTGGTGCCCACGCCGGCGACCCCGGACCCATGGTGATCCAATATGAACGAGGGCACGGGTCGATCGACCGTCCTATGACAAGCAATCGTAATGAGTGCAGGCAGAGAGATAAGACAGGCAAGAAAACACACCATTAAAAATGCACGATGCGGCAGTCACCCCCCAAAGGGAATGCCACAGGTTAATTTCAACAGTAGGTGGGCTTTGGCCAGTTAACGGGGCTACCTGTGGCAAATCGCCAATTGCGGGCGAAGATATGCTACAGTCAAAGCGGAGAGGGGCAAGACGGGAAGGGGCAAGTCGGGGAGGGGCAAGGCGAGGAGGGGCAAGGCAGGGAGGGGCAAGGCGCGGAGAGGCATGGCGGGGGGGGGCAAGGCTGGAAGAAGGAATGTGATGAGGGGGAAGGTGGTGAGGGGAAAGGTGGTGTGGGAGACGGTGGTGAGGGGGAATGAGATGAGGCAAGAGGAACGGTGTCCTTGGCTTTGCAGTCTTAGTCATCATCAATATGAGAAACATTGTAGCAACCAAAAGAAGTACTGTCAGAATGGAGCCGAGCTGTATTTCGGGCCCTTACGTCTGTCCAGACGAAAGGTCTGTTGCTGGGTCGCTCGTCTGACCGGACGACTGCCGATCGCTGCGATAATCGCATGCTGATTCGTCCGGCGGATGCAATCCGAACGAGAAAGGCATAAAAAAGAGCGTTCGGTCGAGGGCACCTGGTGTCCGACGATGCGCGGAGCGCCCGCTTCTTCCTCTTCTCGCTCCGGGCTGGGAGGCGGCTTTGCCATTTGATTAGTCCAGCACACGCTGGACGAGACGGCGGTGAAGCTTCTTTTTGTTGGTCGCGGCTTAATGTGGCCCCAAAAGCTCGTTGCCTTCGCCTCAGGACACCCGCGCGACGCCCCGCACGCCGCCAGCCAGCACAGGACGCGGCAGAGCGGCAGCAGGTTGACCACCCCTCCCTTGCCACCCCACTCGCGGACGGGCGGCCGCCCCGCCCCGCTCCGACTGTGCCCCCCTACCGTCTCGGTGGTGCACCCCCCTCCCCCTCCCCACAGTACGTCTTCGTGTTCACCAGCTTTTTCTTGTTGCCCAAGCGAGGGCCGAAAAAACGTCATCAACCAGCATGGTCAGCATGGCCGACCAGGGATGCGGGACGCACTGGCCTCACAGCGGCACATGTGAGCTGGGAGTGGTGAAAAGTAGTGGCAGCGCATTGGATGGACGCACCCCGTTTTCATGGGGGTACGAGGGGGGCGGTGCTGATGGCGCGCTCCTCGATAGAAAAGGGGCCAGAGATGGTCGCACAGCAGAAGACCACACGCAGTTGAAACCCATTTTTCCGGCTTCAAACAAAGCGAGCCCGTGAGGTAGAGTGATGCGATGAGCGTCTGAGAGAGAGAAAACACGAACAAGTATCAGAGCAGAAAGCTCATCTACTGAGCTTGGGGGTCCCTTTTCTTGAGCCTGGGAGATCCCCCTCCTCTGTCGCACTCAGTACGACAACATAACAGAAAAATACCATTTTCTCGACAATCCCAGACAATCAGAAGACCGCCCAGAGATAGAGAAGACCGCCCGTAACTAGGGATGGGGCCGCGCCGTGACGCGACACGACACGGCGTGGACTCCCTGCGGCGCGGCGCCGGTCTGCCGTCTTTACCGCCAGCGGCCAAGACGGCAGAACCATCAACAAAAACACGGATGCGGAGTGGAGTACGATCCGGAACGTGCCCACAATCTTTGAAGAGAACACATGGTTCGATTGTTTGATAGAAGTATACTTTTGTTTGGAATACGTGCGTTGAGTTCATTCGGACCGTGGCATCAAAGAGGTTTTGGTTAGCTCAAGTGGCCACCTGGTGTCCGTGGCATCCCGGTCTGCGTCGCCCTGTTAACATTGCTGTAGATTCCGCTGTGCACTTGAGTCAAGTCGAACACTTCCCGCCCTTTGATCGATCGAGTGATATGCAGCAGACCTGTACGCGCGCGCAAAGCCTTGCGACGACGCCGCGTGGTGAGAGCAATGCACCAGACACGTCCCCTCGAACACCGTTGTCAACGTCCCCCCTCGCTCGCGATCGCCAACTGGATCGATCCGCCCCTCTCTCGCTACGGAATCCGGTGCCTGGTGCCCCCCCCACTCTTCGATCGCCTTTTGATAGGCAGTTCCGCTGCAGGAGCTGCCAATTTCGCTCGCACAGACCAAGCAGGCCAGCCCCCTCCCCCCCAACTCCCTTTTCGGGTTTCTTTGCATTTGCGTGTTCCGTCTTTGCGCGGTGAGCTCGGCTCCAGGAGCTCACGCCGTCGTTTACGTTGACTGACTCTTCTCCAGGTGTAGATGGGCGCGCTTTTCTCTTCCCTGGCGCACAGAGAACCGAAGGGTATCTTCTCTCACAACGCCATTGAGGGCGATGGCGGCGAGGTGCCGGTCCGCATGTTTTTCGTCATTGTTGGCGACGACGACTCGGACTACTGCGCCGAAGGGGCGTTGATCGGCATGAGCGAGGAGGGGGGGGGGCGAGGGCGGATGAGGAGAGCCTGAGGGGGGGAAGCGTCGTGGAAGGGAGCGTCGTGGGGGGGGACGACGAGGATGAGAGCTCGGAAGTGGGCGCGCACACCTTGTCCAGCGACTGCCGATGACTCGAATCGCAGTCTAACCGAATCTATGGACGATGACGAAAAGACAGGGCCCTACTACTGATGCTATGCAGTGAATTCTTGTCGTGATGACCGCCGCTGGTGCTGCTGTTTTGCCGTGTTGCTTATTTTGGTTTGCATCCTGTATGGCAGTGGCTTTCAGCGCTTTCGTGCGACATGGGTGATGCTGTTTGTTTGCATTTGATAGAGGAAAGAAGCAGCATCAAAGTGCATGTCGTCAGAAGCAAAAGGCAAATACAGCGGCCGTCTAGGACCCGCCCACAAAATGCAGCCAGGCGCCGTATCGTGTTCTTTTCCGCTTTCAGTCTGCGTGTGTCCTCTATAAACGCCCGGCATTGGCCGAATGGATGCACGGTTGCGCCCAATGGGAAATGAGTTTTTCCCAAGACGAGCTGTTCCCTATTTTGAAACGGCCGCGCCTGCCTTGCATGACTCGCTGTCTCTTCGACGGACCGCTGCTGTCTAGGACCTAATAGGCGGACCTCGGGACTACAGTCAATATCCGGTCATATGCGCTCCAGTTGACACCCTGCCATATAACTTGGAGGATCGCGATCGCCAGTATTCACGAACGCGACTGGGAGATTGCTCGATCGTACATCGGCATACAGTCCGATCGAGAGGAATTGAAATACGCGGCTGAAGGCTGCACCGACGGGTGCCCGAGGGCGGCGCGCAATCGGTCCCCGCCGTCGTCGATCCCGCCCTCGTAGCCCGCACCGTCCTCCTCCTGCCGCTGAGACCTCCATCAGCGCAGCCGCCACTCATACCATCGCGGTACAGTATCCCCAACACCCGCATCTGTCGAGCGCGCGGGCGACTCTCGACAGCGCTTGATTCTTCAGGGCTGATTTGAATCGTGGCATGCGCCGTTGGCGGTGCGCTTTTGCTTGTGTTCGTCAGTGCTTTTTTAACCTTTGGCAGCTGTTGTGTCTCGGAAAGTAGTCCCATTCTTCCTTCTCTCCGCCTTTGGGTTTGCTCGTTCGTTATTGCGCGTTGACCAGGTGGATCTTGGTTTGGTAGCATTCGTTTTCGAGCTCGTTGTTTGTTGTGCCTGTGTCATTCCTTGCGCTTCCACCGAAGGTATCCCTACCCATCATTCCCCCCCTCAGGATGACGTGCACTGGCGCCATAGGAGCAATGTCGCCGCTGCCGCTGCAGCAGCGACAGTGGAGGAGGAAACACCAAACCCGTCGAATGAAACAGTGCACGTCATTCAGAAAGCCACTCGCGCTGCTACGGCGGCGTCAGCTACTGCGCTTTGTGGAGGTCCAGTGGAGCTCCCCACTGTTCCCTGGGGGCTTCCCACGCCGGGCGGCACCGCGCAACATCCGAGCGCTATTGCCTCCTCCGGATGGGCTTGTGGCGGGAGTGCATAGAACGAGCGGGGTGGAGCGACGCATGGGCGGGTCGGCGGCGCGGTGCACGGGCGGGGCTGTGTCGAGGCGTACGAGCGGGGCGGCGGTGTGGAGTTCGGACAGGGCGGCCTTGTGGAGCGCCGTCGGGGCGGGGCGGGACGTTGGCGGGTAATTGAATGTCCGCGGTCCAAAGCGCGGCGCAAGCCACACACGGCGCTGCCGTGAAGTAGAAAACTCACGCTTATCGACATCAATGATGCAGGCCACACGTGAGCAAAAGCTTATTCTATGCTTTGACTCAAGATTAGCCTGTATGTCGCCCGCGACATCTATGGGAAGCGGGAGGTGTGAAGTCGATGATGTAAAGTGGGTGCGTTATTTTACTAGGCACGGCGTTCCCAGGCCTGCGAAGGCGTGCCTGATATCCCCCAGGCCACCTCAGCCGCGGGGCCTTCCCAGGCATCCCCGATGGCGCATCCGACAAGGCCCGCACGGCGCCTCTCAGGGCAGCTCCCACACCTCCGGAGTGCGCCCACAGCCTCAAATTCAAGGCGCCGCTCCCGACACATGAATCCCCCGAAGCTCAACCCCTAATGGGTTCCGCGCTGAAAGATCGACAAACAAGTACATGCAGTGTCATCACAAAAGTACAAAGACTTACGACTTACGCAAGAGCCAATTGTCCCTGGGGGACTGCGGAAGTACACTTCACACTCCCCCCAATACCCCAGGGATAATTGCAGCCACCCGGGCAAATTTTCGTCATCCAAGTTCCGTGCGAGGCTCTCCGGGAACGATATGACCGAGCAGTCTAAAGCTATTGAGACCCCTTTCATGCAGAGGGGTCTAAAGCCTTTTAGGCCCTTGTCCGGAAGTCGATATATCAATCGAGTTCCGATGAGGCCACAGCAGATCCGCGAGGATGCCAGCGGCACCTCCGGGACTCCCTGGTGCCCGTAGGACCCCATCCTGTCCATCGGGCACCACCCCCACAGTGACCGTCATGACCGGGGGTCTAAAACCCTATCGCCCAATGTCCATAAGTTGGTCTTTCTACCGACCTCCGATGGGGCCAAAACAGGCCCGCGAGGATGCCAGAGGCATTACCGGGCTTCCCTGGTGCCCGTAGGACCCCATCCGGTCCATCAAGCACAACCCCCACATTGACCGTTCTCGCAGCGGGGCTCAAGCTCTTTAGACCCCATCCAAACTTTGATTTTTGAACAGACCTCGGATAGTGCCCAGGAAGGTCCTGAAGTGGATTCTGCCCGCACAGCCGACGGGGTACGGCCCCGTCAGAAATCACAGCACAGGATGTGGAGCGACACAAAGGAGAAAGAACGCGAGGGCCTGGATCACAGGGCGCGAAGCTCATCAGAACGCCGGAACTGACGCAAACGCAACGCTGATTTATTAGAATACGCACGATGACCCCATAGCATACACTCATGTACCCTCAGAAACAAGACGCAGGACATGCACATTCCCGACCCAGAAAGAAACGGTCGTAGGGGGACCGGTGCCCGACGGGTCACGGTCCCTGACGCGGGGTCCTGGTGGCCCTTGCCACGCATCAAGGGACCCCCTTCCACTGGAAGAGAGATATGGTCACTGGATTTTAGCCAGCTTGGACTGAAATTGCCCAATACGTCACTAGGGACTTATCCCCATATTTTCAAGTCTCCGATCTAATTCCTCGTGGGATATTGACCGTGGCCGAGATCTAATCTCGCCCCCGGGATCTGCCCCGGTCAAAGAAGCTTCCACAAGCTTCCAGGCCCCTCTAGGGGGCCCGGATCGAGGGGTCGCGTGTCCCTTCTTCCGCGGCAGGCCCTCCTCCAATCGGTCCCTGGGGAAGGGGGATGTAAGCCTCGGGGCCGGCCCTCAGCCTTACCTGGCATGCGCCCCTCAAAGGGGCGCCACACACCGCTCCCTCTGGGGGTATTGCGTGTGTGCTCGCGGCCCCTCCCCCGGCCCATACCGGGGAGATCGCGTCACCAGAGAATAGGGGATTTCCCCCACATATGCCACACCCCAGGGCCTGCGGCTCGCAGGACCGGGGGCGGTGTCCAACGGCCCTACACTGGCCAGGGGGAACCCCCGGCGACTCGTTCCCGGTGAGCCCCTCCCACTGGGGTGCATAAGACTGTCCCCTTTGGTGCGGGGACCTGACGTTCCGGGTGTCCCGCGGTTACACTCTTCGTCACGAGGTGGGACAGCGCCGAGAGCGCGTTTCCGGGTTCTCTCCCTCTATCCGCCGACCTCGTGCCCCGCCCGTGAGTGGGGCATATCCAACTTCCTCGGGGCCCCGTCTCCCGGGCTTTGATGGCGTCGGCCGATGCAGCCCACGGTACAGCCGCCAAGGCGGTCGACAGTCGCGGCGGCGCTTCCGGTGACGACCTCGGAAAGGAGAAGGAGATTGACGGCGCCTTGGCCTCCCTCCTGCCCGCTTTTTGGCCGACTTCCGCCGTCGTTGACGACTCGTTTCGCCGGTTCCCCGGGTACCTCGGGGGGTCGCTGGTAAAACAGTGGTATGTGGCCCTTGAGAACCGCCGTATGGTCAGTCTATGGACGACCATCCGGGCCATCTACGGCCCGTTGTACGCCGTCCCCGAGGGGACGGCAACGGACTTCCTCTTTCTCCGCCGCCAGGAGGACTGGCGGGTGTGTCGGGTGCTCCGCCGTTTGGCGAAGCGGGACGCTCCCCCCGGAGGTGGGCGACAAGCCCTACTTCTATTGGGAATATTACCCTGGCACTCCTGCCAAGATGGGGGAGGAGGACCGCGTGTACCTCGTTCCCGGCGCCCTGGGGGAGTGGACACTCCGCACCACCCTTGGCGTCCTGGTGCTCCATGAGGAGCGGGAGGTACGAGAAGTGCCGGTGTCCCGGCGTAAGGCGCTGTACCCGATCGCCTCCCTTTGGTGGGCGTCAGTAGAGGTACCACGCGGCATGGCCTCGCGGATGCCACAGATGGTGGCGCTGCGTGGCAGCAAGCTGATGGTAGAGGTCCTCGGGGGACCCTACCACATGATGTTGGCGACCCTTTGGGCCGTCGAGGTGGCCGACGTCTTCGTCGGCAGCATCCGCCACCACGGCCACTTGTGGCGTCTGCCGCTGGCCCTCAGGACGGCTTTGGTTGAGCTCACGGCCGAGCGATTGTGCTCGGCCGACTGGTCGGTTCGGCCCCTCTTGGAAGCCGGGTTAGAGCTCCTCCGCCTCGTGGAGGAGTGAGGGAAGGAGTCGTGGCTCCTGTCCGATGGAAGCCCCCGAGGGGTCTTCCGGTGCGCCAAGGTGCTTGTCGACGACGGGGTCTTGGTCCTTATGGAGGACCTTGGCGACGCCACCCTCCCTTATGGAAAGGATGTCACTCATGAGCTGCGTCTTTGTCTCTTGGATCGGGACCTGGCGTCGGCCGGGCCAGACCGTTATGGTCCGGCGGCCCTTTTGGCTCCCCCGGCGTCACTGCCGCCGTCTCCTCTTGCGAGCTCCGCGGGCGCGCCTCATTCGGCTCCGCCCTTTGAGGGGGCGGTCTCTCGTCCCTATACCATCCGTGGGGGTTGGCATTATGATCGGTCGCGTCGGGCGCACCCCGGAGGTGGTGCGGTCCCCCATATTGAGGGACCTTCGGGTCCGCCGTTGGCGTCTATTCCCCTATTCTCTTTGGACGGGGCCGCCCAACTGGGGACCCCTCGGCCTGTGAGGCGCGCGGTGTAGGCGGGCTTGGCCCACTCCCTAGGGGAGCTCTCGCCGATCCTCACCAATGGGGTGGATCACACCATGATGATGGCCCTAAGCCGCACCTTGGTGCGGCTTTGCAACGAGATGGCCGTTATTGTGTCACGCCCCATGGGTGACCGTGGAGCGGACGTGCTGTACTCTCCGAGTACAGTCGAGTCGGTCCGCCGCCTCTTGGCAGAGCAGTATGGCGCTGCCGTGGCGGAGACCAACACAGTCTTGGCTGGGTTGTCCATCCGCAATTTGGCGGTGCCCCCGGTCCCGGCCGGGGGTGGTATCTCGCCGGCGACGCCCCAGCGTCCGCCGTCTCCGTCCCCACCCCACTACGGGGTAGGGTCTGGCTCTTCTGTTCCGCCCCATTATGGGGCGGGCTCGGGCTCTGTTGCCCCGTCCCATTATTCGGCGGGTCCGGGCTCGGCAACCCCGTCCCACTCTTGGGCGGGCTCTGGTTCTGCTATTCCGGTCCCTTATGGGATGGCGACTGGTCCCTCGGCGACACCTCCGACCTTTTCGGGGCCGGGGTATTACTCGCAAGATGACGATCCCGGTCAGGGCTATGACCCTGACTTCGGTTCTCGCTCCGGGGGTTGGTGACTTGTCACCGTGGTTGCTTGCAGGCCCTGTCATAAGTATAATTTTCAGCTTCGGGTACGGTATATACAAATCATTGAATTCGAGTACGAGTGCTGGCCACGTATATCTTCACGCGTATCAATACGAAATATACCTTGAAAACTCGAGTACGAATCAATTCCAAAATTGATTGACTTGGAACAGCTGCCGACCTTTAGCAGCGCCAAGCGCCTATTTTTCCCGAGCATGTCGGATCCGTTTCGTCACGTGAGTCATCCTGTTTGCGGCGTTGTCAACGGCTCGCGTGAGAATTCTAACGGGCGCCCTTTGGCGAGCACACCACGGTTCGGAAAAACCACCCCAACCAGAACGGTTGTAGTATTCAAATCAAGTCTAAATATCAACTGGTACTTAGCGGAGACGTAATGACATTTTTGCATTCGATTGGCGCCGTCTTCTGGCTTTAACTCCGCTGTCGGTCGGAACTGATAGATACCCACGGCTACCTACTCAACTGTTAATATGGGTGTGGGTGCCAGCCGCCTGGCTGTCTACGGGTACGCGAGTTCAAACACTTACACCTGTAAAACCACCTACTCACAATATACGTATGGTAGGGCCTGGTTGCTTGGCACCCTTTTCCCTCGGTCTTTGGTTGTGTTACTCTGTACTGCCTCTTTTAAGGGGTGGTGCCGCACGGTGAGGGAGAGTGCGAGAGGGCCCCGTAGGGAAAAAAGGGGCTTAGCCTCTCTTCTTTGTGATCCTTGTCTCCATGCCGGCCCGCGCAACTTGCCGGTATTGTACCCTTTTCTTGACTTGATCAGAAAAGTATACCCCTTTCCGCGTCAAGACGGGGAGTTTAATTTTCTTTCGGGGGCAGTTTCTCCGGAGGGCTCGCCTCAGAAGAGAAGAGGCAAATTGCCACGTGGCTTCTCTTTCGGGAAACCCAAACCATTTGATTAGGACCTGCAATTGCCCGTTATTATTCCAGCCATGTTTGATAAAATTTTCAATCACGTATTCTGGACCATCCTTAAGGTGGGTCCCCTCCTTAAAGCGGGCCTGTGCCCTAAGCGCACGGGTCCACTTGGCATCCCGCGCCAGGGGCGTGGGAGCTCCAGTGACATGGTCACTGCTTACCGTTCTGATGCCCCTGGGGCTCTCTAGCAGGAATCGGTACCAATCGGTGTGTAGGACCATGTAAGGCCCTTAGGTCCTGAACCCCAGCTTCTTTGGCGAGCGGGAGTGGGCAGCCAGATAAACCCAGTCCCCAGCTTTTAGCTGGTTATTCTTTTCTCGAGCGCGCGCATCGAAGGAGCGCTTGTACGCTGCCTGGGCTTTCCCCAGGTGCTCCCGGACCTTGGGAATGAGGGCCCTCAGGTCCTCAACATATTGTTCCGCCGCCGAGCTGGCGTCGACGGGTCGTTCCTCTGCTTGTCTTAGCCGAGGCATTTTCTCAATCCCAATGAGTTGGAGCCGCCTCGGGCTCTCGAAAGCAAAGGGGATCTCCCCAGTGCTAGAATGGACCTGCGTATTGTACGCAGTGGTAAAAAGGGACAGATGGCTGTCCCACTCGGCTTGGTGCTCCGCCACATAGAAGCGGAGCTGTCGAACGAGGGTGCGGTTGTACCGCTCCACCTGCCCGTTCGTCTGCGGGTGATAAGGCGAGGTATAGTTCGAAGCTATACCGAGTAAATCCAGGATGCCCTGGTATTCTACCAAGGAAAACTGCGGTCCGTTGTCCGTAAGGACCGTGTCGGCGATGCCATATGCGGCAAACCATGTATCTATACAGGCCGATGCCACGGTCAGTGCCGTGGCCTCTCTTAAAGGGATGGCCCTTGTCAACTTAGTGAACCGGTCGCAGATGACTAGGACGTGCTCATGCCCCCCTTCAGAGGTGGGCAGTGGGCCCAAAAAGTTCATGGCGAGCCCCGAGAAGGCCTCGTCAGCGGTGAAAAGCTTCATCACCGTATTATGGTTTTTCTATGAGAGACGGTTCTTGGCGCACGCGGGGCATTGCTGCACGTGCTTGTACAGGTCTACGACCATCGTTGGACAGTACACATATCTACGAAGGGTGTTATACATCCTTCTCGAGCCGGGATGTCCGGCTAGCACCGATTGGTCTTGGTGAATCAGGAGGCGCTTCTTTAGCGCCTCTGGGATAACCACTTGGGTTTCCCGTCCGTCCATCGAGCGACGGGAGATTAGCCCGTTCTTCTCCCGGAAGAAGAGCGCTTGTCGACTCCAAGTGGGGTCAGGAGGCGAAAGAGCATAGAGCTCTTTAAGCATGGCCTGACAGAAGGCGTCGTCAGCCTGGCCCAGGATGATTTCTCGGGCTGACATGGCCCCCATAGGGGCCTGCTCCGGTGACTCTTCCATTAAGGCGTCACTGGCCCGGTTCTCGACGGCTAGGACGGGGATGTCCTCGTACAAGGGCGAGGTGTCCAGACCCTCGGTAGGGAGACGCGATAGCGCGTCTGCCACCTTGTGATCCTTCTTCGGCTTATGCCGTATCTCATTATTGTACTCCGATAGTCGGAGTCGCCATCGGTTGATCCGAGCATTCGGACTCACACTAGTGAAAACCGATAAAACGGCGCGGTGATCGCACCGCATTACATATTCCGCACCTTCTAGGTAGGATCGTAAATAGGTCACGGCCCAGACGACGCGTAGAGCCTCGATTACCGTGGCGAAATAGTTCTTCTCTGTAGGGAGAAACGCACGGCTATAGTAGCCGATGGGGTGGTATTCCCCGTCGGACTGTTGCTGCTGTAGGCAACAACCCAGCTGTTCATAGCTGGCGTCGACGTAGACGATATAATGCCCGTGCCTCTTGGGCACGGCGAGGATAGGGGCGTCCAATTGACGTCCTCGGAGTATCTCAAAGGCGTTCGTCTCCTTCCCTGAAGGAGGAGGAAGCTTCTTAGGAAGCTTGGTGCTTGTAAACGCCGTTAGTGGCTTCGCTATCTTGGCGAAGTCTGCCACGAAGCGGCGGTACACACCGCACATACCCAGAAAACTCTTCATCTGAATCTGGGTTTCCGGATAACGGAGACCCCGATGCGCCCGAAAAATCTTCTCCAGGACATAAACCCGTCCTGGTCGGATCACATGACCGAGGTATTCCACTTCCTCCTGGAAGAAGTGGCACTTAGACGCCTTCAAGGTGGCCCCTGCCTTCCCGGGCAGGGTTTGCACTTTGTCGAGGTGCTGTAGGTGTTCCTCGGGGAAAACCCGAAAAAACAATCACATCATCTAGATATCGTCGGCGGTTCTGCCCACTCGCTTTTTCGGGTTACTTCTTGGTGACTTCGAGGCGACACAGGCGCGAGCTGTATCGCCAAGAAGTCGCCGGGGGGGGCTACAAAGAGAGTCATACGGTGGATCCAAGGGGTCACCCAAGCAAACAGATAGCTACCCGATTCGTCCGGTTTCAGGCATAATATGCCCAAATGATTTACCACTGATTTTGGGCATATAGTTCAGTACTATTTGGCGGATGCAGATTTGTTGATCCAATTCAGTGCCAATCAATGACTGACTGGCGGGCGGGCGGCGGCCGCGGCGGCGCACCGCCGTCTACGGGGGCCCACCACCGCGGCGCCCGCCCCCCCCC
>Ga0115031_1001333_pt1 | contig 18397 bp, 21 predicted proteins | sample Maine_Asex4_meta_FD_87301 | JGI IMG/M metagenome (GOLD analysis project Ga0115031, IMG submission 87301) | Marine algal microbial communities from Maine, USA - Maine_Asex4_metaG | ecosystem: Host-associated > Algae > Red algae > Unclassified | place: Maine, USA | collected 2015-01-05
CCCGCCCGCCAGCCGCCCACCAGGCGGCGCACGCGGCGGCGGTGAGGGCGACGGCAGCGACGCGGCGCCAAGGGGGGGGGCTCGGCCGGTGGGCGGCGGCCACGGGGGGCATGGATCCTGCCGGGGGCGCCGCTGACCGTGCCGCACAGCAGGTCCCAAAGCTGTGCCCACACAGAAAAACACATATTTTGGGCGAGAACGTTGCCTGCACATGCTGCAGGAACATATTTGTTGAAGAAGACCCCCCCCCAGTCACATCGAAGCCCCTGTTGAATGAGGCCACACAGCTGCTGCATGAGACAGCCACTGGGCGGCCCACTTCGCGATTTCACGTCGCAAGAGCTGGCCGACGTCGCTGATGCGGGTCGCGACGCTTGTGTCGTTGCGAAGGGTCTCTGCTCAGCTGTTCTTACCTCCCTCCCGTTTTCTCTGCCTCGGTTTGTCTTCTGTCCTCGCCCACGCATCCATACCGCAGACTCTGGGCGCTAGATGATCTGGGTGGGGGTGGTCGGGCGCCGCCCGCCAACACTCGGTCCCCTAGACATACCCGCCGGAGTGCCTTTCGATGGGCGTGTCGCGCCCGCCCGTCGCCTCGCTTTGTGGGATTCTCGGGGCTGCGTCTGGGCATTTGCCGATCCGGGTGGGGGTGGTCGCGTGCCTCCCATCAGCTCTCGGCCCCCTTGGCGCTTGCGCCGGGCCGAGGGTTATGGGTGAGACGCGCGCCCCGCCCATCAGCTCTCGGCCCCCTTGGCGCTTGCGCCGGGCCCAGGGCTGTGGGTGGTGCCTACGGGCGACGCGCGCGCCTCGTCCCAGCTCTCGGCCCCCTTGGCGCTTGCACCGGGCCGAGGGTTGTGGGTGGCGCCTGCGGGCGACGCGCGCCCCGCCAATCAGCTCTCGGCCCCCTTGGCGCTTGCGCCGGGCCGAGGGCTGTGGGTGGTGCCTGCGGGCGACTCGCGCCCCGCCCATCAGCTATCGGCCCCCTTGGCGCTTGCGCCGGGCCGAGGGTTGTGGGTGGTGCCCGCCGTCACTGCCGTCGACCCCTCACACTACGTCGGCGCCCTCCCCCCGACGCTGGCTGTCGCCCACCCGCTACACGTGGGCATGGTGTCACCATTCCTCCCCTTCGCGCCCGTCGACGCGCGCGGAGCCCGCTGCTTTTGGGCGCAGACCGCCACTGCCGCCGCGGCGACGGCGGCGGCGGCGGCGGCGGCGGCGGGGCTCCCCTACGCTGCCCCACCACCGTCGGCCTAATACGCGGCGGCGGTGGCTGCCGCCGCCACGGCGGCCGCCTACTATCCGCTTAGCCAACCCCCCCGCTGCTGGCGGCGGGCGGCGCGGTGCGGGGGTTCGTCGCGGCGGCGGTCGTGCCGCCGGGCTTGCCACCGGCGGAGCCCATGGTCCTGCTCGGGCGTGCCCGCCCTCCCCTGTGCCTGTCGCCTGCGGGGCTGGGAATGACACACGCTGGTGGGGACGGGGGTGGGCGGGCTCCCATCCGCGACCCTGTTCGTCGCGCCGCCGCCGGCAACCCGGGCCGCGGCGCCTGCGTCGCAGCGGCCTCCTCGGTTGGAGGAGTGCGGCAGGCTGCATGTACTCGAGGTGTGCCCGCCCCGATCGACCTCGTAGGCGCCCGAGGGCCGGGCGACCAGGCTGCAGCAACGGCGGCGGTCGTAGCCGCTTCCTCGGACGCTTTCGCCGCCGCTCTGGTGCTCGAATGCCCGCTCCCACGCCCGCGGGGCGGCATCACGCGCCCGCGGGCGGGTGCCGACGGCCGCTCAGCGTCTCACTGGGGCGACGGCAGGGCCGCCAGCGGCGGCCCTGCCTCTACAGGGGCCCCCGCCACTGCCGGCACGTCGAGGACGGTCGGCGGCGTCCGGCAGATGCACCGGGCTGCGCGGGTGGCTGCGATGGAGGTCGCAGTGGCGGCGGTGGCGGCGGTGGCGGCGACGGCGGCCGCGGCAGCCGTGTCGTCTCCAACTGCCTCGTCCGCTGTAGCTGTGCCGGCCAAGGCCGCCGCCGCGCTCCTGTCTGCAAAGGTGGCGATAGCGCCGGTTGCGTCGGGTGACACCGCCGTCCTCGGCCAAGCCGAAGTCCTGGGTCTGCGGCCTGGGGCACAAGGCCCCGGCGTGGTCGCCGCGACGAGCGTATCTCGTGCTTCCCTCGACGGTGGCGCTGCCCTGCTTTCGCAGGCGGGGCCGTCCGTTTGTGCGGCGGCGTCCGTGGCTCCGGCGACGCACACAGCGCCGGTGGTACATCCCTCGCTGGCCGCCGTCGAGCCCGCCCTATCCCTGGGCGGGCGCATCCTGCCGGCTGCACGCACGCCTGCCGCGGCCACCATGACCGGCCTTTCCCTTCCCCGTGGGTCCCATCGCACGGGGCGCGCCGCGCCTCCCCCACCACCCCCCCCTGTGCCCCCCCCCGCTCCTGGCGCCCCGGCGGGCGTGCCGCACGGCGCGCGTCGCTCGGCAGCGCGGTGACCTCCGACTGCCGCGCAGATGGACGTGCCGACGGCGCTCGCGTCGGCTCCCCTTTCCGCTGCCGTCGCCCCCGCTGTCTCTGCCGCCATGACTCGCTCGGCACCCACGCGCCTTCCTGGGTCGACCCCGGCCCCCGCCCGTGCCTGGCCGCCGGCCGGCCGCGGCGCGCGTGCTGCCGTGGCGGCGTGCCGACCTGCGGGGGTGGCGGCGATGGCTCGGGTGGCGAACGCGGCGGCGTCGGCCCCGGCTGCCACCCCCCCGCCCCCCCCGCACACTGGACACTGGACGTGGGCATGGGCGTGGCCTCTAAAGCTGCCGTTTCGATATTCAACTGCGGATGGTGGCTATGAGGCTGTCTGCGGCCGATGCGGCGGGATTGTAGATGCCTGTATTAATAGATGGAACGGTAATGCCGAAGGTGGGGGGAGAGACGGGACTCCACAACGGCGGTAGTTGCCGCGTGGGCGGTGCTGGTGGTCTCGCCAGAATTTCACAGAAATCTATTTTAAAAGCGTGCATGTCATCCTTGCCGTGGGGGAAAACCATGTTCCCGTCCGTACACCACCCACGAGTTGGTGCCATCATGACGAACGCGACCTGTCGCCAGAGCACAGCAAGCACTTGTGCAATCATGGACCGCCAATGCCTTGCGGACGGCACGGCCCATGGGTAGATGCAAAACACCAGATGCGTCCAGTCTCCACGCTCCATGCGAGGCAACAGAAAAAGGAGAAACCACGGCACTCGGTCGCCCGTCTGCTTCAACCCAGAGCGCAACGACGTGGAAGAAGCTGACATGTGCACCAGGTGCACCCTCCTCACCAGAGTTCACCACGTGGACAGCATCCTCCCCAGCATCACTCGCGACAAGCACAGCAACAGTGTCTGAAGGCCGAACAGCCACCCCCCCCCTCACAGCGTGACGCCTCCAACTCACCTTGAACGTCCCTGTCACGCGCCCTTCCACCAGGCGCTTGGCACAAGCTGGAACGTCGTCTTCCTTCGCGCAGTGCCGCCCAGCCGTCCAGGCGCCTTCAACCGGGCGGCTTGCGAGCGGCACTGCGGACTGGAACAGCTTCCTCAGGGAGGCCTGGCGCAGCCAGAAGGAAGGAACATCGAACTTGGACGGATCCATCGCCAGGCGCGACACAATCTCGTTGTCCACCATGTTGGTCATGGCGCGGTTCACGTCGTCGTGTCCATTGCCACTACGAATGGATAGCTTTAAAGGCTGGTGCATGCTTTCAAACAGGAGCTCGAGCGCGTCGCGCAAACAGCCGAGTAGCTTGACGGCGTGCCACACCGCCTCACTCATGCGGTGGATGTTTGGTACGTCGATGATGGCGGCCAGGGCGACGCAGTCAGGGCGAGCGCACGCAACACGAAAGGCCCGAAGCAGAACCGCAACTCGACGCCGGAGCTCCGCTGCGGCGTCGTCTCTGCTGTTGCAAACCGCTTCGCCGTCGAGCTCGTCACGGGGGTAGTAGTAGGCAAGGCGCACCACATCGTACAGGTCCTGCAGCAAGTCGACGGCAATGGCCAGAGGAGAAACACTAGAGGCATGCCCCGTCAGAAGAGCGTCGGGGATTGCTCTTCGAAAAGCATGCGGCCCGATGACACACACCGCCGCCCACTCGGAAATGCCCAAGCTGTTGACGTGCGTCTTGTTGCTCGGGTTGTACACCTTTGTACACGGATGCCCAGCGTACGCCAGAGCGTCTCTCAGGGAGACGCCGACGGTTGGTCGCAGGTTCAGAGGGAGTAGGGAGAAGACGCCCTGCACAAGCTTCTTAGTCAGCCCCAAGAAGAACAGATGGTCGGGTGACGGCAGCACACTGCGGTGGCCGTCAAACATGCCACCCGGTAGGCGAGCGCTGAGCTCGTGGAAGACGCTCAGGTCACTGTCCCGCCAAAGGCCAAGCGCAAAAAGACCCGCATCGACATGCTTCATCTTGTACAGCGCGATGAAACCACCACCACGGCTGCGGGTGGGACACTCCCAACGAGCGGCAGGCCGTGGAGGTTGGGAGATCCACAAAAGGAGACGTTGGGGGGGGCACAGCGGCGTCCCGGGGGGGAGTTGGGGATGACTACTCGTGGCGTGTCAACAAACCACCTCGCAAGTCAGGCCGGTGAGGGCACCCCCGCGCTCGAGGGCCTTCGAAGACAGCTTCTCTTGCGGTCAATGGCCACTGGCATGACGTCACGCGAACATTGTCAGCGGGCACTCAGGTCGCTTCACGTTGCAGTAGCTACCACATTGGAGAGGCGAGGTGTGGTTTGCATGGACGGGACGCTCACGCCCACAAAGGAGACGAGAGCAGCTTCCGAGTGCGCCATCGAACCATACTGACGACGATCCTGGGCGTCTTCGCTGTTGATTGCCATGCAGTTCGGAATTATTTCGATGGTGGCGTCGTGGCTGCAGTTGAACAGGGGGCTTGCGCACAGAACGGTGGCCAGGCGACGTCTCAAGAGACAGGTCCGGGCATTGGAGCAAGCTGCAGACTAAATCGTACTTAAGAGCGAGCAAGGAGCGCAGAATTACGACAAGCAGTCAGTCGACCGTGCTGACAAACCTCAGCTTCTCCATCCCGCTCGCACTCGAAAAATCGCGGCGGCTGGTACTGCATGCCACTGCAGCCCTGCCGCCGTTCATCGTCTGGCCGCAGATGGCACCTGTTACGGCCGGTGTTGTCGTGTGAGCCATGAGGTATGTGCGTTTCTGGAGTGGCGTGGCTTTTTTCTGCGTTTGCACTGGACGCTGGAAGCCCGGAGGCGCACGTCTGACTAGACGAGGCGGGGGGGGGGGGGAGGGGGGGCCTTGGGCAGTCTTTTGCCCAGCCAAGGCGGTGGGGAGAGAGGGAACGTGGGAAGGAGGACCTGCCATCCACGCCCTCGTTGCTCGTAGCGCCTCCAGTCGAGCCGCTGCTTCCACATTCGTTTTCCGGCCGTGCTCACGCGGTGCAGCTTGAAGGCTATATTTTGCCTTTCGCTGATCGTCGGTATGTCGCGCTACCGCCCGTCACTTGGAGTGCACAAGCGGGACTCTGAAGTGTGCGACGTGACGCCAGTCGCACGCGCCCGACCATTTTGCCACACCTGCCCGGTCGGTGTCCTAAGCGGCAGTGGAGAAGTAGACCGCGCTGTTGACGGAACCGCGGTCGTCGACCGCTCACATGTCAACCCCGCCCTCATTTACGTCCCCACTGGCGTTCACCGTAGGTTCAACCATGTACCGAGCGACGGCCTACAAGTCCGACACGCCCCCGATGACACCCTAGTTGACGGCCATCGCCCGGACGCACACGATGCGGCCATCAACCACCAGCAAGCCGATGAGCATCCTGGCGACCATCCGCCCTCCCACCCTTCTCTGGGCGACCAGCTTGTAGACGAGAACGCTAGTGAGGTGTCAAACTACTTCGATGCCGACCCGTACGACGGCGCGTTTGAGCTAGAAGTTGGCGAGGACGATGCGACAGACCCTGGGCTGCTGGACGCGCAGGTGACGGGCTCGCCGCGGGACATGCCGTTTGCAGACTACACCGAGTTCTTCTGCTTCTACTTCTTGCGTGGGCAGGCGGGAGTTACTCAGGCGCAGTACGACATCATGCGCGCTTTCATCCAAGATATTCTCCCTGGAGCAACGCCGCCGTCTCTGAGCCACATCAAACGCGAGCTGCTGCCGCGCGTGCGTACGGCGTGGGGGCTGCCGCTGCGCGTCCTTCCCACCGATCCCGAGGTGGTGGAAGACGCACAACCACCCCACCTTCTTGTTGTGCTCCCGAGCGACCACGTTTCCCGCGACTTTTGCTTTGCGGAGACGTTCTCCTTATTCACCGCAGCCGATCAACGGAGTGACGCCGAGCGAGCTCTCCACCCCGAGTTTTGCGACTCACCCCTCTTTCAAGACCGTACAGCATCGAAAATGGCAGGCGAGACGGTGAAGCGCTTTGTGCTCGACGAGGAGATGCTGTGCTGTGGAGACGTGGTAGTCGTTGAGCTCACTGGGGGAGCCGGGCGACTCTCAGGCGTCACAGTCGGTGCAGGCTCATTCTCCAGCAGTGAGGCCGGCCTTCTACCCGGCACTTCCGTACACGCTGGCGACTTTGTCGTCCCCTGCATGTTGGACGGCTCGGCGGTTGGCTCTCTCGTTGTGCGCCACTGGCGTCGAGCGGACAACAATGATGTTTGCTGGGTGTTTGCGGGCGGTCGAGTCGTCGGTGTGAGCAAGGTCCAGTTAGTGCCTCTTACCGAGCGTTCCGCACCTTCACCCGGTTCCGAACATCCACCACGTCCGCGCCGACTGTTGAGCGACATCGGGCCGGGCGGGGAGCGCCGGTACACGGTCTCTTTTGCCCTCTACTCTGACGACTTTGATGGGATGGGGGGCGTGTACATGAGCTATGTTTCTTGGCTCTTTAAGCACCGCATGAGCCGCAACGGCGGCCGGGTTTTGTCCTTGACGGAGCGTGGGGTGAGCTCTGACATGGTGCTCCGTGCCGTGATGCATGACTTTGCCGTCGGTGCTCACCAAGGGTGGGTCGTCGAGGATCCAGACGGAGTCAAGGTGCGCGTGTTCGCCGACGTCGCGTTTTACGTAGGCGACTACGAGCAAGTGTCCAAGACCAGCCATCTCCGCGGGCACAACGCTCGGGCGCCCTGCAACCTTTGCGCTTACGCAAACAGAAGGGGCGCACTCGGCAGCGTGTACGCACAGCAAGGGACGTCGGAGCACATCGGCTTAGCGCGAACGACGGCTCGCACCGTTGCGATTGTTCAGGCCGCTGAGGCGGCGGACGAGAATGGACTGCCTCTGTAGCCTTTCCAAGGACGCTTGCTGCAGTTGTTACAAAGCAGCTCGTGTTCAATGTTGTCCCTACCTCTCACTTTCCTCCTAGCCTCTGTAGCAAAATGAGATGATCAGGCCTCATCCATTGCGCCCTCGCCCCCTTCAGTCCCGTCTTGTTGGTCGGGAAGGTCCAGCGGGATGTCGTTCAGTAAGTCGTCATGCTCTTGCGATGGGTGCTGTCCCTGCTCCAGGACTTCCATGGCTGCGGCCAAGGCTGCAGCCGCGCTCTCATCGACGACGTCATCTTCAACCACCTCTGTAGTCTGGAGCAACACGTCCTCAACGGCGCGCTTGGTCATTGTGGGCATCAGCACGTACCACCTCCCGGGACGGTTGCGCCCGTCTGCCCCAAGCTCGGCCAGCCCGCTGTCGGTTGTCCAGTGAGCCCGCGGCTCCACAACCATCTTGCGCAAGCACGCGGCTACGGCGAAGACGACTGTGGCGGGGAACTTGTACGGGTCCCGCCCGGAGAGCGCATGTAGAAACGCAGTGGCGACGCGGAATAGGCATCCCACTGACGATACCTGCACCTCATCAGGAACTTGGCATGCCGTGGCTGACGAGGGATCACCACCCGAAGGGTTTGGTGGTGCTGAAGTAGATCCCCCTGTCAAGCTCGCGGCAGAGGTGGACATCGCCGCACGTCCCGACGTCTTGGCGAGCGCTTCGCTCGTCATGAGCTGGATCGACTTGGGCACGTGCTGCTGCACGGAGACACGTCCTGACGGAGACGCGAGGTGCGCCCGCTTAAATTCAAAGTAGGGCGATCCCTCTGCCTCGTGGAGCGCCGGCCGCGTGGCATCGTTTTCGGCCATGTTGACATAAACGAGCGGCGACGGGTGGAAGATGAAGTACCCAATGGTGCGCCACCAGTACGCCCGCGCCTGGCACCGTCCGTCGTTGACAATGACGCGTAACACTGCCAGAATGGCTAGCGTGACCTTGTTCTTGGATGTTGACGTGCTAGGGAGATCGCGTATCACGTCAGGGGCCACCTGACGCGCTTTTAGAACCAACATGGCCCGCTTGAACACCGAGTCAATGAATGCGGTGAAGTGCTTGATGGAGAAGGACTTGTCGCCCACCGCTTTCTTGACGGGCGGGAAAAAGGGGGTCAGAACGTCCCCGCTCGCCTCGGGTAACTCATACAAGAGCATCACCATGGCCGCAATGGCTACAGCAGCGATGGGCCGCACAAAGGACGAGTCAAAGACCGACTCCACCTCGGGGCGGATCACCTTCTTTTCGCGCTCGGACCATGGACGCTCAGAGGGTGCCGAGCGTGTCGCATGAGCGACGAGCACTTCCTCTACCGCTTTCTTGATCGACTTGAGCAGGGGCCCGTTCGCGTCGGGCAGTCTCTCGACTTGCTTGGCGACTTCGTTCCCGACCTCCTCGCGCACCATTGTTCGCCAGGCGGTCTTTGACGCCTCAACGGTAGCTTTGACAGCCTGCGAAACGACTGAGGCATGCGCAATGGCAGGCGAGCCACCAGTGGAAGCCGTGGCGCCCAACGCATGGGACAAACGAGCGTCGGCTCCCAACCGCGGCGCGCCGCTAACAGCTGCGGCCGCGACACTGCGACGGTGAGCCAGCCGCTCCGTAGCAGTTAGAGCCGACGTGCTCCGGCCGTGCGCGTCTTGCGTTGTCGTTGCCGCTGCCGCTGCCATCCCCGCCGACGTGTCAGGCCCCGAAGTAGTGGTTGCCAGTGATCGGCTTCGTGGCGTGGACGCCCCCCCGGCCACCGCCGCCGTCGCCCCTGCTCCGCCAGACGCTGAAGGTAAAGTGGCCGTTGGAAGCGAGCGCCGCCCTGCCGCCGTCACTGGTGCCAACGCTGTTGCCCCTGCTGCACCACCACCCGCAGATAAAGTGGCTAGAGGAGGGGCTGGCCGCATCGAGGCAGTCCTCGGCACCGCCGCCGTTGCCGCCGCCGCATGAGATGCCGCAGGTGTCGGGGCGGAAGACAGGGCTTGCTGAGCCGACGCCGCCGGCGCAGACGGCGTGGACGGAGCCGCAATTCTCCGCCTGGCCGACGTGGTAGCCGCAACAGGCGCCTGGTTGCCACCCGCGCTTGAACGTCTCGAGCCCCGTGCTTCGGATGAGGCCGCGGCCGGCAATGACGTCGAAGCGGCTGGTGCCGCAGATGTCACCGCCGCGGCGGCAGCAGTCCCTGTAGCGCTTGATGCGGCTGTAGCACGCAGCCGCCTCTTCTTTGCCACCATCGATGGCGGCGGCAGGGGCTCCATGATGTCGAGGCAGTCTTGGGGCGTCCGCCAACTGTGGTGGAAGCGGTGAGCACAACGCGACCAGGCAGGAAGGCAGATGTCTGCCACACAAGATGACAATGGTTTGAGATGGGTCTGAAACGTGATTAGGGCAATGATATCAGAAAGCCAGACCTGAAGCACAGTGGGCATTGGCGGCAGCGCCGCCAAGAACCAAAGGCCACCACCGGTCAGACTGTTGTCAAACCAGACGCACTCGCATCAGTCCTCACGAGCTTGCCTGAGTGCCCCCGCACATCGGCGCCAGGACATGGGCCAAGACAACTGGAGTCGGCACTGAACGGGCCAGGCCACCGGGTGTCGCGCGTACCGTTGGCCTTGCTCGTCCTGCACATGCGCTGTGGGCGTGCCACAAAGAATATTGTTGTCAGGGGAGCGGCTTCCGGAAGCACACAACACGTCACAATGCAAGCCAGTAAATCACGCCCAAGCTCATGCCAGTGGGCAGGGCCCACGCAACCTCCACAGAAGCCCTGATCTCATGCCCGTAAGACCGTTCAACGCTCGCCTCTTGGATGTACGTTGGGAAGGGCGCACCGCGCTCGCATCAGTGGCTCGTCATCTCCCGTTATCTTCCATTGCGGCGCGCATGGCGCGAATCCCAGATTGTGTCGCCCTCTCAGTCAACGTCCGGCGTCCAATATCCGGAAAGGGATGGCGAGTCCTCCCCCGTTCAGTGAAGTAAAGCTGTCATGCAGAAAAGAAAGAATCGGTCCAGTGAGCCAGCCGGTCTACCTCATTGCGGAACAGCGCTAAGGGCAACGAATCGGTGAGAGTTGCCAGAGTGACGCAGGAGTGAGCGATGAACGACCTCCTTCCACGGCCGGGGCAGTCCGGCGAAAGGACCGGGAAGCTAGTCAAGGCAAAGCTCATTGACATCGCACAGGTATCTGGTTGGGATCGGCAGACCAGAGGCCACGCACGGATGCGGCTTTGGGCTCAGCACGCGAGACGCCGATGTCGGCAGGGATCACAGAATCGTCACCGATGGAAACTAATGCGTGTGGACGTGCGTGTGAGCGGTCGGCGGCGAGACAGTGCGTCTCTCGATGTGAGCGGTCCCCGAGTGGTCGCGAGGATATTAATTTGTACGCATTCCGTCCAAGCCGCGATTGATTCCAACAGCTGTTCACCTCAAGTCCGCTAAGTATAGCGGCTCTCATGTCGCGACAGACGGACAAAATAGAGCTCCTACAGGAGTGCGACACTGCGTGTGGACTGGGCAGACGTTCTGGCTGATGTGCCACTGGAGCGATTATATGCATGCCATGTCTCCTTGACGTTCCGGTGGCAGGTGGCGCGCTCTGTCATGTTCTGCAGCCGCGCTACAGAGAACGCACGGACCCTGCCGCCAGGATGCGGTTAGCCCCGCAGAAGTCGGAATGAGTTCTAGTGTCCAATTCTGATGCAATTTTTGAGCAAACTTTTCATCATTACTGGACGGATGTGGCACTGCACCGGTTCCACCAGCTCGAGGCTGATAAGGAGAGCAGATGCTTCTTGGTCTCCCGCTACGCTGCCACGGTTGCATTTGACACCGGTGCGGGATGGGCCGCAGCAGCTGGGATGACGGTACCGCACCAACCACGCTAGCGCTTCAATGCAGGACGCAAGTCTGCCACGGGCAGGCGCTGGCTCCACGGCCGGGTGGTTGTCGGGCGCTCGGTCAGGCGGCCCATTGGACGCGGCGCTTGTCTGGGGCGCAGGTCGTAAGCTGCTTGCCGTCGGTCTCTCAGGCAGGTAGGGTGCCTGCACCCCGAGCGTCGTTTACGCTCCGCTGCCTACCCCTGCAACAGCGGTGCGTTGCGCTGGTTAGTCGGCTGCTGCGGACGACGGCAGCAGACGTGGACGGCCGAAACGATTGCCTCGAGGAACGCGTGAACCTACCTGTAGAGCAGCTGCCTCGGCTCTGGCGCTGACCCAGTCGAGGTCATTGTCGGCGCGAAGACGGCGCGCGTGGCGGCCACGGCTGCCAACGCTTCCAAGGAGGACCTGGCGCTAGTGGCACAGGTCAGTTGCGGGGGCACAAGTTGTGACGTCTACCACTGCGTGGCCGCAGCAATAATGCACGCTGGGCGAACGGACCAAGCTGTTACGACGCGACCCGGGCGTGGCGGACTGCCACCACAGCAGAGCGCTCGACGGCAGCCGACCACCAACCTTATTACGCTGCGCAAGGGCGAACGCTTGGCTGGTGGGCTGTGTACAAGGTCACGTGCTGGGTGTCGGTTGGTATGGCACGCACAAAGAACACGGCTCGCAGGACGCCGCCACCGCCGCCCAAGCCCCGCGGTGCAGTGATTGGACCCAATGGCGTGACGCGCAAGCTGGCTCCAGGGGCCGGTGGCATTCGCTACCGCCCCGGCACAATAGCCCTCCGCCACATTCGTACCTACCAAAAGGCAGACGCCCCGTTGCTCAGCAAGCTCCCTTTCAAGCGACTGGTGCAAGAGACGGCTCATGATGTTGGGTTTGACTTGCTCATCCGGCCAACGGCGGTAGCTGTTCTGCAAGAGGCTGCTGAAGCGTACCTGGTGCAGCTGTTCGAAGACAGTAACCTCTGTGCCAAGCACGCCAACCGCAAGACAGTGACGGTGAGGGATATGATGTTGGCACGCCGGCTACGGGATGGACGTGTTTAGATGTGCTTGCAGCGTGGTCATGACATGTTTCATTGCTCCAAGACAGTGGTGAGGACAGGTATTATTGAACCACTAAAGATTTTGTTGCTCCACGACAGCCGCACACCCATTAAGGCGCTGCCGAAAAGCACATGTTTCCCTTGTCGGTGGGCACCTCCATGTACCTGTCTAGCACTCTCTTGCTGCTCAAAGAAACAGCGAGAGAAGTACTCGACTGCGTCGCATGGGCAAGAGAAAAAAGGTGGCAAGCTCCCTGCCGTCACCGTCGACAACAGTGGACAGCATAGAATGACAAAGAAAACTCCACACCAGAATGGCGTCGGTTACAAGACGACAGCTGGTCATGCTGGCATGCAACGAGATGCAGCATTGCAGGTTTGAATGCCCTGCAACCAATCGGCAGCCGTCCAATAACACATCGCTCCTTTTCTGTCGACGTCCCCAACTCCTGACAATGGGCGCCCCAGAGTCCACAACAGAAGCGGGGTCCCCCTCTTCCACCTCCCCTCTCTCCTATTGGATGGCCTAGAGCACAAAGATTGCTAGCTCTCTGCCATCGCCATTGACAATTGTGGATGGCAGAACGAGACACAAACGCCCCCACACCATATTAGCCTCGGCTTCTAGACGAGAGCTCGTCATATTGCCATGCCACGACAGGTGGCAAGGCGGGCGCGCGGGGAGGTCAACAACGTCATCAACGGCAACCATCTTCTGCTGGATGGGGTGCCGGTGTCGACCGAGAGAGACGTCGATGTCCTCCGACTCTCTCACAGCAACAGAAACCGTGCGGCCATCCTCACAACGCCCAAGTATGTAGTGCATGGCCCCGTTTGGCGTGACGTGGTTCTCGAGCAGCAGCCGCGTAACCATGTCGCCGTTCTGCCGGGAGAAGCATCGGAGCATCACGGTCGGAATCATGTGCACCGGAATCTCGAGGGCATCGAGAACGGCCCGGGGTGATTCCAGCTGCGCGCCACATGACGCCCGGCATTGGCGAAGAGTACACTCGGACAGCTGCAGCCGCCGCAAGCGCACGAGCTGCAGCAGCGCCCCGTACGTGCAGTCGAGCTCCACCTTCACGATAGACGGGTCACGACCTCGAGCAACTGCGGCAGGCCTCGCTTGTAGTCGGTCCAACAGCTTGCCGCGCAGCGTAGACTGCAGTGCGCGCCCCGTGGCAAACTCGTCAACGCCAGCAATGGTGTACAGCCACCGTCGGGGGGAGAACGTGGTGTCTGACTCCCGCAGCTGCTGGGCGAAAGCAAGCAGCGTGGAAGGCACGCCCGAGAGCAGGACAGCCAGGCGATGCAAATCCGTGAACTGCTGCCGCATGCCCTGCACCTCGACCGCGAGGGACTCAATTGTGTTGGCAGCAGCGACAGCTCGTCCGTCGGTAGCATCTGGGACCGCTGCTGCGAGGGGGGCATCGTCGATAGGCGCTGATGGGTCCGCTGCGTCCGGAGGCAGGCGCAAGCGACCTTGGGTGGCGCCACTGCCCGCGGCGGGAGCGAGGATGGAGGGAAAGTCCCGTGCTTGGGATGATAGTTGCGACGCAGCATGCACATCTGGGGATGTAGAAAGCAGCGGACGAGGGTGGTGGTTCAGCGAGGAAGATGGACTGTGTCCTTGCACAAATAAAGCATGAGGAGGACCAGGCCAAAGCGCCGAGGAATCAGGAAGAACACAACGGTATGATGAACTAGTCAGAGGGTGAAACACGGCGGCGTATTCTTAGGAGCCCACCGACAAAAAGGCAGTACCAGGCCACAGAAAAAAGACGAACAATATGACAAGGCCTTCTGCTTAAACGCACCTGGCCGTTGATTGACCGCTATCCATGATCTTCAGGCCAGGCACAGGGAACTGAGGACACGAAGAGGGCGCTTGGCGTATCTGCCAAGGTAGCAGCAGGTGACCGGCTGGCACGCAGCGGGACGGGAGTAGCCGCGTGCGAGGAGAGAGAAAGCAGGTAGGTATCGTCTGGACTCAGGAGCTGGCCGTCCCAGCAACGATAGAGAGACGTGGCGGCGGTGACAGAGTGCAAGGGGAAAGGGAGAATCTGTCGTCGTGGATGATGGCGCGGTGAGACGGAAGCGACGTTGCCGAGGAGGGCGGGAGGATCCGGATCGGGCTTGCCGGAAGAGGGCGAGGTACACGACGACATTGGGCCTGTGTCCTTCGAATTCAAACGGATCGTGCTTTGGTGGCTCAGGAGAGCCTGGCCGCGTTGCATGACACCCGCGCCCCGAATCCATGGTCCGGTTGTACTTGCAGGATTGAACAAGGCTGAAGAAAGAATTGAAGATACACTAGTTAAATTCAATACATGGGTCACAGGTTGTGCCAGCTTCGTCGAGGAGGTGCCGCAGGCAGCGACCGCCTCCGCTGGCCACCACCCCCCACCACTGGACACCGCCCCCGCCGCTGGCCGCCGCCCCCGCAGCTAGCCGCCGCCCCTGTCGCTGGCGGCCGCCGCCCCCGCTGCAGGCCACGGACGTGCACGCTGTGCTGCGTCCATGCCGCGTCTGCGTCACTGATGGCTGCCAACAGGCGGGTGAGCTGGCCATCAGAGCCGGCGGCGGAGGCGGCGCGCTGGGCCACCGCCGGCACGTGCCCGCTGCGGCCGCGTTGCCGTCGGCCACAGCCGCGCCCTCGGCATCGTCCGGCTCGGCGGCGGCCGCCGGAGACGCGTCGCCGCCTGGCACTGGCAACGGCGCGGGTGGCGTCCCTCCCCCCCCGCGCCCCCCCTTCGCGGTTGCGGCACCTTTTTGTGGCGACAACGCTCCATGCTGGTGCCGCCGCCACCCGCATCGAAGTGATCGTGGGGCCGCGCGAGGCGCTTGCCGATCCGTCGCCGTCGACGACGCGGCGAGCCCGCCCCCCCCCTGCTCGGGGCGTTCGTGCCGCCACTCTTGGTGCCACGGTGGGCGTCGCCGCTGCCACACGCCGGCGTCGTTGTGACGGCCCACGACTAGCTTGGTCGGTCGATGGGGACGGTCGAGCAAGACGCCCTCCAAGCGACGCTTTCGCGATCGCAGCGGTGACACCATCGGGGCCGTGGCGGTTCCCTAGCATTTTATGGTGCTTGTATCTGTCCTAACATGTGCGAGATGGAAGACCGTAGCCCTTCAGTTCGGTTCTCTTATGTGGGGTGTGGGGCCGTCTTGGACGTGGTGTGCAGGTTTACATGGCAACAAGTGGGTGTGTTTGGGAGGGGGAGTGTTGAGTGATCTTGGACTTTCGGTAGGGAGGTGTCTTGGAGTGTCTTAGTGGCTTGACGTCCTTGTGTGCGTGGGGGTGGTGTGTTTGGGAGGGGGGGTGTTACGTTCTCTTGGCCGTGGGGCATGCGGGTGTCTTGAAGATTCTTAGGGCCTTGTGACCCTTGGTCGTCTTGCTTGGTTTCTTGGCTGGTCTTGCTTGACCGGCTTGACTTGCGTGACCGCGCGTCGTCCACCTCGCGGTTAAGAGCTCCTCCTGGGTAAGCAACCACGACAGCCGACGTTACTCACGTCGCCGGGCCCGACATCCGCCTCGAACGACTGCGCCGCATCGTCCACGTTGATGACGTCGTAGTACAGGAAGCGGGCAGGAGAGACAGGATTGGGGAGCTCGCAGGGAACGTGAAGGGGGACTCAGAGAGTGGGGGACGACGGCAGTCGCTGACCTGCACGGGCGGCGTTGTGGGGTTGGATGCCTCCGACGGAACCGCACAACCACAGCAGCGGTGCGTTCATGGTTTAAATGCGCGCTTCGTCGCAGTCCCGGCGTACCGAAGGTCTCAAAAAGCAGCGACGGCCGCCAGCGCCCGGTCGCCGGGAGCGGACGCTGCCTGGAAGCAGCGCATGTGCCACCGCCAGGAGGTGCAGGGTGTACCCACGTTGAAGCGGGCGCCCGTGGGTCAGCCCCGTGCCGCGATGTGACCTGCGGCCAGCATGGGTCAGCCCCGTGCCGCGATGTAACCTGTGGCCAGCATGGGTCAGCCCCGTGCCGCGATGTGACCTGTGGCCAGCATGACCTGGCCAGTCTTGGAGGTACGATCTCCGTGTCGGCGACCTCTGGTACTTCAGATCGAGTCCAAGGCCAGGGTGTCTTCCAGAACACGGTTTCAATTCCTCTTGCCCACCCGTGAAGTCCCTACTTCCCTCCGCCTGGCTGCGTCGCAGGTCGACACGTGCATTTCGCACGAGACCCCCCTGCACGCGTCAGCAGTGGCACTCGCACAACCGACACTGGATGTCGCCCCCACTGGCACGAGCGCCTTCACCCTGTGTTGGGCACACCTCGAGTGCCACGGGCTCGCCGTCCTGCGGACAGCGTCATCGTCCTGACTCCTGCAGCGCACTGGCCGTCGGTCCTCGTCGCCTCTGACTGTGTTCTTGTGGCCCTGGTCGTGGCAGTCGCCCCTGGGCATGACATCGGCTGCCGTCGTGGTGGTCGCCACACTGCTTCTTTTGCGCTCGCCGCTTTGCTTTTCTGGGTCTTTTTCCCTGTTTGAGGGTGTCGTCCGAGCTTCCATGATGTCTTACGGGGACTAGCATGTACGGGTTTGTGGTCCGTTACAGTACTGAGCGTTGGATCGTAGTCGTGCATGCAAGCCAACTGTGTTCCCCGTCCGACACGCAGGTATTTGTCCACACATCATGCTCACGCTGTTTTCTGGCTGACGTTACTCTTGCCCTGCAGTCTGCGGTCGGTTGCGTCCGTTTGTGGCTCTTGTTTGACTGTTTTGTATTCAACTACGGTTCTGTCATTCACGTACGTTTCTTCCACTCCCGTTGATTTCTTCTTGTGCCTTGGGCAGGGCCCGTCGTTGACGACGCTCACAACCGGCGTCCTTTCGGGCGCGCTCGTCGGCCCATCCTCCTTTCCCTGCTCCCAACGCCACCAGTGCGCACGCGCTGCTGCCACCGTCCGTAGAAGGGCGTGCGGGCGGAGCAGGGGCCCTCTGCTTCCTCCAGTGCGGCACTTAGTCGACGGGCAGCGAGGCGTCTGCTTCCTCCAGTGCGGCACTTAGTCGACGGGCAGCGAGGCGGCGGCCGAAGATCGCGAGCTCGTTGCTTTATGTTCAGACCTACAAGACGTTGGCAGACGGAGAGCACATGTATCCCAGCAGAGGGCTTCCATGATTTTCTTTGGTCACTAACCCCTGTCTTGCCCTTGCCTGCATGTTGCTTGTGTTTCATTGCTGTGGGATCTGGCTGGCGTGTTTATCATTGTCCCTTCTTTGTGTTTGTTCCCTCATTGATGTTTGTTCAATACAGGGAGCTGACGTAGAGCGCTGGGCGTAGACGGGAACACCTATGAGCGGCGCCGTCGCGGCGGTGCGTGGCGTCGGAGTCGGGGCGCGCATAGCGACGGCGATGATGAGGTTCAAGAGGGCCGGCCGGTATTGAAGTGGCAACTGCGGCGGCGCCAGAGCGAGAGGGCGATGTCCAAGCGAGCGCTGGGAGGAGCGTCGGGGGGGGGGGCGACGACGAGGATGGTGAGCGCGGGGGTGGTTCAACGTGTACTGCTAGCGACAAGAATGACCACAACCATCGTGGTAAGGTGTGCACAACACGTGTTGAGCGGTCCCTTGAAGGACATCACATCGCTGTTGCCGGTACACATGGTCTCCACGTGTGGCGAGAACGTGTGATGAGCGTTCAACAGTCTCATTGTCTGGCTGTCGATGGCAGAGGTCCCTGAGCTGGTGTGGTGAAATAGGATGACCTCATGGCAGCATCCACGCAGTCAACAGCTGGTCAGCCATGCAGTGGGCAGCTGCTATTGTGAGGCATTATGATCTCGTTGGGCCTCCACGCAGGCTGCAGCTGTGGCGTAACCCTGCAGGGTCAACTGTTGCCCACAGCTGTGGGCAACAGTTGACAAGCACATTCCTGGCATGTGTTTAGATCGGGTGCTGGCACACAAAATGGAAGCATATCCAGAGAACCAATCCAGGGGAACAGCCTGGTCGAGTTCTGCCCAACATGACAGGAATGTGACTGGGGAACCTCTGGTCTGTTTGCTTGTCAAATAGCAAAATGTGCATGAGATCCGAGTACGAAAATAATGAGATCGTGGACACCCGTTTCTCCGTTGTGAGCATTGCCCTGGGACCTGCTGTGCGGCGGCGGGGAGAGGGTGGCGGGGCGG
>Ga0115031_1001334_pt1 | contig 18395 bp, 11 predicted proteins | sample Maine_Asex4_meta_FD_87301 | JGI IMG/M metagenome (GOLD analysis project Ga0115031, IMG submission 87301) | Marine algal microbial communities from Maine, USA - Maine_Asex4_metaG | ecosystem: Host-associated > Algae > Red algae > Unclassified | place: Maine, USA | collected 2015-01-05
CGCGTTCTCATTCTCAAATCCTCCACCATGGAATCCAAACGACAGCGGCAGGTCGCCGAAATGATCAAGCGCAATTTCAGCATTGTCCTGCAGCAGGAAGGGCCTTACATTTATGGTGCCCAGCCTCTGGTGACGGTCACCGAGGTACATCCTACGCCGGACCTAAGCCAGGCCAAGATATATTTGAGCATCTGGAATACGGACAACAAGCAGGCCGTTATTCTACAAATGGAGCAGGAGCACCAGCGGTTAAAGTCCAGTCTGGCCCACCGGCTCAAGCGGCACATTCGCCGTATTCCGGCCATCGCTTTTTACATTGATGAAACGCTGGACGAGATGAACCGCGTCGAAAATCTTTTTGATAAACTGTACGACGAAGACCAAATGCCAGAAGATAATTAGGTCGACTGCCTAGCCGCATATTCCCCAACTCATGATCAGTAAACGCAACTTCCGCAACGTTATCAAATGGCCCGTCATCATGCTGGCCCTGATGTGGATTGTTTTCATCGTGGATACTTATCTGACGGGGAGTTCCCTCGGTTATTGGTACGGCTTGCGCCCCAACGAGATGGTGGGTCTGAAGGGAATCCTGGCCATGCCGCTGCTACACGGTAGCTGGGGGCATTTAATCAGTAATTCACTGCCCTTCCTCTCGTTAAGCGGGATGCTGATCTTTTTCTACCCACGGCTCTGGCCACGGGTACTGGCCACGCTCTGGCTGGGAGCCGGTGCTTTGCTCTGGGTTTTGGGCAAGCCACTCAATGCACTCATTGACCTGAGCACACTGCCGGAAGTACACATCGGGGCCAGTGGCCTGGTCTATGCCCTGGCTACCTTCCTGGCCTTCAGCGGCATCTTCCGGCGCGACTTCCGGGCCATCGTCGTGGCCCTCATCGTCGTGTTTTACTACAGCGGCCTGGCCGCTGGCATCCTGCCCGGGCAGGAGGGCATCAGTTGGGAGGGCCACCTGCTCGGTGGTGTGATGGGCGCCGTTGCCGGTTGGTTGTTCAAAGACCAATTGGAAGACCATGAAATTGAAACCCGCCGCAAGAACGCAGAACGCCGTAAACCGACCGAAAAAGAACATTTTCTGGAGGCCGATGCCTTCGTAAAAACAAAGAAGCAACGAGAATTCGAAGCCAAGCAGCAAGAACAGGAAGCTTTCTGGAAGCGGCTTGAGCGCCTGAAAGAAGAGGATAAGCTGCGCCGGTAAGGCCTGTACCCCCGGCTTCAGCCGGAGGGTTAATGGTCGTTTTCACAAGTATGCAAACGCCCTGTTAACGATCCCTGAGGGGAAGGCTAACTCAAAAGAAGTATTACATTTGTAGTATTAAAAATGGGCTAACATAACTTCCTGACCTTTCAGGCGTTGAATTAGTCCGTATTTTTGCCCCGTTCCAGCAAACGCATTTTTCTATGTTGCGATCTACCCTTACGCTTCTTCTTCTTTCCTTCACCCTGGGCCTGTCGGCCCAGTTTGCCAGCCCCATTAGTTGGGAGTTCAGCTACGAGCATATAGGAGGTGATGAGTTCAACCTGATTGCCAAAGCATCAGCTGAAGACAAATGGGCCATCTACAGCCAGTACACCCCGGAGGGTGGGCCGATACCCACCAGCTTTGCCTGGACGGAAGGCGCGCACTACGAACTGAAAGGTAAGTCAGTAGAGAAAGGGCACATGAAGTCTGGTATGGACGATATGTTCGGCGTCGACGTAATGAAGTTTCTCAGCGACGAGCCGGTATACTTCACCCAACGGGTAGCCATTAAAGACTACGGTAAGCCCATTGACGTGATGGTGGAATACATGTGCTGCGACGACGAGCAGTGCCTGCCGCCAACGGATGAGGTGCATACCTACGAGATTGCCCCGCCAGCCCCGGGTAATGGAGCGGTAGAAACACCCACCGCCCCGGAGCCAGCAGCTCCGGCCGCAGAGAATACCACGGGTAGCAACGCAGCGTCTGCTTCTTCCGGCGCCGGAGGCGCGGAGGGTGATGCCGGACGGGCCACTGCTCTTCCAACAACCCCTTTGGGGGCTGGCGCGGAGCGCCAGTCGGGGGCGTCTGCACCTGCGACCGCGCCTACTACTACCACGACACCAATTGCCCCCGTTACTCAACCCGAAGAGGTTAAGCAAGACGAGCTGGAAACCACCCTGGAAACCAAGCCGCTCCGCATCCTAAGCACCTACAAAGCCCAGGGCCCCGCTGCCAGCGAAAATGATCCGGTAAGCTGGGCGTTTACCGCTGACAAGCTGGACAAAAACCAATACCGCGTCTCCCTGACGGGTACCCTTACCGAAGGATGGACGACTTACAGTATGAATGCTGATCCCGACCCCGGAGCCATCCCCACCGAATTTTCCGTCAAGGCGGAAGAAAGCGTTACGGCCATCGGCAAGCCCACGGAAAAAAGCGCCACGCTGAAGGTGAAATACGATAAAGTCTGGGAAGCCGACATGGCCAAAATTCACGGAGGAACGGTGACTTACAGCCAGATAGTTGGGGTGACGGATGCCGCTAACGCCATCAACGGCTACGTTTATTACCAGACCTGTGACGACGAAATGTGCTTCCCCCCAAAAGAAGTACCCTTTAGTCTGGATCTGTCCGGCCCCACGCCCGTCGCCAGTATCGACGGCCTGACCGGCACGGAAGCATCCGCCGGGGGTGGAGACATCGTAACTCCCTCAGCAAACGAGCTTGGCCTGGGCGTTGCCTTCAACCCCGAACCCCTCGGCACCTGCAGCGAAGGCGCACGGGAAACGGCAGGAAAGAGCCTGCTGTCGATCTTCGGCCTGGGCATTCTGGGAGGCCTGCTGGCGATGCTGATGCCCTGTATCTTCCCGATGATTCCCCTGACGGTGAGCTTCTTCACCAAAAGCGGCGGCAGCCGCGGCGAGGGGATCCGGAAAGCGGGTCTTTACGGCTTTTTCATCTTCCTGATCTACATACTCCTGAGCGTTCCATTCCATCTGCTGGATGGGCTGGACCCAGGAATTCTCAACAGCATCGCCAGCTCCGTGCCGCTGAACCTGATCTTCTTTGCGGTCTTCATCGCTTTTGCCGGTAGCTTTTTCGGTTTCTACGAACTGACCCTGCCCGAGAGCTGGAGTAACCGCGCCAGCAAGGCGGAGGATACGGGTGGCATTACGGGCATCTTCTTCATGGCGCTGACGCTGGCGCTGGTCAGCTTCAGCTGTACCGGCCCCATTCTGGGTAGTCTGCTGGTAGAAGCCGTAAGCGATGGTGCGTGGCCACTTACCGCCGGCATGGCCGGCTTCGGCGTAGCGCTCGGTTTGCCATTCGCCCTCTTCGCAGCTTTCCCCGGTTTTCTGAACAACATGCCCAAGAGTGGCGGCTGGCTCAACAGTGTAAAAGTCGTGCTGGGCTTCGTTGAAGTTGCCCTGGCCTTCAAATTCCTCTCTAACGCCGACCTGGTGGGCGAGTGGGACCTGCTGCGCATTGAGCCCTTCCTACTGGTCTGGATTCTTTGCTCGCTGGGCATTGCGGCCTACCTCTTCGGCTTCATCAACTTCCCGCTGGACAGCAAGAACCGAAAGGCTGGCCCCTTCGCCATGGCCATCGCGGTGGCCGGCGTTGCCTTTACGGCTTACCTCGCTTTTGGCCTGACGGCAGACGGACAGACCGGAACCTACAAGAACCGGAACCTGCTGAGTGGCATCGCTCCGCCCGTATGCTATAACTACTTCCTGCCCTGCGACGAAAACCGAAATATTACTCCCTTCAAGAGCCTGGAAGAAGGCCTGGCTTACGCCAAAGAGGTCAACAAACCGGTGATGCTTGACTTTACGGGCTACACCTGCGTCAATTGCCGGAAAATGGAGGAAAACGTCTGGACTAAAGACGAAATCCGCCGCTACCTTACCGACGAATACGTGATCGTGAGCCTCTACGTAGACGATCGCTCAAAGCTACCGGACGCCGAACACCGCGAAGTGATACGGCAAGACGGTACCGGCCGAACTAAACTCATCGACGAAGTTGGTGAGAAGTGGCACTACCTGGAGCAAACGGTCTTTGCTAAATCATCTCAACCCTACTACGTACTCGTGAGCCCGGACGGAGCGACGCTGAACCCGCCGGTTGCTTACACTCCCGATGCAGATGTGTATGAGAACTTCCTGGAGTGTGGGCTGAGTACTTACAAGGAGTTGAGCTCGAAGTAGAGACAGGTTGCAGGTTGCATTGTTGCAAGTTGGCCGCTCTCTGAGGGTAATAAATTTACGCCCCAAGGCTGTTAAAAGTCTCAACTTACTTGGAGGTGTAATCCAGACGCCCAAAATTCCTACAACCTGCAGCCTGCAACCTGAAACGTTAAAAATAAAGAACTTTGCAAAACAAAGTGAACCCTTTTGCCTCCCGTTCCTTCTACCAGTGTACCATCCCGTAACACTGCGTGCGAAAACTATCCGTTCTTACCCTTTTACTGTTTTTGCTGGCCTGTAACGCTTACCGTCCGCTGGTGGAGGTGGAGGCGGTGCCTGGTGGAGAGTGGAAAACGAAAGTTTTGCCCGCCAGCCCACAGGATCGGAGCGGCGATCCGGAGGCGGGCTTTGATTTTTTGATTCATGGCGATTATATCGGCAGCGGGGTGCCGCTGGAGATCATGCTATCTGCTGCCCCAAAAATGCCACAAGACAAGCCCTATGAGCGCAACGAACTGAATGAGGGAATACCCTACTTCATGACGGCCTTTACGGCACCCAACGGTGCGAAGGTGGCCAACGGGAATTGCTTTACCTGCCACGCAGGACGCGTGGACGGTGAGCTGGTGATCGGGCTGGGAGACAGCTTCAGCGACTACGAGCGCAGCATGGTCTTTATGGGTAAGATGATGCGGGTGGGCATGACGATGAAGTACAATAAGAAGAAAGATCTGCAACCGGCCGCCTTTGAAGATTTCGGCAACTACTTCCGGCGTATGGCGCCGAAGATTAAGACGACGCAGCCGGGCTCCAACCCCGCCTTCCGGCTGGCCGAAGCCTGCATGATGCACCGCGACCCGGAAGACCTCACCTACGTGAATAAGCCCCTGTATGAGATGTGGGATTACAACATTGCCACCGATACTCCTCCGCTGTGGCACGTAAAGAAAAAGAATACGCTCTACTACAATGGCGTCGGGCGGGGAAGTATGCCCAAATTGCTGTTGCAAGCGAGTGTATTGGGCGCGCCGGACAGCAGCCACAGCCGGACATCAGTGGAAGCCTTCAAGGATGTGTACGCCTGGCTGCAAACGCTGGAGGCCCCGGCTTACCCGAAGGAGATTGACCAGGATCTCGCAGCGGCTGGCGCGTCGCTGTTTAGCGAACACTGCTCGGGTTGTCATGGCACCTACGCTGACGAAGGAGACACCTATCCCAACAAGGTGGTGAACCTCGACGTGGTGAAAACGGACCGGCTGTATGCGGATTACATCCGGCAAAGTGGCATCGTGGACTGGTACAATAAAAGCTGGTTTGCGACCAGTGAGCCGAAGTCGCGCTTCGAGCCTACGGATGGCTACGTCGCCCCGCCGCTGGACGGTATATGGGCGTCAGCGCCTTACTTCCACAACGGTTCGGTGCCAACGGTCTATCAGGTGCTCAACTCTAAGGCCCGACCTGAACGGTGGACGCGCAGCGGCAAATCCACCGACTACGACTGGGAACACCTGGGTTGGAACTATGACCCGGAGCCCAAAAAAGAGAAGTGGACTTTTGACAGCAGTGTGCCCGGCTACGGCAAAGATGGTCACTACTTCGGAGACAAGCTGAGCGAGGAAGAGCGGTGGGCGGTGGTGGAATATTTGAAGACGCTGTAGGTTTAAAATAATACTTTAGCCTTTTATTCCCGAATAAACGCACATCTCCGTAGATTTAGCGGTAGTATTCCCTGGTGGGGAAACTTACATAAAATAGAACATCTCTACCGCACACGAAAAATTATGGGAGAAGAAAGAGTAAACGTACCAACTGATGAGAGCCGCACAAAATTTGCCCGTCACCTGCTACAAGATGTCCAGGCATTGGAGTACATGCTTACCCACGGTTGGTTCGAAACAAAGACCATTCGGATTGGGGCTGAGCAGGAGATGTGTCTGGTAGATAAAAAAACCCTTAAACCAACTCCCAAAAACATTCAGGTACTTAAGCGCCTGAAGGAGTACCCCTGGGCGACGACGGAGATTGCCCGTTTCAACCTGGAGTGCAATCTTTCCCCTCAGGAATTTACCGGCCGGGCCCTGCGACTGATGGAAACGGAGAACCGGGCTCAACTGGACATGGTAGTCGCAGCAGCTAAGAGAAGCGACGCGCTGGTGGTGCTTACGGGTATTTTACCCACCCTGCGCAAGTTTGACTTAGCGCTGGAAAACCTGACGCCCAAGCCCCGTTACCTGGCGCTGATCGAGGCCATCGCCGCACAATCCAAATCAAGCAAAGGTTTTGAGCTCCGCCTGGCGGGCATTGATGAGCTGTTCATCAGCCACGACAGCCCGTTGATGGAAGCCTGTAACACCAGTTACCAGGTCCACCTGCAGGTAACGCCGGACACCTTTGCACCGCTCTATAACATTGCTCAGGCCATTACGGCACCAATTCTGGCCATCTCGGCGAACAGCCCCTTGGTGTTCGGTAAACGCCTCTGGCACGAGAGCCGCATTGCTTTGTTTCAGCAGTCACTCGACGTGCGCACTACGCAGGATCATATGCGGCAGCCGGAACCACGCGTAAGCTTCGGCACGAACTGGCTCGACAAGAGCATCATGGAAATCTATAAAGAAGACATTGCCCGCTTTCGGGTACTGCTCGGGGCTGAAGTAGAGGAGAACAGCCTCGAAACCATTCGCCAGGATGGCATCCCCAAGTTGAAAGCACTACAGGTACATAACGGAACGGTATACCGCTGGAACCGCCCCTGTTATGGCATCAGTGACAACGGTATGCCTCACCTCAGAATCGAGAACCGGGTGATCCCCGCAGGCCCAACGGTACTGGATCAGGTCGCTAACTCCGCTTTCTGGCTGGGTACGATGATGGGCATGGCCAACAGGTATAAAGACATTCGGGAGCACATGAGCTTTGCGGACGCGAAGGACAATTTCGTTAAGGCCGCCCAGTTTGGTATCGACACCGAACTGACCTGGTTCAACAACAAGAAATATGGCTGTTGCGATTTGATCCTGGACGAGTTGATCCCGATCGCCAAGGAGGGCTTGCGAAGCCGGAGCATCGCTGAAGAAGACATTGAGCGCTACCTGGGCGTCATTGAAGCCCGGGCGAAAGCCCATCAAACCGGCGCCCGCTGGCTGCTGCAGTCGTTCACGAAGTTAAGTGAGGAAGTCAATCAGGACGAAGGGCTGACGGTCATCACCTCGGCCATGATCCGAAATCAGATGTCGGAACAGCCCGTACATACCTGGCCTTTACCTAATGCCGGCGACCTGAAAGCCTATCGTCCCGTAGGGTTGCGGGTAGAGGAATTCATGGAGACAGATCTCTTTACCGTTCACGAAGACGATCTGTTGGAAATGGTGGCAAACCTGATGGACTGGCGCAAGCTTCGCTACGTTCCGGTAGAAGATGGTAAGGGCTGCCTGACGGGCCTCATCACCACCCGGACATTGCTTCGCTATTACACCCGTAAAGACCGGCCGGACGCGCCGGAAGCAGGGTTTGTAAAGGTGAAGGACATTATGATTGCAACGCCCAAAACCATCCCACCCAATACCACCATCAAAGACGCTATGCACGTAATGCGCGGGGAAAGACTTGGTTGCCTGCCCGTTGTGAAAAACGATGAGCTGGTGGGCATCATCACGGAGATGGACTTTTTGCGCGTGAGTGGTCGGTTGATTGAGCGAATGAAGTAGGTCGGGAGCGATTGCTTACCTTCGCCCCACTAACTCACCTTTCATGCTCAGCTACATTACCTGGACTGCTTCCCCCGAAATAGTCGCCATCGGCCCCCTTCAACTGCGCTGGTATGGCCTCATGTTTGCCCTTGGTTTTATGCTGGGCTTCTACATGGTGCGCAAGATGTTTTTGGCAGAAAAAGCTCCGGAAGCCTGGCTGGATTATCTTTTTTACTTTCTGATTGGTGGTACCATTCTCGGAGCCCGGCTTGGTCACGTCCTGTTTTATCAATGGGATTATTACAGCACCAACCCGGGGGACATCATCAAAATATGGGAGGGCGGCCTGGCCAGTCATGGCGGCGTGATTGGGGTGGTAACCGCCCTGTTTCTCTTTAGTAAGTTCGTCAGTAAAAAGTCCTTCTTCTGGGTAAGTGACAAAGTGGCTGCGCCCATCGCTCTGGTGGGAGCCATGATCCGGTTCGGCAATCTGATGAACTCCGAAATCGTCGGTATTCCGAGTGATAAGCCCTGGGCATTTAAGTTTGTCAACGCCGCCCGGGCCAGCCTTGGCGAGGTACCCCGCCACCCCGTACAGCTGTACGAAATGCTGAGTTATCTCTTCGTATTTATCGTGCTGTTATGGCTCTACTGGAAGCGCGACGCCTGGAAAAAACCAGGCTTTTTAACGGGCTTGTGGTTCATCGGAATTTTTAGCTTCCGCTTTATCTGGGAGTACTTCAAGAGTGATCAGGGCGGCTTTGGTGAAGCACTGACGACGGGGCAGTGGTTAAGCGTACCCTGCGTATTACTGGGTATTGGTATGGTAATCTACAGCCAGCGGGCGAAGACGGTGTAGCGGGCGCCGGAGCGCAGGTGCAGGGGGAGGTTGTAGAGCTGAGTGCGATTCGCGTCTGCCTTCGACGGTCAGTGGCGGATAAATTCAAAAAACAAGCGCCAGTACCGGCTCTCTGTTGCCCGACGTGTCCATTTCCCGTAATTTAACGGCATGAAAGATACCAGCCACCACGACGAACGTATCGCCAAAATGATCTTTGGCTCCGTCTATCCACACTACCTGGCAAGAATTGAAAAAAACGGGAGAACCAAAGAAGAATTAGATCAGGTAATTGAATGGCTCACCGCTTACGATGGAACAAAACTTCAGCAGCTCATTGACGATAAGGTGACCATTAAAGCATTCTACGGCAACGCTGAGATGAACCCCAACGTCCACCTCATTAAGGGAGTAGTTTGTGGCTACCGCGTGGAAGAGATTACCAATACATTGACGCAGCAAGCGCGCTACCTGGACAAACTGGTGGACGAGCTGGCCATAGGACGTAAGATGGAAAAGATCATGCGGGCACCTAAACTATAAGTGGCGCTGAGTTTAGATTTTCACGCACTACAAGTAACGGTTATTGATTGGATGATATAAAAGGAGACAGAAGCCCTCCAGGGCTCTGTCTTTTGAAAACCATCCCATAGCACCTGCGTCCCCGTCCAAAAAGGCGAAGTGCGTAGAATAATCAATAAGCCATGTTACGCATATTCTACGTCTTTCTATTCCTTGCCGTAGGGCTTTCCCTCCAGGCGAACAACATCGAAGTAACTAACATCGTACTGACTGATCAGAACGAAGCAGCGGGCACCTCGGTCATTCAATTTGACCTGAACTGGGAAAACTCCTGGCGCATCAGTGTCGGCCCATCCAACTACGATGCCGCCTGGGTCTTCGCTAAATTCCGGGTCAACGGCGGCATCTGGCGTCACACGGTTATTTCCGGCCCCGGCCTTGCCCCCGCCGGTGGCGCGGTGGATGTTACCGACAATCTCGGCGCATTCGTCTACCGTAGTGGAGATGGCAGCGGTGATATTTCCTTCTCCAGCGTTCAACTCGTGTGGGACTACGGTGCCAGCAACGTCGATGCCAACGCTGTTGTCGATGTACAGGTCTTCGCCATCGAAATGGTCTACGTCCCTGAAGGAGAATTTCGTCTGGGCACGGGCTTTGGCGGCATCACTGCCGATAACGAAGTGGGCGAATTCCGGACGAGAGGAGCCGTTTTCCCAACCTTCTATCAACCTTATGCAGTCACCTCTGAAGCGGCCATTACGGTCGGAAGTGGCTCGGGGCAATTAGATTACAGTACCGATGTGGGAGGGAGCCGTCCGGGTGACCTGCTGGGCCCCATTCCTGCCGATTTCCCCAAAGGATTCTCTGCATTCTACTCTATGAAGTATGAAATGTCACAGTCACAATACGTAGCCTTCTTCAATACCTTAACCCAAAATCAACGCACGAACCTCGATGTAACGGGTGCAGATGGAAAAGGTGTAGATGAAGAATTCAATCGTAATGGTGTAAGCTGGGATGAAGCAGGTAATGCCACCACCACCCTCCCGGATGTACCCCTTAATTACGTCAACAACAATATTCTGCTGGCGTACCTGGACTGGGCCGCCCTGCGCCCCATGACCGAGCTGGAGTACGAAAAAGCCGGTCGCGGATCCGCCGCCCCCGTCAACAACGAATTTGCCTGGGGAACCGCCAATATTCATGGTATGGATTACGAGTACACTGGCTTAGGCACGCCTGGCGAAGGCATCTCTAACCCCGGCGTAGGTGTGGGGAATGCGATCTACTCAGCTACTAATGGTACACCAACCGGCCCCAAACGATGTGGTGTCCTGGCGGCAAGTGCCCTGAACCCCACCCGGGAAGAAACCGGAGCAAGTTTTTATGGCATCATGGAACTTTCGGGTAATCTCTACGAGCGCCTCATTTCGGTCGGAAACCCCGAAGGGCGGGCCTTTACCGGCACGCACGGAGACGGAACCTTGCTCTTCAGTGGTAGCCATAACGTAGAAAGCTGGCCCGCTGATAACAACACCGGTTTCGGTTACCGAGGTGGCTCGTTCTTCAATGGAAGCGACTTCATCCGCCTTTCTGACCGCTACGATGCTTCTACGGTGCTCGTAGGTGTTAATAATCGCCTTGGTTTCCGCGGTGTACGCTCGGCTAATTGATCGGGGACGTATTTTTCTAACGTCTCAATTAATTAACCATGAACTACAATAATAATGGATGGCGGATACTGCCGCTACTCTTTGCGGCCTTAGCGAGCTTACCCCTTTTCGCCCAGTACACGGGCGGTGACGGCGACGGGGTTACCGACGGACGAATCCTCCAGGTAACCTTTGACGGAATCCCCGCTGGCGTAACGGCGCTTTTCGTCGGGGGGGACGGTGATGGTGCTGACCAAATGACCAGTAGCCTGACACTCTCCGGAGCCAACCTTTCTGCCCTCTTTGGTGGCGGTAATGGTGATGGCTTTGATCAGTTAACGGCTAACCTTACCCTCAGTGGAGAAAGCCTGTCGGCCCTCTTCGGCGGCGGTGATGGTGATGGCTTCGATGAGGAGTCCGTTTCTCTCGTTCTGAGCGGGGAGAACCTTGCCGGCCTCTTTGGCGGCGGCGGCGGTGACGGCTTCGACGGGAAGACGATCAACGCTACCATCAGCGGTGAGTCGCTCGCCGCCCTCTTCGGCGGCGGTGATGGTGATGGCTTCGATGAGGAGTCCGTGTCGGTGGTGCTCAACGGCACTGACCTGGCGCAGCTCTTCGGCGGTGGTGATGGCGACGGCTTTGACGCCCTGCGGTATTCTGCTACCCTCAGCGGTCAGGGCCTGGCCGCCCTCTTTGGTGGTGGCGATGGTGACGGCTTCGATGTCTCCCTCTACGCAGGTAGCATTCCCTTACCGCTTACGCTCATCAGTTTCGATGCCTTCCCGGAGCAGGACTACGTTTTGCTCAAATGGGTAACGGAGGATGAGGTGGCCACCGATTTCTTCACCATCGAGAAAACCACCGACGGAACTTCCTTCGCCTACGTAGGAGATACGGAAGCATCCGGCTTCTCCGAACCCGGCGAACAAGTCCACTACGAAATGCGCGACGATGAACCCTACCAGGGCACTTCGTTCTACCGCCTGAAAACGACTGACTTCGACGGGGCGGTGAGCATGTCTCACCTCGTGGAGGTGCAGTATTCCGACGCGGCGGACTGGTCGTTCAACCTCTTCCCCAACCCCAACACGGGTAAGCACTTCAGCGTCCGTACCGACGGGATGGAACGCGGGGAGACAATGACACTGCAAGTCTTTGATCTGAATGGCCGCGCACTGTTCACGGAGTCCTACGAACATTACCCCGGGCAAGCTTTCCGCTTTGACCTGAAGCGGCGTTTACCTGCGGGTTCTTACCTGATCCGGCTGGGGCACGAAGGGCTGGGGTATCAGGCTAAGATATTGTTGGTGGGGGGGCAGTAGGTTCGGCCGACTTCAGTCGGCGATACAAACGGCCGACCTTATTGATGACCTCATCAATATCCCGATACGCCCGCCCACTTGCCTCCACATAAGCGGAGCCATCGTATTTGAACGAAGACTGCACATTGTGGTGAGTCTCCCGCGTGATGAGTGGTCGTTTACCCACCAGCTTAGCCCGCAGCCCTTCCAGTGGCCAGAGCATGGCCGACTGCCAGGCGGGCATACGGTAGGTCGGAGCTTTAGCACCGATGCTTTCGGCGATCATCCGCTGCACTTCCTTCCAGGAGAGGTTGGCGGCATTGAGCAGGAAGCGATCTCCGTCAATGTCACGATCGAGGGCAAAGAGGGTGGCGTCTACCACGTCTTCAACGGCAACGAAGCCGGCGCTGCCGTCAGGGTAGATGTTTCGGCCCGAGGCGGCCATCCGCCAGAGGGCGGGGGTATTGTGGCCTTTAAAGTTACCCGCTCCAAGAATGGTGGATGGATACAAGGCGGCGACGGACAGCCCTTCGGCCTGCCCGCGCCAGACTTCGCGCTCAGCGGCGAATTTGCTTTCGGCGTAGCTGCTGTTGGGTTTTTCCTCCGGCCAGCGATCCGCTGGCGTAACGACCGGGCCACCGCTGCGTCGGTTCAGTACCGCTACGGAGCTGAGGTGGATGAGCCGGCGGGTGCCGGCCTCAAGGGCCATGTTTACCAGGTTTGCCGTGCCTTCACCGTTGATGAACTGCATCCGCTCACGGTCTTCTGGCTGGAAAGACACCAAGGCGGCAGCGTGGATGATGGTATCGATGCCATTCAGGGCATCGAGCAGGCTCTCCGGATCGTTGAGGTCACCAGTTGTGGTTTCCCATCCTTCGGGGAGGTCGCCTAAGGCCGTCAGATCACTGCTTTCTCTGATCAAAACCCGGCACCTGCGTTCTGCGCCCCGAAAATGCTCCGCCAGCCCACGGGCCAGGTAGCCGCCGAGAAAACCAGTAGCACCGGTGAGGAGTATGTCGGGAGAAGAGGAGGTCACGTCAGCAGAAGCGTTTCTATTCTAAAGCCTGAACCACAATAGAGTTCATTGAGGCAGGCTGATAATCATCACATGCCAAAAATTAATGGCACCAGCAGCGTCGTCACCAGCCAGCAGATCAGGTTCAGCGGCGTCCCGATGCGGGTGAAATCCGAGAATTTGTAGCGCCCGGCGGAGTACACCATCGCGTTGGTCTGGTACCCCACCGGGGTCATGAAGCTGGCCGAGGCGGCAATGGCGACGGTAACCAGCAGCGGCATGGGGTCCAATCCCATTTGCTGGGCGGCAGCGATGGCCACCGGTGCCAGCAGGGCTGCCGTTGCGTTGTTGCTCATCATCTCCGTCAGCAGGTTCGTAACGATGTACAGTAGCGCAATCAGCCCATACACTCCCCAGTTGGTGAGGGAGCCGGTCAGTAAGCCCGCAACATCCTGATCAAGGCCACTGTTGCCCATGGCTTTGCCCAGGCTGAGCGCACCGGCCAGCAGGAAAACGATCTTCCAGTCGATGGCTTCGTAGGCATCCTGCATACTGATGGTGCCCACAAGGACTAAGGCACAAACCCCCGTCAGAGCCGCGATACTAATGGGCAGAATACCGGCAGTGGCGAGCCCGACGACGGTAAAAATGGTGGCGAGGACAAAGTAAAACCTGGTCCGCTTAAAATCGGCCATCGTGTCGCTCGACAGCAGAATGAAGGGGCTGTCCTGTTGCTGTTCAATGCGCTGCAACTCGGCCAGGTAGTGGCTCTTCACTTCGGCGAGGATGACGTCTCCGGCCGTGAGGGGCAGCTGGTAAAGCTGCTCATGCAGCGTCTCTTCGCGCTGGCGGATGGCCAGAGGAACGGCACGGTAGCTGCGCCGAAAATCCACCTGCCGCAGGGTTTTTCCCACAAACTCCGAGTTGGGAGTAATCACCATTTCCACCAGGGTGGAATTGTCACGATCCAGCCCCGTGCCCATGAGCCGGACGCTGTTGGCACCATCAACGATGCGTACCCAGTCTTTGAGGCTCTTGATTTTTTCGCGGTCGCAGCGAACCTTCAGGGTGTCGTTGGCCGCCAGCCGGAAATCTCCGGGCGGCAGGGTGAATCTGTCTTTTTCGCGGCGGACTTCAATGATGTCCATGTCCAGCTCCCGCACGATGGGCGAATCCATGATGCGCATTCCGGCCAGTTTGGGATTGTCCAGAATGACGATCTCAGCCATGTAATCGTGCAGCGCGAACTGGTCGGCCAGACTGTCCTCCGCTTCCCGGTTGGGGAGCAGGCGACTGCCGAAGTAAGTCAGGTAAATGACCCCAATCAGCAGCAGCACCAGGCCGACGGGAGCCAGGGTGAATACAGAAAAACCGCTTACGCCCTGGGATTCGGCAATACCACTAACGAGGATGTTCGTGGAAGTACCGATCAGCGTACACATCCCACCAAGGATGCTGGCGTAAGACAGGGGGATGAGCAGCTTGGAGGGGTTGATCTTTGCCGAAGCTGCAATGCGTACCACGATGGGGATGAAGACGGCCACCACCGGCGTGTTATTGATGAAAGCAGACACGAAAGCCACCAGCAGCATCAGCAACAGGGTGGCGTAGCGGGGGCGCGTGCGGAAGCGTTCGGCCATACGGCCGGCAAGCATCTGCAGGGCACCGGTTTTGAGCAGGGCGGCGGAGAGGACGAACATGAAAGCGACCGTCAGGGTAGCACCGTTGCTAAAGCCGTCGAGGCCTTCCGATGGGCTGATGACGCCGGTGGTAACCAGGGCTACAATGAGCAGCATGGCCACTACGTCTACCGTCAGCCATTCCGTGACGAACAGAATAACGGCAATGAGCGCAACAAGAAGGGTGATGATGGCGGGAGACAAGGGGAGTAGTCTTGTAGTTGGGTAGTCTTGTAGACGGACGGGGCAGCGTCTGTTCGTAGGGCGAAGATAGCCCTGATGGAGCTAGTGCTTGTATGGCGCGCGGACGCAGGTGCAATGGAATGGACAAAGAGCAATGGAGCCCCCTTAGATATTAATCACCTTTGCTCGGTGGCTCTTCTCCCGGTAAAGAGCTTTTATATATTCAACCAATAAGTCGCCTTCGCCACAATCGACCGGTTACGCTCCGTCCAGCCCAGGGTGTTATAGTTGTTGGTGTAGACGAGGAAGAAATCAGACACCGGGGCAAATCGCCATTGCAGGCGGGCGTTGAGGTTGAAGTTGTTGAACTGCTCATTGTACTGCAGGAAGGTGGTCAGGAAGACAGACTTACTGAAGGTCAGGTCGATCCGTGGGCCAATGAGGAAGAGCGCCGTGCTGGCGTAGGGCTCCGGTAGGTCAATGAACTGATAGTTAAACCGCAGGTCAATACTTCCCAGCGGCTGGTAGCGATAAACGAGCCCGCCGCCGATGCCGTAGCTGGTGCCATTGAAAAACTGCCCGGCCTCCACTTCAAAACGGGAACTGAACTTTTTGCGCCGATCACTTGAATAATCGATGCCCGCCCGCCAGAATCCATAGTTCTGATTACCCGGCAGCGGGGTAGCATCCGTTCGGGTGGGGTCAAAACCATCAAATAGATAAATATTCTGGAAGCCAGCCCCAACCGTAAACCGCTGCGTGTTGGCATATTGCCAGCCGTAGCGGAAGTCGTAGCTGTAATCCGTAACACCTTCCCCGGGCTGGGTAAAGGCCTGTAATTCAATAGCCGGGCCTTTCTGAACAACATTGGGGTTGTCCGGATAGTCGATCCGTCGGGCTTCAATGCTGCTGGTGAAAAATCCCTTGCGGGGCACGAAGCCTACCTCTGCGTTGTATTCTTCCCCGACGTAGGCATGAGAATAGTTCAGGTTCCAATAGCGATCCCGAAATTCCAGGTTCAGGCCGTGTACGTAGTCATCCCCATCTTCCCGATCAGAAAAACTGCGGTGGAGAAAGGTCTTACCGTTCCACTTATTATTTTTTGTCGCCAGGTTATAATCGATGCCGGCTACCCGGTTGAAGTTCAGATTCGTTTCGGTGCTGTCGGAAAAATCGCCGAAGTTTTGCTTGTTGACGAAAATGGCGCCAACTGCGGAACGATCACCAATCTTCCGCTGGCCAGCCGCTACGGTATAATTGTAGCTGGGCAGGCCCTGCTCAAAATCAGCAGCGGCCTGCATGTTCAACAAGCCGATGCGGTAATCGTCGTTGAGCTTACCACTCAGGCGTGCCCCGTAAAAGATGGGATTCTGGATGGCTACGCCCGTGGCGGTATCTCTGGTTACCCCGATTCTCCGGCTGAAAAAAGGATTCACCCGGGAGAATCCGAAAGAACTGAACAGGTCGGCATTCTCCAGAAAGAACTGCCTTCGCTCCGGAAAGAAAACCTCGAAACGAGTAGTGTTAATCACCTGCTGGTCCACTTCAACCTGGCTGAAATCCGGATTAACGGTCAGGTCGAGGTTGAGGCCGGAACCAATGCCGATTTTAGCATCACCACCAACGTTACTGTTCCAACCCGTCTTCGTGCCCGCTTCAAAGTCTTTGAACGCACCGCCCCCCACGTAGGGGATGAGGGTCATATTACTGGCCTGTGCACTTGGTGCACCGCCAATAAAATCAATCGTACCCATATAAGCCAGGCTCATAATGATCTGGTTTTGGGGGATCCGGTGCCAAGTAGAGCGGGTGTTGGACTGGGTATCAAAACGGTAAGAATTAAAATACCACTGGGGGTCACCGTCAGGGAACCGTAGGCTGGCGAAGGGGATGATCATTTCTAAAGACCAGAAGCCGTTTCCGATGTGGCTTTCTCCCCGCCACTTGTTGTCCCATTCTTCCCGGAAGTCATCCCCGCTTTCCCCGCCGTTGTAAATAAGTGCTTCGCGGGTAACACCGTAGGGGTTCATGCCAAAAACAATGGCGTTGGTTTTGTCTTTGAACGGGTTGAATAGAAAAGTGATGTTGTCGTTCCCTCCGGCACGATAGTCCCGCCGCAGGCTGGGGATAACGAAATCAGTACCCTTAACGTAGCATTTGGCAGCAACGTAAAGGTTGCGGTCGTCGTAGCCGAAATAAATTTCTGTCTGGTCCGCTACACGGGTAGTGTCCGAAGGGAAGGTCTCCCAGAAGTTGGTGGCTGGTGCGCTTCGTGCCCAGTCTTCTTCATCCAGCTTTCCATCCAGCGTAATGCCGTTTTCAAATCGAACGGCGGTGGACGTCGGCGGTATGTCCGCCGTAGCGGGGTCCATCTGCCCGCTTAAAAGCAGGGGTAAGAGGAAAAGCAAGCAAAGTATTTTTCTCACAGCGGTGGAATTCTTCGGCAGGGAAAGGTCGAATGCCCTGAACGACATGGTTTGTGGCGGGGGTAAAGATTGGCCGACAAAGTTACTCCAGCAAACAGTGGTTAGTAGCCATTGTGAGATTATTCACGTTTCGTTTAAATAAAAAGCACCGCTCTTCCGGGTCTCGGAAGAACGGCACGAATTAAGAGCTTAGTTCTTGGGATTAAACTGTAAGTAGAAAATTAATGTAAGGGATTAAACTTCAAGCTTGTTCAAGGCCTGATTTTTGTGTTGTCTTAAGCTGATGTCTATCGTTGTTTTTAGACTAACTTAATGTCTGCTCTTACGACGGGAGACGGGTAAAAAGTCACTACCCCAAACGCAAATCATCTCTTTGGGGGAGCCAGCCCAGCTTTCGAAGCTTATCGGAGGAGACGATTTTTCCGTTGCTTCCACCAGCTTCAGTACTGGCAACGGGCAAACCAATACTCGCCGCAGCCTTTTTATAAAATACGCCTTTGGGTGGATGGATGGCGGCACAGACGTTGAAGGTCTCTCCTTGAAATTTGGGTTTTTCCAGCAAGAGCAGAATGGCGCTGATCACGTCGTCTCGGTGAACAAGATTGATGGCTGCGTCAGCCTTGGGTACCGGCCGATCCCGGCCACCATAGAAACGGCCGGGGTGACGGTCTTCCGCAATCAACCCCGCAAGGCGAAGAACAGTTACCCTCGCGACAGTAGTCTGCAACCAGTTTTCGGCAGCAAGCACGGCATGGGAGGAGTGGCTGTCGGGCTGGGGAGGAGTGCGCTCCGTTACTTCTCCCGTCGCCTTTCCGTACACACCAGTACTGCTGGTAAATATTACCGACGGGGCACTACGGCTGTGTAATCGAGTAACGGATTGCAGGCAGGCAAGGTAATGATCGGTAGCGCCCTCA
>Ga0115031_1001340_pt1 | contig 18370 bp, 17 predicted proteins | sample Maine_Asex4_meta_FD_87301 | JGI IMG/M metagenome (GOLD analysis project Ga0115031, IMG submission 87301) | Marine algal microbial communities from Maine, USA - Maine_Asex4_metaG | ecosystem: Host-associated > Algae > Red algae > Unclassified | place: Maine, USA | collected 2015-01-05
AGTGTCGCGCCAGAAACGATCGAACACCGAACGCGACATCAACAGTTTTCCGTGGCTGGAGCCATAGTCTCTGAACACCGCTGTGATGGTGAAGTCCTGATAGCCATCAGTCTCGGTAAACACTCGTAGAGAATCCCCGGCACTGCGCTGGTACTTGGTAGCGAGTGGTTCGCTGATCATCAACGCGTCACCGGTTGACCATTGTTGCCAGGCGGTGTCCTCGTCACCATCGATGAGTTCAAAACCGGTATCGCTACCGGGATGAGGCTGTACCACAAGCATGTCCAGACTGCCGATATCGGTAGCAGCCTGAATGCTGCGTCCGGTGCTGACACTGCGGATACCGGGTATCTGTCTGGCAGTTGCATCAATTCCCGGCGTGAGTAGCGTGGCGCCCTGCGCTGTTGCCGCTGATGGCACGCTAACGTAAATATCACTTTGCAGGGTAGTGCCCAGCCACTGGTCTACCGTTGATCGAAAGCTGCCAATCATGATGTCTACGCCAAATGTTGCAGAGACTGCGATACACAACGCCGCGACTGCAAGTCCGGTACGACTGATATTGCGCTCAATGCCGCCCACAGCCAACGACACGCTGATACCCAGACGTGATGCAAGCGGTTTGAGCCATGAGGCTATTTTTCTGACAAGCCACGGCAGCGCCATGCCGTATCCGAGTATCAGTAACATCATGGCAGCGAAACCGACAATGAGCGACTGCAACGGCAGGTTCGCAGCTACCAGCCCCAACAGTGCCAGCAGGAATCCAGCAATGGCGAATTTTGGCAATATGTCATGCGTGCGCTGCTCGATGACAGAACGCTGTCTGGCCTGAACCGGACTGGTTGATGCGGCGTCGATAGCACTCAGGCTGGCTGCCAGTACACTACTGCCAATACCCAGTAGCAGCCCTGCAGCTATTAGCCAGGGGCTAAACCAGATTTGTTGAATATGCAGCACGAAGTAAAGATCGTTGATCGTCTGGGTTGTCAGCTTGATCAGCTCATGCGCAACAAGATAACCCAGCGCGATGCCAATAACTGATCCGGCGAAGCTGATGGCAACGGCTTCAGCCACGATGTTGAAAAACAGTGTTCGTGAGCTGATGCCGATAATGCGTTTGACAGCAAACAACTCACGGCGCTGAACCACAGCAAATGTCATGGTGTTATGAATCAGAAATACACCCACCACCAACGCCAGCAGACTCATGGCCGTCAGGTTGATGTGAAAGCCCCGTGTCATTGCCTGCATGGTTTGTTGACGACTGGCTGCCACATCCATCCGCAACGTGTCGGGCAGAGCCTCTGATACCCGCAGAATATCGGCATCGTCCAATATCAAGTCGATACGATCAATACGCGAATCGCGTTGTAACAGGGTTTGAACAAAAGCGATGTCACCGATCAGCATGCCGGTGGAGGCAGCTGGACTGGCGGATTCAAAGGAGCCGGCAAGTGTTGCCCTGGCCTGCTGTCCACCAACAGTGATGCCAAGCTGTTGCCCGACACGAATTTTTTGCGAATCAAGGTTGGCTGCGCTGATTATCAGAGCATCCGGACGCAGTAATTGGCGTGCAAGGTTAGTCGCCTTGACAGTGCCTTCACCTGATGTTTGCGAACCACGTTCAGGTGCTGTACCGGCTCGGGCAAAGGCCGCTTCACTGAACGGATCAAGACCCAGTATGGAGTAGACGTCTGCCGCTATGGCCACATGGCCCTGTATGACCGGTGCCATCCGGATGTCAGGAAGCTGTTGACGAAGTGCTACATAGGCTGACTGTTCGATACCTCGCGCACCCGTAAGTTGATGCGTAGTACGCCCGTACAACGCTTCGCTGGACAAGGCAAAGGCGCGTTGCGAACTATGGTTGGTGATCATTACGGCTGTAACGATAGCCACACCCAGCACAATACCCAGAACCGACAACAGCAGTTGCGCCGGATGACGGCGATAGAATTGCCAGCTGGATCTGGCCAGGAGTCGGCTAGTGCTCATGCTATTGACGTGGGTGTAGTCGCTCTACCAGGCGGGGCTGGACTGGAGTTCTTCAGGGCTCATCTCCAGCACCGATCCCTGATCCAGTACCAGTACCCGATCTGCCACGCTGGCAACCTCCACGCTGTGGGTGACCAATAACAAGGCAGCCTCTCGATTATCGGTCAGTTCACGCAACAGCCCCAACACCTGGCGTCCACTTTTCGCATCAAGGTTGCCGGTGGGCTCATCCGCCAATATCAATGCAGGCCGATGTACCAGCGCTCGTGCAATGGCTACACGTTGCTGCTCACCACCGGACAATGTGTCTGGGTAGTCGTCGCCGCGATTCTTGAGACCTACAGCTTGCAGGATCTGCTCTACGCTAGTGTGCTGATCCTTGATGGATACCGAAGACAAAGCCAGAGGCAACGCGACATTGTCAGCCACATTCAATGTGGGTATCAGATTGAATGCCTGATAGATAAACCCGATGTTACGCCCGCGTAGCCGAGTTCTCTGGCTGTCATCCATTGATGACATGCACTCGCCGTGCACAGTGACCTCTCCGCTGGTCAGTGGCTCCAGCCCGCTGATCAGATTCAATAAGGTCGATTTACCCGACCCGCTCCTGCCTATCAGTGCCACAGTTTCGCCAGCAACTACGCGCAGCGACAGGCCATTCAGGATAGCGGTCGTGGACTGAGCGCTGGTGTAGCTGTGCGACAGGTGATCAACGGCAATCGCTACAGATTCTGAGAGAGTCACAGTGATGGTTTGTCGCGCTCTTCGTTAGTATCGGCGTTAATTGAGTGGTTCGCTGGAGAATCGCTTCAAAGTCTCCCATAAGGCGGCTGCATCAACCTTGCCCAGCAATTTCACGAAATGTTTCGGGTGAACATAGGCCAGATCGTGCAGTGTTCTGGCGTGGTATCGCTGAGTCAAAGGCTCAAGGCCTGAGTCGGGTACACAGGTTGCGAGAGGTGCATCAAGAAAGCCTGGTCGCCAGCCCACACGATTATAAAAAGCCAGCACTCCTTCCGTACGAGCTATGGCAATCCCCTGAAGCGGAGGCGATAAAGTTTCAAAGAAAGTGCCAGACATAACATGAGTATCGAAGTCGACGCCTGCTACAGCATCCGGTTTTATTCGCCCGATACTGGCGAACACGTCTTGCTTGATACGTCTCTCCAGCGCATCCGGTGCATTCGGGCTTATCAGGGAGGCTGCGTGTCGGATCGGGTCGAGTGTGGGTGAAGACATGAGAGCTACCTTTACGGGATACTCGTATGATAGATGAATTAGGTCTAACCCCCGCCTATTGGCAAACAGAGTCAGGATCGTCTTAACCGTTAAAAATGAGTCAACCACCGGAACCTGTCAATTTCTACACGGTGTTACAGAGACGTCTGCACTGGCTGGTGCTGTTGCTGCTGGCACTTCAGTACAGCCTTCAGGTGCCGATGAAAGCTGCCATAGCTACGATAGAACAGGAACAGACGCTGAGCCTTTTACAATTTCTGGTCACTACCGTGCATACGTGGGGTGGAATCAGTATCGCAGCCATCATGCTTTGGCGCTGGCAGTTGCGTCGCCGCCCGGTGCCACCGGGTGCGGGCAATTTGTCGCCACTGCACGAACGACTGGTCCGTTGGCATCACGTCAGCTTATATGTGGTGCTGTTTCTGATGGCCTCTACAGGCGCGCTGTACTATTTCCTTGAGTTGCAACAGGCAGCACAATGGCATGAGTGGGGAAAATGGTTATTGCTGGTACTGATCGGTGCGCACATTGCTGGTGCGTTATCTCACGCAATCAGAGGTGACACCGTTTTTCAACGCATGATGGGGCGTGGCAGTTAGCGCTGATATAATAGGAGTGACCAGTGCGGCTACGTACCGGTCAATGAACACGGTTTATAGTAGGCGCAAAGCGTCAGCGGAGAGAAGTGTATGAGTGGTGCCACCGATAGCGGCATGTTTAGGACAATGGGGATTGTTGCTGGAGCGGTAGCGCTCTTGGCAATTCTGTGCATGATAGCGGCACGTTTGCTGGGGATTGGCACCGACGATTCCAGTGATCCTCTGAAGCGCAACGCCTTGGTTCAGCGTATCGAACCGATCGCCAGTGTCAGAACCTCAGCGGACGACCTGCCCGAAGCGGGTTCTGAAGTTGTTGTGGCTGATGCCAGTGGCGGTGCAAAAAGCGGCGAGGAACTCGTTAATGGTGCGTGCGCAGCATGCCATGTGGCAGGTGTTGCCGGTGCTCCCAAGCTGGACGATGAAGCCGCCTGGGCGGAGCGTCGTGAGGCGGGTCTAGACGCACTGGTGGCCAGTGTCATTAACGGTAAGGGCTCCATGCCTGCACGCGGTGGTAGTGCTTACAGCGATGATGAAATAACACTGGCTGTTCAGCACATTGCCTTGTTTGAAGTGGACGACGCGGCTGCTGCACCAGCAGAGACTGAGTCTGCCGCGGCAAGCACCGACGAGGCACCAGCAACAGAGAGCGTCGAAGCTCCAGCTGCTACCGATGATGCTGTAGCGACCACTGAGACCGTCACGGTCGAGGCAGCACCGGCAACGACAGAGGCCCCTGCTGCCGCGGATGCGCCTGCTACGACAGAGGCCCCTGCTGCTGCGGATGCGCCTGCTACGACTGAGGCCGCCGCGGATGAGGAAGCACCAGCAACAACAGAAACGGCTACTGCCGAAGAAGCACCAGTTGCGACGGAGACCGCTGCGGTTGAAGAGGCCCCTGTGGTTGCTGAGCCTGTCGTAGAAGCGCCAGTGGCCGAGACAGCGGTAGCGGCTGCGGCTATGGTTGTGGGTCAGGTGCCAGAACCTGCGGGCTTGACGGACAACATCCGGAATACTGTTGACGGAGTTTGTGCAGGTTGTCACATGGCAGGTGTAGCCGGTGCTCCGAAGCTGGACGATAAGGCTGCCTGGCAGCTGCGGGCTGACAAAGGCCTTGACGCACTGGTTGCGTCAGTCACGAACGGCTTGAACGTCATGCCGCCGCGGGGCGGGTCGGCACTCACTGATGAGGAAATCGTGATCGCTGTCCAGTACCAGATCAGCAAGGTAAAATAACGGCTCGTCTACTCTCGACACCCTCTGTCGGATGGGGTGTGAGTCACCACGATCACGCCCCGTTAGTCGCGCCTGAGCGCGCGATCCATCGAGATGGGTGTCGGGTAGCGCCGGACCACCCAGAACGAGCTTCCGATAAAGCTCAAAATCGTTGCGCTTTGAATGAGCAGAGCGGCCTTCTCGCTCATTACTCCAAGCGTTGTAGCAACGACAGCGACCAACAGAGAAAACTCACTGATCTGGCCTAGTCTCGCGCCGGTTTCACCGGCCATTCGTGCCTTCTCCTGCTCCCGCTGTAACAACAGCTTGAATACTATCGGCTTCACGGCAACCGATATCAGCGCCAGAATCATTGCTGGCAACAGTACTTGAGGCAGCGCTCCAATATCGAATCCTGCGCCCAGCGCGAAGAAAAACAACACCAGAAAGAAATCACGCAGAGGCTTCAGGCTCTCGGCGATGAATCGTGCGATTGGGCTGGTGGCCAAGGTGACGCCAGCAACGAACGCTCCCACCTCATGCGACAGACCGATTACGGTTGCAAGCTCAGCTATACCCAGACACCAGCCGATGGCCAGCAGAAAGAGATACTCCTGGATCTGGTCAAACCGGGCGAACAGAACTGTGAGCACGCGAGTAGCAATCCACCAGGCGGCCAACGCCAAAGCTGGCAGTCCCAGAAACAAGATCAGAGTCTCAGAGATCAGACTTTCCTGATTGCCCAGCCCCTCAAGAGCCAACAGCACAGCGATAGCCAGCATATCTTGTAGCAGCAAGATGCTGACGATCAGTTCTCCCATACGCTGATGATGCAGCGCGCTGGTGGGCAACAATTTCAGAGCGATGATGGTACTGGAGAACATCATGGCGGCTCCCACCAGCAGGCTATCCAGCCAACTAAAGCCAAACGCCTTCGCCACCAGTAAACCGAGCACCGCGAAAACAGTGGAGCTAGCCGCGGTCACAACAATGGCTTCTCTGAACAGCTTTTTCAGATCCTTGGGCTCAAGGTTTAACCCGAGTAGGAAAAGCAGGAACAGTATGCCCACATTAGAGATATCGGCGATCAACGCCGGATTTGACACGATATCGAGAGCCCATGGGCCGAACAGCGCACCCAGCAGGATATAGGCGATCAGCAAGGCCTGTCTGGCGTACAACGCCAGCGTGGCGATAACAGCTGCGCCACTGAACACCAGAAACAGCGAGAAAATAATCGATTGATCGTGCAAAAAAGGCAGGTGTCGGTTATTGAAACTGATGCAAGGTTACACTGACCGGGTTGTATTACTGACTACTTTTTAGCACCACACCATATGTTTTTTTATCTGGGCGGGTTATTCTTGCGGGTTGTTCCGCTTCAGTCCGCCGGTCGCTCCTAGCAATGTCCCAGATTATAGAATTTGTTGGTAACCATACGCTGCTCTTCATTGCGTTCTTCGTGACGCTGGGTATGCTGGTTTATACCGAGTACATGCGTATATCGTCAGCTAACACAGCGCTGTCGCCCTACGACGCTACACAGAAAATGAACGGCGGCACTGCCGTGTTCCTTGATGTCCGCGACGAATCAGAATTCAAGGGTGGCCATTTACTAAATGCGCGCAGCATGCCAGTCAATAAACTGACTGAGCGACTGCATGAACTAGAGAAGCACAAGGATAAGGATGTCGTCGTTTATTGCGACAACGGAATGCGAACCTCCCGAGCGATCGCCAAGCTGAAGAAAAGCGGGTTCACCAATCTGTTTTCACTGGCTGGCGGACTTGTTGCTTGGGAAAAGGCCAGTCTGCCCACAGTTACCAAGTAATAGAGCGGGCTCTGGCAACTCAAGGGCCCGTGAAGTCTCTTTCCATCTGACCTTTCAACGCAGGCTTTCGCATGAGTGAACCCACGGATACAGGCACTTCATCCGGCATCGTGATGTACGAGTCCAACTGGTGCAGCTTTTGCCGTGCAGCTCGACGTTTGCTTGAGTCAAAAGGCTGGGCATACGAGAGCAGGGTGGTAGACGGTAATGCTCCGTTACGAGCGCAGATGCAGGAGCAAACGGGAAAGACTTCCGTTCCCCAGATATTCTTCGGTGACCGGCATATCGGTGGGTTCGACGATATGGCAGCGCTGGAAGAAGACGGCGAACTCGATAGCGCCTACGCGGCGATTCATTAAACCTATTAGCGATTGATTTCATCATGGCAGAAGAGAAGGACAACAAGTCACCAGCCGCGCCCGCAGCTGCACCTAGCCCGGCAGTAAAACCGGAAGCATCAGGACCTGTATTCAAGATTCAACGGGTCTATCTCAAAGACGCCTCCTACGAATCCCCACAGACACCGGCGGTATTCGTGGGTGGCACTCAGTGGCAACCCAACGTCTCATTGCACCTGAACACCGAGAGTACAAAACTGGATAACGACCTGTACGAATGTGTGCTGACGGTGACAGCAACGGTGAAGCTTGGTGAAGAGGTTGCCTACCTGATCGAAGTCAAGCAGGCTGGATTGTTCCTGGTCAAGGGCTTCGGGCAGGACAGACTGGGGCCGATGCTCGGTAGTTTCTGTCCCAATTTGCTGTTTCCATTTGCTCGAGAGGAAATCGCATCATTGGTACAGAAGGGCGGATTTCCACAACTGCTTCTGGATCCTGTGAACTTCGACGCCTTGTATGCGCAGCACGTTGAGGCCGCTAAGCAAAACGCACCGGCGCCAGAAACACAGCAGTAGGGGCACTAATACCCCTGGCTGTCAGCTCAGCCCGGGGTAATTAGTCTGGCGAAGCGCCTCGTAGGTGATTATTGCTACGGCATTCGACAGATTCAGACTACGGCTATCCGGTTGCATTGGAATTCTGATTCTTGCGCCTATACGCGCATCATCCAGTACCTTGTCTGGAAGCCCGCGAGTTTCTGGGCCAAACAGCAGAACATCCCCGGCCTTGTAGTCAGGTTTATCGTAGGCAACGGACCCCTTGGTGGTGATGGCAAATACGCGCAGCAGCGTCTTGTCGTCTGTAATGAGAGATTGATAACAGCTCTGCAGGTTTTTATGCACATGAACTCGCGCGGATTCGTGATAGTCCAGACCGGCTCGGCGCAGTGCTTTGGTCTCAAGCGAAAAGCCGAGTGGCTCCACCAGGTGTAGCTGTATGCCGGTGTTGGCGCAGAGCCTGATAACGTTGCCCGTATTGGGCGGAATTTCGGGCTCATAGAGCACTACATGCAGGGTAGGATGGATTTCTGGCACTGTGATCAACAGGGGTAGTTACGGGTTTCCTCGGACCGCCAGTTTACCCGCGCTGTGCCTTGCGCAACGCGCCTGACCCGTCCACGGGTAACTTACAGACGCTCGTTACTTGCTCACAAGCCTCATTCACACTATTGTTAGACACGGCTGCGTCAGGGAATGGCATCCTCGTTGCTGAATAGTAGTGTACGAGCAAGCCACCTTCGCCGAACGATAAGTGTCTGGAATGAACTATAACGAATCGACTGTTGAGACAGGTAGACGGCATTATTATTCGTCGTCGCAGGGGCCGTTCTACAACGCCAACAACATTTTCATGTTCTACGGCGGTGGAGAGCGAGGCGAGATCGTTGAGTGCATTGTCCGCTCGCTAGGCTCCGACGACCAGATCAGGCATGTTCGCGGCGAGCGCGGCAGCGGCAAGACCATGATGTCGCTGGTCATCAGCGACCGACTCAAGCATCGTTTCAATATCATGCGCTACGATGTCCCGGACATCTCAGCCTCCCTACTGCTTAGACACCTGCTGATTGAGTTATGCCCACAGAAAGCGGATTTGATCTCTGCACGGCAGGCGCAGGTGGGAGTCGGCCAGACAGAGATTGACGCGGCTCTGGACGGTATTGTTATCCAGCTCTCGGACAGCGATCGCAACTACTCACAAAAGCCTTACGTTTTGATTCTCGATTCCCAAGCCGATATCGATATGGCTTCCACCCGGATACTGGAGCTCCTGTCCTCCATCAAGGTCAACGGTGAGGTAGCCATGCAATGCATCGTCTTTCATCGGGTTTCTGACGAGTCAGCGCGAGCGGCAGGTATGCATAGCAATACTCTACGCACCGACAATCATTTCTGGTTGCGAAGACTCACGCTAGCTGAGATCAGCGATTACTTGCGACATCACATGTTGTTGTTTGATTTTAACCAACGCGATCTGTTTACTCGAGAGATGGCGTATTTCATTGCCGATCGCTCGGAAGGTGTACTACGTTCAATCAATACATTGGCACGCAATGCTTTCACGATCGCCAATCTGGAGGACGCCGATAAGTTATCCATGTCACATTTATTGATGGCAGGGTTGCCTGCTCGTGCAGAAGTGTCTACTGAGTCCGGTTTTCTGGCTCGCCATCGCGGTGGAGTGATTGCATTGATAGGCTCGTGCGTTGTAGCATCAGCTATCGCCGCCGTTGTGTTCATGCGTTAGCGTGTTGAAGTCCAGTTGGGCTTCGAAGGTGTTATCAGGATGATGACACCAGTGGATCGCACAGTAGGGCGATACCCAGAAAGACAAAAGGAGATTGTCAGTGACCATTACCGTTCGTATTGCCGTCTGTTTATTACTGTCCTGTGCGACAGGTTGCAGCACTTATCTTGCTGCCTTGCCTTCGGCCAGTTTCGAGCGTGCCTCTTTTGACGCCAAGGCCTCTGCTCCGCTTATCGATGATGCTGCCTGGTCTACCGAGCTTGCGGTTAGCGACCCTGTCCTGATAGATTCGTCCAATGTTGATGCGCGCCCAGGTACCGGCATCAATGAGCCGGTTGGTGCAGGCAAAAGTCTGATCTTGCAAGCGTCTGACGAGGCGGACAGTGAAACCGCTCTAGCTGATCTGACCGATAGCCCGGCGTCGTTGCTGTCTATTAACGCGGTGAATGCACCGCTGGACGCACTGATGTTCAGCCTGGCCACCGAGGCAGGTATTGACTTGAATGTGACGGGTGAGCTGACTCAACGTGTCACTTTGAAATTATCGCAAGCCACGTTGTCTCATGCGCTGGATGAGCTGGCGCAACAAGTCTCCTTCGCCTGGCATCTGGATGACCAGTCGCTATTAATCTGGCAGGGTGATGCGTATCCGTTCAGTTACCCGATTGACTATCTGAACATGCATCGCACTACGCAAAGCAGCGTGGGTCTTGCGACGCAGGTAGGCACTATCAATGCGTCTGATTCCAGTGGTGGTTCTATCGCAAACAGTTCGCAAACGCGCATAGAGAACACGAGCGAACATCGCTTCTGGGATTCTTTGCAAAACGATATACAAGGGCTTATCAACAACGTCAGCCAGCAAGAACAGGTTGCCGGATCCAGTACAAACCTGTCCAGCTTCTCTGTGAACGCAGAAGCTGGCTTGATCAATCTGTATGCCTTGCCAGAGGTGCACAGATCAGTCAGACGCTATCTGACTCTGCTTCAGGAAAGTGCGCAACGGCAAGTACTGATTGAAGCCACCGTGGTTGAAGTAGCACTATCGGACAGTTTCGAGGCGGGCGTAGACTGGCAACTGCTGGCGGCAGGGTTCAGTGGTCTTAGCGCGGTGCAGTCTCTCACCGGTGCACCGTTGGTAAATGCCGCCACCGTAGACCGCATCGTGGCTCCTGCAGGGCTGGTCAGCCTGGTGAAGTCGGACAGCCGCGGTGACATCAGCACTACGCTGAGCTTGCTTGAGCAGTTTGGCGATGTCCGCATACTATCGCGGCCTCGTATCATTGCGCTCAACAATCAGTCTTCTGTTCTGAAGGTTGTGGATAACAGAGTTTATTTTACGGCGAAAGTGGAGCGCTCCCGATCAGAAAAGGCGGATGAAATAGTTACTGAAACAGAGATTCATACGGTACCCGTCGGATTGGTCATGAATGTTACGCCGCAGATCAGCGCCAGCGGATCTGTCATGTTGAATGTGCGTCCTACCTTGTCACGCATTCTGGGGTTTGTAAACGATCCCAATCCGGAACTTGCGCTGGCTAATGTTCGCAATGGTGTACCGGAAATTCAGGTTCGCGAAATGGAATCCATGTTGAATGTGCAAAGTGGTGAGGTTGCGATCATAGGAGGCCTGATGCAGGAGACCTCAGAGCAGAACGATTCTGGTTTGCCGGTACTGAGTCGTGTGCCTCTACTCAGGCATATGTTCTCGCAACGAGCGCGCAAGCACCGCCAGACTGAATTGTTGATTGTGTTACGCCCGACCGTCGTTACGCCTCAATTGAAGGCAGCCAGATCATCGTGAACATTGCCGACCAGGAAGAATACGCAATGGTGATACTGGACAGGCTGATTCCGTGTATGGACGCGGTAGCTCTATTATCAGAAAGTGCGGCCAGGCGTTTGTGTGTCGTGCCAATGGGTGTGGAAAGGCGTTCGGGTACTGTTACGTTGCTGGTCGGTAGTGCTGATCCGGGTAATCAAATAGTGAATGAACGATTGCATCGGCAACTTGACGCCGGAACGGGAATACGGTTAGTTAAAGTTGAAGCCTTGGCCATTCCCGATGCGCTGGATAGATGTTACCGACGCGGCAGCTCAGCCACTGAGATCCTGCAATGGTGCGCCGACGGAGCTAGTGCAGACAAACTGGAGCAGCAGTTGCCGGAGGTGACTATCAGGCTTGTGGAATCATTGCTTGTTGAGGCAATCAGGCAGCGCGCTTCAGATGTTCATCTCTCGCCCGAGCGCAACAGTGTTCATGTACGGCTACGCGTTGATGGCGTACTGACATCGTTCATGCTATTGCATGGTAGCTGGATGTCAAGACTGATCGTACGTTTGAAAATTCTCTCATCAATGGACATTGCAGAATCCAGATTACCGCAGGATGGACAGTTCTCTCAATGGGTACAATGCGCCCACACAGACTACCGTGTATCCACTTTTCCTACCGTTTCAGGTGAGAATGTGGTTCTCCGGGTCATGAGTTCCCGCTCGTCGATGGGCACGCTTCAAAGTCTGGAACTACCGGATAGAACCACTGAGCATCTACGGGAAGCAGTTCATAAGCCAGATGGTCTTGTTGTCATTTGTGGGCCCACCGGATCAGGTAAAACAACGACCCTCTACGCTTTGCTCAACGCACTCGATAGCACAGCACTGAACATCATGACGCTTGAAGATCCGGTAGAGGTCTTTGTTGCCGGATTACGACAGAGTTCTGTTGATGCTTCCAGATCATTTGATTACTCCGATGGCATCCGGGCCTTGTTGAGACAGGACCCGGATGTGATGATGCTGGGTGAGGTGCGAGACACGCAGAGCTGCAGGATGATGTTGCGTGCTGTGATGACGGGCCATCGTGTGCTCACTACAGTTCATGCAAGCAATGCCTTGGGTGCCATCGGGAGAATTGCAGAACTTGGCGCTCCCGCAGCCTCACTGGCGCAACACCTCTCGATTGTAGTATCGCAACGACTCATCAGGCTCAAGTGCAAGGATTGTTGTGTGCCCAGTGATAACTGCGCCAGATGTCAAGGCAGTGGGTATTTTGGACGGCAAGTCATCATGGAGCTGATTCCGTGTAGTCCTCAATTATCCATATTGCTGGCTAAGAGTGCATCAATCGCCTCTCTGCAAGCGGAGCTTGTCAGTTCAGGTTTTGTCTCCCTGCGAGAGCAGGCTCAGAAACTGGTAGACGAGGGGCTTACCTCCGACGAAGAATTACAACGCGTATTGGGAAATGATATCCCTGTTCATCACAGCGAACCGTCGTATAAATCCACCGGGCATCTGTCGGAAGCACAAGCCTGATCTCAATCAAATAACTCTTATCACGGAAGGAAAGAGTATGCAGCACACGATAACCATCGACTATCGCCAACCCGGAATCAGTCGTCCCGATTCGAGCCTTGTTACCGCCTTTTTTCACCTTGAGCATTTACTCAAGGCTGGCGTGGATATGGGCGAGGCGCTGGACGAGCTTGCTGAAAACGACAAAGGGTCCGGGCACGCTAGCTGGCGTCAGATTGCCCGTAGTGTCAAACAGGGTCAATCGCTGTCGGTAGCAATGGAGGCACTGCCAGGCGTATTCAATCCACAAGTCATAGCCTTGATCAGGGCGGGTGAAAGTAGTGGGGAACTTGCTGCAGCCTGTGACAGTTGCATGAAGCTGTTGCAATGGCAGATGAGTGTCAAATCCAGGCTGATAACCGTCCTTATCTATCCGGTTTTTGCATTGACTGTTCTGATGTGTGTCGTGGTGTTTCTGATGGTGTACATGGTACCCGCAATGGGCGGTTTTCTTCTCGACAGTAACGCAGGTCTTAGCTGGCATGCTCGTATGCTGTTCACGCTATCCGAATGGTTACATCAATATGCTTATATGTTGCCACTCGTTGTCTTTTCGGTCTATCTGCTAGTTACCGTTGGCCGAAGGTTCAGCCTGGCATTCAGAGTTGCAAGCGATGCGTACCTGCTGAAGATGCCTGTGGTTGGAAAATTGATTGCTGATCTGGAGTTGAGTCGTTACTGCAACAGCTGCGCGCATTTGTACGGCTCTGGTGTAGCGTTATCAGATTCGATGGAAATCGCTGAAGGCGTAATGACTAACCATGCATTAAGACACAGCTTGAGCGATGGCAGAATCTTGTTGTTGTCAGGAGTCACATTAGCGGCCGCGCTGAACGTTGTGACACTATTGCCCGGTGTGTTCAAGCGCGTTATCGCGGCTGGTGAAACAACAGGTGTGCTTGAGCAGGCGTTGCTGCAGGCTAGTTCTTATCAACAGCAACAGTGCGATCAAACAATCGAGCGTACAGAAAAACTGATAGCGCCCGTATTGTTGCTCGTTATAGGCGTTGTGTTGTTGTGGATTGTGGTCTCCCTGTTAGGCCCTGTCTATGAGTCGGCCATCAATACGGTTCTCTCGTCATGAGTCGCTGCAGAGCTACAGAGAATGCACAGGCCAAAATCAGGACAGTGCTGGTTATGCAGGCAGACCAAGCCTTTTGGTTCAAGTGGCTGGGCGATGCGTTGCTGGATAGCTTTGTTGAACCCTTGCGCCTGGAAAGGATGAAGCAGGGTGTGTTGTGCCCTTGGCTTGCTGCAGAAAATGAGACTCGACACCACCTCGTGGAGCTGGTCCTTGATACAGCTCTTGATGAGCTGGACAAGGTGAAAACGGAAGTGCCTGACACGGGCCGTGTTCAGTGTGCGCGACGTTGGCAACTGGTGCGCCGAATGCAGAGTGACTACCCGCATGCTGCCATTTACAAGTTGCCCGGTTATATGGCACCTGATGTTCTGAGTATCCATCATCAGCTAATACCAGATACATGGTGTCACTGGTTACAGCAGCTTCAGGCCAGTAACATCATTGTGTCTCATGTGGTAACAACAACAGAGCTGCTTGGCAGATTGCATCACTCACTTGATGGGACTGTACTATTCAATACCGAGTCTGGTTTTGAGCGTCGACATTTACTGGTTGATAACGCCGCACCCTTGTTCATGAGACTGGTGCATGGACCTTCCTTTGACGTTGTTGCAGATGAAAATCCTGCACAGGATGGTTTCGCGACACGTACGGAGGATGTTGTCACTACTGAACTTCACAAGACACTCGATTACTCAACCAATAATATACTGCCGCAGGATCGACGCGTATCGGTGCTGACCCCACCCACACAGTGGAAGGGGTGTCCAACGGCATCAACTGCCGCCTGTACTCTTGCTGCACTGTGCGTTAATATTCCGTTAGAATTTTCCATTCAGCTCTGGCGTGATAAACAACTCTCCGAGCCGCAGGCACGGACAGTCAGTGTGCGCTTACCCGAAGGTGGTGTGCATCTTTGGCGCATTCTTCAACGCCTGTTTGACCAAATTCCATGGCCGTTGCCACCGGTAAAGTCCACCAGCCTGAATCCGGATTTCAGTGTCACTGGCAAGCGCCGTAGAAACACCCAGGCTCTGGTGTCCTCAGTGAATAGCAGTCTTCTCAGGCAGCGTATTACAGCCCTTCGCAGCGCCACGCTCATGAGCGCTCTGATAGCGACTGCCACTGTGATGCTGGCAGGCGTGTACGGCATGGATAGCGCACGCGAAAAAGCAAAATTGTCTGTTGAGTACGGTCGACTCTCAGACCAGATCGTTCATCTGACTGACGCTGTGGAAACCATCAATCCATCGCCGGAGTTCGTTTTCCGTTCCTTGCAGAGAATTGAGACCTATCAGGGCGTAAAGCCTATGGAGCCACAGGTTCTTTTATCCACTGTGGCGGGTGCTATCACCGATTTCCCGGCATTGATACTGGATTCTCTCTCCTGGTCGGTACTGGGCAAGGGAAGTACACCCGATGATGATGTGTTGGTTAATGCCGGGATGAGGGGGCGAGAGGCGCTTTGGGCTCTGGGTGCGGAACGTTCGCAGCTACACATTGAGCTATCGGGAGCTGTCACCAGTCAGCAGGGCCTTCGTGATCAGCAAAGCGCTGTGAAGGCTTTTGTTGCCTATCTGGAGTCTGTGCAGGGTATATCCAGCGTCAGCGTGCTGGAGTCCCCTGCACAGGCCGCCCGATCCAGTCAGGTTCTGGTAGACACCGGCGCTCGCTACCGGCTGTCATTGGTGCTGGGTAAATCGTGATGATCCGTTGGTCGATGGCCTTGGCAACTGCTTTGGGTGTGTTGGCACTAGCGATCGTGGCCACGCTCTGGACCGGTCGGACAACCGATATTGCCGCTGAGAAACTCCGTCTAACGCGGGTTGCTCATCAACGACTTCAACAACAACACAGCTTGCTGAAGTCGCCTGATTCGGCGCAACGCATTGAACAGCTGGATCAGGCGCTGGATGCCCTGCAGATCAGCCTTGTAGAGGCGGTATCGAACAGACCAGTTCCGGACGGAGTGATTGATGTGACCTTTGAACAACAGCTGATGCCACCCATGACGCAGGCAGGCACGCACTATCCAGTATCCGTCTTACGGTTGTCCCTGATGCTGACTATGGAACATTCTGTAGGTTTGGTAAACATGCTTGATCAAGTTTCGGGCGCAACGTCGGTTTGGCCGTCTGAAGTGCGGGGGTGTGAGCTGCGGCGACTGCCCATGCAGCGCCTCAGCGCCCAATGCGTGATGGATTTTTATCATTGGTCCGATGACTCTGCGGTGATTCGACCTGATAATTCGTTATTAAATAACGACCAGGATGAAGGGACATGAATGGCAGATACACTTGTCTGCATGCAAGGCCTTTCCTGGTTCTATCTTGCGTAGTCGCCAGTGTTCTGCTGTCTGGAACGTTGATGGCAGAAGAGGGCGTGCTGCATAACAAGCGACTATTCTTCTCCCATAGTCAGAGAGCTGCAACAGAAGCCATGCAACCACAGCCCTCGCAGGATAATCAGCGAAATGTGCCTACACACTCTGCCGTCTCTGCCGTCTCTGATGTTGTTTCAGGCCCAGAAACACCGGATTTTTCTACTCTGCACGCCAAGTCCTCTGAACTACAATTCACCGCGGTTGTGTCTGGAGCAAGCGCTGTCATCTTGTTGATTAACGGTTCACCTTGTCGATCACTTTCGCATCTGGCAACCGAGGAACAGAACAGGTCGCTACCGCTCGATTGCCCGCAGTTGGTAACGGCGAAGTTTTCATTGAGTTGGTTGCCTGAACAGCAGCAGATAATGGTGTTGAGTTCTGGCGGTAAAACAGACGTATTACGTGTGGGTGAGGGCATTTGAATAATGCGCGCTGTCAGTCAGGTTATATATCGCTACTAATGCTGGTGGTATTGCTCAGTGGCAGTGCGGTTTTGTTGAAACTGACAACGATGAATCGAAGTGGCTCATTAGGATTGCTGACTGTCGTTGCCAGACAGCTGCCACTACAACATTCAAGGCAGGCCCTGTTAAGCTATGCGGCTGTCTACCCGTGGCTCTATGGTCCGCAAGGAGCGGGACCCGGTCATTTGCCGTGTCCGGATACAGACCACTCAACTATTATCGATACCCAGGCGCAGCTCAAGGACGGTCCAAACCCGCCGTGTGGCAGACAACAACTATCGGCAGGGCGGTTACCTCGCAGAGTCAACCTGTCTGGTAGTCGTTATGCCTTCAGTGATCTTGCCTCAGCACGATTTGATTACCATGTACACGGTAGTGTGGTTAACAACCCGGTAAATCGCGTGGTTAACCCGTCACTGTTGCTTGGCGAAGGCAGCTCTGTTTCTGCGCTCGCCAGAGTGTCCATCGCCGGATCAGAGTCGCTGCCACCTGATGCGCAAAGTGTCGCATCGGTGATTACACCCGCTAGCTTGCTACTCGCCATCAGGCCGAGTGTTGCTGCATGGATCATAGAGCGTTTGAAGTTACTAGAGACAGATTCGTGTGTATTCAAGGCCGGTGCAACGGCCGGAAATCTCTGGGCACCTGGCACAGATTTGAGTGCCGGTGTGAGTGCTGAGTCAGACCCGGATAGCCTGCCTACGGCACACGCAAATCAGGGAAAACAGAAGGCGGTTGATCAATCACAACGTACCCGATGCCAGAGGAGCGAGGAACTGGCAAGACTTTGTGTCGGGACACATAAACCGCACATGCATGCGCCATCCGCTTCAGCCGCAAATCGAAATGAATCTCTACGCATTTTGTTATGGCTGGTCGACTCGATACCTGAGCTTAATACTTGCCCCGATAATGTCGCGAATCTGCTGACCATCGATCATGTGTCGGCGTCACGACATTGGTTCTACCGAAATCAATGGCATGCGTGGATACGCGTTGAATCATTATATGGCTGTGAGGATAATAAATCTGGCCAATGCAAGCTGACTTACAGGCCAACAAATGCGTTAGCACAGTTGTCTGAACCGTTGATCCTTGAGAGCGTGCCGTGAGTTGTCAGCGTACGTTGAACAGCCAACAGGCATTTACATTGGTAGAGCTTGCGTTGGTGCTGCTCGTTCTTGGAGTGCTGACACGCTCGTTAATCGGGCCTTTGACAGGTGCCAGAAATCTGATGGACCGCCGTACCACTACCGAGCAGCTTGACACCATCAAGCAGAGTTTATTGGGTCATGTTGTTGCAACCGGTGTGTTGCCATGCCCGATTACTCCATCCTCGACAACAGGCTTCGATTTTCAGGTCAACGATGAGCTATCGGGTGCTTGTCCCGACAGCATCGGTGGACTGCCGGCTGGTTTGCTGGGACTGTCAGGAGTCATAGACGGCAATGGCCAGTTACTGGATGTCTGGAACAGACCCTTTCGCTACGCTATCAGTCTGGACAATCATGCACACCGAGGTGATATTGAATTGCCAGACTGGACGAGTGCCGGGGAAGCG
>Ga0115031_1001346_pt1 | contig 18319 bp, 12 predicted proteins | sample Maine_Asex4_meta_FD_87301 | JGI IMG/M metagenome (GOLD analysis project Ga0115031, IMG submission 87301) | Marine algal microbial communities from Maine, USA - Maine_Asex4_metaG | ecosystem: Host-associated > Algae > Red algae > Unclassified | place: Maine, USA | collected 2015-01-05
CAGCAGGTGCTGGTCATCGATCGACTTCACGTGGGCGCCCATCTCCTCGGCCCAGGCCGTGATGACGCCGACGTTCCCGGGCTCGCACGCGTCGGAGGAGGAGGGCAGCGCCGTGCCGCGGCAGCGCGGCTCGTTGGCCAGCTCCCACATGAGCACGTTCGGGTCGTCCTTGTAGGCAACGCCCGTGTACACGTTCTGCCGGTTGAGCAGGTACGTGATCCAGTCCTTGTACCAGCCCTTGATGACCTCATCGGTGTAGAAGTCGTCGTGGTACCAGACACGGTCGCTGTCGTCGGCCAGATCGCGCCAGCGCACGTACTGGTCGATACCGCCGAAGGCATCCCAGTTGCCGACGAACGGGAGCACGGAGCGGATGCCGCGTGCTCCGGCTTGCGCGACCGCGAAGTCGAGCTGCGCGAGACCGTATTCGCCCTCGTTGACCATCGGAGCCCCGGCCTCGTCGTCCCACCCCTGGAACCAGGTGGGGCCGTTGCCCTCGCCATGGATGGAACTGGCGCGCCCGGGTTCGTCGGGATCCTGCACGAGGAAGAAGGCCCACAGCCGCATGGCATCGAAACCCGCCGCCCGGGCGTCGTCGAGCACGTTGGTGACGTTGACCTGCGTGCCCGCCCCGTCGGCGCCGTACATCAGGTAGTAGTTGTTCGTCCCGGCAAAGCGGTAGCGCGACCCGCCGACCACCAGATGGGTGCCTTTCGCCCGAACGATCCCGTCGTCGGGCTCGCTCGTGCCCGATTCGCCCGCACCCGACTCACTCGCATCCGACGTCACCTGAGCGGATGCGGTCACGGCGACGGCCAGCATGCCGGAAGCGACGAGCGTTGCGAGATATCGACGATGACAGGTCATGCTGTGTTCCCTGCTGCCGGGTATCCCGGCGTTGCACCGCGGCGCTCCGCACGAGCGCCGTCATCCGCGACTGGTGATGGTGGAGAGTAGGGTCGATCACGTAGGTACAACGTTACACCCGAATGCGCGAAGTTGCCAGACGCCGTGCGTGCGTCGCCGCCGCCGCTACCTGCCGACGGCCCACCGGCCGCCGATCGCCTTGACGTAGGCAGGCGGTTCCGCAGGTAGGCGGCCATCCGCGGAGCCATCCGCGGAACGAGCGGTACGTTCCGGTGCCGACGGGTGCCGACGAGGGCGGCGCGAGCGCGGGCTACGGCAGGGACATGCACCGGGCGAGGTCACATGGTCGTGCCACCGGCCGGCCGGTGGCCGCCCGTGTTCCTTGCCGACCCGGAACAGGTGTGGTTGGGCGCCAGGCATCGAACGGTGTCCGGGCAGGTCGGTGGCGTGTGCGAGGATCGGGGTGACGAGAGCGTGCCGCCGAACGCCGGTATCCGTCAGGTGCATCGGGGATCCGGTGCATCCCGTCTCCCCCCTCCAACCGACAGGACCGCCCATGCTCGACAAGGCCAGCCGCTGGAACGACCTTTCCCCGGCCGAACTCGGAGATGCGCTCACCGATCGGCTGACCGGACTGCGAGCCGACATCCGTGCCGATCCGCTGGCCAACCCGGTACGTCAGCTGGCGCACGAACTCAGTTGCGGCCTGGAGAGCGGTGCGCTGAGCATCGGCCAGCTCGACGAGCTCACCGCGATCCTGGACAAGGATGCCTTCGCATTGCGTGCCCGCCACGTCGCTCGGTACCTGGAGCAGTCCGGGACCGGCGACCTCGATGCCATGGTGGCCGATCTTTCCGCACCGCTGGACACCTTCGAGGCGTTCAGCGCGTTCTGGTCGCGACGCATGGAGACCATCGTCTTCACGGGTCATCCGACGTTCCTGCTGACACCCGGCGCCCGCGACCGTCTCGCGCACGCCGCGCTCGGAGGGCAGGTGCCGATCGATGGTCCGGGCATGCCCGACCCGGACATCACGCTGGCGGACGAGCACGCGCAGGCACGCGCCGCGCTGCGCGCGGCGACGGATGCGGTGCACGCGCTGAGCCGGTCGCTGCTGGTGCTTGCGCGCGCCCGCTTCGCCGGCGAGTGGCGCGCGTTCCGACCGTCACCGATCGGACTGGCCACCTGGGTCGGCTACGACATGGACGGCCGGAACGACATCACCTGGAGCCAGGTGATCGCGCACCGCATCGCGGAGAAGGCCGAGCGGCTGTTCCTCTACGCCGAGCGCCTGGACGCGCTGCAGCTCGACACCGCCGCCGACCTGAGCAAGCGGCTGCGAACGGCGGCCGAACGGGCGCAGGGCGACGCCGAGGCGTTCGCCGGCGACCTGTCCACCCCCGAGACGCTGGCCAGCGCCGCGAACGGATTGACCCGGGACGAGCAAGGCAAGCTGGTGACGCTCGGTCCGGTGATGGACGAGCTGTCCGCCATGGCCGACGAGGCGGGCGGTGACAGTGCGCTCGACCTGCTCGCGTTGCGCGCCGAGATGGCGGCGTTCGGCCTGGGCATGGGCGAGGTGCACTTTCGGCTGAATGCGGCGCAGATCAGCAACGCGGCCCGTACCGCGCTGGCGAGCGATCGCCAGACCGACCTGTTCGGCCGCGGCGCCCTGGACGACGTGACGGGCCTGATCGCCGACACCCGTCCCGTGCGGGTCAACTTTGCAAGCCTGGCCGCCGAGACGTCCTCCGCGGCACGCATCTTCATCGCCGCCTCGCAGATCGCCAAGCATGTGGATGCGGATGCACCGATCCGCCTGCTGATCGCCGAGTGCGAGAATCCGGTGACGGTGCTGACGGCGATCTACCTGGCCCGGGTGTTCGACGTCGAACGCCAGATCGACGTCTGCCCGCTGTTCGAGACCGGAGCGGCGCTGGATCGCGGGCGCCGCATCCTCGACGTGCTGTTCCAGCAGGAGCCCTATCGTCGACAGGCCGAACGGCGTGGCCGGGTGTCGATCGAGGCGGGCTTCTCCGATGCCGGTCGCTTCATGGGTCAGGTACCGGCAGGGCTCGCGATCGAACGGTTGCACGGCCAGCTCGCCTCGCAGATGCAGGAGCATGGCCTGGACCATCTCGAGGCCATCATCTTCGACACGCACGGCGAGAGCATGGGGCGGGGAGGGCATCCCGGCGGTATCGTCGATCGCTGCCTCTACGCCTGCAGCCCGTGGGCACGCCGTCAGTTCAGCGACCGCGGCATCCACCTCGTTCACGAGCAGAGCTTCCAGGGCGGGGACGGCTACGTGTGGTTCACCGGCGAGCGGATGGCGCGACGCACGCTGACCGGCATCCTCAAGGCGCATGGCGAGGCGCGCGCGGCGAGCCGGGACGACCCCTTCTACCAGGACACCGCCACCAGCCTCGATTTCTTCCACGCGGTCAAGAAGCGGCAGGAAGAGCTGTTCGTCGATCCGGCCTACAACATCGCGCTCGGCGCGATGGGCCTGGGAATCCTGCCCAGGACCGGCAGCCGCAAGTCGCGGCGCCAGTTCGAACGGGGTGCGGACGAGGAGACCTCCCTGCGGCGCATCCGGGCCATCCCGCACAACGCCGTGCTGCAGCAGATGGGCCTGCTGGCCAACATCCTCGGTGGCGTCGGCGGTGCGGTGGCGGTCGAGCCGGAGGCCTACGTCCGGCTGGCACGCGAATCGGATCGCTTCGGCCGGATCATGCGGCTGGTCTGCGCGGCCGACAGCCATTCGGAGATGAAGACGCTGATCGCCTACATGAAGCTCTACGACGGCAGCTTCTGGGCCACGCGCCCCATCTCCGGCGAGGAACGTTCGCTGGAGGCGCCCTGCGCCGTGCTGGCCGATGCGCTGTCCGAGGACCATCGCTACTTCACCGCCCTGCAACTGGCGGCGCGACTGCGCTCGGACGCGATCTCGCTGACCCGCATCCTGGGTCAGATGGGCCTGCCGCCACGCGGTCACACCCCGCTCAGCCTCGACCTGCTGCACGCCGTGCGGCTCACCGCCATCCAGCATTGCTTCCTGATCGCTGCGCGCCTGCCCTCGTTCACGCCGCAGGGCGGGTTCAACCGGGAGGACGTGATGGCGCTGATCTTCACCCTGGACGTGCCGCAGGCCTGCGCGACGCTGCGCGAGACCTTCCCGACCGATCCGCACGAGGAGGCGCGCATCTCGCTCGACGAGCCGGCCGACTATCCGGCCGAGGGGGACGCGCGCTACCAGGGAATCGAGCGGGATTTCGTCAGGCCGCTCGAGGAGTCGTACCAGCTGATCCAGCGCGTATCGGTCGGCATCGCGAATCATTTCGCGGCGGTGGGCTGAGTCGACCTCGCCGGTGCCTTCCGTATGCCGCTCGATGGTGTCTCCGGAGCGTGTTTCACGGTCAGGTAGAGCAGGGCGGTGACGACGCCGTGACGAGCCGGTCCCGCCGAGCCGGGTTCATGCGTTCGGCGTGGCTCGCCGATCGAAACGGCGCCTGTCGAGATTATGTCAACATCGATGTCGTGGAGCGTGTGATCGGACGGTGATGCGCCGATGGCACCGGTGGTGATCCTTCCTGCTCACCCGGAATGTCGGAGGTTCGTCCTGACGGAACGCCACCGACCTGCATCAGCAGTCATGTGACGATCGATCGACCGTCCGTGATCATGGGCCGATTCCGCCACGCGCGAAGCGCGAAGCCCGGTCAGACGAACCGGCCATGTGCCAGCAGCGTCGTCGATGCTGATGGGCAGATGGGATGTCAGTGCGGTGCTCGAACCGGACGTGCTCGAATCGGGCGAACCGGATCAGCCCGCCGAACGAATCTTGCCGACATCGAGGCCGGCATTGCCCCGTTGCCGTCACGCCGGCGTGTCGAGCCATGCACCGACCGTCGAAGTCCGCCGGCGTGGAGTCCTGGCCGACTGCCGACGGGTCCTGCAGTGTCGATCGCCTCGAACGCTGCAACGCGTCTCCACGGATCCGCGCCCGGACGGAACATTCGCTTCCCGGCGCCCACCTCTCGTGTGTCGTGTCAACCGGGCTTTCAGATGTCGTGTCGATTGCGCATAATGTATATTATGTTAAATAGACTGGCGAGGTTCCTTGAAACGGCTCGCCCCGGCCTGCAGCCGTGCTGTGATTCCTCGTGAAACTCGAGACGTTTCACGCATGAACTTCGAGATGCACGCATGGAAAGTCGAGACGCTGGGAGCACGCGCAGCGAAAGGTCGAGACGTTCGAGGAAAGTCGCGCATCGACAGGTCACGACGTTTAGCGAGCGATACCGGGAGTTCGTCCGATTTCGCGCACGTCTGATCGAGACATCGAGGCAGGCGGTGGGACATGCCCGAGCGGGTGCGCTGGTTCGATCCCGAGTCGAGCCTTGCAGTGGACGACCGGAAGGCGGCATGAAGGGCGAATGGATGGCGAACGGTGACCGGCACGATGACAGGCGGCCTCGGCGAACGGGCGCGACAGGCGCTGTTCGATCGCTCCGCGGCAATCCTTCGCCAGAATGATCGTGGCGACTACACCGTGCCCACGCACGGGCTGTGATCGCTGGCACGCCTGGTTCCACCGCTGCCGGGACCCCGAAGGCACCGGACTCGTTGCGCTGATTCATCCGTGGGAGTCGGGGCGGGACAACTCGATCGACTGGGACGCGGCCCTCGAGGCGGTGCCGAGCGACGGAATCGGGCCGTACCAGCGGCGCGACACCCTGCACGCGGATGCGGCACACCGTCCGACCAGGGAACAATACGATCGCTACGTCGCGTTGGTCGAAGGATTCCGCGCACTGGACTGGGGCAACGCCCGGCTGCACGACGCCTCGCCGTTCCGGGTGGTCGACCCGGGCTTCAACGCGATCCTGATCCGCAGCTGCGCCGATCTGGCCGAGCTTGCCGATGCCCTCGGCGAACCGGAGATCGCGAGCGCCAACCGCGAGCGCGCCGAGCGCGGTCTCGCCGCGCTCGAATCGCTGTGGAGCGATGCGCACGGGCAGTACGTGTGCTTCGACCGTGCCGCGGGCACGCCGATCGACAGCGCCTCGGTCGGCGGCCTGATCGCGGCGTTCGCCGCCCTCCCACCGGCGAGACTCGACGCCCTCGCCGCTCGTCTCAATACGCTTGCCGAGCACACCGGCTTCCTGGTGCCGAGCCACGATCCGCTCGACCCCCGCTTCGACGCCAAGCGCTACTGGCGAGGTCCGGCCTGGCTCATCGTGAACTACCTGATCGCCTACGGATTGCGTGCCGGCGGTAAGTCCACGGCTGCCGAACGGGTGGAGCAGGCCAGCATCGGATTGATCGAATGCGGTGGCTTCGCCGAATACTACGACCCCGTCACCGGCGAGCCTTGCGGCGGTGGCTCTTTCACCTGGACGGCGGCGATGGTGATGGAAATCCTGCGTGCGCAGCCGGAAGCGGCATAGCGCTCGAGGATCGGCTATCGAGCGCATCGCCCTGCCCGGCCGAGACGACCAGGCCGTGCCGGACAACAGTATCGACACCATGGCCGAGCGCGTCGAGGCGATGCTGGACGCCAGGCGGCAGATGCTGCTGGCGCAACTATCGACCATGAGCCCGCCGCCCGACCGGCCACGCGGGGATGGACCACGACTACCAGCGCCCGGTTTCGGATCATCGGCCAGCCATAATAGAAGCGTGTGATGGTCGAGCAGCAGCTGCATCAGGTGCCGCCTTCGAACGCCTCGATCAACTCGTCGGATGTCCCATCGGAATCGTCCGCGATGCGTATCTTGCCGCGCAGACTGCCGGGCTTGCGAACAGGCATGAGCTCGCGACAGAGCGTCAGGTCGAAATAGCGCTTGCCCGCCTTCGCGATGATCACCTTCTCTCCACGCCGGACACGCTCGGCGAGTTCGGAGAGTCGTGACTTGGCTTCGTGACAGCGACTCCACCAGGTGACGCGCCCGGGACCGCGCCGTCGAACAGATCGACGATCGCCTGTTACAAGCCGTTACACCCTGTCGCACCCCCGCAATGTCTGGCCGGTGTCCCGCGCCGATAGTGTCGTCACGCTCCGACGACGAACCGGGGCTTACCTCTCGTTCGTCACCGTTCCCCCGAGACAGACGATCATGAAGACCTTCACGAAGATTGCCACCATCGCCGTCACCACCGTGGGCCTGGCCGTTGGCGGCTTCGCCCTGGCCGAGCGTTCCGACGGCGAGCGCGGCGCCCGCATGCTGGAGCGCGTCAGCGAGCGGCTGGAGCTCGACGACAACCAGCGCGCCGCGCTCGACACGCTGTTCGTCGAGGTCACCGGCCTGCGCCAGCTGGTCAGAGGCGATGGCCAGGACATGCGGGCCGAGCTCACCACGCTGGTCACGGCCGACACCTTCGACCAGGGCGCCGCGCTGGAGATAATCAGCAGCCGCACCGCCGCCATCCAGGCCGAAGCCCCCGAGCTGGTCGCCGCCGCCGCCGCCTTCCTGGACGGCCTGAGCGCCGAGCAGAAGACCGACATCTCGGCCTTCGCCGAGCGGGGCCGCGGTCACCGCGGTCACTGAGCGCCCGAGGATCGGCTGCCGAACATCGGGAAGTGGGCGTCGGGGATGTTGGACACCTCGTCCCCGGTGCTAACCTTTCACCGTGAATCCGGTCCTACTCATCGATGACGACGGCAAGCTCGGCGAGTTGCTGGTCGAGTATTGTGCCCGGTTCGGCCTGCGGGTCGAACCGGCGCTGACACCGTCCGCGGGCCTTGCAAAGCTTGATGCCGGCGCCTTCGAGGCGGTGATCCTGGACGTGATGCTGCCGGAGATGGACGGCTTCGAGGTCATCCGGCGCATCCGCGCCCGCTCCGACATCCCGATCGTCATGCTGACCGCGCGCGGCGATGTGACCGACCGCATCGTGGGGCTGGAGCTTGGCGCCGACGACTACCTGCCCAAGCCGTTCGAGCCGCGCGAACTGGTGGCGCGCCTGCAGGCCAACATCAAGCGCCGCGCAGCGGACGCCGCCGCACGCCCGGACCCGGCCGAGGCCAGGGCGGACGGCACCGGACGCTTCGAGGGCTTCTCGCTGCACCCGGACACTCGCGAGGTGCGCATCGACGGCGAGCCGGTCGAGCTCACCACCAAGGAGTACGAGCTGCTGATGCTGCTGGCATCCACTCCGGGCGAGGCGCTGTCGCGCGACGCGATCCTCGCCACGCTCAAGGGGACCGAGCACGAGCTGTACTCACGCTCGGTGGACATCCTGGTCAGCCGGCTGCGCGCCAAGTTGCGGCCCGCCCATCCGATCCGCACCGTGCACGGCGCCGGCTACGCGTTCGTGGCCCGAAGGCTCGGCAACGCCGGGTGAACCGAACGGCTGCCAGCGCCGAACCGTCAGCCGGGTTCCTGCGGCGTCGGCTGAACGCGATGTCGCGCTCGCTGTCGCTGCGGCTGCTGGGCATCTTCGTGCTGACCACGCTCGCCGCGCTGGTGGTGCTGGCGGTGTTCTTCACCAAGGGCCTGGGCTCGCAGTGGCGCGACACCATCGAGCCGCACTTCGTGCAGTACCTGAGCTACATCCAGCAGGACCTGGGCAATCCGCCCGATCCGACGCGGGCGCAGGCGTTGTCGGACCGGCTGCCGGTCGCCATCGTCATCTACTTGGGGGACATGCTGGTATTTTCAAGCGAACAGCCGGTTCCGCCGGTGCGGCGACTGCGCTACGAGCGTGTTCCGGTGGCGCGGATGGGCCGACGAACAGGGGCCGAGCGTCCGCTGGGCGTCATCGCGATCAGCCGCAGCGGTGGCCGCCGCGACAGCGTCCTGCGCTTCGAGCGCGACGGCTACAACGTGTACTACCGGTTCACCAGCGGTCGTCCACCGCGCCACCGATCGGACAGCGAGCGGGGCGACGCCCGCGCCGCTGTCGCCGATCGTTCCTCCTCCAGGGCATCCGATCGCGAACGTGCCTTCCGGCGTGGCGAACCCGGTGACGAACTGCCGTGGGCGCTGCTGGCGCTGGCCGCGGTCATGGTAACCAGCTGCTGGCTCATCCGCCGGCTGCTCTCGCCGATCGGCAGGATCCGCCACGGCGTGGCCCGCATGACCCGGGGCGAGCTTGCCGAGCGCATCGCCCTGCCCGGCCGCGACGATCTGGCCGTGCTGGGCAACAGCATCGACACCATGGCCGAGCGCATCGAGGCGATGCTGGATGCCAAGCGGCAACTGCTGCTGGCGCTCAGCCACGAGCTGCGCTCTCCGCTCGCACGCGCACGACTGGCGCTGCAGCTGCTGCCCGAGTCATCGCGCCGCGACTCGATCGAGGAGGATCTGCTGGAGATGCAATCACTGATCGCCGAGATCATCGAGTCCGAGCAGTTGCAGCAGGCGCACACGGTGCTGAACCGCACACCGGTCGATCTGGTCGAACTGGTGCGCGGCGAGGCGGACGGCCACCGCGAGGTCGAGCTGACGATCGAGGGCAGCACCGTCTCCATGCCGGGCACCGATGGCGATGGCGGCATTATGCTGATGGCGGACGCTGCCCGGCTGCGCATCATGGTGCGCAACCTGATCGCCAACGCGTTGCTGCACGGTCGCTCGGCCGACGGCACCGCCGCGGTCGTCGTGACGCTTGGTGCCGATCGGCACAAGGTGGCGTTCGAGGTCGCCGATACCGGTCCCGGCATCCGGCCGGACGATCTCGCCCGCATCACCGACCCGCTGTACCGCCCGGATGCGTCACGCACCCGTTCGACCGGCGGGTTCGGGCTGGGGCTGACCCTGGCACGGTTGATCGCCGAGACGCATGGAGGCTCGTTCCGGATCGACAGCGAGCCTGCCGTGCGGCCGGGCACGCGTGTCCGGATCGTGCTGCCGATCGGCGATTCGCACATGGCGTAGCGTTCGTCAGCGAGCGGCGCTCGGTCGACTCGCCGTCTACAGTATTCCGCGCCCGGGCAAGGCGGCGATCTCCGCCATCAGTGCCTCGTTCGCGTAGCGTCCCGGCGCCAGCGCGTCCGCATGGGCGGGCCGTTCGTCGCCGGTGATCCAGCGGGCGCACAGATCGCCCGCGGCGCACGCGCCGAGCGTGCCGAACCCGGACATCGCACCGACCACGAAGGCACCGTCGATGCCCATCTCTCCGATCAGCGGCCAGTTCTCCTCGGTACGGGTGTAGTAGCCGCCGTAGTGGTGCAGCGAGCGCGGCAGGTGCCCGTCGTACACCTTCAGCGCCGGATTGAGCCGAGCTGCCCCCTTGAGCACGATCTCGGGGTGCGCCTGCGCCAGGGCAGGCTCCCGCGCAACGCTTGCGTCCGCATCGTTGTACGCCCAGCCGAGCTTGACCCAGGTTCCGCGATCCCCGCCGTCCGGCCGACAGTGCACCGATCCGGGCATCTGTCGCGTCAACCAGGCCATGTCGGGTTCCGCCGCGAGCAGCGCCCTCTCCTCCTCGTCCCAGTCGATCCGTTGCGCATCCAGATCGATGGAGAAGGGCATGGTCCGCGGTATGGCGGCGGCGGTGTCCTCGAAGGCGATCTTCTGCTGCAGGGTGTTCCTGATCGGCAGGCGCACGCCCAGCATCGTCGCCACCTCGCCGACGAAGGGACCGGCCGCGTTCACCAGCCGCTCCGCACGGATCACCCGGTCGGGATCGCTCAGCCTCACCCGGAAGCTGTCGGCACGCTCGATCGAGCGCACCGTGCCGGTGACCCGGACGCCTGCCGCCGCCCGGTAGCGTTCGAGCAGGTGCTGCCCCATCTGCTGGGCGCTGATGGCTCCCGCCCGGCGAATGTGGATGACCGTGCGGATATCGTGTGCAAAGGAGGGAAATGTCCGGCGAACCAGATCGTGGCCTTGCAACACGTCCACGCCGGACGGTGCGGTTCGCCAATCCGCCTTCACGGGTGCCTGATAGGCGCCGTTCGCGATCCGGTCATGAACGCGGATGGCATCGTTCGGCGAGCCGGCGTAGCCCGCCTCGAGCCCCGCCAGGTGCTCATCCACGGTGCCCTCTCGCGTGGCCAGCACGTAGCCGCGCCGGCTCATGCCGATGCGATCGTCGGACTCGCGCGCGATCTGCTCCATCAGATCGATGCTGTGGTTGGTGAACGCAGTCATGATCGGGTGCGGCCACCAGTTGCGATAGTTCTCTCCGGACTGCGCCGAGGTGAAGCTCATCGGCTGACCTGCATCGACGAGCACGACGCGCAGCGTGCGGTCGAGCGTCTTCAGGTAGTGGGCCGTCGCGATGCCTATGATCCCGGCGCCGACGATCAGGACGTCGCAGGCGATGTCATTCGACACGCCCGCCTGCGCGCCCGTGGTGTTGCTGTCAGGCACGCTCTTCTCCATGGCCCCCTGCAGTACTGCCCAGGTTATCGGATCGCTCGCGACGACGGGTTGGCGAAGCGATCGGGTGCGAATCGCGCAGGCGCTGGGGGCGTTCGCATGGCGCGGACCCTATCGCGAACAGGCCGCCGAGGGTTGGCGACCCGATCAACGGCTCGGGTACACGGCAGCAGCACACGTCGAGCTCGCCCTCACCGAACGTGTGCTGCGTGTGGATGATGACTCTCCGCGTCCACGTCGACGTCGCGAATCACGAGGGTTCTGCAGGTGTCCGAGGGGGATTGGGCACTTGCAGATAGCTTTCCTTCGGGATTCTGACGATGCCCTTCAATCCAAGCAGCGCCCTGATCTCGTCGCTCAGCTGCAGTATCGCCTTTTCCACGGCGGTGAACACGAGATCCGCATCGTTCCCCCGTGCCGTGACAAGCGGAAGCCCCGGCGTGGGCATGGTCCATTCCAGGACCCGAACGTCGTTCGCGAACGACTCGTACCGCGATATCAACCGCCAGGATACGGCGTCCAGGGAGGCGATATCCGCACGCCCGTCCGCCACGGCCCTGGCGGACTCCAGATGTTGTCGGGCATGAAGGCGATTCCGAAACCAGAATCCCCAGGGCTCCAGGTGCCAGTAGGCAGCCGCATAGCCGGATTGCGAGAACGTCTGGTTGTAGGCAAAGACGCTGTCCAGGTAGTCGCCGACGTTCGCTCGCGGGTCGTCCGCCCTGGCGACCAGGGCGCTGCGATAGTAGCCCGGGGGGCATCCGGAGACGCCGAAGTCCGGCGTCCCGACCAGCTCGACCTTGTCATGCAGCCAAGTTCGGTAGGGCATTCCGCAGGTCTGGCTCAGCACGAGCTCGCTGTCGTTCCACACGGAAAACTCATCGGCATCCTGTGACAGGTGGGCAGGGCTGTCCATGCCGACGGCCCGCAGGTTGTCCCGAACGAGATTCCAGTAGACCGTGTGCGCATCCTCCAGTTGCGGACGCCGATACATCATCAGACTCGCGATCATGTTCGCGACAGAGCCGCTGGTCCGTTTCGTCGATCATGTTCCACTACGCGATGGTACCCCTGGCAAGCTGCCTCGAACAGCGATAACGTCCCGCGCACACCGAGTGCCGAACGGAAGGATGCGGGGATGAACCGTCAGTGTGCCGGCCGGCCGAACGGATCTTCGGGTCCATGCCGTTCGATCGACCTGCGGAACGCCACGACGATGCGTGGCCTGCCCGTACTCGCCGCGACGCTCCTGCTGCTCGGTGCCTGCTCCTCCGATGGCCAGAGCGATGCACCGCGCGACGATGAGTCGCTCGCGGCAGCAGCGCCGCTCGACGTGCTCGAGGCGATGATGAACTCCTACCAGGATGACGAGAAGGTGCAGGGCTGGCGATGGGTGCGCGACGACGACGTGGTCTCGGTGTCGGCCACCATGGCGCTGCGCAGCAGGTAGCGTGGATCGGCACCCGACGCCGCGATCGCTCCGAACCCACGCCACCCATTTAGTCGAACGCCGGCAGCAGTCGCTCGGCCGCCATCTCGACCATGCCCTCGACCGTGGCGGTCGTGACCCCGAGCTTCTCCTCGATCTGCAGCGCGGCCAGCCCGTGCACGAACGTCCACAGTGCCAGCGCGCTCCTCTGGGTGCCGGGCGCATCGGCGTCCAGTTCGAGAAACAGGCCGACGTGCCGGGTGAGAACTTCGAACGGGGATCGCTGCTCGGCATCGTCCGGGTGATCCGGATCATGGACCGTACCCGAAGGATCGCCGCCGAACATCAGGCGGAACACGTGCGGCTCGGTGAGCGCGAAGCCCACATAGCCGTGTCCGATCGCGGTGATCGCCGCCCGTGAGCCGGGTGCCACGCCGTCGAGCCTGGACAACATCCCGTCGCGAAGCCGTCCGAAGCCCTCGGTCGCGACCGCTTCGAGGATCGCCTCGCGGTCCTCGAAATGCTTGTACGGGGCAGCCGTGCTCACGCCCGCCAGCTTGCACGCCTCGGCCACGCGAAAGTGGGCGTGGCCATCGCGCTTGACGAGCCGGTAGGCCGCACGCACCAGCTGCCGACGCAGGTCTCCGTGATGGTAGGCCTTCTTGGTCGCCACTCGTGGGGTGCGTCTGGCGCGGCTTGCGCCTTGGGGAAGCTTCACGGCGTTCCTGGTCAGCTCGAGTGAGCGGGCGCCACTCTACGGCAACGCTCGTCGATACGGAAGTCGCTGGACATGTTAGCAGCCATCACTTAAGTTACTTCGACATACATTGAGCCGCCAGGGCTCGTCGAACAGGAACCCGACCATGGCAGACGCACCCTTCGTGCCCGGCACGCGTCCGGGCCGGCACCGGCGCGCCACGCCCGCATCGGTCGCGGTCCTGGCCGGTGGCATCGCCGTGGCGACAACGCTGGTCGTCGGCGGTACGGCCGTCATCGGTGCCCGTGCCGACGCCCGAGCCGTGCCGCCACCGGCGGCTCTCACCCCGGTAGCCACGCTCGAGGTGGTGTTACGGACCCGCTACCCGGTCATCCGAGGCTACGCCGCGCGGCTGGAGCCCGCCCGGCGCAGCGATCTCGCCTTCGAGACCGGCGGCACGCTTGTCGAGGTGCTCGTCGACGAGGGTGACGAGGTGGACCGCGGCGATGTCCTGGTGCGGATGGACGCGCGGGAACTCGAGGCCGAACGCGACCGGCTCGCCGCCGCGCGCCGGGCGCTGGACGCCGACGCTGAACTCGCCCGGCTTGAGCTCGAGCGAGCCCGGCGGTTGCGCGAACAGGGGTTCGTGCCGGACGAGTCGCTCGACGAGGCCCGGCTTGCGGTCGAGCGGATCGCCGCCGGCGCGGCCGAGGCCGACGCCGGTCTGGCGCTCGTCGACGTGCGCCTCGACAAGATGGTCCTGCGCGCACCGTTCGACGCCACCGTCGCCCATCGCGCGCTCGACGAGGGCGCCACGGTGTCGCCGGGGCTGCCGGTGCTGGAGCTCGACGAGCGCGCCGTGCCGCGGTTGCGCGTGGGGCTTCCGCCCGGCCGTGCCGCCGAACTCGATCGAGGGCGCACGTATCGCTTCGTCGTCGCCACGCAGACGACATCCGACGGTGCACCGATCGAGATCGCAGCGCGGCTGGTGTCCCTTCGAGGCGATATCGACCAGCGTACGCGCACGGTATCGGCCACGTTCGAGCCACGGGTCGGAGCGGGCGCTCGCCTGCCGCTGATCGGCACGCTGCTGGAACTGCGGCTCGAGGAGTCGGTGCGCGCGGACGTTTACGAGGTACCGCTCACCGCCCTGGTGGAGGCCGAGCGCGGGCTGTGGAGCGTGCTGACCCTGGACGACGGACCGGCAGGCGGCACCGACGCGCACGACAGTCCGATCGTGCGTCGGGCGCCCGTGCGCATCGTCCACCTGTCGGGCGAACGGGCGTGGATCGAGGCCCCGCTCGGGCGGGGGGCCACCCTCGTTGCCGGCGCACGCCACCGTATCGTGCCCGGCATGCACGTCCGCCCGGTCGGCGCGCACGAACTCGCCGGCGAACGCGAAGCGGTCCAGCGCGGGGCAGTCGGGCTCGGGGTGGTCGGGCTCGGGACAGGGGGTTGATCGTGGGCGCCCTCTTCTTCCGCGAACCGCGGCTCGCCGCCCTGTTCGCGCTGACGCTGATCGCCGCCGGCGCCTCGGCGATGCTCGCGATCGGTCGTCAGGAGGATCCGACCATCACCAACCTGTTCGCCACCGTCACGACGCCCTTCCCGGGCGCGGAGCCGGTGCGCGTCGAATCCCTGGTGACCGATCCTCTGGAGGCGGCACTGCAGGAGGTCTCGGAGGTCGATCTGGTGACGTCGAGCTCCGCCGCCGGCGTGTCGATCCTGCAACTCGAGCTCGCCGACACCCTGTCCGACGACGAGATCGACACCGCATGGGCCGAGATCCGGGCGACGCTGGACGCGGTCCGTGCCGACCTGCCGGCCGGTGCGGGCGCGCCCGAGTTCGCCAATGGTTCGAGCGGAGCGTGGAGCCTGATCGGCGCGCTGCGCGCGACGCCGGCCGGAGGCAACACCGTCGACCTGGCCATGCTTGCACGCTACGCTGCCGTGCTCGCGGGGGATCTTCGCCGCGTCCCGGGCACCGACGGGGTCGAGCGATTCGGCACGCCCGAGGAAGAGATCCTGGTCGAGATCGACGCCGAGCGACTGGCTTCGCTGGGACTGTCTTCGACCGACGTCGCACGCGCGATCGAGGGTGCCGATGCGAAGGTGCGCGCCGGCCGGGTACGCGGCGCGACCAGCGATCTGGTGATCGAGATCCTGGGCGAGCTCGAGACCCTCGAGCGCGTGCGCGCCGTACCGCTCGCGGGGAGCGACGGACGCGTCGTGCGCGTCGGCGACGTCGCCCGGGTAAGCCGCTCGGTGCGCACGCCGGCCGCCGAGCTCGCGATCAGCGACGGCAAGCCCGCGATCCTGGTCGCCGCGCGGCTGCAGGAGGGCTTGCAGATCGATGCGTGGATGGATGACGTGCGCTTCCGGCTCGAGCGCTTCGCGCAGGACCTGCCGGTCGGGCTGGCGTACCGCACCGTGTTCGACCAGAGCGTCTACACCGCCGATCGGCTGGCCGGCGTCGGATTGAACATGGCCATCGGGGTGACGCTCGTCATTGCCGTACTGCTGGTGACACTGGGACCGCGCGCAGCCCTCATCGTCGCCGTCGTGCTGCCGCTGGTGAGCCTGGCGGCGATCGCGACGATGAACCTGATCGGTCTTCCCATCCAGCAGATGTCGCTGACCGGGCTCATCGTGGCGCTCGGGCTGCTGGTGGATGCCGCCATCGTCATGACCGACGAGATCGGCAAGCGACTGCGCGCGGGCATGGCGCGTGCGGACGCGGTCGGCGAGTCCGTGAACCGATTGTTCGCCCCGCTGCTCGGCTCCACCGTCACCACGGCGCTGTCGTTCGCACCGCTCGCGCTGCTGCCGGGAGCGGCTGGCGACTTCGTCGGCTCGATCGCGATCGCGGTCATCATCATGTTGCTGTGGTCGCTCGTCGCCGCCCTCACGATCACGGCGCCACTGGCGGGGTACGTGCTGCCGGCGAAGGTCCCGACGAAGGTTCCCGGGACGACCCGCGTCGAGCTTGAGCGGAACGATCGCATCGCCGTCGGCATCGCCCGAACCTTCCGCGTGACGATCCGCTGGACGCTTGCGCACCGCGGGGCGGCGATCGCACTGGCCGTTGCGCTGCCGGTGACGGGCTTCGCCGCCATGGGCAGCCTCGTGCAGCAGTTCTTCCCGGGCGTGGAGCGCGACCAGTTCCACCTGTCCGTGGAACTTGCCGAAGGGACCTCGATCGACGCCACGCTCGCAGCCGTCGAGCGGGTCGACGCAAGACTGCGCGACGCGGAAGGCGTCGAGCAGGTGTCCTGGACGCTCGGCAGGAGTGCGCCGGCGTTCTACTACAACATGGTCGGGGACCGGGATCGTGCACCCGAGTACGCGCAGGCGCTCGTACGCTCGGCCTCTCCGGAGGCCACGGCCACTCTCGTGTCGGAGCTGCAGCGCACCCTCGCCGACGCTGCCCCCGAGGCGCGGGTGATCGTGCGCGACCTCGTGCAGGGTCCGCCCGTGACGGCTCCGGTCGAGCTGCGCCTGATCGGGCCCGACCTCGATGTGCTGTCCGAGCTCGGCGAGCGCTACCGCGAGGTACTGGTGCGTGCCGACGCCGTCCACGTGGCCCGTGCGACGCTGGAGGGCGGCGCGCCGAAGCTTGCGATCGATGTTGACGAGACGGCGGCGCGTCTGGCGGGCCTGGGGCTGGTCGATGTGGCCGCGCGTCTCGACGCGGCGCTCGAGGGCGGTACCGGTGGCAGCATCGTCGACGGCGACGAGGCGTTGCCGGTACGGGTGCGCGTGGCACAGGCGAGGCGCGCGGACCTGCACGGCATCGAGAGCCTGCCGCTGACGCTACCGGACGCGCCCGGATCCGCGGACGCCGCCTTCGACGCGCTGCCGTTGTCGGCGATCGCCTCCGCCTCGCTCGTACCGTCGTCGAGCGCGATCGCGCGGCGTGATCGCGAACGCGTGAACACCGTGCAGGGCTTCATCGGCTACGGGCTGCTGCCCGCGCAGGCGCTCGACGAGGTGCGCGCCCTGCTCGACGAGGCGGCCATCGAGCCGCCGCCGGGTTACCGGCTCGAGTTCGGCGGCGATGCCGGCGACCGGAACGACACCGTGAACGACCTGCTGGCCTCGCTCGGCATCGTCGTGACGCTGTCGATCGCGAGCGTGGTGCTCTCGCTGCGCTCGTTCCGGCTCGCAGGCGTCACGCTGCTCGTGGCCGGACTGTCCGCAGGCCTGAGCTTCCTGTCGCTCGCCGTGTTCGACTACCCGTTCGGGATCAACGCACTCATCGGCGTGATCGGCTCGATCGGGGTGTCGATCAATGCCGCGCTGATCATCCTGTCGGGGCTTGCCGGCAATGAGCGCGCCGCGCGTGGCGACGCGGACGCGATGGTCGATGTCGTCGCGGGCTCGGGCCGGCACATCCTGTCGACGACGCTGACGACGTTCGGCGGCTTCCTGCCGTTGATCCTGGGCGGAGGCGCGTTCTGGCCGCCGTTCGCGATGGCGATCGCCGGCGGCGTGCTGCTCTCGATGATCGTCTCGTTCGGCTTCGTGCCGCCGATGTTCGCGCTGGTGCGACGACGGGTGGAGCGGGTCTCTCCGGGGGCCGAGGTTGCGCCATCGGAACCCGTCTTCGCCGGCGTCTCGACGTGAGCGCCTTCGCCCATCCGTCCTCCAGGTGGCGCCACCACCCGGACCGAGCGCGGTGAAGCGCGTCTCGAGTGCACCGAGATGGCGTTCGAGCCCGCTTCGCACGGAGTGAGGCGTCGTCGGATCGCAACGGCGACGTCCATGAAATGTTATAACAATGAGATATCGACGATGCAGCCGACCGCCGGCCGATTCGCGAACGACCATCCCGCAACCGGAGGAGCTTCCGATGCACCGCACCCTGACCGCCCTCGCCGTCCTGTCCCTGACCGCGCCCGCCCTCGCACAGGAGGTTCGCCAGCTCGATGCCCACGAACACGGCGTCAGCTCGGCCGAGATCACCGTGGAGGAGGAGGCACTCGTCATCGA
>Ga0115031_1001352_pt1 | contig 18272 bp, 18 predicted proteins | sample Maine_Asex4_meta_FD_87301 | JGI IMG/M metagenome (GOLD analysis project Ga0115031, IMG submission 87301) | Marine algal microbial communities from Maine, USA - Maine_Asex4_metaG | ecosystem: Host-associated > Algae > Red algae > Unclassified | place: Maine, USA | collected 2015-01-05
CACGCTGACCGAACCCACCGCCAGGGCGTAGAAGATGCCGGTCTCGAAGTTCGTGAAGTAGGCACTCGGACCGAACGGCACGACGACGATCAACAGGAAGGTCGACACCAGCACGATGAGTGGCGCCATGCGATAGATCCGCAGGTCCGCGTTCTCCGGCGCAAGGTCTTCCTTCTGCATCCACTTGCCGACTTCGGCAAGCAGCTGCATCGACCCGTACGGGCCCGCTTCCATGGGGCCGAGGCGGCTCTGCATGAACGACATCATCTTGAACAGGAACAGATACACGATGCCACCGGCAGGCAGCAGCACCGCGACGAGGCCACCGAGGACGCGCAGCAGGGACGTGACCCAGTACGGCATGTTCCACTCCGGCCAGAAGTCCGGAAATTCTGCAGCGAGTTGAGCAATCATCAGCGGTCGATGTCTCCGAGGATGAAGTAGAGCGAAGCCAGGATCGTGATGACATCAGGGACGTAGACGCCCTTGAGCGCCCACGGCACGATCGAGATGTTGTTGAAGCTCGCCGAGCGAATCTTGACGCGGAACGGCCCGAGGCCACCCTTGCTGACGACGTAGTAACCCATCTCGCCGAGCGGGTTCTCGGTGGCCACCCATGCCTCGCCCTCGGGCACCTTGATGATGCGCGGGACCTTGGTCATGACCGGGCCGGCCGGGATCTGGTCGAGGAGCTGGGCAACGATCTTGCAGGACTCTCGGGTCTCTTGCAGGCGGATCCAGCAGCGTGCCCAGGAATCACCGTCGGGGTGTGTCCAGACCTTCCAGTCAGCGAGGTCGTAGCTGAGCGGCAGGTCCTGGTCGCGGCGTAGGTCCCAGTCGATGCCGGATGCACGAGCATTGGCGCCCGACAGGCCGTAGTCCTTTGCGATGTCGGCGGGGATGATGCCGATGCCACGCATGCGACTCTGGAAGATCTCGTTGCCGAAGAGCAGGTCGTCGATCGTGTCGCAGAACTCTTCGAGCTTCTTGACAGCGCCGCGCGTCTCAGCAATCCAGCCCTTGGGCAAATCGTCCTTGAGGCCGCCGATGCGGTCGAAGTTCGGGTGGAAGCGGCCGCCGGTGGCGCCCTCGATCAGGTTGAGGATGTACTCGCGGTCACGGAACGCCAGAAACACCGGCGTGATGGCACCCATCTGCACACCAAGGTCGCCGAGGAACAGCGACACGTTCGCGATCCGGGAGAGTTCGAACAGGATCGTGCGGATGACCTGGGCGCGTGGCGGCGCTTCGATCTCCATTAACTTCTCAGCAGCGAGGATGAACGGGACTTCGTTCGCGAAGCTCCCCAACCAGTCGATGCGGTTGACGAGGCTGGTGACCTGCGGAAACGTGCGGACCTCGGTCAGCTTCTCGTAGCCGCGATGCATGTAGCCGGCAACCGGCTCGGCCCAGACGACCTGCTCACCGTCGAGGCGGCAGATGATGCGCAGCGTGCCGTGCGTGGCCGGATGCTGCGGGCCGATGTTGAGCGTCATGCCCTCGGTCTCGAGCTCGACGTTGAGGCGCGCGTCGGCGGCCTGGCTGGCGATGTAGCTCAGCTGCTGGCGATCGGTCAGCGTCATGACTCGGCTGCCTTCTCTTCGGCGGGGGCTTCTTCTTCGTCCTGCGCCGGCATCGGTTCGACATCGACGATGCCCGGCCACGGCTTGACCATGCGGGCGAGCAGCGGGAAGTCCTTGCGGAGCGGGTAGCCCTCGAAGTCACCGGGCAGATACATGTTGCGAAGGTCAGGATGGTTGTCGAATCCGATGCCGAACATCTCGTGGCATTCGCGCTCGTGCCAGTTGGCGCCAGCGTAGAGGCGACTCCACGACTCCATGACCGAGCGGTCGTCGGGGACGTCGGCCTTGAGCGTGACACCGACGTGGCGAGAGAGGTCGCTCACGCGGGCGAACACCTGCATGCGGGTCTCGCCGCCCGTGTAACCCTGGACGATCTCGGTGTCCGGTTCCTTCTGCTCGGCATCAGGATCGTTCTCGCCGGTGCCGTATGGGGATGGCATCCAGTCGATTGCCGACAGGAAGCAGAAGTAGGTGAAACCGGCGTCTTTCAACGCTTGGCCAGCAGCGAGCCAACCCTCGGTCGTGACGCGGATCCAGAGGTCGTCGTTCGGCGTGATCTTCGTGTCGACGATCGCGTCGCCGATGTGGCTGCGCAGGTTGTCGATGATGCCTTCGCGCAGGCCATCGCCCGGCAGCGCAGCTGGCGCTTCGGTCTCCGTGCTGGTGTCGTCACTCAATGGGGCCACCGCCAACGATGATCGGCTGGGGCGGGTAGACCGGCTTGGTCTGGGCTTCGTCAGGCGTTGGATCTTCAGAGACGCTGTGCGTCGCGCTGATCAGTTCGCCGTCACGGTCGACTTCGCCAGCGTCGACGGCTCGGGTGCGCTGGAGCGTGGTGAACTCGTCGCCGCGCCACTTGGCAGCCATGTCTTCGTTCTTGATGCGCTGCTGCAGCAACACGATGCCTTCGAGGAGCGCTTCGGGCCGTGGCGGACAGCCGGGCACGTACACGTCGATCGGGATGATCTGGTCGACGCCCTTGGTGACGGAATAGCTGTCCCAGTAGGGACCGCCGCAGTTGGCGCACGAACCCATCGAGATGGCGTACTTCGGCTCGGGCATCTGTTCCCAGAGACGCTTCACAGCGGGCGCCATCTTGTCGGTGACCGTGCCGGACACGCACACGAAGTCGGCCTGGCGAGGGCTGGCGGGCAGCGGGATGACGCCGAGACGCATCACGTCGTAGCGGGGCGAGCCGAAGGCAGCACCCATCTCGATCGCGCAGCATGCGAGACCCCACTGATACACCCACAGGCTGTAGGAGCGGCTCATGTTGAACAGCTTGGTGAGCGGGGCCGGGAGGCGACCCTTGTCGACGAGACCCATGTCAGACCGTCTTTCTGTTCGAGTTCGGGGCGGTGAGCGTCAGACCCATCGGAGGAGTCCTCGCTTCCAGGCGTAGATCAGGCCGTCGAGCAGCAGCACGATGAAGATCAGCATGGCAACCAGGCCGAAGGTGCCATAACGCTCGATCGAGGCGGCCCAGGGGAAGAGGAACACGGCTTCGACGTCGAAGATGACGAAGAGCAGGGCGAACACGTAGTAGCGGATCTGACTCTGGGACCAGCCGATGCCCACCGGGTCGACACCGGACTCGTACGCCATCGACTTGTCGTAGTTGGGCTTGGACGGCCTTATCGCAGACGCCAGCCCGAGCAGCAGCCCACCAATAGCGAGCGCCGCGATACCGAACCAGACGACGTTGAGGTAATCGCGGAGAAAGAGCGACATGCGGGCCTGAAGATATCAGCCCTCGTGAATCGCTTCCCAACCTCAGCGGAGACTATTCCCGCCATGAGTCACGTTGCGGTCGGGCTGCGGGATCAATCGAGGGTGGCTGAGACGTCTCTGCAGGTGCGCCGCGAGACCCAGGCGAAGGTCCAAATCGCTGCCACGGGTCTGACCAGCGCTTCGCGTGGGGAGTCCTCCCCGTCGCCAGCTGCTGCCGACCTCAATACTGTGTACCGCATGCCGACTCAGGAAGACTTCGCCGCTGCCGCCACTGGGTTGCGGACCAATGGTGCCGAGTTGGGCGGACTCGAGCGGCGACTGCGCAACATCGACGGCGACGTCGGTGTCGAGGGCGACACCGACCTGGCCCGAACGCTCGATCAAGGTGTTGCAGCCTCGTATCTCAACCTCAACCTCCTTGGCGACGAAATGGATCGCCTCGCCGTCGTGATGGACGATCGAGCTGGCGAGGCCGCCGAGTACACGCGAGTGATGAAGCTGTGGCGTCGCAGCCATCAGACGTGGAAGGCGGAACACGGCGCGTGGGTGGTCGCGAACTTCAACAGCCTCCCGCTTCCGCACCCGGGCCCTGAACCGTCGGAACCTCCGAGAGTTCCGTACTACGTCCTCGAGTCACGCCCAGGGTCGCTGACATGAGCAGCACCTGGGTTGCCACCAACCTCCCACGGGCGCGATCAGTCGATCGGACGCTGCGCACCACCATCATCGACCTCGACCGCATCACCGGCACGTTTCCGACGATCAGCACGCAGGCGCAGGACTTCGGCATGTTTGCTGCTGCGAACCCGACCCGAGATGAACTGTTCGAAGAGGTGACGATCATCGCTGACCTCATCAAGCTCAGCGCTGACCTCGCGGAGGGCGCCGATTCGCTGCACCCCGGTGCGGTGCAGGGAATCCGCGACGAGATGGACCGACTGCTCGCGAAGCTCGGCATCAGCCTCGATGATGGGCGCGGCGCGTCGGGCAGCGCTGAGGAAATCCGCGCTGACCTCGAAGAGCAGGTCTTCGGTGAGGACGGCCGCGGACTCGACGATCAACAGCTCGGAGACGCCGACTACGAAAAGTGGCTGATCGAGGTCTACTGGCCGTCGGTGGTCGCCGGGGCCAGCCCCGAGGAACTCGACGCCCTGTGGGACTCGCTTCCCCTGGGCACCAAGCGGTTCCTCATCGACAACTACCCGAACGTCGTCATCAACGACATCGTCGGCGCCGGAATCCCGATCACGCTGACCGAACAGCAGCGTCTCGAAGAAACGATCGGGTTCGTTACAGGAACCGACTCCTGGGCGGTCGAAGCCGATGGGTCGTTCAAGTTCGACAAGATCGTCATCGGTGGCGGCCAAGGGGTGTCGTTGGTGATCACGACCCTGAGCGACGGCAGTGTGACGATCACGACCGTCGCCGAGGCGGGTCTCACGGTCGGCCCCGGGGTGCAGGCGGCGGGATCCGCAGGGTCGGCCGAGGCCATTCTCGGGCTCGGCGCGAGCCAAGTGCTGGTGTTCACAGACGACAAGAACGGCGGTCCGACGGCCGAGGAGAAGGCGCGTGCCGCCGCCGAACTTCTCATGGACGCAGCAACTCGCGACCCCGATTCACCAGTTCCGGACGGGATCATCGGCGACGGCATCCGTGCCGCAATACCGGGAGTCCGCGACGCCGAGAGGATCTACGACCACTTCTGGGGCGACGAGCCGTCGGTGCTGGACGTACTGAACGATCTCTACGACAAGGCCGGCGTCAGCCGCTCGGGCTCAGTTGAACAGGGCGGTCGCGGCAGCATCGGCTACGACAAGGCCGGGATCGACGTCAGTTCGACAGTCGAGGCCACCGGCACGGTCGTGGTCACCACACACAAGGACGGCACCGAGTCGGTGTCGATCGTGCAAGCCGGTTCGATCTCCGGTGGCGGTCGCATCGACATTCCCGATACGCCGGGCAGCTACGTGGCTGACAGCGGAGGCTCGTTCACGCAGGAAGTCACGGTCGACAGCAACGGCAACGCGACCTCGATCACCACGATCACCGTTGCAGTCGAACAAGGCGCTGGCGTCTCACCGTTGCCCGCTCAAGCCGATGGCATCGACGTTCACCACGACAACACCGTGACGGGAACGGCGACGGTCACGGTGACCATCCCGATCAACGACGAGACCGCCGGCGCAGCCGCCGACGTGATCACCGGCCTCTCGGATGGCTCGATCGAGATCGACGACATCACCACCATCTCTGACCAGGCCACTGTGAACATCACGACGACGACCGGAAGACAGACGACTGACTCCGTCGGCATCGACACCCCGATTTTCAACGTCGGCGTCGAGGAGACCACCGGCACCACGACCACTCGGACCAGCCACACCAACCGACCCGGCGACGGTGGCTTCCAGAACGATCAGGATCTGAACGACGCGCTCGACAACGCCACGATCCGACCCGAAGCCCCCAGCGTCCGCGCCTGACCAGCTTGCCCGACAGCGGCGCCTTCGATGCCGCCGGTCGGTCAGCGTTCGGGTCGAGCGGACTCCCGTCTACCTCGATTCGGCAGCGATGCGTTTCTTGGTGGCAGCCCAGCTGCAGATCGGGCAACCGGTCAGGTCGTGGTACTTGGCCGGGCAGTACTCCCGCCCGAAGTAGATGACCTGCAGGTGGCGGCGATCCCAGGTGTCTTCGGGGAACACGGCCTTCAAATCCTTCTCGGTCTTCTCGACGTTCTTGCCGTCGCTCAGACCCCACCGGGCGGCGAGCCGATGAATGTGGGTGTCGACCGGAAACGCAGGGTGCCCGAATGCTCCGGCCATCACGACACCGGCGGTCTTGTGGCCGACACCGGCGAGGCTCTCGAGGAACTCCCACGTGGGGATGAGTTCGCCGCCTGCTTCGACGATCTGGTGCGCCATGGTCGACAGGTTGCGGGCCTTGGTCGGGGCGAGGCCGACCTGTTTGATGTAGCCGAGGATCTCTTCGGGTGAGAAGCGAGCCATCTCCTCGGGAGTCGACGCTGCATCGAAGAGTGCCGGGGTGACTTCGTTGACCTTCTTGTCCGTCGTCTGCGCAGAGAGCGCCACGGCGACGAGCATCGTGTAAGCGTTGCGGTGGTCGAGCGGCACCGGCGGGTTCGGGTACAGGTCGTCGAGCAGCTCGCCGATCCGGTCGGCTTTGTCCTGGCGCTTCATCGCTGTCGAACCTACCGGTCCTGGCGCGACGCCGACGCTGCCACGGTGCTCGACGCACCCGAAACCGTTACCCGCCAGACACTCAGTTCGTGCCGACGAGTGGTGATTCGCAGCGCTCAGCGAGAGGCGGCCCATCGACGCTGAAACACGAGATCGGATCAGCATCGATCGGAATGAACTCGAACTCGAAGTTGCCGAAGACTTCGCCAGCGGTTCCGTCGAAAATCTGCAGCACAACGATGAGACCAACGCGCGATCCATGTTGTCGTTTGCACTGTTGAACACCACCAACGCACCATGCGCGCCGACAGCCAAATCGACAGCCCCCGCCGCCCGTCCGACCTGCTGACGAACAGGGTTGTTTCCTGAAGCTCGTTGCGGGGGATCGATCCCGACGTAGCCGCGTCGGGATGACGATCGGATAGACGAGTTCGGAGTATTCGGCGAACCCCTCAACATTGTTCGTCAGGACGGCTCGCCTCGCCTGCTGCTCGATGACTGGATCGAGAAGTTCGCTGACTCGACCGAGCCGTCCAGCACGACCCGTTTCGAAGCTCCGCTGAGGCGGGCCAACGACGGTTCGGTGCTGGCTCCGAGAATCATCCTCGTCGTCACCGAAGTCGGCGTGTTGGTTGCTCGACTGATCGAGTACCGCACCACCGAGGGCATCCCACTGGGGGACGGACCGATCCAGGTCCAGACCGTTCCACCGCCCGAGAACTGATGAGCGAACGGCAACGCCTGCAACCGTGCGCGATCGCCTCGTTCGGCCTCAGTGGGCCGTGCATAGCCTCAGTGGACGGTGAAGCGCTCTGACAGTCGCCGCGCTGCGTCGACGACGAGCGCTTCGACGCGTTCTTTGTCGCCATCGTCGGGGAACCGATAGCTCGGGGCGTTCACGTAGAGCGCTCCTTCGACATGACCGCTCGCTCCACGGAACGGCACGTCGAGCCCAGTGATGCCGTCACCGAGATCGTCGACCGACCAGACGAGGCCATCGGCGACGATCTGGCGAAGGTTCGCCCGCAGCGCGTCCGGGTCGGTGATCGTCTGCTTGTTGATCCGTTCGAGCTTCTGAGAGAGATAGTTCTCGATCTCGTTGGGAGGCAGGTGAGCCAGTAACGCGAGCCCGGCGGGCACGGAGTGCATCGGGGCGTAGAAGCCGGTGCGGTCCTGCACCTGCACCGCGACGTCTTCCTGCTCGACGTTGTCGACCCAGTACACGTTGCGCCCCGAGCGCACCACGAATCCGGCAGCCTCCCCGGTCGCCTCGCTCAACTCGATGAGGAACGGCCGCACGACCGCAGCCATGTTGGCGTCGTTGTTCGCAGCGTCGGCAAGGGCAGCGAGGCCGGCGCCGAGTTCGTAGTCAGCACCCGCAGCATGTTGAGCAACGGCGCCTTCGGCTTCGAGTGCCGACAGCAATCGCGAGACGGTCGACTTGGGAAGACCCACCCGGTCGGCGATGTCGGTGACACCTGCCGGCCCGAGAGAGAGTTCGCGCAGAACAGTGAACGCGCGTTCAATTGATTGGACGCCGGCCATGCAGTCAGGTGTAGCAGCTTCCGGCACTGATCGCCGGGTTCGTGACCCACGACGACGGGAACCACGTCGCCGTGCTCGTCTGATTGCCGGTCGTCGGCGTACGTCTGCAGCACCAGGAGACGCCCAATCGGGAGAGTCGGCAATGTCGCGCCGAACTCGATTGCGGCGCAGGCTCAACGTCATTAGCCTGTGCTCATCGCTCGTCCCAGAGGGGCCTGGCGTACTGTTTCACCATACGGTACAGTTCCGCATTGCGGAACAACGGCAACGGGGCCCATCCGTTCCGCACACTCTCTGGAGATCACAACATGAGTGACGACATCGACAACGGCGACGCTGACGATGCAGGCGAGATCGACTTGGCACTGCTGAGCGATGAAGATCTCACTGCACAGATGCACGACGACCTCTACGACGGCATGAAGGAAGAGATCCACGAGGGCACGACCATTCTGCTCGACCGCGGATGGGCTCCCGATCGTGTCCTCAACGATGCGCTCGTCGAAGGCATGCGGATTGTCGGCATCGACTTCCGCGACGGCATCCTCTTCGTCCCCGAAGTGCTGCTCGCAGCCAACGCCATGAAGGCCGGCATGGCGATCCTGCGTCCACTGCTCGCCGAGACGGGCGCCGAGTCGGTCGGCAAGGTCGTGATCGGCACCGTCAAGGGCGACATCCACGACATCGGCAAGAATCTCGTTGCGATGATGCTCGAAGGCGCCGGGTTCGAAGTGATCGACCTCGGCATCAACACCGACGTCGACGAGTTCATCGCTGCGCTCGACGAACACAAGCCAGACATCTTGGGAATGTCGGCGCTGCTCACGACCACCATGCCGTACATGAAGGTGGTCATCGACACGCTCGAGGCCAAGGGCCGTCGCGACGATCAGATCATCCTCGTCGGCGGCGCTCCGCTCAACGAGGAGTTCGGCGATGCGATCGGTGCCGATGCCTACTGCCGCGACGCCGCCGTTGCATCCGAGCAGGCCAAGGCGCTGGTCACTGCGCGACGCGGCAACCCCGAACCTGCCGGCCCGTCGGTCCGCCGCTGACCAATGGCAGCTCCGCGGGTGCTCGTCATCGCATGTGGCGCGCTCGCTCGTGAACTCCTCGCAATCACGCAGATGAACGGACTCGCCAACGTGACCGTCGAGTGCCTTCCCGCCTCGTTGCACAACCGGCCGAGCGAGATCCCCGAACTCGTCCGCTCCCGAATCCGCCGCGCCCGCGGCCTCTCCGGCTCTGGCTCCGGCGAAGTGCGAGTGCTCGGCGCCGAAACCGGCATCGAGAGCTCACAGGTCGGCGAGGCTCACACCGACACAGCCCTGGCCGACACAGCTCACACCGACACAGCCCTGGCCGACACAGCCCTGGCCGACACAGCGCTCGTCGACACCGAAGTGCGAGTCCTCGGCGCCGAAAGCGGCGGCGAGAGCTCACAGTTCGACGAGATCTTGATCGGTTACGCCGACTGCGGGACCGGCGGGCTGCTCCAACAGGTCTGCATCGACGAAGGCGTGGACATGCTCGCCGGAGCGCACTGCTACCAGTTCTTTGCAACCCACGAGGGCTTCGACCGCCTGCAGGACCACGAACTCGGCAGCTTCTACCTGACCGACTTCCTCGCCCGGAACTGGGAGCGGCTCATCTGGGATGGCCTCGGTATCGCGAAGCACCCGGAGCTGCGTGACATGTACTTCGGCAACTACACACGGCTCGTGTATCTCGAGCAGACCGATGATCCGAAGGCCCGCGCCGCTGCGCAGGCATGCTCGGATCGGCTCGGCCTCGAACTCCACGTCGAACACACCGGCTACGGCGAACTCGAAGAGACCGTCGTCGCTTTCACCCGAAAGGCTCAGGCCTCATGACCGACAGCACCGATGGTTCAAGCGCACCCGAGACGAGCAGCGATCCCAGAATCGACAAGCCCGAGACCGGCGACGAACTCGATCAGGGTGAGATGCGCGAGCGACAAACTGGGAGGCGCACGAATCGACGTCGACGCGGCACGCCGGCGATCAACACGATCTCGTGGCGCGACATTCCTGCCCAACTCACTGCCCGTGGCGGCGACGAGCAGAGCAAGGTGTTGCTCCACGCCCGCTTTCAACACGCCATTGATCGCGCTGCCGCGGTCGCCGGCCTCACGTCGACCGACGACTACGTCCGTGAGTGGCGCACCGTCGCGACGCCGCTCGGTGAAGGCGACGTGAGCGCGCAACTCGACCAGCTGTGTGCTGAGATCGAGAACGGCTATCCCCGTGACCGCCTCGAAGCAATCGTGGCCAACGGCGGACTCGACCCCGACACCTGATCCAGCACATCGGGGACAGGCACGAACGTGACGCAAACGAACCCGACACATCTACAGAATCGACGAATGACATGACCGAGACCATCATCAGCTCAGCCACGAAGGAAGTCGTCATCGGCTTCGATCGTCCGTTCGTGATGATCGGCGAACGCATCAATCCGACGGGCCGCAAGCTGCTCGCCGCGGAGATGAAGGAAGGCAACTTCGAGCGAGTCGGCGCCGATGCGCTCGCGCAGGTCGCTGCTGGCGCCCAGATGCTCGACGTCAATGCTGGCATCCCACTCGCTGACGAGCCGGCGCTCCTCGCCCAGGCCATCCAGCTGGTGCAGTCCCTCACCGACGTGCCGCTGTCGATCGACTCTTCGATCATCGAAGCACTCGAGGCGGGTTGCGCCGTGTACCAGGGCAAGCCGCTCATCAACTCGGTGACTGGCGAGGACGAGCAGATGGAGCGCGTGCTGCCCCTCGTCAAGAAGTACGGCGCGGCAGTCGTCGCGATCTCCAATGACGAGTCCGGTATCTCCGAGGACCCCGATGTCCGGTTCGAGGTGGCTCGCAAGATCGTCAACCGTGCTGCGGATCACGGCATCCCCGCTTCCGATGTCGTCGTCGACCCGCTGGTCATGCCGATCGGCGCGATGGGCCAGGCCGGCCAGCAGGTCTTCAAGCTGTTGCGTCGTCTCCAGACCGAGCTGAAGGTCAACACGACCTGCGGCGCATCGAACGTCAGCTTCGGTCTGCCCGAACGCAATGCGATCACCGGCACGTTCCTCGCCATGGCGATCTCGAACGGGATGACGTCGGCGATCATGAACCCGCTCCATGACGAGGTGAAGAAGACCGTCAAGGCTGCCGACGTGCTCGCCGGCCACGACCGTGACTGCGGGGCGTGGATCGCGACGTATCGCGACGGCGGCGGGCAAGCGGCCGGCGATGCAGCCGGTGGCGCCCCGAAGCGTCGTGGCGGTCGCCGCGCCCGCGTGGAAGGCTGACGCCGTGACCGATCAGCACCGCGTCGTGTTCGCACCATCGGGTCTGTCGGCCACCGTCGCCGTCGGGACCACCGTGCTCGATGCGGCGCGCACGGCCGGCGCAGACCTCGACTCGACATGTGGCGGTCGCGGCCTCTGCGGCAGGTGTCAGATCGTGCCGAGCGTCGGGTCGTTCTCGAAGTGGCAGGTGGAGTCGACGGTCGATTCGATCACCGGCTGGGCAGCGACCGAGGAGGACTACACCGGTCGACGACCGATCCTCGACGGTCAACGACTCGGGTGCGCTGCACAGGTGTGCGGTGACCTCGTCGTCGAGATCCCGGCTGCGAGTCAGGTCCACAAGCAGGTGGTCCGCAAGTCCGTGAATGTCGGCGACATCGACGTCGATCCCCTCGTCCGGCTGCACTACATCGAGTTGCCGAAAGCCGAGTTGGGGGCCGAACTCGGCGGGCTGAGCGAGCAGATCGGCGCTGCGCTCCACGCCGACTACGACGTGACCATGGGCCGTCTCGACGCGAGCGTTCTTCCACTGATCGCCGCGGCTGCCAAGCGAGGTGACAACGCGATCACCGTCGCCGTTCGGCATGGACGCGACGTGTGCGCCGTGTATCCCGGCTACGTCGACAGGGCGTTCGGCGTCGCCGTCGACGTCGGTTCGACGACTGTGGCCGGGCACCTCGTCGATCTGGCGACCGGTGAAGTGGTGGCCAGCAACGGCGTGATGAACCCGCAGATCCGTTTCGGCGACGACCTGATGTCGCGCGTCTCGTACGTGATGATGAATCCGGGTGGCGAGATCGAACTGACCCGATCGATCCGGACCGCACTCGACACGATGATCGGCGAATTGGTCGCCCAGGCATCGGGCGACGTCGAAACGCTGCGGCCGATCGACCGTTCCTCGGTGCTCGACATGACCATCGTCGGCAACCCAATCATGCACCACGTGATCCTCGGCATCGACCCGACCCCCCTGGGACAGGCGCCGTTCCTTCTCGCGACCGACAGCGCTGTGACCGTCGATGCATCCGACCTCGAAATCGATGCCCCGTTCGCCGAGGTGTATCTGCTGCCCTGCATTGCCGGCCACGTCGGCGCAGACACCGCTGGCGCGATCCTCGCCGAGGGTCCGCATCGTTCCGACGACCTCCAGCTGCTCGTCGATGTGGGCACCAATGCCGAGATCGTGTTCGGCAACGCTCAGCACGTGCTCGCAGCCTCCTCCCCCACCGGCCCCGCATTCGAAGGCGCACAGATCTCGGCAGGAATGCGTGCCACGGCCGGAGCAATCGAACGGGTCCGCATCGACCGCGACACGCTCGAACCGCGCATCAAGGTGATCGGCAGCGACCTGTGGTCCGACGACCCGTCATTCAACATGGAGACCAGAAAACTCGACATCGCCGGCATCTGCGGTTCGGGAATCATCGAAGTGATGGGCGAGCTGTATCTCGCCGGACTCCTCGACGTCGACGGCACCATGCGCTCCGACGGCCCAAGCAAGTCGAGTCGCGTCTTCGCCGACGGACGCACGTTCTCGTACCGACTCTTCGGCGATTCCGACGATCCGACCGAGAACATCAACGTCACGCAGGACGACGTCCGAGCAATCCAGCTGGCCAAAGCAGCGTTGCGTGCTGGAATCGATCTGCTGTGCGAGCACGCCGGCACGACCGACCCGAACGCCATTGGTTCGGTTCGTCTGGCTGGAGCATTCGGAGCCCACATCGACCCGCTGTATGCCAAGGTGCTCGGGCTCGTTCCCGATGTCCCGGTCGCGCAGGTCTCATCGGTCGGCAATTCGGCAGGTGCCGGCGCCGTGCGGGCGCTCGTGTCCGCAGCGCAACGTGCCGAGATCGAGTCAGCAGTTCGCCGCGTCGAGAAGATCGAGACCGCGACCGAGCCGAGGTTCCAGGAACTGTTCGTCAACGCAATGGGGTTCCCGCACACCAGCGAACCAACACCGAACCTTGCGACAGAGACGGTGCTGCCTGCGGCACAGGCCCGGTCCGAGAGCGCAGGATCCCGGCAGCGCACCGGCCGCCGCCGCCGCCCAGCCTGACCCGACGACCCGTCGGGCGATTGGCACGAATACCTTGCTCTGCTGCGATCAGAGCTCCGGCGGGCTCCGGCAGGGTCGGTGATCAGTCCGTGGTTACTGGATCAGTGCCGAGTTGCTTCCAGTGGGGGACGTCGCAGAACTCTTCGATCATCCCGTAGGGGTAGGGCGGGAGCCCTGGTGCGGATGAGTTGGTGAGGTCGTTGGTGTCTTGATCGGTGAGGTCGATCGTGGCTGCGGCCAGGTTGTCTCGCAGCTGTGCGACGGTGCGCGCACCGAGGAGTACCGACGCCACCGAAGGTCGTGTCAGCAGCCAGGCAATCGCGATCTGGCCCATTGGTCGCTCGTGCCGTTCAGCGACGTCGCGGACGGTGTCGAGGATGTTCCAGGTGCGGTCGTTGTTGCGTGTGTCGTATGCCTCGACGCCACGGTTGGGATCGTCACCGAGTCGCGAGGCTCCGGCTGGGCGTTCGTCTCGGGTGTATTTGCCGGTGAGCCAGCCTCCGCCAAGTGGCGACCATGGTGTGATCGAGAGGTCGTTGCCGAGACAACATGGCAGCACTTCGAGTTCGATGCCGCGGTCGAGCAGGTTGTACTGCGGCTGCACGACGCAGGGTGTGACGAGGCCGTTGAGTCGTGCTTCGGTGATGATCTGGGCGAGTTGCCAGCCGGTCACGTTCGACCAGCCGATCGAGTGGATCTTGCCGGAGCGGACCAGACCGGCGAGCGTGTCGAGTGTTTCGAGCACGGGTGTGTGTTGGTCCCATCCGTGCACGAAGTAGGTGTCGATTGCTTCGACGCCGAGACGGGCCAGGCTTGCATCGACACTGCGTACGAGGCTGCGACGCGATGCACCCGCCGAACCAGACGGCGGCGAGAAACGTCCTTTCGTGGCGATCACCACGTCGGTGTGGTCGCGTTCTGCGAGCCAACGACCGATGATGCGTTCGGACTCACCATCGGCGTACACATCGGCGGTATCGATGAGCGTGCCGCCGGCCTCAGCGAAGGCGTCGAGTTGTTCGAAGGCTGCGTTCTGGTCTGCTTCTGCGCCGAAGGTCATTGCACCCAACGCAAGGCGCGACACGATCGGTCCGGTTCCGCCCAGCGCAGCGGTGGGCATCGAGATGGGCGGGGAGTCTGTGTTGGTCATGATGATCACTCAACACGTTGGAGCGCGCTCCAAGTCAAGCTCTACGATGCAGAAATGACGACACTCGAGATAGCCGCCCCGGTCGAACCACAATCCGGATACTCGATTGCCGAAGCGAGCGCAGCGACCGGCGCATCAGCGGACACGCTGCGCTACTACGAACGTGCCGGGATCATGCCGACCATCGGTCGCACCGGCGGCGGGCAACGGACCTACACGCCTGACGACCTGGGATGGATCACGTTCGTGCGGCGCCTCCGCTCCACTGGGATGACAATGCAGCGCATTGCCGAGTACACCACGATGGTGCGAGACGGTGACGGGACCATTGCTGACCGCCGTCGCATGATCGAAGACCACCGGGCGACCGTCGCAGCTGCAATCAAAGAACTCAGCAGTGTGCTCACGGTGCTCGACCGCAAGATCGAGCACTACGAAGCCGCCGAACAAGGCAACGACGTCGGCTGCAGCGAACAACCGCTCCAGTACGCGAACCAACTCACCTGATCACAACGGGTCCCGTCAGGCCGCCCACGTCAGCTGCTGCTGTCGTCCATGCCGGACGCCAACCTCGATCGCGCCGACGGGGCACTCAGGGAGTGATCTGAGTTTGCGGTGTCGGGCCGGGGTCGTCGAAGTCGCTGCCGGTCACGGTCATCACTGCGGTCAGCTCCATCTCACCCGCCGCCTCGATCTGGCAGGACAGGCGGGCATCGCCGAGGTCACGGTCGGCGGCGAGTTCGGTCTCGGCATCGGTCTTCGACGCTGGCTCGCCCGACGCGAACTGGACCTGACACGTGGTGCACTTGGCGTTGCCGCCGCACTTGTGGAGGATGTCGACGCCGTTGTCTTCGAGAGCGAGTACCAACTTGGTGCCATCGTCGACCTCGAAGGTCGATGTCGAGCCGTTTGCCGTTGCTGTGATGCGAGCCATGACGCAGTGCTAGCACGGATCACGGATGCGTCACCGACCCGGCAGCGACGTGCAACCCAGCGATCGAACGTTCTCCGCCGACCTCGTCGTGTTCTGTATGATGGAACTGTTCCGCATGGTGGGACCCGTAACGAATGATTGCCAACCGGTTGTGACGAATGGGGACCGTGATGAGTGAAGAACGACAGAGTCGCCGGTCGGGTGGCCGCGCCGGACGCGCTGCAAGTCGCGCATCGTCTGCTGCACCTGTGCCGCCGTATCTGCAACGACAGATCAAGCCGTTCGAGCTCGTCACCGACGAGCAACTCGCGATCATCGAACACAACGCCGATCGCCTCCTCGAAACCGTCGGTATCGAGTTCCGCAACTATCCGTCAGCGCTGGAGATGTGGAAGACCGCCGGCGCTGACGTCGACGGCGAGCGCGTCCGGTTCCCGGCCGGGCTCTGCCGCAAGATCGTGCAGGACTCGGCACCCGCTCAGTACACGCAGCACGCCCGCAATCCGGCGCGCAACGTCGAGATCGGCGGCAACAACACGGTGTTCGTGCCGAACTACGGCTCGCCGTTCGTGTACGACCAGGACAACGGTCGTCGCTACGCGACCATCGACGACTTCCAGAACTTCGTGAAGCTCGCCTACTCGTCACCGAACCTCCACCACTCCGGTGGAACCGTGTGCGAACCCGTCGACGTTCCCGTCAACAAGCGCCACCTCGACATGGTGTACGCGCACCTCAAGTACAGCGACAAGGCGTTCATGGGATCGGTCACCGCCGGCGAGCGAGCCGCTGACTCGATCGAACTCGCCCGCATTGGTTTCGGCGGCGACCTGCGCGACGAGAACGGCGTCGAGCGCACCGTGATGACCTCGCTGATCAACGCGTCGTCACCGCTCGTGTGGGACGACACGATGCTTGCCGCGGCCGAGACCTATGCAGCAGCGAACCAGGCGTGCATCATTGCGCCGTTCATCCTCGCCGGCGCCATGGCCCCGACCACGTCAGCCGGCGTCGCCACGCAAACGCTTGCCGAGGCCCTCGCCGGCATGGCGTTCTGCCAACTCGTCCGACCCGGCGCGCCGGTCGTGTTCGGCTCCTTCGCGTCGTCGATGTCGATGGCCACCGGTGCCCCCACCTTTGGCACACCCGAGCCGGCCATCGTGCTCTACACCGTGGCCGCGCTCGCCCGTCGTCTCGGTGTGCCGTTCCGTTCCGGCGGTTCGCTCACCGCCTCGAAACTGCCCGACGCGCAGGCTGCGTACGAGTCGGCGTCGACGATCATCCCGACCGTGATGGCCGGTGTCAACTTCGTCCTGCACTCTGCTGGCTGGATGGAAGGCGGGCTGGCGATCGGCTACGAGAAGTTCATGATGGATGCCGATCAGCTCGGCATGATGATGACGCTCGGCAAGGGCCTGGACATGAGCGAGAACGGCCAGGCGATCGATCAGTTGCTCGACCACGAACCGGGCAACCACTTCCTCGGCACTGCGCACACCCTGGTCAATTTCGAGACCGCCTTCTACCGTTCGACCCTGGCCGACAACTCCAGCTTCGAGCAGTGGGTCGAGGACGGATCGACGACGACCGCCGACCGAGCGAACACTGCCTGGAAGTCGTCGCTCGCCGCGTACGAACCGCCTCCGCTCGACGACGCGATCGATGCCGAAATGTTGGACTACATCGGACGCCGCAAGTCCGAAATGCCGGACGAGATCGGCTGACGGCGGCTGAGCTCACCAGCCGTGGCTCGGCTAGATGTGGCCGTACGCCAGCATGGCGTCGGCGACCTTGGTGAAGCCGGCGATGTTGGCTCCCGCGACATAGTCGACCCCGTCGGCGTTTGTGCTGTGGGTGGCACATTGGTCGTGGATGTCGGCCATGATCGCTTGGAGGCGACTGTCGACCTCTTCTCGTGACCAGGAGATGCGCAGTGAGTTCTGGCTTTGTTCGAGTCCCGAGACGGCGACGCCGCCGGCGTTGGCCGCCTTGCCCGGGGTTGCGGTGAGCTGTTCGATCCGGCTTGACGCGGCAGATTCCGAGCGCAGCAGGATCGACGAGAACGCGACGATGCGGTCGCCGTGCTCAGAATCGAATCGAACGATGGCCATCGAGGCTTCCTCAGCGGCCGCGAGCACCTCGGCTCCGACTTTCGGATTGATGTCGGCGATATCCGGCGTGATCGCTGCGTCGTAGGGCTGGTTGTGTCGACGGCGCGCCGTGTTCGACGTCGGCAGGTTCGGCTCGATGTGCCACTCAAGCGTCTCATAGCCCAGGGTTGGCCAGCCGGTGTTACTCATGGCTTCCTCGTCTTCACTTCTCCCGCCCGTAAGTAAAGCCTAGATACGTAGTCTTTACTTACATCAAACGTGCGAAGGAAGACGAAGAGGAAGCGCAGTTGAAGTCCTACGACCAGCAAGTCAATTGTATTGAGGGCAATACAATTGACTTGCTGATTGTATTGAGCGCGATACAAGTACGGCATGCCGCTGTCCGGAGGGCTTTACCCAACCAGCGAGGCCGCCGACAAGCTGGGTGTCTCCCCCCATCAGGTCAGGCGTTGGATTTACGGCGGCGACATCGCCACCGTCACCGACGACAACGGCCAGCACTTCATCCCCAGCCACGAGATCACGTACCGCTCGCTCCTTGCGGGCCAGCAACGGCGCGGGCGACCACGCAGCGAACAAGCGGTGTGGAGTCGCATCGAGTCGATCAACGCAGGGATCAGCCCACTCGAGGCGCTGACCGACCGTTA
>Ga0115031_1001364_pt1 | contig 18198 bp, 18 predicted proteins | sample Maine_Asex4_meta_FD_87301 | JGI IMG/M metagenome (GOLD analysis project Ga0115031, IMG submission 87301) | Marine algal microbial communities from Maine, USA - Maine_Asex4_metaG | ecosystem: Host-associated > Algae > Red algae > Unclassified | place: Maine, USA | collected 2015-01-05
AGCAGTCGTAAAACTTGCCTTTGAAATCGTAGAAGTGAAAAGACTTTACACCTCAGTTTTTGAATTTAACCATGCTTCTTGCAAGGTCTTAGAAAAGGCTGGATTTATAAAAGAAGGTGTAGGAATAAAGTCTGTTGTTAAAAATGGCGTCTACATCAATGAGATAAGATATGGTTTGCTTAATCCTAATTTTTTCCCCGGCACATAATTTTGAAAAAAGGCGCTAGTTCATATTACTCAGAGAAAATTATTCGAAAACTTTTCGGGTATGCACATCATAGCGGTCTATTAAAGGAGGAGAATCAAGCTTCATTAATGGTGGACCTGATTGAAAAAAAACCGCTAGAGGTCAATTTAAGTTTTCAGAAAAAATTTATTGGCCTAGGTTTTTTGGAAGAACAATATGAAGATGAATTAAGCTTCGAAGAAGGAGTGGCTATTTCTAAAAAGGGAGGATCAGTAAACCCATTAACTCCAGCGGTGTATGCGCTGCACAATTACAATAAATATGTAGCCTCAGGTTTAGAAAAAGATTACGTTGTGTTTCACAAGCAATGGGAATACTTGGAGGCACATCGCAAGTCCAACGAGACAGGATCTTTTTGGGAGTATGAACATGACTTTAAGCGCTTTGAATTGAAGGGGCCTTGGGTTTCTGGATTGGCGCAAGGTATGATTGCAGCAGTATATTTGCGAAAGCATCTCGAGGAAAAAAACAAAGAATATTTGAAGCTGGCGAATGATTCTATTTCATTCTGTTTTCACGAAGCCAATGGCTTATACACCTCATTGGGGTCTAATGATAGATATTGGATTGAGGAGTACCCTGCAGTTAAAGGCAAAGGAGTACTGAACGGTTATTTATTCTTTTTAATAGCTCTGGGAGAATTGTGTAGTGTGAATGAAGGTTACAAGCAGAAATTTTTGAATGGACTTAATTCTGTACTTTCGGAATTGCCGTTTTACCATAAGGGACAATACTTAAAATATTCGAAAAACATTCCAGACCTATCTAATCGTCACTATCAAGAAATTCATGCGTATCAACTAGAACATTTATATCAATTAACAAATGCCAAGGTATTTGAATCTTTGAAAAACTATTGGCTTTTGATAAGTGGGGTAGAAAATTTTTATTGATATTTACTAAGCACAGCTCGTTGATAAACCCCTACCGGATAAGTTTTAACTTCTAAAATATCCTCCAATGAAGTATCCCCCGTAACACTAATCGGTGGTGTCTTGCCAGAAGTAATTTCCCAAATCAGTTGATCACCAACTTGTTCTAGGCTACAATTCAGCATATTTTCGGCAACCTCAAATCTTTGGAACCATTTTCCACCGATAAAATAGCTTTCAATCAGTATTGAATTTTTTTCATCTACAAGAAATAATCCTTGTGATGGATCAACAACGACCAATTCATAAAGCCTCTTGTCAAAGCGTTCAGGACTATCATAAATGATGGTATAGTCGTAGTTTTTAGAATCTTCTTGAGGTAGAAGATGGACTTCCATCTTAATGGTATACTGTAATCCTAAACCAGAGTATACCTTAAGCGACCCTCTCCACTTACCCGACCAATCCTTAGGAAAATCAATGCTCGAAATTCTTTGATCTTCCGCTTCTTGTGAAAACTCTTTACTTGTTTTACATGAAACACCTAAAAGGCTTAGGGAAATTACTAAATAAATTATTTTCATTTTGTGGAATCTTCTATTAGTTTATTCAACATATTTTGGAAGAGTGTTATTATACCTTCTTTCCCAATATTCATTAAGGCATCAACAATTGTAAGTCCCATAAGTTTTGGTCCTTGTGTTTGAGTATACGGATGATGATTTAGATAATCTAGAGCATTAGAATAAATTAGTTGTAAATTATTTTCTTTAAAATCTAATTCATTTTGATATTTCTTAGCTCCAGTTCCTGATATATATTTTTGTCCTTTAATTTGCTGGATTAATTTTAAATTTAAATCGCTGTTTGATTCATTTAGAAGGTAATCACTTGAAAGATAAAATTTGGTGTTTAAATCTAATTTTCTGGAAATGCCTTTTATTAAATGAATGTTGAATTCAGATAAAGAATCAACATCATCAATAGTGCTTAGTAATGATCTTAAAAATGGAAAGTAGGTTTCATAAAAATTCGCTTTTTGGTAAATGTAATTGAGTTTTCTCAAATGCTTATCAATAGACAATTTTCCATGGGCGATTTTTATTTCTGAAATCTTGGTTTCCTTTCCTTTTTTGATTGGAAGAATTAACCATTGACTTTCGATGTAACCAAGTTCTTTTCTTACTAGCGTTCTCTTGGTATATGATCTCTGATTGAAATCGACAGAATCATGAAAGATAAAATGATCCGCCAGATATATTTTATAAAAATATCCTAACCATGGAAGATAATTGGGTTGATGTATTGCTACTGAATTGTCTAAATAATCCATCGAATCAATTCAAATGCCTCAGCATAATCACTTCCTATCTGGGTCCCTCTAATTTTGGCGAGTGAACGAATGAAGTCTGGGTCCATGTAGTTTTTCCCATGCTGCGTTTCATAACATTTCAATGCCTCAATTTTCTTATTGACTTGTTCTTGTGTTACTCGAATAAAACAATCTGTTGAGAAACTAAGATTGTTCCATATCAATTCATAACCCAAAATTGTGCTATACTTAAAAGCTCTTATTCCTTCTTGGGTCACGGTGATATGATCTTGATGAATATCTTTTGACGAGGGTAGAAAAACCATGTCTGGTTTAACTGTATTTCTAATTTCAATCAAGGACTCTAGAATTTCCTGTCTTATAAAATTCAATTTTCTAACTTGATGATGAAACACAATTAAGTTTTCTTCTGGTATTCCAAGTTTTTTTGCTGCTTCTCGTACCTCAATTTCAAGTCTGTTTTTGGGAAAGCCCTGAGGAACAGATTCTTCTGCAGTTGAAAGAGCAACATAATAAACGATGGCTCCTTCTTCGAGAATTTTGGCAATGGTTGCACCGCAGCCTAGTTCTCCATCATCTGTATGTGGTGCTAAAACGACAACCTTTTTATTCTTAAACTGCATGAATTACTTTGTAGACAGGAAATTTACAATTATTTCTACGATTTTATTTGATGCCTGACCATCACCGAGTGATTTCTTTCCTTTTACACCAGGTACTATGGACTTTGCAATTTCTATGATTTTTGATTTATTTGGTCCAGCAACATGACACCAACCTTCCTCTATGGTTTCAAGCCATTCTGTTTGTACATCCGTAATGATTGCAGGTGTTTCATGAAAGTATGATTCTTTAGTCACCCCACCGGAGTCTGTCAAACAGAAAAAGGCATTTTTTATTAGAGCCTGTGTTTCAAAAAATCCAATGGGATCGCTTGTAACCCAATTTGGTTTGTTGATTAGATTCTCTAGATCAAAAGACTTAATCGCCTTTAAAGTTCTTGGGTGTATCGGGAAGTAGATCTTTTTATTTATTTCATTGGCAGCCTCTAGGATGGCTTGAAGTTTTTCTTTACTAGCGGTATTATTAGCTCTGTGACAGGTCATGAAAACGAAGTCTCCTTTAATTAAGTCGTTTGCAGCTAATATTGAGTTTGCTTTTGAAATTTCTGTTTCACTTTGAAAAACTAGATCTAGACCTACATCCCCAGTGTTATAAACATGCTTTTCTTTTCCTTCTTTTTTAAGGTTCGCCACTCCAGTTGGTGTAGGAACAAAAAATAAATCTGTGACAGAATCAGTCAGGAGTTTATTTATTTCCTCTGGGATGTTTTTATCATATTCTCGAAGCCCTGACTCTACATGTCCAAGAGGGATATTGGATTTTGCAGCTGCGATTGCGCCTGCTGCGGTAGAGTTGGTGTCACCATAAACTAGAACAAGATTTGGAGATTCTTTTTCAAAGATGTCTTCCAATTTAATAAGGACAGTTCCTATTTGCCTTAAGGCACCACTTGAACCAACTTCTAGGTTATAGGCGGGTCTAGGAAGACCCAATTGTTTTATAAAATGATCGGACATCATTTCATCATAGTGTTGTCCGGTATGCACAATTACCTGTTCTAGTTTCGGTTCGTTGATAATGGCCCTTGAAACTGGAGCGAGCTTTATAAGGTGTGGTCTGTTACCTACGATATGCAGTATTTTGTAGCTCATATATTTTCAAGTTTGGCCAATATTATGTTCACTGAATTTTCCCAGCTAAAGAGTGATTCAACATTTTGGTGATTAATTAAATATGGCTCATTATTTTCCCAAGCCCTATACCAAGATACAAAGTCACTTTGCCATTGACCGTCCTCGGATATGACCACCCCAGTTTTGGTTTGTTCTAGTATCTTCTCTAGTTCATTATCTTTTCCTCCTTTTACGATAGCAAGAATTGGACTTGTTCCGCCCAAATATTCAAATAATTTTCCAGTAAGGACTCCTTCATGGCCCTTAGTAACACTCGTTAGTAATAAGTTGATATGAGATTTCTCTTGAAGTTCCTTTGCCTTATCATGCGATACCATACCGTGGTTGGTATAATTTTTATCTAGACCATATTTTGAAATGTACTCACTGAACAAGGCACCATCTTTTCCTGCATAATGGATTTCAATATCATCTAAATCAAAAACTCCACCTTGATCTTTGAGCCATTTAAATAATGGACTAGGGTCTCGCTTGTTTCCGAACAATGAGCCTGTATAACAGATATTAAATTTATTAGATTTTTCCTGTTTCTCTGTGCGATGATGAATTCCATTATAGATGGTGATCACTTCTTTATTGTATTTATTAAGCTTACGCCCGAGGCCATTTGAAATGGTGGTAATAAATTCAGCTTTCGAAAGAAGTTTCTTGTTTTTGCGTATTTGAAAATTTGGAAAATTTACATTTTTATACATTGGGTCAACGTGGAGATCACGGAAGTCTACAACCCAGCGAGATTCAGGGAACTTCTTTTTTAATTGGGCTCCAATGTAAATATCAGCATAGGGTCGAAAGGAAGTAAAAATTAAGGCTTGCGGATTTTTGTTTAAAAATTCCGTTCCTTTTTTAATTCCTTCCTTGATATAATTACTGCCTCCCTCACCCATCCAAATATTGAAGGGATAAGAATCAATCATTCTTCTCGCAAATTGAAAAAGCGCGCTCTTTTTTTTCTTTTCATCGAAATGCATGGCTTTGCCTCTATTGCTTCTATAGTCTTTGGTTTTAAGAATACTAACATCCATGGCTTCCAGTCCATTCATTGGACTTGACGGTAGTATGTTTTGATTAGAGGTTGTGAGAATCTTTACAGTATCAATTCTGTTATGAAGTTCTTTGGCTAGGTAAAAATTTCGAAGGACCCCGATAGAATGAATGGGAGGAAAATAATAGTGAATTAGTAAGGCAGATTTAATTGCTTGGTTCATCAATCAATGGTTGAATGATGTTAAGTATTTCTTTAGCTATTAATTTATCATCAAAAACATTAACAGCTAAACTTCTCCCTTTTATACCCATATCTGTTCTTTCTTCTGGAGAAAGATTGATGAGATTTATCATGGCATTTTTTAAAGCAACCTTATCTCTCACAGGTACGACATATCCATTTTTCCCATCAATAACAGTCTCTCTGCATCCTGGAACATCTGTTGTAATTACTGGCTTACCCATTGACATACCTTCTAGGATCGTGCGCGGCATACCTTCTCGATAGGAGGGCAAGACAATGCAGTCACTTTGCGATAAGAAAGGCCTAATATCTCTTACAAAACCCTTGTAATCTATAACTCCACTATCAACCCATTGAACTAATGATTCTTTATCAATATTGGATGGATTGTCACTGTCAAACTCTCCAATAACTTCAAATTGAGCTTCAGAAAAATCTTGTTTTATTTCTTTTGCCGCCGCAATAAATTCAGTGATACCCTTATCATAAAGTAATCGTCCCACGAAGGTAAAAGTGATTTTTTCTCGATGAACACCATTAGGGCTAGGTAAGAAGTGTGAGGTATCAACGCCACAACCTTTCACTGAATGAGCCTTACTTTCATTTACAATTTGACTTTCAATAAATAATTTTCTATCGTCTTCATTTTCAAAAATGAAGCGGTTATGAAACTTTCCTGTAAACTTATACAATTGATTAACAACAGAGCTAAGTGTCCCTCCATGAATAAATGAATACCCCAGACCCGTTACTACCGCCACGGATTTTAGACCTAATAATTTAGCAGCGATACCGCCATAAATATTTGGTTTGTTTGTGTAGTGTATAATTAGATCTGGTTTATGCCTTTTGTATTTCCTCCAAAGTTCGATTGTAAGTACTAGATCCTTAATAGGATTTTTGCTATCTCTATTCATGGACTTGAGAGGAATGTGTTTTACTTGTGGGTATTTTTCTTTGTATTCTAAATATTCATCCACCGGAGCAATCACCATTAATTGATGCCCTTCCGAAAGCAATTTTCGTATAACATTCAGCCTGAAATTGTAAATATTCCAAGTTGTATTCGCAACTAATATGATCTTCTTTTTATTCAATGAATCTTATAAGTACTTTGGGTCTGTTATAGATTTTTTTAAAGATTTGATTTCTTGTTCTTTCTCTTTTGGATAGATTAAAAGTATATCCTTTTCATCAACAACAATGAAATTTTCTAAACCACGAATCACGATTAATTTATCTTGATTACTCTTAATAAAACAATTTTTTACCTCATCCAAAGTAAAAGCTTGCCCTAAGCTCACGTTGCCTTGATCGTCCTTTTCTAGATAGGCATGAAGGGAGTTCCAAGTCCCTAAGTCAGACCATCCAATATCCGATGGTATTGTGTAGACATTATCCGCTCTTTCAAGAATGGCATAATCGATGCTTATGCTTTCTGTATTCGGATATACTTTATCAATATACGCTTGTTCATTTGGTCCATTCAGTTGTGAAAGGTCCTCACTTAGAACCTGAATTATTTTTGAAGCATTTTTATTAAATGATTCAATTATTTCTGCTGCTTTCCAAATAAAAATTCCAGCATTCCAAACATATTTTCCTGAGGAAAGATATTGCTTGGCAGTTTCAACATCTGGTTTCTCTTTGAACTCTTCGACCTTAAAGGTTCCTGATTCTACCTCATCAGACATTTGTATATATCCGTATCCAGTGTCAGGACGTGTCGGTTGGATTCCGAGCGTGGCCAATGAGTTTGTTGCTGAAACGAATTTTACAGCCTTGGAAATATTCGTCAGAAAAGCATCTTCTAAAAGTATCACATGATCCGACGGAGCTATGACCAGTGTAGCTTCAGGATTCTTCTGATAAATTTTTAAAGCTAGCAGGGCATTACATGGTGCCGTATTATTTCTGCTGGGTTCTGCTAGAATATTTGATTCAGGAAGTTGTGGTAAATGTTCTTTTACAAGTCCTACATATGCTTTGTTGGTTAGGACTAGAATGTTTTCTGGTGGCACCATCTTCTGAAATCTCTCACAGGTCAGTTGGATGAGAGATTTACCAACGCCTAAAATATCCAAGAATTGCTTAGGTAAACTTTCTCTGCTTGAAGGCCAGAATCTTGAACCTACCCCTCCGGCCATAATGGCGATGTAAGTATTCTTATCCATTAGATAATATATTTTGAATCATTCTATAAATATTTTTATAAGCCAATCTTGTGTTCTCAGTCATAGCTTCTGGAAGTGCACCAATGCCAGCTCTTTTGTCAATGATTTTAGCGAAACTCAATTCACGAAGAAAGGCTTTGATGTCATTTTCTGAATTTTGGAAATCTTCAATTATCCAACCAGCCTTTTTCAGATAGTGCCAACTGTCACTTTCTTTTTTACCGAAGTAAAGAAAAATAGAACCATTGTGAACAGCACTTACCAGTTTAGATGGAACACAAAGATGCACCCATTCTTTGAGTAATGATACTAAATGTAAGTCAATGTATTTCAGCTGACTTCTAGGAATGAAATCAAAAAACTGTATCCCTTTGTGTTGTTCGGCGTTATAGTAGTTTTTAATATGATGGGCTTTAGATCCATAAACAACAAGAATTAATTTTTGAGTGGTATGAACTAAGTTATCCATCACTTGTTTTATGAACTCTACAGAGTGTGCTTCTCCTAGATTTCCAATGTAGCCAATAACAATTTTATTAGAATCCTCTTTCCATTCTGGAACCTCATTTTCATTTCCAGTTTTCTGCAATGAGTTTAAAAATACACCGCAGGGTAGTAATGCTTCTGGTAATTTTTTCTGATATTTTTCAATGAGATACTCTGACTGTAACTCTCCTAAAGCAATGAGACCATTCGGCGGATTATCATATTTTTGCTTGTAAAAATGCTTATATAATGGGTTGCTCGGAGCTGTGAGTCCGCCAGCAGCAAATGCTTCAGGAAAAATATCCATGCTCCAGTAAATCCAAGGCGTTTTGTGCTTGTTGAAAATTCTGGCGGCCCAATAACTCAAAAGTGGCGGACTGGTCATAACAATCACGACACCTTTATTAACTTCCAAAGCTTTCTTAATGAGTTTTCTACCTTCAATCAGACTGGTAAAAAAGCGTAATAATTTGCTTTTGCCATCGTAGATGGAATTGATCTTGTGGATTTCACCAATCACTTCACCGGAAGCCCCTCCGCCCGGATAGACTCCATCTGTATGAACAATTTTTACTTCAACTCCTTGCCCATCTAAATATTTTGCTAAATCGCTAGGTGCTTCTGAGATCACACCTTTGTCTGGAGGATACACTCGATTAACAATGGTTACACTTACTGGACCCTTGTTTTCCATGAATTGTAGATCTCATTAAAAATATCAGCAATGGATTTTGTGATGTCCCAGTCGGGGTAGTGAGATTTCATTTTCCGTAAATCAGAGTAGTAACATATGTGGTCACCAATTCTATTTTGATCACTATAATTATACTTCATTGGGATTCCCGAAATCTCTGAGATCATATCAAATGCTTCCAAGATCGAACAGGTATTTTCTTTACCACCACCAAGATTGTACACTTCAGCTACTCGAGGCGCATCAATAAATGCTTCAATAAATTTTGCAACATCGTATGAATGTATATTGTCTCTTACCTGCTTGCCTTTATATCCAAAAATGGTGTATTCTTTTTCAATAAGGTTACATTTTATCAAGTAACTAAGAAACCCATGTAGTTCAACTCCTGTATGATTCGGACCAGTCAAACAACCACCCCTCAAACAGGTGGTCGGCATATCAAAGTATCGACCATATTCTTGCACAGCAATATCTGCAGCTACCTTAGAAGAGCCAAAAAGAGAATGTTTGGTTTGATCGATTCTAAAGTTTTCAGGGATACCCTCTGCGTAATTTATATCCGCATAATCATATCGCTTTTCAAGCTCTATGAGTTCAATTTCATTGGGAGCGTCACCATACACCTTATTGGTTGATAAGTGTACAAAGGGTACTGCGGTCGAATACTGCCGTGTTGCTTCTAATAAATTAAAGGTACCAACCGCATTCGTGTCAAAATCATCAAATGGAATATCTGCAGCTCTGTCATGCGAGGGCTGGGCAGCGGTATGAACGATAGCGTCTGGACTTATTTCTTTTATAATCTTAAGAACACCCTCTCGATTTCTTATATCAAGTTCGTGATGTTTAAAGCTAGACAAGCTTTTTTCAAGTCTTTGCTGGTTCCATCTGGTATCTCCTCTTTCTCCGAAGAAAATGGCTCTTTGGTTATTATCTATGCCATGAACTTCCCAATTTCTTTCTCCAAAGTGGATGCAAACCTCTGATCCTATTAAACCAGAGGATCCTGTCACCATTATTTTCTTCATAGTCTGTGTAAGTAATCTTATTACAAATTTACTTAATATAATAAGAAGCTCAAATTCTGACTAATGGGAAGATTTAGCGATTTGATGATAGAAGTTGAGGTATTTAGTTGCCGTCGATTCCATTGAAAAGTTCAAAATGGCGGTTTTTCGAGTGTTTTTTTGGCAATTTTCGAGATAATCTCGGTCTTTTATCAACTTTACAATGGCATCTGCCAATTCTTCAGGCCTTTTACAAGGAACGACCAGACCGCAACCACTGTTTTCAATTATTTCCTTAACATCTCCTACATCTGTAGAAACGACAGGAACCCCTGAAGCCAATGCTTCCCAAATTGAAATTGGACTCGCCTCAAAATCGGAACTGCAAACGTATAAATCAACCTCATTTAAAAGCAGGTCAACATCTTTTCGCAGGCCTAAAAATTGAAGATTTTCTATGTTCTTTTCTTTCTGAATCTTTAACAGATTATTGTAGTATTCCTTTTGACTATCGAAGGCTGGGCCGGCAATATAAAACTGTACTTGGCAGTCTGTTTTTTTATTTACAAAATCGATGGCTCTGACTAAGGTGTCAAATCCTTTATTAGCATTTATATACCCGACGGATAGGATTTTAAATTCAGTATAGGGTAGTAAATTCTTTCCTGACTTTGGAGAAAATTTTTCCATGTTGACTGGAGACTGAATTACAACAGAAGGTTTATTTATAATCTTTGGGTTGATTGCTTCGTAATAATCCTTGGTTCGATTGGACACATACACGTAGGCGTCGGGCAGGTTGGAGATTAGTTTAAATAACAGTCTGACCATCTTTCCTTGCTGGGTATCATTTTGGATCCAGATACTTTTCGCTTTCGCAAATTTAGCAGCCAAGATTCCTTTTATTTGCCATGAGCCATTACATAAAACAATATCAGTTTGAGATTTCTGAATGATTTTTTTAAGGGAAAATATTTCAGGAATAAAAGTTAGAATGTAAGCAATTAATGACTTTTTATCTTTGGTGAGACGATGTAATTTAATTTTTCGAAAAGGCATATTAGCAGCCAATAGTTCTTCTTCAAAATCATTCGAATGATCACTTGGAAACAAGGCAACAGAATTTATTCCTTTATCTTTCAATTGCGAACCCACATCCACGATGCGTTTTAATGGTCCTCCTCCTCTTCCTTCTTCTGTTATATTAAGTACTGTAAGTTTCACTTGCTTGTTTTATCTAGAGCCAAACCATCATAATATTTTGTGTCTATATTATTGATCCATTTTGTCATCTGAGTAATTTGCCCAGTATGATAGCTAGTATGTTCAATCACATGAATCAAAATACTGACACCTGATTCCTTGAAACATTGAACTTTATAAATTTTTTCAAAAACTGATGGCTCAGCGTCTGACACATATCTAACAGCTTGAGAAATACTTGTTTCGATGAGGTTCAGCAATTGTTCTTTGCTGTGACTTCTTACGGAAGAAAACTCTAGTGCTCTATTCCGAACGTCTGGCTGGGATCCAAAAGTAGTATGTATGTATTGGGTTATATTTCCAGAAAGATGTAGTACAAGATTCGCTACAGAGTTTACATTTTTATTCGGTGAATACCACAGGCTTTCATTTCCTAATAGATGTATACATTGCACAATCCTTGCGAGGGATTCCTCTTGCATTCTTCTTTTAAACTCTGATTTAATTAACTTGATCATTAGATTTCTGCCATTGCTATACAGGCCAAAGATAAGCGTAGGTTTTGGGTCTGCAATAATTTTTCAGCCGCAGCTTCTAAAGTAGCACCAGTAGTTATGACATCATCCACAAGAAGTAGCTTTTTATTTTCTAAAGTATTAAGTCCCTTTACTCTAAAGGTGTTACCGACACTTTTTATTCTTCCTAGTCTACTTTTATCAGTCTGAGATGGGGTGGGGTAAGGCTTAGTTAATAGATTGGTTTCAAGTTCACATCCCAGAATCTCTTGTATTCCCTTAGCAAATTCGGTACTTTGATTATAGCCCCTAGCTCTAAATTTTCTAAAGTGCAGAGGAATTGGAATCAATAGATCAGGAATTGGAAAATTATCAGAAGAGATTAATTGTTCCGCAAAGCGACGGCCCAGTGCCCTCGCTATTTGTGGTCTATTTCTGTATTTAATTTGATGTATGAGTTTTTGTACATTTCCACCTTTCTTAAAATAGAAAAGAGCGGCTCCACGCTGAATGGAAAATCTGCCCTTTACTTTCATTTCTAATTGATTGTCTGCTACAGACATATGATCTGTAAATGGTAGATCGAGTTGACATCCAAAGCAGAATAAATTATTCTTAATGGGTGGTTTGCTCGCGCAAGCACAACATAGCTTGGGGAAGAAGAGATGTACTAAATCATGGGCGTATTCTGAAATAAAATGGAGCATCTCTGTTTTAATGAATGATAATTTTTTCTGTTTTTAAAAGCTTCCTGCTCGTGCTAATAGTAAAGATGTACATAGATTTTTCAATCATAGATAAGTCAATAGAATTTTCTCCACCAATCAAATCTCTTTTTAAAATTCGTCTTCCTTGAAGGTCAAAAATTTCTAAAACCAAATCTTGTTGACTTTGAAAATAAATTTTGAGATTCTTTAATGCACCATCATATATGTGATTTATATTGAATTGGTCAACATTGATATCCTTTGTCGAGACCAAGTCACAAGGATCTGGATCATTATTTATTTCTAGTAGTTCTCCAGCCACCAGATTAATGCCATCAAATCCAGGATAATCAACACCGTATTTATAAGCTCTGAAGCTAGAGTTGTTATTGGCATTGGAGCCCTGAGGTACTTGGCTGTTTCCACTTAAAGGGATAATGTATTCCCAGACGATTTCTTCTGCTTTATTAATTTCATAGATATGTCCGGGCGATCCTGCATTGATAAATGTATTACCATTTGGTAAACGTTGGGCATTGGAAAGATAGGGTGAAAAAAAAGGGCCATTGGTGTCTCCATCATAAATCCAATCTGCAGTAGAAGGTCCTATTGGATCGGTTTCAGGAATAATATAAAAACCTGATTCAGACTGTGGAGGAAAAATTGCTTCTACTGTAGAATAGTCGGTTCCAGGTCTTCCGTTGCCATTGTTATAAACCAAGATGGCACCCGTGTCTTCTCCCTCGGTTATCCAATTAATCCCGTGCTGACCATATAATTTTTGTTGATTCGTTGAGGCTCGATCATAGGCATTTGCATTACCCCATCTATATAGAATATCTCCACCTCTGCCATAGGTTCCACCCACATGACTTACAGCTTCTTCCGTCGTTGTAGAATGATCAATGATCCAGAATTCATCGGAATTTCTTGTACTTATTAAAATTTGATCAAGTTCGGGATTATAGTCAATGGCATTAAAGTGATTCCAATCTCTCGTCGAATTACTATTGTTACTATTTAATTTAGGAAGATTAATATCAAAGAGTTCTGGATGTTCTGAAACAATCCCAAAATTTGACTTGGTAGAATCAAAATCTTGGATGTAATGATTTTTTATTTCCCATTGCCACACAACTTCAGAATCATTGTTACCTATTGGTTTGATTTCAAGTATTTTTTCAGACCACATAAACCCTCCCGAAAATATTTCATTTGGGTCTCTACCCAATTCTACGATTTCATCCGTATATACAAGTTCCCAGGTTAATACCAATAGGTTTCCATTGGGCATCATGACTGCATCATGATGAGATAGAAATTCACTGCTATTAAATTCATAAAACCAGACTACATTGTTGTCCCAGTCAACTAATTCAAGTCCTCCTGCATTACTCGCAGAAGTAAAGGGACCTTCAGGGCTCACTTTATAAGTTCTTAACATCAGCCCATTTTCTAGAAAGTAGGCAGACAAGCCAGGTAGGGTGCCTCTTTCCCATTGATTGACTAATCTTCCACAGTTATCAACTAAATAAACATTTGTGCTGTTAAATGGGGAGAAAAAGGTGTATCCTACATAAGAATCTGGGTTATTTTGTATAACTCCTACGGTATTTGACTGAGCAAGTAAATTTGCGAAAGCGAAAATAAAAGTCAGTTGAATTAATAATGACTTCATATGTTTGTATTATATATTAATATAGGCATTTTAATCGTTTTTATTATTTCGTTATTTTTACGTATTCTTCACGGATAGACTATTGAAATATTGACAATTTGCACAAAAATCAAATAATTATATCATGCTGAATCGGATGACATCCTCCAAGAGGGTTAAATTTAAAAGTACACCATTAAAAGATGATTTTATACGAGATTTAAGAAGTAGGGTGGATCAGTACTTTAAGTCTAATAATATATCGCAATATGGCAATATGGAGATGTATTTTAAAACGGCTCTTAGTATTGTTGTGTGGCTTGGATTTTTCTTGCTTATAATGTCTGGTACATTAAGCAATCTAGGTTTGTTCTTAGCCTATATCGGGTGGGGTTTTGTAATCATTTTCATTGCCTTTAATATCATGCATGATGCAACTCATGATGCATATTCAGAAAATCAGAAGGTTAATCAATTCTGGAGTTATTCAATGGACTTTATAGGTGGTAACCAATATCTCTTTAGAAGAATGCATGGAGCACACCACGGGTATGTAAATATTCACGGCATTGACGTGACCTTAGAGACTCACGGCCAGTTTAGATTCTCTCCGGATGAACCTTGGTTACCAAAACATAAATGGCAGCACTTCTATACTTTTGGTCTTTATGGCTTAGCGATGTTACACTGGGTAACGATCAAAGACTTTAAGTGGTTTTTTGTAGAAAACAATATTGGAAACCAGAAAAACATTAAACACCCACTGAAGGAATATGTAATTTTATTCATTGGTAAAACTTTTTATTACGGTACTGGATTTATCCTTCCAATGATATTTTTACCTCAGTCAGCACTTTTCATATTTATGTGTTGGGTATTAATGCACATTTTACCAGGTCTTACTTTTGCCCTGATGTTCCAAGTTACGCACGTTTACGAAGGGACCACTTATCCTTTGCCAGACGATAAGGGCAACATAGAAAACAATTATGCCTTACATGTTTTAGAAACAACGGCAGATTTCTGTAGACATAGCAAACTTGGAACTTGGTTAATGGGTGGTATTAATATCCACGTCATACATCACCTCTTTCCCAAAGTATGCCATGTGCACTATGCGGCTCTTACGGATATCCTTAAGGAAACCTGTGATGACCATCAAATTGTCTACCAAGAAAACAAGCGGTTTTTGACAGCTTTAAGAAAGCATTATGATATGCTTAAAATCTTATCTGAGCCTAATGCGGTAGTTCCAAGAGCAGGGAAAGCCACCATGGCAAGGACGGCTTAGATTGTTCAAACAATCAGGCCCAATTTGGGGGTAACATTTTGGCTTGTAGTTTATCTAAGATAAGGAGTCTACTTTGGCTTCAGTTTCGTCTTACATAGTCTTACATAACTAACAATGCCAAATCAAGCCCAGATTCAAGCCAAACTAAATCACGCTAGAAGCTCATTGCCCTCCGCAAGCTTGCCAGCTTCAATCTTAATAAAGGATAATCTTTATTATGTAAATGGAATGCTAAAATCAAAGAGCAATGCTACCAAGGCCCTAAACATTGTGAATTCTTATTTCGGTGCATTAGATTTTAGAATGATTTATAATGGTACTGAAAAGGAAAAGGATCTAAGAGAAATTAGTAAAGATTATAGTTGGCTAATAGGCACTTCCCTAAGTCTTGACTTCAGCAGCGCTGTTAACCCAAATTCTACCATGTATGAGGTTTTAGCTATTCTGGAAATAGCTAAGAATAATAATTATCCTTTGGGCTTGATAGGTAGCAGCCAAGGGACCCTTATAATTTACAATGCTGTTTTGGCTTTTTCACTTTTAAGTGTTGAAAATAAAAATTATTTAAAGAGCAGCGTTAAGCTATGTCTGGTTGGGAATTTAGTGCCACGGAGATTCTTTGGGCAAGGTCAAGCTTTGGTAAAAGAGTTTCTTGCCTGTGTGAGTGATAGGGATGCATTGTCAACTACTTTCACAGATGAAGGAAATATTAGCGGAATTAAAGGATATGGGAGGCACGCTATTAAATGGTACTTGCCAACAAAACAATTAATAAAATGGTATTATTCCCTGTTTACAGATCTAGATTCGAACGAACCCTTTGTACCGAAGAGTTATTTTGAAGTCTTATAAACTAACTCAAACTAAGTAACTCTAAACCGGAAGATTTCTCAAATGCAAAAGGCCTAAAATAAAAAAGGGGTTTCAAATGAATGAAACCCCTAGCTGTTATTGCGCTTCCTCAAGGACTTGAACCTTGGACCCTCTGATTAACAGTCAGATGCTCTAACCAGCTGAGCTAAGGAAGCTTTTAAAGCGAGGGCAAATCTACAATTAAAAAGCAATTTGTACAATAGTACTATTGAGATATTTTGAGGAGAATTAAAATTGGGCCTCTACTACTTCTTCAATTCGCGAGGTCTTTTGAAAATAGGAACAGTTGAACACGGTTCGCCATACATAATACTCTGAGCATGAGGCTGTAATAATTCTGATAAGGTTGCGTAAGCAGAAGCCGGCACTGGTTTATCACTGCAACCCTTGATGACAATCCTCTGTTGTTTATAGATACTATACTCTTTAGCCCTTAATTCTTGGTCATAATAGTCTCTTAGAAAATCATCTTTGGTCCCTAAGTATACTTTTTGGCTATGTGGAGCTGCCATTGTGGATATGAGCATGTATGCCCATACAGGAATAATGGCATCTGTTGAACAGTGAACACAGAGGATCTGGCCTTTATAAGAAGCCCAATCTATTTCTTTCAAAGAGTTTCGAAAGTCTTTCTCTTTTAGAATTAACTCCTTAAATAAGAAGGGTTTGATATCAAGAACTGAGATTTCCGAATTTGGATAAAAATCTTCTAAATTGATCGTAATCAGCCCGCTATTAGCTATTCTATTGATTAATTTTTCTTCTGTGGCCATGATCTGAATTATTCTTCTTCAGTAGTAACACTTACAATGGCTTCTTCGTTCTCTTTTGGTTTAAATTTAAAATCATCTGTGAGGCCTTCAGTGTTCATTTTCTCAAGGCCCTCTTCCATCCCTATGCTATTTTCAGTGACTATAATTTCTTTTAGCTTAGGCAAATCTGAAATATTTTGTATGCCGAAGTAATCCATAAATTTATCGCTGGTCCCATATAATAATGGTCTTCCAGGTGTCTGAGCTCTACCTAAGATTTCAACCAATTCTTTTTCTAATAATTTCTGAACGGCATAATCACAATTAACCCCTCTTATGGATTCTATACCACTTTTGGTAACCGGCTGTTTATATGCGATGATGGCGAGGGTTTCCAATGCAGCCCTGGATAGTTTCTTTTTACTTTGGATCCGTAAATATTGACTTACCACTTCATGATATGCTGATTTAGTCATAAACTGATATCCATTAGAAATACCGACCAGTTCAAAACTAAATTCTTCAGAAGAGTACTTGCTTTGTAACACAATCACTGTTTCCTCAACCTGTTTCACACTCGCCTTCAGTTTAATTGATTCGGTCAGGCTATCCCTTATATCCTTAACGGTTATTGGTGATTCGGCCGCAAAAACAAGGCTTTCAATATATAGTGCAAGTTTGTCCAAAGCTTTAAAAATTATGCAGCTAAGGTAGAATTATCAGGCTATTTTTCGCAGTAAATGGAGTGCTAGATTTAGATCTCTAAATCTGGCGTAATGGATAAATACAATTTTAGATTGTCAATGAATATGCAGACTTGGTAGGAAGATTTGCCAACTAAATGAAGGCTTATTGCTTAAGTTACTTATTCATATATGTAACTGTCAGTTAGTCAATTACTTCTGATATTTTTTCGTGTAAAACAAAAATATTGAGGGTTTTATACATTAAAATAAATTATAATATGTTAGTTTTGTGCTAGCCTTAATTACAATTACCATACCGATGTAAATTTTAATCTATTCGGATTAAGCTGAGGCATCATTTATCCCCCACAGTAAAACCAAGAGCTAATAACTCTATTCCGTATTCAAGTTAAAGTATCTAAAATGAGACATTTTAAACATGCCTATCCGAGGCTTATGTTATTGATTGCAGTAGCATTCATTTTTTCTTCGAGCGATGTATATGGTTCGGAAACCGATTTAAAGAGTGATTTAGCAGAAAAGCTTTGGTTAGCCTATGAGTTGGCAGACTGTAATTCTGAAGAGACTTTTCATAATGCTTATTTAGCATCTATGAATAAGCGAGTAGATAATCTTGAGACTTCCAGCACTGCCTCCCTTATGGCAGATACTTGTCCAGAATGTCCCAAGTTACAATTGGCCAGCTTAGA
>Ga0115031_1001368_pt1 | contig 18161 bp, 15 predicted proteins | sample Maine_Asex4_meta_FD_87301 | JGI IMG/M metagenome (GOLD analysis project Ga0115031, IMG submission 87301) | Marine algal microbial communities from Maine, USA - Maine_Asex4_metaG | ecosystem: Host-associated > Algae > Red algae > Unclassified | place: Maine, USA | collected 2015-01-05
AGCCTTGAGGCTGTCTTGGAGGGCCATTGTGCTATCGAGTTTCATCTCCGCACAGAAAGCTTTCTCCATCGCTCGGGTGATCAATGACGCGTCAAACAGAACTGCGCGGCCATCGCGTTTACGGGTCACTAATTCCAGTGAAATGGAGGGGGTTGCCGAATCGCTTCCAGATGTCTCTAACATTCCTTCGTACTCCTTTGGGGTTTTTCCATGACCTTATACGCGCATTGGCTGAGAATACGCGTTTAGGTGTCTTGATCATTTAATTCAATGATTGGGGGAGAACATGGCATGCAACCAAGTGGTCCAGAGTTTTAAGAACAGAAGTAGCCAACGCGTGTGTATCGCTGCCTGAGAATGACCTTCCAATAGCCATCGGGCCTATACGGCTTAAGATTCCGTTCTAAAAAACTCCTTCTCTCTTCTCCTATCAATCATTCCGTCGCTAGTCTGGGGTGAGCGAGTGACACCTTTGGTCCTTCAAAACCAAATGGCTGCCATTGCCAGACTAAATCACAGTTTGGGTGGTCAAACCGTTCTGTGATGTTCTCATCCTGTCGCGCTTAAGGATTCCGCTGATGTTTTGAGTGTTCTAGACCTTGTTAAGGTGGATTTAACTACATCTAGTATTTGATCAGGCAGTGTCTGACGCCGCTAGCGTCATTTCCTATGTCGCGGGGATCAATATATCGTTGTCATTGACTGTGTCAACACAAAATGTTGTGTTCACTTCGCTAGCAATGTGAGAACGCCAAGCGTCTGCGGAACGAATATTCGAGGAATAGCGGACTGGGAGAAACACAACATGTTGTGTTAAGCGTTTAAAAAAATTTTGTAGTTCGGCAATCAAGTCAATTTGGAACTTGAACTGAGGTCCGCCTATTCTGTGCAGTCAGCCAGGGCTGCCTTTGTTGGGCCATCAACGATTGGAATCAACGATTGGAATCAACGATTGGAATCAACGATTGGAATCAACGATTGGAATCTAAGCGCGAAATATGCAAGTCGCTTATTTTCGTCTAAGCATGTTCAAGGGCACATAGAATTTAGAATACCTTTTCCCGTCGGTATATTTTGTGCCTTTGGGGTCGGCGACCAGTACCGTCGCCCGCTTGGTGATCCGATTGATGATTCCAGTCAACGATCTTCCACCGACATCGAAACAGACGGTGTCACCGGAGGATATGCCGAGTTTTCTTCTGGCCACATCGCGCGGTGTGAGTAGGCGATGGTTCGATTCGGTGTGACCAAAATGTCGACGGGCATAATTTTTGAACTGAGTGCCGTTGCAATTAGAATCAGAGAACAGCAACAGCTCTGCCAGATGTAACATTTCGTGCTCCATAATCCTTTGCAGCGCTTGCAACCGATTATGGCAGACCAGCCCTCCCACTTTTGCTGCGGTATCTATTTTGAAGGTATCGAATAGTGGCCCGGTAGCAATGGCAATCTCGAACTCAGGCAGAGCACCACGCCGGTTCTCACGCTGCATCGTGGTCATGCCACCGCAGGTGGTCATGCGTGTCGACAAGCGGAAGGAAAGAGGTTTCTCGGAGGAGCTCTCGCACAGCTGACCAAGCAGCCCGTCAAAGATTTGCTCGTCAGTGATCTGAAACAACATCCCCAAATCTGCACTGGAGATTTTCTGAAACTGAGGGCTTTGGAAATTGGCTGAATTTCTAAGCGCAAAGTCATAGATCGATCGTTGGATCTGCTGAGTTTGTTTCAGCGACCGCTGTCGTTGGTTGATCAATTCGGTAAGCGATCGAGAGATCATGGCGTTCAGCATGGATGGGACTTCAAATGCCATAATCGTATTAAGAATTAGCGCATAAAAAAAGCGGACTGTCATGACAGTCCGCTTCGTCTATTTATTCTCTAAAAGAGAGATTAGCCTCCATCAGGAGTTGATCTATCATCATCATTGTTGGTTCCAACGGCGATTGCAGTTGCGACACCAGCCAGAAGACCGATGCGAGCTAAACGACTTCCGCCCGCTCCGCCAAACAATCCTCCGCCACCGCCACCACCACCAAGGCGACTGAAGAGTCCACCACGGCCACCGCTGCAACCGGTGTTGCAAGCAGTATTGCATGATCCACAAGTGCTATACCCGCTGAAGTTATTTGCAGAACCACATGAACCACCAGCAGCAGCACCGCAACCGACAGATTCACCTGCGTACTCGATTGGCGATGAAACGTAGGCATCGTCATAGACCATTTCGTCACCTGCGTAAGAAACTTGATCGCTAACGAATCCTGCGTCTTGCTGACATGTCAAGCAAACATCAAGAGAATCAGAAACCGTGCCGCTATCGTAAGGAATGTCAGCTGGGATGTCCTGATAAGCAACAGGCTCGATCGCTGGTTCCAGAGAGACAGGGATTTCTTCGCTATCTGTTACCACTGAAGCAGCTTCAGCAACTGTTGCGGCTTCCTCAACAGCTTCGAAGCTTACAGCTGCGAAACCTGTTGGACCAGCGGCAACGAAATCGTATACACCTGGTTCGACATCGTCGATTGCAAAGCTACCGGTCGCATCGGCACTAACTTCAGCAACTTGCTCGTTGCCTTGAATAAGGAAGATGGAAGTTCCATCGACCAAAGCGATTTCACCAAGCATGGGAACAACGTGACCAATCAGGACACCGTCTTTAACACTTACTTTGTTAGCACCAACAACACGTGCTGCTTCATCAGAAACAACAGCGTTTTCCATGATTTCTTGAGCGATGTCAGATGGCAATTGCTTTTGTAGGATTTGCTTAACCACAGCAGCCTGTGGAGAAACTGCGGCAGCTTCCATCAGGTTGACGGTGTCAGAACCGTTGTTGGCAACAACACGAACACCATAAGCAGCAAATCCACTTTCGCCAGTCGCGACGAAAGAATAAACACCTTCACCAATATTGGTTAAAGAGAACAAGCCATCTGCGTCTGTGATGGTCTCCGCTTGAATCTCACCGTTACTGACAAGAAACACTTTCAGATCTGAAAGCCCGTTCGCTTTTGAACCCGCATCAATCGTTGCGACACGGCCTTCAATAGATCCGCTCTCATTGAGCGAAATTGTGTGACTACGCTGAACGCTGATCAAACCAGAGTTACTAACCATAGAAGTCGTAGCTTCTGCGATCGGAGCGTTGTCTGTTAGGAACTGATGAGCTGACGCTGCGGCGGTCGCCACAATAGGCAATGCAAACAACATTGCGCCCATTCGAAGAGTTTTCCATTTGTTTTTCATTAATTTACACCAAGTACAAGGCTGCTAAACATTTGATAAATAGACATTTGAAGCGTTAAAAAGGTTTCCCAACAGTATGTATGTCGGTCCGCTTCAGCTATTGAATATAGCTAACGACCAACCATTCGTCAAGAAATTATACCTAATAGCTAAAGATTGTTGAACTTTACCTAGGCAGGGCATTCGACCCAGTCTCACACCGCTATTTGAGGATTATGGGGTTTAGTGGTGCCCTGAGCGTCCCTTTATGACGATTGAGAACGGTCAGATATCACCCCAATTTCGGGGCTGCTGGCCGAACCGTACCGGGACTTAGGGATTCTACCGCTTATCCTAGCCAGCCTCCCCGCCTGAACCCCTAACTTCATGGCTGCCGCCATCTTGACCGGATCCTCCGCCCTTGCCACGGCCGAATTTAGAAGCACTGCATCGGCACCTAACTCCATCGCGATAGCAGCATCGCTAGCTGTCCCAACACCTGCATCGACGATCACTGGGAAGTTTGGCGACTCTCTTTTGAGATCGTCCAAAATAATTTTTAAATTATTTGGATTCGCGACACCTAAACCGCTACCGATCGGGCTCCCCGCAGGCATGACGGCCGTCGCGCCGGCATCCTTTAATCGCCTCGCGATAATTGGATCATCGCTGGTGTAGCACAGCACCTGCAATCCTTCCTTTACCAAACGTTCGGTTGCCTTGAGAGATTCGATTGGATCAGGCAGCAACGTTCGACTGTCGCCCAGCACTTCCAGCTTCACCCAGTCGGCACCCGGATTTTCAAGTCCTTTGAGAATTTCACGTCCCATCAATGCGCATCGGACCGCCGTATCGGCGTCGTAGCATCCGGCGGTGTTGGGCAACAGTGTGTAACGATCAAAGTCGATGTAATCCAAAATGTTACGCCCCGTTCCGTCGTACAGTTTTTCGCGTCGCACTGCGATGGTGATGCATTCGGTCCCCGATGCCGCCACTGACTTTTGCATCATCTCAAAAGACTGATACTTGCCCGAACCCAGAATCAATCGACTGTTGAGCACATGCGTGCCGATCGTAAAGTGCGAATCGTCAACGGTAGAGCCGCCTGGGTCTTCAATTTTCTCGATCACGTTTAACCGCCCCCTACCAGCGTTACAACTTCTAAGCGATCTCCAGCGTTGACGATGGTAGACGCATGATTTTGCCCCGGAATAATTTCTTGGTTGATTTCCACAGCAATTGCCTTGGTGCGAATTTCCAGAATTTTCAACAGGTCCGTCACCGAAGATCCCACTTCGATCCTAAGACTTTGGTCGTTGACGACAATTTCGATGGTGTCAGTCTGAGTCATTAAAAGAAAACTCTCTCAGCAATAGGCTCGTTTAGATCGAAAAGGATCGAATAGGAACGAAAAGCTTGGCTTGGGTCCCAAGGCTCGGCTTTACTCGGTTTCGGCCATATCGCGAGCGTGGTAACTACTACGCACAAACGGGCCACTGGCGACTTTTTTAAATCCCATCTTTTCGGCCGACTGCCCCAGCCAATCAAATTCTTCAGGCGTCACGTAGCGTACCACCGGCAGGTATCTATCGGTGGAGGGTTTGAGATACTGCCCCAATGTCAAAAAATCGCAATCAGCATCTCTTAAGTCCGCCAGCACTTCAAAAATCTCCTCGTGGGTTTCTCCCAGTCCCAGCATCAGTCCGCTTTTTGTTTTAATTTTCGAGTCGGCCGCCTTCACACGACGTAGCAACTCCAACGTCCATTTGTAATCCGATTTCGGACCACGCACTCGCCGATACAATCGCGGAACGGTTTCGGTGTTGTGGTTGAACACTTCTGGGGCCGATTCGATCACGCGATCAAGTCCCTCAGGTGTGTGAATGAAATCGGGAGTGAGCACTTCGACGCTGGCCCCGGTTTTCTCACGCACAGCTTTGACGCATTGATAAAAATGCTCGGCTCCACCATCGGGCAGATCATCGCGTGTAACCGAAGTGATCACCACATGTTTGAGCCCTAGCCTGAGCGCCGCTTCGGCCAGACGATCGGGTTCATCCAGCTCCAGCGCCTCAGGCCGGCCGCGTTTAACGGCGCAAAAACCGCATGGGCGAGTGCAGGTGTTCCCAAGGATCATGAAGGTGGCCGTGTTTTGCGAATAGCACTCCATCCGGTTAGGGCAACGAGCATTGTCGCAGACCGTCTCCAGCTTCAGTGCGCTCAGCAATTCCGTCGTGTGGCCAACGTTGTTTCCTTTGGGAATGTTCCGTTTAAGCCATTTCGGCAATCTGGCCGAGGGTTCGGCTTCGAGTTCGACGACGTTGAATCCGCCCCCGCCGCCTCCGCAGGAACCCCCGCCGCAGCCGCCGGAGGTGACTTCTTCTGCGCTTTGACTGCCCAATTGACTGTCGAGGATAGGAAGATTGTTGTGCGGACGATTCATAGAAGTAAAAGCGTAGGAAAGAGCTTTAGATGTTCAAATGGATTGTAAAGCGACAAGGTGAACCGGAACAGGCTTAAATTTGTCACTGCCGTTTATTAACGTGGTACAATCGGTGCCCCGAACTTTTCGTACACATTGGTTCTGCTAAGAAAATGGACCAATTTCAGATCCACATCTGCGATCCAAAGCTCCATGGCCTCTAAGAAATCAAAATCAAACAAGAAGAAGAAAGCCGCCGGCCCCAAATCGCAGTCCAAAACGATCTCTGAAAACCGGAAGGCCCGCCACCGTTTCGAAATTCTGCAGCAAGTCGAATGCGGGATCGTTTTGATTGGTCCAGAAGTCAAAAGCCTGCGTGACGGCAATATTTCGCTCAACGAGGCCTACGTGCGCGTCGAGAAGGGCGAACTTTGGCTCATCGGAGCCGACATCGCGGAATATCGCCAAGCCAGTTTCTGGAATCATAAACCGAAACGATCGCGGAAACTGCTGGTTCATAAAAAGGAGCTGGAGAAGCTCAAAGAAAAAGCATTCACCAAGGGGCTGACCCTAGTCCCGCTGCGAATGTACTTCACAGGACGCGGGCTCGTCAAAGTGGTTGTCGGCGTTGGACGCGGTAAAAATGTTCACGACAAACGAGAAACCAAAAAAACCGCTGATGCTCGCCGCGAGATCGACCGTCAAATGAAGTCAGCCAGCCGAGGATAAATCCTTGGCCATGGTCTCTTCCGCTGTTTACGGTTATTTAAACAAACCCAAAAATCCAATTCATCTATTTCTCATTAGGAGATCCCCTTGACCAAGAAAAACGATCGCCGGCATTTCCTCAAGGCTTCTTCTGCGGTCGCGGCAGCGGGACTGACGATGCCGTACTTTTTCTCCGGCAAACCTGCACTCGCTTTCGACACCGATAGCAAGAATGACCGTGTGCCGATTGGTTTGATTGGTTGCGGTGGAATGGGAGTAGGTAATTTCAATTCGGCCAAGCAGTGGCTTGACGTACTCGCTTATGCAGACGCCGATGCTGGCCGTGCCAACAAAGCCAATAAGGACTTTAGCGATGGCAAAGGCGATGTCTACGGTGACTATCGAAAGATTCTCGAACGCGACGACATTAAAACGGTACACATCGCCACGCCCGATCATTGGCATACCAAACCGCTGATCGAAGCGATGCTGGCCGGTAAAGATGTCTACTGCGAAAAACCTATGACGTTAACGATCGACGAAGGAAAGTTGATTCGCAAGGTACAGGAAGAAACCGGCGCCGTCGTTCAAGTTGGAACGCAACAGCGCAGTACTTTTAATCGGTTTGTGAAAGCCATCGCGATCGTTCGTGACGGTCGCATTGGCAAAATTAAGAAGATGACATGCGGTATCGGTGGCGCTCCGAGCAGCCCCGAGATTCCGGTTGCCGAAGTGCCGAAAGATCTGGATTGGGACCGGTGGTTGGGCCCAGCGCCACTTACCGATTACCGGGCGTCCAAAGAGAAATCCCGCCGGCGTGCGAAGCATTCCAACTGCCACTATGAATTCCGTTGGTGGTACGAGTACTCTGGCGGAAAGCTGACCGACTGGGGCGCTCATCATGTTGATATCGCTGCGTGGGCGCTTGTCGCCAACGGCCAAAGCGATGCGATTCTCTCAATCAGTGGCGACGCAACTCACCCGGTCGAATATGTTGACGGAGTTCCGCAGCAGACCGATCGCTACAATACCGCCACGAATTTCTTAATGAATGTCAAATTTGCTGGCGATGTCGACGTTGAAATTCGTAACGATGGCCCTAACGGCATCTTGATCGAAGGCGAAAAGGGGCGTCTCTTTGTTAATCGAGGTAAAGTGACTGGGGCTCCGGTGGAGGAGCTGAAAGAAAATCCTCTTCCTGAAAACGCGATCAAAGAGACCTACAAAGGTTTCGACCCAATCGAAAATGAGCGGAAAGCCCACTGGGCGAACTTCCTCAAGTGCGTTGACGAAAAGAAGGAGCCTATCTCGGACGTACATTCGCACATGCGAGCGCTCAACATCTGCCACCTAGCGGGAATCGCGGCTCGACTTGGACGCGAAATCAAATGGGACGATAAAACCGAGCAAATCGTCGGCGACGACGTTGCCAATTCGATGCTGAAGCGCGAGTATCGCGAAGGTTACGAAATCGAAATGAAAGCCATGGAGCCTGCAGCGGCCAAGCCCTGCTTAGGCTGAGCTTTAATATCTAAACCCGCACTCTCTTTGAAGAAGGTGCGGGTTTTTTTAGTTCCTACGAACCTTGCCTCCACGGTAGCCGTAGCAAGTTAAACAAAGTAAAACGTAGCCGCGGAAGCGCCGCTCCCATTAGCCGTTTGGGCGCTGGCCCCGGTTCCGTTACCGCAGAACCGGGGCTAGCGCCCAAACGGCTAATATTCAAAACCGAATACATCAGCCGCCAACGGAAAAGCGTCCGGTCCACCAATGGCAACCAGAAACCGGGGGCTAGCGCCCTGCGGCTGATTTTGACTTCATCAAAAGCCTCCATCTCTCAACGCCGATTTGATGCTTGAAATTCAGAACATCAAAAAAAGCTTCGTCCAACCCGACGGCGAATCGGTACCCATTCTGGACATCCCTGAATTCAAAATCGCTGCCGGCGAACAAGTCGTTTTGCTTGGCCCCAGTGGTTGCGGGAAAACGACGCTACTGCACATCATTGCCGGTCTGACCAAACCCGATTCTGGCAAAGTCATCTTGGACGATGTCGAATTGACAAAGTTCTCAGAAGCGATTCGCGATCGAATCCGCGCTGACAAAGTTGGTTACGTGTTTCAGACGTTCAACTTATTGGATGGGTTTTCCGCTTCCGAGAATGTGCTGTTGGGCATGACGTTCGCACGCAAGAAACTGGACGCCGCCCGAGCGAACAAACTTCTAAAAGAAGTTGGGTTAGGCCACCGTTTGAAAAATAAACCGCACCAACTTTCTGTTGGCGAAAAACAGCGTGTCGCCGTCGCCCGGGCTCTCGCTAACGAGCCGAAGTTGCTGCTGGCCGATGAACCGACGGCGAACGTGGATCCTCAGAACCAGCAACACGTTATCGATTTGATTCGCGAAAACTGTCGCAAGGCGAATATTGCGATTCTCATGGTGACGCACTCGCATGAAGTCGCCAGGCAATTCGATCGAGTTGTCGATTTGCAAGATTTGAATCTGGTCGTCAAAGACGCACGTTCTTCGGTGGAGACTTCCGCGTGAACGTATTGCAAATCGCTTGGCGCAGTATCCAACATCGTGGGCTCGGTTCGCTGCTGACGATCATTTCAATGGCGTTGGGCGTGATGATGGTGGTGACGGTTCTGGCCGTGCATGGACTCATTTCCAAAGCGTTCAACGACAGCAATAATTTTGGGTACGACGTTTTGGTCGGCGCCCGTGGCGGCGAGATCCAATTAGCGTTCAGTTCGGTGTACTATCTGGCATCGCCGATTGAGAACATTCCCTACGAGTACTATTTGGCGTTTTGCGATCAGGAAACCCGGCAGCGCGAATTAAAGTCGTCGATCGCATATGCCACGTGGCAAAATGAAGCACAGACGATGAAGTTAGCAAGCGGGCTGTCCGATGGCTTGTCCGACGGCTTTTTTGACTTCGCCTTCAACAGCCAACAAAGCGATCGGTTGGGGCTGGAGCGTGAAGGTCTTTTCGATCATTACACGCACACCGTGGTACCGATCAACCTTGGCGATTTCTGGGTGTCCGAAACAGGCGATGCTTTTCGTTGCGTGGGGACCAAACCAAAATTCTTCACCGAGATGTTGATCTCGATTGATCCCGAGATTCCATTTGAGTTCTCACAAGGCCGTTGTTTCGAAGAATACAATAGCGAGCATGGTTATTACGAAGCCGTTATTGGAGAAACGGTTGCGCGGAAATCAGGCCTGAGCATTGGCGACACGATTCAGCCGACCCATGGAGATCCCAACGCGGCAGATTCCCACATTCACGAAACCGATTTTCACATCGTCGGTATCTTGAAGAAAACGGGCACTGCCAACGACGGGGCGCTGTTTTTGAATATGGAGGGCTTCTTTTTAATGGAGGGGCACGCCAAGAGTCTTGAAGACGACTCGGTGTTCGGCAAAGCCAAGACCCAACGTGAGCGGCGTGAGAAAGAAGCGTTCGAGCAAAAACAGCCCGGTGACGATTTAGAGAATTCGCCTGAGATTGCCGAAGAAGGCAAACAAGAGGTGGCAAACACAGGCGCGGCTTCAGGCGATCAGCGGTCACAGCCATTGCAGTTAGAAAAACGAGAAGTCACTTCGATCCTACTGAGGACCTTTGGCGGAGATGACGAAGACGACGTGAACGTCGTTGGTTTCATCTTGCCACCGATCATCAATGAAGGCGGACTTGAGTCGACGCTAAATTGGTCGCCCTTCCGCCCAGAAAAATCTCAGAAGGCCGCGCTGGCGGTCAATCCCGTGATGACAGTCACGTCCTTATTCTCCAAATTCGTCGATCCGATTCGCTGGGTGTTGTTGGCGTTAACGTTAATGATTTGCATCGTATCGGCGATTGGGATTTTGGTGGGCATCTACAATTCCATGAACCAGCGGCGACATGAGATCGCTGTCATCCGTGCTCTCGGCGCCAGCCGGCAAAAGGTGATGGGTATCATGCTGTGCGAATCTGTGTTGATGGCCTTTATCGCTGGCATGTTGGGTTGGATCGGTGGGCACACATTAACCGCCGCACTTAGCCCTTTAATCGAAGACAACACCAACGTCAGCGTCGGGTTCTTCGACTTCGCGCCAAAGATTCCGCTAGCTCATTTTTGGGGCGGAAGGTTCCTGCCGGAGTGGCTCAGCTCAATCGCCGTATCTCCCGAATTCCTTGTCGTCCCCGGCATGATGCTCCTTGCCATCATCGTCGGCATCTATCCCGCGATCTCCGCCTATAAAACAGACGTATCAAAGTCGCTGGGGAAATAATTTCACGATTTGGTGAGAGAGATTTTTAGAAAGTCGTATTTCACTCCGAGGCTGTGATTTTATGCCTGTGATTTTATGCTGAAGGGTCGCAGAACCCATCAGCCGTCACGCGATAGCGTCCGGTCTTGCGCGCTTGAGACCGGACGCTATCGCGTGGCGGCTGATGGACGTTGTAAAAATTTACAGCCCCTTCGTGAAATGACGGTTGCATGACGGGCGTAATTTCACGGAGTGAAATACGACTTTGTCCAGCTATCGACGGACCTCGACCGCCTTTGCGATTTTCCTTGATTCCAAGGACCGTTTGTAGAATAAGTAATCTTTGGCCGATCCTTTATGACAGCAATTTCGTTAGACCTCCAAGCCCGCTGCCAGCGGACCTGTTTTGATACCGGTCAATCTTCTTTCTCAGCTCAGAAACATTTGGGCCAGATTCGCCCGCAATGTGGCACAGCGAAATCCACGCCGATTCGGCTGCTTCAACATCGTCGTCGAGCAGCGCAATTTGAACGTGAGATGCAAACAGCATCATCGTTTCGGTGATGTGCAATCGTGGTTTTTCGTAAGCGTCCTTCAATCGTTCATGGGCACGTTCGAAGTTTTTCACTTCCGCCTCAAACGTTGCCACGGATAAGGCCGCAAACAGATAGTCGGGATGATCTTCATGAAGCCGCCTTATCTCGAGTACGGCCTTGTCCCATTCGCCACCGTGCCCTCTCTGTTGCCAAACCCTCGCTAGGTTAAATCGTGCTGACGCACAGTCGGGATCTCGATCTAAGATGCTCTCAAAAGCCTCCTCTGCCCCATCAAAGTCGCCTTGCTGCATGGCCCAGTAGCCCCGCTCCATAGGTTCGGCTTTCCGAGGTTCGGTCTTGAACGCTTCGCCAGTGATTTCGGCGGCGAGCAGTTTGATTTGAGTCCACTCACCTCTTGAAAAGAAGCGGTGTGGACCTATATCAATGATCTCATAATCTCGGAGCGTCGTCAGCGCGTTATACCGGAGCTGATCCGGGCCTCGGTTACTGAGCGCAAAATCTTTCAGGGCGGCGAGCATAGGCGGTGTTGCAGCTGCACTGGCAAATTTCAAAGCGAACTCGCGGCCGCGTGGATCACCACGGTCAAGCAAAGCGGGAACGAGCGTTGCTATCGCTTGGTTGTTTTCCGCCAGCGAATTCGCCGTGGTCGTGCCGTTATCTTCGGGACCTTCGAGTATGTTCTTAACAAATCCTGGTGGCAGCCATTTACCAATCGACTCGCCCCACGCTGCATGAGCTATCTCCGAAGCAATGTCTTGTACATTCGCGATCGCATCAGGATGTCCGGGGAACACGTCGAGACACTCTTTCCAAAGCCGCGCGGCCTCTTCCCTGTCACCCAGCCGAAAGTTGGCGACCGCAAAATAATGTAGAACGCAGCCGAGCTTGTCGGGATCCATCGGCGCGACTTGCTCTAGTCAAGACGATAGTGCGACAACGTCTTCATCATGTCCCAAAAAACTCAACCCCGCAACTGTCGCGGTAAAAGGATCTGTCGAAACCCAATTCCATTTATCGCTTTGTATTCAACCTTTCGACAAGTCGGCAATTTTTTTTGCTATCATCAGAGGCAGTGGTAAATTGCTCTGTGTCAGAGCAATTAAAACCAACCAAGGTCAGATGGATTGGAGCAAGAAATGGCAATGCGGATCGATGTAGTTGCTGGTTACCTGAACGCTTCTCGAAAAAATTCAGTCTCTGGAAAGATCGAGCTCGCAGACGGACAAGTCGTTTGGCTGGAGCTCAGCGGAAATTTGCGAGGCAAATTTTCCGGTCGCAACTTTTCCTTCAACGTCAATCACCCAGACGGGGCCGAACAAACTTCCGCCGGTGAAACGGCAGGCAATTCGGACAATCTCTCAGCTTCCCACTCGCAAGAGGAAGTTGAACCGCTGCTGGAGCTCAGGCAAATCGGCACGATTGGCGACGTAGATTTCCGAAAAGCGAAATCTCCACTGGTTCCGATTGAGGAGTTAATGACGCGCATCAAACTTGGCGAGACGCCGCCGTTTGAAGTCGTCGATCTGCTGTATTTAGAATGGTACGGGCAAAGTGGCCGCGTCGTTGCAGAAATTATCAATGTGGAAATTCAGTGGATTGACCAAATCAACGAAACCCAATCTAGCCCGGTTGCTGATCCGCTGTTCGTTGAAGATACCGACGAAGCGGATTCGGATGGTTCGGATAGTTCAGGTGAGGATGAATTAGAAAACGATGGCGAGTGGCCTCTGTCGTCTACTCAAACGGTCGATCCGTATCAACTATTTCCGACAGACCTTGATGACCAAATCAGGCAATCGTTAAAACAGAACGACGCTTCGATGCAGCCCAAAGACGGAGCCGTTGCTGGAGCGAATTCTTTGGACTTTGAGGAACACGAAACGAATCAACCGCGCGACTGGTCGGAGGTCATTCCGGGAATTGACCCAGAAACAAAAGCGCTCTACGAGTCATGGGACGAAATTTACAGCGGCCAATATGACCAGCCGATCGAAGGACTGTTTTGCGGCGAATATGAAATTCCACCATTGGATTCGGTCCAAACCGACGAACAGGCCGACATCATCGTCAAAATAATTGTGGCTCGACTGGCTCCGTTGAACGTCGCGATTGATTTATGCGAGCACATGACTCCGCTGACGGCTTTGAAGATGATCGTTGAAGAGATTCTTCCGATTGCCAGGGTACATCCCAATCTGGCCGCGACCGAAATCATTCGCCATTACAGTACGTTTGAATTCTGCGAGGCGTGCGAGAAGGAATTTGACGCTGAGTATGACAAGTATCATGAGTGAATTGAGCCGACACCGATCACTTAGGCCGCGTCTTTGATCCAGCTTTCCAACACGCGTTTGGTGGTGTCGGGGTTTTGTTCGACCAGCTCGTTTAGCTTCTGTTCGGCTTCGCGCCGGGCAGTCTCTTCGGCTTCGGCAACTCGCAGATCGCTTTCATCGGATTGGCGGGTTCTTGATTCTAAGGTCGAGTTGATCGACAGGATGTCGGCGTTGAGAGATTCGGTCTCCGCAGCTAAGCGCTCCCGGTGACGTCCACTCCGGTTCATCGTCGAGATCATCAGTAGGCCAATTGCCAAGACGACCGCCGAGGGCCAATATTTGGCCACCAATTTTTTGAAGTTGTCATACCATGCCAATGTCGTTACGGGCGCCGATCGGACCAATCGAACCGAAACGGCAGGTTGACCGTGTGACGCATATGAACCCACTGGCAGCAGCGGGTTGACGCGCCCAACGATTTCAGATTGCAGTTGCTCAAACGCCGTTTGCAACCCGGATGATCGTAAGCCGGGTTTGTTGGAGTTTCTGCTTACACGTGATTCGACCAATGCCTGAGGAACAGCAACGTCCACGACGACGTTTGTGGAGTAACTTGGACGTGCGTAGGTGACGGGGGCGACTGCGGGAGGTTCAGAAATTAGAGTGTCTTGAGAACCATCGTAGATTGACGCAAATCCGTTGGTGCCTGCGACAAGGTTCGCCGAAGCGCGGTTGGCTTTTGCCGGTTTCACCACACTTGCCTGGACTGCTTGGATAACTTGACGGGGTTGCTTCACGACGTCGACTTTCACGGCGACTTCGACACCTGATAAATCTGTCAGGCTCCGGCGGATGCGGTTCTCAAAGTAGTTTTGTTGCTCAAGTGCTGGCAGCCCGTTTACATGGGCAACTTGATTGGCGTCAGTTTGACGGTTACCGTCATGAGCGTACCCGGAGTGAATGTCGATGACCTGGATCTGGTCGGCGGTGATGCCGGCGATCGCTCCTTTGATGATTCGCGTGACGGTGTCGACTTGGACCGAATCAAGAATGACACCCTCACTTGGTTCGATTGAAATTACCGCCGTTTGAGCCGCAGCGTCAAATGCGGAATGCGAATCGGCGACGTCCATTTCAAACCAAGCTTGTTCCACAAACGGCAATCGTGTCACCATTTTGCGAATTTGTTCTTTCTTCCGCTGACGTGACAGAGACTTTTGTTGGCTGCGCGACATGAACATGTTCACCGACTCCGCTTCGGGAGCGTCAACCTGAAGATGTTGAGGAATCGCGTTCTGTTCGGTGATTGCTCTCAAGTACTCCGATCGCCGCTGTTGAGGAACCAAGACTCGGTTGTCTTGGATATCGAAACCGTTAAGGTTTGCGTTGCCAAAGGCCAATTGGATGCGTTCGACATCACGTCGATTTAGCTCTCCATTGAACAGTTCAGCCATCGGTGAGTTGACTTGGAGGTGATTGATCTGAATCACCGCTAGGGCAATCAACACGACGATTGCCAGCATAACAGCGCGGTAGCGACGAGTCTGAAACAGTTCTTTAGCTTGGTTTGCAATGTTCATAAGAATGCTCTTGGGTTGATGCCACGGGTGAAACTATGCGGCACGTCTTGATTTGTTTTGAGCGACTGAATTGACTTGGTTTTGGCCAGCAAATTTCGGGATGATCAACACGTGCGCTGATCCGCCCAACGGGCAAGGATAGGTTTCCATGCTGCCGCTGTATTCTTCGGCCAGTAAACCGACCTCATGCAGGGCTTGATGCGATAGGAATTCAATAAACACGGGTGGGTGTTCAGGTATTTGGTCCGACGGCGACTGTGAAACGTTGAACCGTGATGGCGACCGTCCTGAATCAGCGACTTCCAGTTCCCATTGGGAATCGGTATCGACAAGCGTCACCGACAGCTCTCCGCCAACGGGCATCGCGTTGATTCCGTTGGTCAGTAGGCTGGCAATCGCAGGAACGATCAGCGTCGAATCGGCTTCCACATCGACGCCATCGAGATCGGTTTCGATTCCGATGTTCCTTTTGAAACAGACCGAGCGAATATGGTCGACGGCCGTTGCAATGGCGTCCCTAACCGATACTTTCTCAACGGAGACTTGTTCAGTATCTTCGTTTTCTCGTTCAGCGTCCATCTACCACCTGTACCACTTGGTCACATTTGAGACCGGCAAATCCATTTGCCGGATCGGAGTCGGCTTTTACAGGAATTTTCGATAGGTTGTCAAGTGAGAATGAAATGCAGGCGTTATCATGGGTGCATGAAGGCTAATGCGTGGTCCAAATTGATGTTTTAGTTTTTTAATTGAAAGTTAGAATTACGAATCGTTCTCAGCAAGAAGCTGGGTAGTTTTCGAGTGTTCATGGAAGAAAGTACTCAGAGTCAAGCATCAACAAGCTCATCCAAAGGCAGCCTCAAGGATCAAATTCAGATCAAGCTGGCCGAACTCGCAGATCTTGTCCCCCCTTCGGCAAGAAATCAAAAAACGACGCTTGACGATACAAACCCGACGCGCCAGGGCCCATTGAATTCGGCTTTGTCCCTAGAATCGTATTTCACTCCGTGAAACAACGCATGACACGTAATTTCATGGAGTGAAAAACGACTTTGTTGAGTTTTAGGCTAAAGCCAAGTCCATTTTTGCGAAGCAATTTTCAGCCGCAGCGTGATAGCTCCCGGTCTTTCGTGAGCGTAAATGAACCGGACGCTTTTCCGTCGGCGCCTGGTTAGACCGACAAACCCGCTAGAAAGTGAGCCTGAGCATGCCGGGAACAAACCACTCGCTGACGCGATGGGTTTGTATTAACGGGCACCACGAATGCCAAACGAACGCACTGGCTTCCTTACCTCGCAACACCAGCCATAACTTGATCTAAAACAATTTCGCCGACGCCGTTTTGATATAGCCAGAAACCGTTGGTTTGACCGCGGAAGCTTGGTTCACCTCCCAATTCTCCCGAAGGGATGTATCCGCTGGCCAACCCCATCGCGAAAAGGTTTTCGATCGGTTGAGGCACTGCCTTCGGATGCGATTTCGCTCGCAACACACGACAGAGATCGTCGACGAACGCGCCTCCCGCCTTTGAATTGAATTCGATCGTTCTGCCATCCTGCTCGTGCATTTCGATGGCTCTTGGTCGATAGCCAAATGCGGGTACGATCAAATCAGATTGCCGGAATCGTTTTTCAAGATCTTCCGTTGCATCGTTCAACGGTTGCAGGCAAACCCGTTCTTCGTTTCTAAAACCATCGACCTGCAAAAGCTTCATCAGCAATTCACGTCCGTCGAAACGCAATCCGGCCAGTCGAAAAAGTCGGCCTGTTAGAGGACATACGTCCCGCTGATCGAAATCGGTGTATCCCGCATCAATGGCGGCTTCGGGCGAATCAAAACAAAGCCTTGGCATGGACCGATGAAGAATTGTAATCCCACCGCGACCAAACTTGACCCCATGCCTCGCCTGCAGCATTGTCCATGCGGTCGAAAACGCGCTGTGGGAGCTTCCGATAACGGTGACTTTTGGATCGGGCTTACCTTCAACGAATTGCCGCCAACTTCCCCCCGATTGATCACTGAGAATTCGGTGGGTTAGTAATACTTTCTCACGATAGAGTCCGAGTTGTGTTGAATGCCCGTAGGAATTTTCGATCGTTTGGTCGATCACATTTTCAATGTCCTGACTCCCACCGGTAGCGAGAACCAATTTCGTGCAAGTCGCTTTAAAGGGAACCCGATTCTGCGAACCTTCGAGAAAGAATCCTCCTTGCCGTAGCCGGACTACCGATTCGATCTTCGTGCCCAACCAGACCTTGCTGTTGAGAGACGCATCGATCGTCTTACGCAAACACTCGCCCATCGTCTGCAGAAAATCGCCTGCAATCGGTAGCGGCACCGATCGTCCGCGATAGCCGGCAACTGCGTTGGTGGCTGGAGCATTTTTAATGGAAGTCAGATGACCATCCGGGTCGTTGTCAAAAACTTCAAGAAACGTGTCGGCGAGGGTGTCGCTGTTGAGGCAAAAGTTTCCGAGGTTGCCGCGTACCAAATGTTGACCGGCCTCGAAGATCGCGACGCCCGAATCCAGAAGTGCGTCGAGCTTACCTGATTGCAGTGCGGCCACCACCATGCCGGTGCCCGCTGGACCGCCGCCGACGATGGCGACGTTGAAGTGGGGCACTTTGGCGGATTGCCCCACCGAAGCAATCACTGGAGAATCAATGGTCGTCGAAGAAAATTTTAAAATCGACATTGGAAGGTCCAAAAAAATGAGGGTGGGGAAATGAGCTAGTCCGGCCGCTTTTCGCAAGGGAGACTTTTGCCGAAACAAATTCCATTGAGCGGTGCGTTTCCGGCGGCAGGTTACATCCGATCGACAAAATCACCGGCAACGACTTACGCGACAACCAACCCAAACAGAGAATCCCGATGAAGCTTTAATGCATTGAAGAGACCGGCATACAGGCTTCGATCGCGGGACTCGGCGCGACGGCAACGCCAATCGAGTCAACTTTGTTCTGCTGCGATCGGCTCAAGCCACGATCCTCAAGCACCTTCGCAGCAAGCTGGCAACCCACGTGATGCGATCCGGTTTCGTCCAGATGAACACCATCGAAAAGGTGGTGGTCCTCGAGGTCGACGCTTATCGTTCTCACGCCGAATTGATCAGCCAGTTCCTTGATCGCCGTGTTGTA